>RCMY010000254.1_pt1 | contig 110579 bp, 98 predicted proteins | sample 2041341 | NCBI WGS metagenome assembly RCMY01 (sample SAMN09708234, study PRJNA481090) | Marine sediment metagenome, whole genome shotgun sequencing project. | reverse complement strand
AGATGTTTAATTATAACTCACCAATCCCGCCAAAAAGCATTGCGGGATAAGTTCATTCACGAAATAATTTTCTTGCGAAAAGCGCAAGAAAATTATTTCTAATTCACTAAAAACCATGCCGCTCAGCCAGCTTCTCAAACATATTGGCCAAACCGGTTCCCAGAAAATAAGTTGAGTCAATGCCCAGGTTAACATCCACGCTTTTATCGAAAAACAGGTTCAGGCTGGATCCCAGCCCCTCCTCCGGTTTCCAGTAGCAGATCATAATCGGCACTAACGGGAAAGGGTATAAAACGACAGAGACATCGGACTCAAAGCGTTTTTCAACTTTTCTGCCATTGAACATATGGACAATGTCATCAAAAAAATCGGTGTATTTGTCAGCAAGTTGTTTTAAGACGTCTTCTCCCCTTTTCTTAAAAAGAGCATATTTTTCTTTGCCACCGTCAATCTCTCTGAAAGATATCCAATCACCGGAAACCGGAACGCCCTGGCAATGCAGTACATAATCCAAAAGCGGAATAATCACCCACGGAATAACATGCAGGTCGGTCGCAAATGTTCCGTCCTGACGGATGCCAATGTTTTTGCCAAGGATTGTGACCGTCAACACACTGCCATTCATCTGTGCCATAATTCGTTTAGCCGCAGATGCAAAATCGAGTTTGATTACTTCATCGATCAGCTCCGCAATATATTCTTCCTGCTTATCTTCCGGGCTGTTTTCAGCAGCGGTCTCACTTGTAAACCTTGCGATATCTGCACTCCCCAGATTAGGACATTCCTGAATCCTGCGTTTCCCCATATAGACGGCACCCGCAAACGCCAGACAGGTTTTTTCACCGCACTTTCTGCAATTGCTTTTATCGAGAATAGTAAAAATCTCCATCGCGTTTTTCGCAACAACCATCTGACAGCCTCCACATGCTTTATTCTGAGAACTGCGGCTTATTACCGCAGAATTACATTCACAGGTATACAATATATACCTTGGCGGAAAATTTGCCCAACCAGCACTTGACGAAGTTCAATAATTCGGAGTATCACTACACATCTTTTTTAATATTTTCGGGAATAATGTCTAGAACTGTATTCATTTTTTCTTTTTCTCTTTATCGAAAAAACCAGTAAGACCATCTATGAAAAGAACCATACATACGATTGCATCTTTTGCATGTCTCCAGGCAATTATTCTTGGCAATGCCCATTGGGTGTCAGCAGCTGCAAGTATAACGACAGAACAAAATCTACAACAACTTATTACAACCAGAAGTTGTCGGGGATGCAATCTTGCAGGACTCAACCTGACAAGGCTTGATCTCTCAGGTGTCGACGTAGAGGGAGCTGATTTATCACATACCAAACTCTCTTTAACCAACCTGTCTGGCGCAAATCTAAAAAACACCAGACTGAACAGCGCCGTTTTCGCAGGTACAGACCTTGCCGGAGCCGATTTACGCGGCGCTGAGCTGCAAGACACCTCCCTTGATAATGCTTACCTTGGGGGTGCAGTTTTTGACGACAAAGCAATACCCTCTCAAGCAGGCAGTCCGTCGCTCTCAGCGACTCCTCCTACGGCAGAAGTTGCTGTTTCCAACCTAGATGCCGAAGCTCTTACCGGGGGTACCCTCTCAGACAGCTGGTGGTCCCGTCAACCTAAGTCTAAGAAGATGCTCTACACCAATCTCACCGCCGCGACAGCTATTGGAATTTGGGGATTGACTACATGGGACTACGGTACAGCCGGCTTTACTATGGGGGATGAGGGGTGGTTTGGTCACGACACTAAATATGGTGGTGCAGACAAATTTGGCCATTTATGGTCAACTTATGCCTTCTCGGATGCACTGACCGGTCTCTATACGAGCTGGGGCTATGCCCCGGAGAAAGCAAATATATATGCCGCGCTTTCATCGTGGACTGTGCAATTCGCCATGGAATTAGGCGATGCGACCAGTTTAACTCAAGGTTTTTCCTGGGAGGATATGACCATGAACACTCTGGGGGCTCTGACCAGCGTGGTGATGCAAAGATACCCGGAACTGGATCGTAAAATCGACCTCAGGGTGGAGTATGTTTTTAATGTCCCTGTACAGGGTATATTCGATGATTACTCCAACCAGTATTACTCCATGGTACTGAAGCTCGATGGTTTTAATGCCCTTGAAAACACCTTTCTCAAGTATGTCGAATTCTCAGCAGGATACTATACCAGGGGATACGGCGAACCCGACGAAGAACAGACCAGATCGCTTTTCGCTGGCATCGGTTTCAACTTTTCCAGGCTACTCAATCAAAATGGGTGGGAGAAAACAGGTAAAGTCCTTGAATATATTCAAATTCCGTACACCGTACCCAAGGTTTCCTATGATTTTGATTGATTTCCTGGTGGCAAGATTTGTCAGAGACGATTATCTTATCTTCATTTAAACAAACAGATATCTGGTGCAATTGTAGTTATAACTTCCACAAAAATAATGTGGATTATCATGAACCCAAGGAGAAAGCTATGAAAGCAGTGATTTCAAAAGAGTGCATGGGCGACAGGAACTGCAATAAATTATGTCCAGAAGTGTTCGAATATGATGAAGACCAACTTCTTTCCATCGTCAAGTTTGACGAAATCCCCAAGCATCTTGAAGAGGTAGTGCGACAGGCTGCTGCCGAATGCGGTGCCAACGCGATCACCATAGAAGAATAGGATATCGACAATGACCGGTTTTCGTGACAGCAAAACAGCCAGGAATCTTCTTCTTTCGTATTCTGCCGAGACCCAGGCTCGAACCCGGTATAATTTTTTTGCGACCCAGGCCAGAGACGATGGGTATATCCAGATAGCCAATCTTTTTGACGAAACGGCCCATCAGGAATATGAACACGCCCTGCGCTTTTTTAAATTTTTCAATGGCGGCGAACTGGAAATTACCGGAAGATTTCCGGCGGGTGTCATTAAAGATACCCATGCTAATCTGATCAGCTCAGCGGAACTTGAGTTGTACGTTCACGATCAGCTGTACGATGTTTTTGCCAGGGAGGCCGAAGAAGAAGGTTTCCAACGGGCAGCAGATACCTTTCATGCCATAAATGTCTCTGAGAAAAATCACGAGTTAATGTTCCGAGCCCTTGCTGAAAACCTCGTTTCCGGTAGGGTTTTCAAGCGCAGTCAGCCTGTTACCTGGAAATGTCTCAGTTGCGGGTACCTCCACGAAGGCAATAGTCCACCGGATAAGTGCCCTGCCTGTGTGAAACCTCCCGGCTACTTTGAAGTACTGAAAAAGAACTGGTAATAACAGCCATTTCCAAGATGGCTAAGTAAAAAGTTTCATATACGAGGCGTATGATTTCTCTATCATTTCGGCGTATTTAAGTACGTCGTCATGATAGAAAATGCAACGAGCGAAGAAAGTGCCCTTGGGATACAATGAAGTAGATAAAGATTTTTATGCCCTTTGGGTAGTTTTTACAACGCCATCATAGAAGCGCGAGCACCTTCTCAATAGCTTTCTTGAGTTCCTTGCTATGGATCTTGCCTGCAAAATGGACTGGGCTTTTGCCATAGAGAGGATCCCAGCCGGCTGGATTGGCAGAGCAGTAAAACTGCGTTTCAAGACCAATCTTCCGCACCGCATCATCTGCTGGATGACCAACAAGCCGTTTTGCCACCTCCCAGGAGGCTCCACATGGCGCACCCCGAAGCACTTTTACTGCTGCTATTTTACCATCTTCAATCTCAACTTCAAATTCCGGCGCCCCGAAATGATCACCATAGTTACCGAGGCCTGCCAGACGAGGAAGGCCACAGCAGGTAGGTGGAGTGATCGCTTTTTTGCCAACTATTTTCTTCCCCGATGCAATGACCGGAATATCCTTTTTCGCACAGAGACCGGCAAGATCGGTTGATAAATCATTGTGCTTAAGAAAATCAAGCACCAGGTCACAACTGATATCGCCTGGAAGATATGCACGGGTATCATCGAGTACCGGCGGCAATATCGTATCAATATTTATTACTTCCAGCTCAAACAAATCTTTGCCGTACTGCCGCAAACCATTTATTTTTGTTTCACCGCTTCCGTTCTGCTGGAAGACAATGATCTTCTGTTTTGCTCTTTTATTCTCAGCTTTCACAATAACTTCCTCATATAAACTCTGTCAAATATCGAGACGCACCCAACGAGTACAGTACCTGTAGGCCGCTTCAAGAAGTTTCTTTCTGTTTGCTGAACCATAGGCCAGGACCTGAAAAATTCCATTTACAGTACGACAAAGCACTATTCCGCCGTCTAAGTCACTCGACTCCGTGCCGCAGGTGATAGTCAGGGGGCTGTCTACCTCGACAATCTCCAGTTCATCATCCTGATACTGGAAATAGGTTATTTGTGCCAGGGCGTGATATTCATGTTTGGAGCTGCCGCTGTCTTTTATGGTAAATGTTTTGATGAACCCAGCTTCCTGCAAGGCAATCTCAGGGACAATAATAACACTTTCACAGTCGGTTAATTTTTTTGCTGCAGATTCAATAATTATCGAAGTGTTCATCTTGTTTATACGCTCTCGGGTCAACGCATGATTTTTTCGTCATTTAACCAAGCAACATTTGCCAAGCAACCATTTTAATCATCATAAAAAATGGGAAGTTAAGCGCATCACAACTCAACTTCCCATGATGGTTCATTATGCCTTGTTATAGGTGACTATTAATCACTTTTTCTCGATTCGTACAGCACAGACCTTCGCTTCCATGATCTTACAAATTGGATCCATAGCATCACTGGTAAGCAGGTTGGCCGCCGCTTCTCTGTAGTGAAACGGAATAAAGACAACGTTCGGTGGCACAATTTTACTAACCCTTGCCTTGAGTTTAATAGAGCCTCGCCTGGAGCTGACCGTCAAAAACTCACCTTGAGCAACTCCGAGAACATCCGCATCGGCTGGATTGACCTCCACAAAAGCTTCCGGGGCTATCGTATTAAGCCCAGTAGACCTTCTGGTCATCGTCCCGGTATGATAATGGAACAATTCACGACCAGTGGTAAGTACGTAGGGATATTCTTTATCCGGCAGTTCGTCAGACGCAACAAACGGAACGGGTGTAAAGAGTGCCTTACCACCTTCTCTTGAAAAGCTTTCCTCAAACAAAAATTTTGTTCCGGGATGCTGTGCAGTTGGACATGGCCACTGCAGACTGTCTTCTTCCAGTCGGTCATAACTTATACCGGCAATACCAGGCCAGAGTGCAGCAGCCTCATCAAAGAGATCTGATGCATTCGGGGCTTTCTTGACATCCCCCTCCCCAGTTACGCGCTTATAAATCTGGTCGATAATATCCAGGTCGAGTTTTGCGGTCCCGGGAGATTTAATCGCTTTTCTTACCCGTTGTACCCGTCTTTCAGAGCTGGTAAAGGTACCTTCTTTTTCAGCAAAAGTGCTCCCGGGCAACACGACGTCAGCAAGTTCCGCCGTCTCCGTCATAAAAATATCCTGAACCACCAGGAAGTCCAAAGCCGAGAAAGCTTTCACCGAGTGAGTAGTATTTGGATCAGACAGAGCTGGGTTTTCACCAAAGACATACATGCCCTTAAGCGAACCATCGAGCATAGCTCCGGTCATTTCTGATGCTGTCAGCCCGATTTTGCCCGAAAGAGTTTTGCCCCAGGCTTTTTCAAATTTTTCCTTGATGGCCGGAACATCCACTTTCTGATAACCGGGATATACATTCGGTAAACTACCCATATCGCAGGCACCCTGAACATTATTCTGGCCTCTCAGAGGATTGACACCTGCTGCATATTTCCCCACATTACCTGTGACCATTGCCAGGTTGCCTACCGCACAGACATTATTGGTACCCATGACATGTTGAGTGATACCCATTGCGTAGTATATTCCGGCATTATGAGCAGAGGCGAAGATTCGCGCAGCTTTTTTAATGTCTTCTGCAGGAACACTGGTGATTTCTTCACCATATTCCGGAGTGAAACTTTCAAGAGACTTAACAAACTCTTCATATCCTTCAGTTCTGTTGGTTATAAACTTCTTATCCTCTAACTCTTCGGCAAGAATAACGTTCATAATCGAGTTCAAAAGAGTAGCATCGGTCCCTGGTCGGTGTCGCAACCAGAGGGTGGCAAACTTCACCAAGGGAATCTTGCGTGGATCAGCTACAATCAGTTTTGCACCATTTGCTACCGCCTCTTTCATCCGCAACGAGATAATCGGATGATTCTCTGTTGTATTGGACCCAATGACTAACATCGCTTCATTTTCAGCAATCTCGGCGACGGAGTTGGTCATTGCACCGGAACCAAATTTTGTGGCCAGACCGGCCACTGTTGCACTGTGTCAGTAACGAGCGCAGTGATCTACATTATTGGTCCCGATTCCTGCTCGAAAGAATTTCTGGAAAAGATAATTTTCCTCATTGGTACAACGGGCGGAACTGAGCCCGGCAAGGGCATCAGGACCGTTCTTATCCTTTATTTCGTTGAACTTTTGAGCAATGTGGTTAAGAGCTTCGTCCCAGGTGGCTTTTTCAAAATTGCCGCCCTTTTTTCTTCTGATAAGGGGGCTCGTCAATCGATCGGAATTGTTAATAAAATCAAAACCGAACCGTCCTTTGACACAGAGCCAGCCGCGATTATGGTTGTCCGATTTCGAGTCCACCCTGATAACCTGATCGCCGTGGCTGCGTAAGGTGAGATTGCAACCGCAGCCGCAGTAGGTACAGGTAGTGTCGGTGAATTTAACACCTTCCATACGGGGCTTGCCTGACCAGATGGCACCGGAGAGAGCACCAGTTGGGCAAACGGAAATACACTGACCGCAGAATACGCAGTCCAGATCATGACCGAACGGCGGGATAACTTTTGACTCAAAGCCCCTTTCAGAAAAACCGATTGCGCCAATGCCTTGTACCTCTTCACATACCCGAACACAGAGCCCACACATAACGCATTTGTTCTGTTCCCTGGTAACAAAGGGATTATGGTCGACACGGTTATGCTCACGCATTGCACCGGCAAAACGATTTTCACGAATGCCATACTGGTAAGCAAGTTCCTGCAATACACATTCTCCAGTGCCAATACAGGTCATACAGTCATTTGGGTGATCGGAAAGCAGGAGCTCTACTGTGGTTTTCCGCAACCTGTAGAGTCTCGCACTTTGAGTCTGCACTGACATACCAGCGGTGGCTGGCGTGGTACAGGAAGTTACAGGTTTAGGCATTCCTGCAATTTCTACAATGCAAAGACGGCAGGCGCCAAATGGCTTCAGCCTGTCATCATAACATAGCGTCGGAATTTTAATCCCCAACTGTTTAGCTGCCTCCAAGACAGTAGTGCCTAGAGCAACCTCAATCGATTTACCATCTATAGTAAGATTTATCATGGTTACTACTCCTTTAATACGGCGCTGAATTTACAGGCATCAAAACAGGATCCACATTGGATACAATGCTTATTATCAATCTTATGAGGCTGCTTTTTCTCTCCGGTAATGACGTTTACCGGACAAGCCCGTAAGCACATTCCGCAACCAACGCACATATCCTCACGAATAAAAAATGTCAGCAACTTATTACAAACTTTGGCTGGACATTTTTTGTTCTTGATATGGGCTTCATACTCATGACGGAAGTATTTAATAGTACTCAGTACTGGATTCGGTGCCGACATACCAAGACCGCAGAGACTGGAATCTCTTACGTCCTCGGCCAGCTCCTGCAAAAGCTCAATATCGCCTTCTTTGCCCTCTCCTTCGGTAATCCGGGTGAGGATCTCAAGCAGGCGCTTGGTGCCGATTCGACAGGGAACACATTTACCACACGATTCAGACTGGGTGAATTCCAGGAAAAACTTGGAAATATTGACCATACAGTCGGTTTCATCCAGGACAACCATACCACCCGAACCCATCATCGAACCAACCGCTGCCAATCCCTCATAGTCAACTGGCAGATCGATATGTTGTTGTGGAATACAGCCCCCAGACGGACCACCTGTCTGCACTGCCTTAAAAAGTCTGTCGCCCTCTATTCCACCACCTATGTTAAATATGATATCTTTGAGGGGTATCCCCATGGGCACTTCTATGAGACCAGTGTTCCTGATTTTTCCTGTCAGGGCAATAACCTTGGTTCCTTTACTTTTTTCCGAACCTATGGATGCAAACCAGGCAGCACCCTTATTGAGAATATGGGGTAAATTTGCTAAGGTCTCTACGTTATTGATAATAGTTGGTTTACCCCAAAGACCCTTATTGGCCGGGAACGGTGGTTTAGCTCGCGGCATCCCACGTTCGCCCTCAATGGAAGCGATCAGAGCAGTTTCCTCGCCGCAAACAAAAGCGCCGGCGCCAAGTTTGACCTTAATTTTAAAATTAAAATCCGTTCCGAAAAGACTTTCGCCTAAATAGCCTTTTTCCTTGGCGGCCTTTAAAGCCATATGAAGCCTGTCCACGGCAAGCGGATATTCCGCACGAATATAGACATAGCCGATACTGGCACCAATTGCGTAAGCACCAATGATCATCCCTTCGATGACGGCATGGGGATTTCCCTCAACGACCGAACGATCCATAAAGGCACCAGGGTCACCTTCGTCGGCATTACAGATGATATAATACTGGTCCGAATCATTGGCAGCACAAAAACCCCATTTCACCCCTGTTGGGAATCCACCGCCTCCTCGTCCACGCAAACCTGATTCTTTTACTGTGGCGATTACTTCCGCAGGAGTCATAGTCGTCAGGGCCTTTTCAGCAGCCTTATAGCCATCCACACCCAAATAATCATCAATAGATTCCGGGTCGATCTTACCTAAATCACCCAGAACTATCTTCGTTTGATTGTCATGGAAGGTATGGTAATCATCTCCGACCAGCCATTCCTTGACTGGCCTTCCTCCTACCACATGGTCCTGGATCAGCCGGCTCACCATATCGGGCTGAATATACTGATAGGTGGAAACTGCACCTGCCACATTTATATCGACAAGGACGTCACGGGCACAAAAACCACGACAACCTACCTTATGGAGTTTGCATTTCTCTTTGACAGTAGCGTTTTCGATGCCAGCAGCCTCGAATTGCCTGTTGAACTCCTCCATCACCATATCAGCACCAGCAGCGATGCCACCAGTACCCATGCACACATTGACAATTATTTCGCTGCTCATGGTTTATCCCTTATAATCTTTGAGACTCTTAACTATTTTACTTGGGGTTACCTTGCCAAGCACCTTTTGATTAATCAGTACAACCGGGGCAATACTGCAGGCACCCACACAGTTGACACGCTCAAGGGTAAATTGCATATCCTTGGTTGTATCCTGATCATCTTTTAGTTTAAGATCTTCGCGAACTTTAGCGATTACACGGGGTGCACCTTTGACGTGACAAACTGTTCCACAGCAGACGGTGACAATATTTTTACCACGCGGATTTTGATGAAACTGGGAATAAAAGGTAACAACTCCGTAAAACTTGGAAGGTGGAATATTGGTACGCTCGGCAAACCAGTTGACAGATTCTTCCTGTATATATCCGATTTTACTTTGTATTTCCTGTAATATTGTAATAATATTGTCTTCATTGGCAATACATTTGTCATATATTGCCTCCAGCGTTTCTGTCATCTGTTTTTCCATGCACATACCCCATAAATGATAATTATCCACTCCAGGCAGGTGGAATCGCCGGAGGAGTGTGGAGAAACTCTCGTTTCCCTTCTTCAAATGATCACTTCTTATCTAGTTACTTTGTCGTAAACTGGTTACGCAGTTACTCTCTTTACCCTTCTATATTTCATGGAGGTATACGAAAAAATTCGATATCTACCTTCAAAAAACGACTTAGTATAACTCAAAATCAATTTTGTTTCCAATATGATTAAAATTTATTGTTCACAAATTAATTTAATTGATTTTACTTTGCTGCTCAGCCGTTTGACAAGACTCAGACTAAGCGGTAAGTAACACATCCAGAATCCCTTTATTTTACAGCTTCAATTTGTTATAAACAGATACTATGCAGCAGACCCCATTGACCAATGAAAATTGCAGGAATTATGCCACAAATGACTTAAGCATTACTCTTTTTAAAAAGGGCAGTTCCACCTATAGTAAAATGAGTTTTCCGATACATTGCGGCATATACAGCGAAATCGAGACAAGAGATCTCATCTTTCAATTTAATCTCAACGGCGAAATACTTCGGGCAAGAAGCAAGGGGCGAGAGTGGGCGCACCCACATGAATGGCTGAAACGAACACCGGGTAATGACTGGGTTTATTATTCGACCGGAGGATACAACGGAGTTTTTGAAGCCACGGGCGAGTATTACCTGCCAAATTTCCAGTACCCGACTAACAGTATTCTGGGAGGTCACCCTTTTGCTCACGAGGAAATAACCCGCATATCCAACTCATGGCACCAATTTCTCCAGGAATTGCAGGCGCGCCAGAATGATTTACCGGAAATTTTCAGCAGGTTTCTCGACGAAGTTATTGCCAATAGTCCAGAGAGATTAGAACAGAAAGCGCAGCAGTTGCACGCAATCATCGGTGGACGTATTTCTGTGCTGCCACCTGATGCCAGGCATGTTGATTATAATATCATTCCACTGAAAATATCTGAGGGCTGTCTCTACAAGTGTGCCTTCTGCAAAGTGAAAAACGATACAATTTTCGCCGAAAAAAGCAATGCAGAGATTAGTTCACAGATCAGCCGCCTCAAACAACTCTACGGCCGCGATCTTGCCAATTACAATAGCCTTTTTCTCGGAGAACACGACGCCCTGCAGACCAGTTCCGAACGTATTCTATTTAGTATTGAGACAGCTTGTAAAAAATTCGATCTTGGCCATTCTTATACTGCAGGAACCAATGTTTTCCTCTTTGGTTCGGTCACCTCATTGTTGAATACACCAGACAATTTTTTTCAGCAGCTCGCCGAATCCCGCGTAATGACCTATATCAATATCGGTCTCGAATCGGCAGATCAAAAAACCCTGGACAAAATAGGCAAACCTCTTACGGAAAAGCTGGTGCAAGAGGCCTTTTGGCGCGGCCAGGATATAAACGATCGTTTTTCTTCCGTAGAAATAACTTCTAATTTTTTAATGGACGAGAACCTGCCGGAAAACCATTATAAAAAAATTCTCGAACTGATCAGGGAACAACAAGTGCATGTCAAACCCAAAGGCTCTATCTATTTTTCGCCTTTAACTTTTGATCGACCGTCGCGTAGCCGTTTGTTCGAGTTCAACCGGATAAAGATACAAAGCAGACTCCCGACATATCTCTATATAATTCAACGATATTAGTGAGATAGAAAAATATTTAATGAAGGAACGTATCTCGCTCTTTTTAGCGGGATCAATATAACAATTCGACAACGTATTACTGATTGGAGATCATATTATGCTCGATTCATCCCAGTTGAGAAAAGACATTCTGTCAGCACGCAACAACCTTACCCAACAAGAGATCAAGACGAAATCGATGGCCATTCAGCACCACCTGCTGGAGCTGGATCAGCTGCAGAAGCACCAGTCTATATTTGTCTATGTCAGTTTCAGAAGCGAAGTCGCGACCCTTTCGCTCATTGACACTCTGATCGACATGGGCAAAACCGTTATCGTACCGATAACCAGAATAAAAGAGAAAAGACTGGATGCCATTCGTATCACCAATCGATTGACCGATCTCATCCCGGGATATTGCAATATTCCCGAACCAAAAGAAGCACTCTGCACAACCGCCTTGGTTGCCCCGGAAGAAATCGAGACAATCATCCTGCCCGGTTCTGTTTTTGATGAAAGAGGCGGACGATTCGGCTATGGTGGCGGCTACTATGACCGATTCCTGGCCAAAGTCCCGACGGCGGCCCGAATCGGTCTTGCTTTCGAGCTGCAGATCATTAAAAAAGCGCCATTACAGGAACACGACGAGTTGCTTGATCTGGTCGTCACTGAGAGCCGGGTGATCCGTGGCAGTAGATGAAAAAAAAGCCCGCCTGAAATTAATAATTCCAGGGGGGCTATACAAGGTTCATTTCTTCCCTGCCAGGCTACAGCATACAGCAGTTATTTCACAGCACAGGTTTTAGGATCGACCTCAGCACCACAAGCAGAACACTTTGTTTTTTTGTCCGCTTCATCTGAGAATATTTCCCACTCTTTCCCACATTCCGGACATTTAACTTTCACTTCATTCAGAGTTTTATTACTTTCAAATCCCGGACAATGTTGATCTGTCATGTATGTCTCCTTTTTGGCAAAATTAACCGTTCTGCTACGTATTGACATCAACGCAGATTATACGTCGAAAATCGCAAAATGCCAGAAGAAGATAATTTTACCCTACATAAATAACACTGGTTCGGATATGTTTTTCGGCACATACAGCCAGCCTGGCCAGGTACTTACTCTCGGTCATTTAATTTTTGCAACAGCAGATCCCGCTCGTCTTCAAGCTGCAAAAGATCCATCATCACCGGCGGTTTCACAGAATGGGCCGGCATTCGCCGCTTCGTCTCGGCAATTTCCTCTTCAAGTCTGAGCAATCTTTCTTTTATTCGATCTATTTCAGAATTCATTCCTCTCTCGTTATTTTAAAAATATACAACGCAGAGCGACATCTCGTGCCCGTAAATCATCCAACAGATTTCTCGGTGCCTGCTATTTCCCGTTCAATCACTGACATTTCAGACTTCAGAGCCAGGCGTTTTGCCGTTTTATAGAAGACATTTGTGCCTATCTTTGTCGATCGGGTAAATGACACGACTTCATATCTGTCATTGTTCGTCAAAAGATCCTCAACCCAAAACACCTTTTCAATATCCAGAGAGAAATCATTACAAATCTGTTTGGCAAATTTTTCAGGGTTAGCGGAAATTGACTGGCCTTCACCTGTCGGTGCATAGATACAGACATAGGGTTTCAGGAGTTGCACCTTATCCGATAACGTTACACACTTGAATATTTTCACGTCATAGGCACCTGGAGACCAGGCGATCGGCTCCTGCTCACCGGTCTTGATTCCATCCCATCGATATCGTCCAGCAAAAATTGCCATATGCTTCTCCAAAAATATTCTGTGAATCCAGCATTTGTCCGCCAGTGAGAAGGAGATGACAAACTTTTACATCTGTCATCTCCCGTAGAGATTATTCGATAGCAAGGGCCTGTCTGTCAGCCATATCCATAAGAACTCGATCACGCGCCTTATCAATACCAAGTTCTTTACGCTTTTTGTCAATATGGGCAATCATCAACCTGGCCATTTCTTTCGGATCGTCAGCAAAGCCCCACTTGCCAAAACCAAGTGTTTCAAGATCTTCAAAAAGATGCTTCTCAAATTTGGTCCCTTTTGTCATAGGAAAAGTATGACCAAATACAGTATATACTCCGGAAGCAACAAAATATTGGCCGATGGCAATGGCTTTTTCACTCATCCATTCCGGGGCACAACCAGCAGCAGGCAAGTCGGCAATGCTATCGCCCAGGCCACCAACCTTAACCATTTCCGATGCGGCAGTGAGGATCCTGCTGTTATCAACACAGGAGCCCAGACCAAGTACCGGCGGCATTCCAACAGTCTCGCAGACTTCTGCAAGGCCAGGTCCGGCAAGAGCTGCAGCGCCAGGTCCGGTCAACCCTGCTTTGGCAAGGGCCATTTGAGAGCAGCCGGTCTGGAGAACCAAGACATCATTTTTGATCAATTCCTTGACCAATTCCACATGGGAGTAATCCTGTTTCGACCGCGGGTTGGTACAACCAACGACTCCAGCAACGCCACGAATCCTGCCGTTGATGATGTTTTCGTTCAGTGGTGTATAACTTCCCCTGAATGATCCGCCCAACATATAATTTATATACTCAAAAGAAAATCCGTGTACACCCGTCGCCTTATTCCTAGGAATTTGGACCGGTCTTTTACGGTTTTTAAACCTGGTAATTGCCTTGATAACGATCTCATCGGTGCATTCACGAGGATCATGCTCATCCAGTTGAATATGCAGGGCTCCTTCAATTTTAGCTCGGTAATTGGTCGTGATAAATGGCGTGTCGTAGAAATCCGCCACTTTCTGCATACCTTGCTTTATGCATTGAATATCTACGGTCATGGCATCAACAGCACCGGTTACCATTACAGCCTCGGTGCTGGAAAAATTTCCTGCATGAGGCAGGCCATGTCGAGACAGAGCTTCAAGACCGGAACAACACATGCCAACAAGATTAATTCCTTTAGCTCCGGCATTCTTTGCCGCATCCACCAGTGTAGGATCAGCAGACGAGACAACCATGGATTCAAGAAGATTAGGTTCATGCCCGTGAACGATTATGTTAACTTGATCTTCTTTCAACACACCCATATCAACTTCAACTTCCACCGGTGATGGAGTACCAAACAAAATATCTGAGATATCTGTGGAGACCATCGAACCACCCCATCCATCCGCGAGGGCTGTCCTGGAAATCTGCTTGGTAATATTTTCGTAATCCTGATCAACACCCATTGCTGTCCGGTGCATCATTTCCATGATTTCCCGCATAGCGCCACGTGGAACAATCCCGGCTTGTCGCCAAAGTTCCAGGGTTTTGGGTGGCACCCTTTTCATCATCGGGATCTCTCCCTCAACCTGGGTATAGGTTTTTTCGAGCTCATGGTAAAGATCCATCGCCACATCTTTTAATTTTCGGCCTTCCGTAGGAACATCGAGAGATGCCGCGACTTCTAATAGCTTAATAGGATCTTTGATAGAATAGTCTTTAGCCTTGCCATTAATGACATCACGGAAGAGTTCGAGCATGGCCATGCCATGATCGGTATGAGCAGCAGTACCGGCAGCAACCATTCGCCCAAAATTACGCGCCACGATAGTGTCTACTGTTGCCCCACATACGCCGACCCTGTCATACGGACTGTTCACATTCATCCTGCATGGTCCCATTGCGCAATTTTTACAACAGGCAGATTTTTCACCAATCGGACAGGCTTTCATAGCTTGGGCTCTATCAAAATCAAGTTCAACCCCATCTTGTCTTGCCTTGGTTATCATTTGTGCAGTGGAATCGCAGGTTGTAAGGTCGGATACTTTGATGAGTTCTAGTGGTTTTGCCATAATGCCTCCAATTTAAATGGATATCAGGGATTTTGCGGTCTACATGTCAAGAACACACAATTCAAGACTGGACCTTTCCTGTATGGCGGCAATCATGAACTACAACGCATGGCTACCATTTACAGGCACCTGTATTCTCATATGAGAAATATTCCCAGTAGTCCTAACTATGGCACCACAGGGTGGCATTGTCAAGAGGTTTATTGTATCTCTTTTATGGTCTCTCCATATTACTCGACAGAGATAAATTCAACAGAAGAACAATAAGATAAAGTGTTACGGAAGAAACTAAAGTGTTACAGAAGGAAAGGCTAGGCAGTTGCGGAAGAACAGAGCCGAACATGCCAGATTTATGGGCTGTACGACTCAGGTGAATGGACGAAGGGAGACGATTATTTCTTCATCGCTGCCAATTTACCGACTATACCGAAAATTTCCTTTGGTGCATCGTTTATATCTTCAAACGCCCTTCTGCCGGATCGATCAGCATCGACAATCTCATTTTGCTCAGGAACAAAGCCGATAATTTCAAAATCAGATAATGATTGGCGAATTAATTCCTCATCCTCCGGCCCATTTACCCGGTTGCCAAGAATGATAATATTTTTTATGCCAATATCCTCCCCGAGTTTTCTGATTTTTGCTGCCGCGGCTCTGCTTCTTGCACCAGGGTTAACAACAACAATAAGAGCATCCACAGACGACGAGGTAGCCCGGCCGAGGTGCTCCACTCCCGCTTCCATATCCATTATGACTATATCGTCTCTGACGAGGACAAGATGATTCATCAATGCTTTCAGGATAGTGCTTTCTGGACAGATGCAACCGGAACCTCCACTTTGCACGGTGCCCATCACTAACAATTTCACTCCATCTCTTTCCAGTGAAAAGCGATCCGGAATATCATCAACCTTAGGGTTAAGGGTAAAAAAACCACCCATTGTCCCCGGTTTGGCCCCTGTTCGTTCGGCGATAAGCTCAGTCAGGCCAGAGATTGGCGTGATCGGTGTATCCTCAGAAATGCCGAGCCCAGCCGCCAAGTTTGCCACAGGATCGGCGTCTATGGCAATAACTTTATTGTTTTTATCAGCTGCCAGACATCTGGCCAGAAGAGCGGTAATGGTGGTCTTGCCGACTCCACCCTTACCCCCGATTGCAATTTTCAAACTCACTTTGAGCCCTCTCAGGTTTTTGGTTTTATGAGATTATCTTACCTATAATCCGATAAGACATTTAAATTATTCCTTAATGACTTTGCCATCGCTGTCGACCAGAGCTACAGCAAAACCACTTTTGGTAGCAATATCGTGCAATTCTTCGATATGTACAGCCTGGAGTTCATATTTCTTTCCTTTTTCTCTCGGCAAAGTCAAAAAGCAATCGTTTGCCTCTTCTCTGGTCTGAAAGGCCGGAATAAAGTTGACGTCTTTGTCGGTATTGTATAAACCGAGAAAACTTTCGTCATTGCCGGGATCACAAACAAAGACATACACCCAGTTACCAGCTTCTGTTCCTACTGCTACATTTTCTTGCATAAAAAAACTCTCTTATTGAAATTAGCCTTGTGTGCAATGCTGCAACTATTCCCTGTTCAGATGTGTAACCATTGATTGAACAAAAAAAAGCCCCATCCCTGAGAGGATGGAGCTTTAGGCGAAAAAACAGTTGCTCAGATGTCCAAGTAAGAATCGGAAAAGAGATTGTCACCAGTGATAACTTTGACGGTTTTTACATAGTCAGCAAGTTCTTTAGACAAAGAAGAAAGTTCAGGGGCATCGCCGTCCATTGCCTGATAAACAATTTTAACGATCTCAGGACGCTGTCCTTTGGCAACCGCGATAAGTTCGGCATCAAGCGGATCGGCGATAACCGCTTTCATGCCATAGCGTTCCAACATGATCATAAAGGTATTGTTCAGGATTGGACGCAGATGCACAGGAGGACCATTGGAGATATTGGAAAGACCACAAGTCGACATGGCACCAGGGGCGATGTCTTCCAGCATCATCTGGAAGTTCAGCAAAGCCACCGATTGTGCCTGCTGGATGTTCACGGGAGTAACAATGCCGTCAACCCAGATCTTTTCATTGGGAATTCCGGCTTCATTTGCAGCATATACTAATTCTACGCACAGAGCGGCGCGTTCGTTTTCGTCGCGCGGCAGACCATCAGGTCCCCACATGAGGGCAACAATGTCTGCCTCATATTTGGCTGCCATCGGCAGCATCTCGTTATACCGCTCTGGACGAGCCATAATGGAGTTGACGATATGTGGCTTGCTTGAAGGTTTGAGCACCTTTAAACCCGCTTCGATGGCAGCTATATTAGATGTATCGAGGAGAAGTGGAATTTCAGGAACAACCTCCTGGACGACCTGGCAGACCCACGGCATCAACTCGTGGCCATCTTTTTTGGCAGGTCCGAGATTGATATCGATATAGTCCATACCAAGTTTTTTCTGCTCAAGACATTCCGCCTGAATGGGTTTTGCGTCTCGTTCTCTGTATGCTTTTCCGATTACCTTGGAAATAACATTAAGGCTTTCCCCAAAAAGAATCATATTTCTCTCCCTTTATCTAAAATAAGTGGTGGCCAACTTCTAAAAATAACTTGTCTCACGATAGACTATAACAAATTTGCCGGCGCTTCACGAGAGAAACAACCGGCAAAAGATTCTATCGCCTGTACTTATCTACTTTTCAGGAAGCCGGCGATATGAGCAGCCTCTCTTGGACCTACTATAATGTTCCAGCCGGGCAGTTCTTCTTCAACGTCGCCGGCGATCGCGGCAGCATACCCGGGGATAATCAGGTCAGTGTGCTTCACCTTATCCATGATTCCGCTTTTCTTGACGAACATACCAACATCATCACCGCCGAATTTTCCGGCAGCCCAGGCGGTAAGAACCGAAAGGCCCTCGGAGTCTTTAACGAGCAGCCAGGCAGGCACCTTGCTCGCCTCGATCTCTCCGGAAACAATGAAGTAGGTCAAAGCAAAATTGGTGGTGACCAGAACCGGTGAATTCTCGTCAGGGGTACCAATTTCGAATATCCCTTCAACAACCGTCATTGGTCGTTGCGGATCGGTATAGATGTTCAGACGTTCCAACAGCAACGGGAATACAACCTCGGTGGTCATATCTGATAAAACCACAATACCGCCGTACTTGGCAATAAACATAGCAGCAATGAGTCCTTCCATCTCAACAGTGGAGGCCATCTCGCTCGGGAAACAGATAGTTGGAAAACCAAGCAACCGATTGCCATCTTTTAATGCTGCCCGACGAATTGCAACCATATCTTCCAGCGCCTGTTTAACTTCTCTGGCACCCGAATCAATAACCAGATCTTTTAATCCCATGCCCGTCAACTTCTCGGTAAGAGCAATAACTCCATCGATGGAATCAGCCTTTACCGCCAACGGCAGATCGTTGTCCAGAGCAATCTTGCCAAACGCATCAACATTCTCGGCAGTCGCTGCATAAATTAAAGGACGCTTGAAGCCGGCGGTGGCAACGGCGCCACTGATGACTTCAGCCTTATCGCTCATCAGAATGAGATTGAACTCAGAGGTCTCGGCAATCAGCTTGGCAAGTGTGGCAAAAGCGACACCGTCACCATTGACATCTTTTAATGCCACCAGTTCCGGACGCAGGTTAAGACCTACCCGCTCATACTGCAGTGCGTTCCAGCACTGAAGCTTTGCGGCAACGTCCGTTTCTGCGGTATCAGAGGTTACAGTCCCTGCAATCAACGTGGGATTAAAAAACGTTTTTTCATGTCGGTAAAGAACAGTCTCACCACCAGTCTTTGTCGCACGAACACCTTTACCAAGAGGTATTGGACGGATCGGCGGTGCGGAAGCTTCAGCGAGTTGTGCCCTGGCTTCATCGGACACATAGGGGCAAGCATCAAGTTCAGCTTTGCCAGACGCGAGGTTCATAGCAAAAGCGAGGCACGTCGGAACTCCACACTCCTTACAGTTGGTTTTAGGCAGGAGTTTGAAGATTTGAATTCCTGTTAACGCCATTTGTGTTGTCTCCTTAAATATATTTCACAGCTGGATGTGCCCGGTTTCAACAAACGCTGAAACCGGGTACCTGCTTAAAAAATTATCCCATAATCGAAGGCATGCTCAAAGCAGGATGTCCTTTTTCCTTGAGCCATGGCAAAATCTCGTCTTCGGTAATACCAACAGTCTCGTCGGCAACCATATCAGCAAAATTTTCAACGCCCATTTCAGCGCCTCTCGCATTCAATCTATCACGAATTTCATCTTTAACAATCTTTGGCATCCAGACCATTCGGAGTATTCCACCATCACCAAGAATGAACTTCTTCTGGGTAATATTAAATTTAGAATGGCCAACAAACCCTGGAGAAGAAGCACCACCACCCATAACACCGGCAAGCGTGGTAAACTTCATTCCAGACGGTGTCTCGCCAGTGTAATCACGACCAACGGTCATAATACCGTTACAACCAGGCAGCATAGCAGCAATACACTCACAGCAGCCACAGGTGGTCATCGGGGCTTGGACCATCGAATAGAGGTTGTAGGTGTCGATTGCACCTTTTGATGCACTCTTGATGAATGTATCCACACCCTCAAAACGACCAAGCACCGGATCAAGAAGTTTACCTTTAGGGATCGGCTGGTTAGGACCTGTCGGATTTATCTCGAAAGACGCTTTACAATCCATCCAGTTATAGGCGCCGCAAAGCCCTGTTCTTTCAGGGCTTACTGTACATACATGGCTCGGTGCGAAAGATTGACAGAGACTGCAGGAATAAAAAAGCTCCACATCTTCGTCGGTCATCTTATCAACACGCTCATCACGGACTTTATATTCGGCCCTGGCTCTGGTCGTCATCTTGTCAACTTCTTCTTTCTCAGTAAAAAGAGTGACTTGAACCTTATCAACAATCTTTTGGAAATCCTGGTGGAATTTGGCATGCAACACAACACCGATATCCTTCAGGCTGAATCCTTTCTCAACTGCGGTTTTACTAACGCGTACCCAGGAAATATCACGCTGTCCAATATGCATTATTCCCTGGATATAGTTGACCAAGTGATGAATCTGCCGTTCCATGATCGGCTCAAAATCAGTCTGGAACTCACGACCGGCAATCTGCACAAAAATACCCAGTGGCAAAACGTCGCCTTCTTTCATATCTTTGATGTCAGGACCGACGACGGTTACCTTGCCATCCTCAATCTCACCCATCTCAGCCATATTGACCAGCTCAGTACACTGGGTCTTGCCACCACCCATCTGACCAAAAAGGTCGCCGCCACGTACCCGCTCACCCTCAAAGGCAGGTCCAAAAGCCAAAGGAATATCAATCTCGGTGACATTGATCTTCAGGCCGCGAACCTCAACGGACCTCTGGCAGATCTCATCGAACGGCACATTAGCAACAACGTGCTCATAGGTACAGATACCCGTCGGCAGAATCTCAGGAATATCGGTGGTGGCAAGTGTCGGGAAGCCCCAGTTAACACAACCGGCAGCTGCAACAGCCCACTCGGTACCGACATCGCCCAGTGCGTTGACAAAGGCAAAAATACGGTTCTTATTGTACATCAACATTTTGCGATAGTCGCCGGGTTGTACACCACCAAAAGCCATTGCCGCTCTATTGGCAAAACCGAGGGCGAAGACTGCCGAAGAAATATCCGGACCAAAAGGTACGATACGGGTATTCCAACCGATCTGCATACCAGCCTCGAGGCACTGCTCGATCACTGTCTTACCGTTGTGGTTGGCTGCGCAGAAGACATAGAGGTTTTTCTTCTGATAATCTTCGACGATCATTTTGGCAATCTCGGCATTGGGAGCGGCACCAACGATTGCCGCAAAACCAGGAGCCGAGCCGTCAACGAACTCGACACCACGCTTTCTAAGAATAATGTCACTGGCAGGACCAACCCAGAGTTTTCCGGCATCGATATCCGGATCTTCAGCGTCAAGGTAGAAATCCGGCTCTCTTAAAATTCGGAGCGCCTCTTTGACTTCATAGGCGAAGATACCGGCCATACCCGCATCAAGAAGCGGTCCAAGGTACGGCAGGTGGTTGCTACCCTTAATATGGGGTGGCAGCAAGCCACGAGCAAACGCCATTGGTTTTTTCAAGTCTTCCAGGGTCTCACACTTCATTCCAGTAAGAGAATATATTACCGGAAGATAGTATGCGGTATTGGGAAAGCCAATTTTAGTGCTGGCATCATTGGTTTGCAGGGCCCTTTCAAGATCACCTTCCACCTGGGACACAACCTTGTAACCACCCTGTATAGCTGCAAATGCTACTAATCTAGACATGCTTTACTCCTTATATTAGTAATAACGTAATCGCGGATATTAGTACCTTACAGATTGTTTTTTTGTTTTTTGCAAGAAAACCATCTGTCTCCAAGGTACTTACACCCCTCTAGGGGGTACTGAACCGAGTCCCGGCTTAATTACCGCTTACCGGGGTTATATTATTCCATTCCAAGGGCTTGTCTGTCAGCCATATCCATAAGAACCCTGTCACGAGCCTTATCGATGCCAAGTTCTTTACGTTTCTTGTCAATATGGGCGATCATTTTATGAGCATGTTTCACCGGATCAGGCTCACAATCCCACATTCCGCCATACATCTTCTCCATATCTTTATAGAGATAGTCTTTAAAGACTGGGGCACCTTCAACCGGCATATGATAACCAAACACGGTATACACACCTGAGGCGACGAAATATTGGCCAATAGAGATTGCCTTTTCGCTCATCCACTCTGGCGCACTGCCTGCCGCGGGAAGATCACAGATATCGTTGCCAAGTCCACCGGCTTTGACGACTTCGGTTGCAGCCAGCAGAATACGGCTGTTGTCAACACAGGATCCAAGATGCAGAACAGGCGGAATACCGACGGTCTCACAAACCTCACGAAGGCCAGGACCACAATGAACAGCAGCCGACTCAGGAGTACATAGGCCATGCATACCAGCAGCAATGGCACTACAACCAGTGGTCAAGACGATGACATCGTTCTTGATCAGCTCTTTCATGATAGTGATGTGTTCTTCGTTGTGCTTGGTTCGGGCGTTATTACAGCCTACAACCCCAGCAATACCACGAATACGACCGTTGATGATATTGTCGTTCAAGGTGAAATAATCACCACGGAAACTTCCACCGAGGTGATATTTGATTGATTCCACGCCAAAGCCGGCAATCTGGCTTGATTTGTGACGGGGAATCATAACCTCGGCACCACGTTTCTCGTAGTTATCAATAGCAATTTTGACGATACGGATAGCATCTTCCATTGCATGGTGCTCATCAAACTCAATATGCAGCACGTTCGGCTGCTCCATTCTGGCAATTGGATGCGTAGTGATCAGCTTGGTATGAAAACATTTGGCCACATTAGCCAGATTTTGCATGATACACTGGACGTCAACGACCATTGCATCACAGGCACCAGTGATGATGGCCAGTTCCTGCTGCAGGAAGGTTCCTGCCGGTGGAACGCCATGGCGTTGGAGTACTTCGTTGGCAGTACAGCAGATACCACTCAACTGAATACCTTTGGCACCTTTGGTCTTGGCATAGTCTATCAACTCCTGGGACTGTGCTGCAGCAACGATCATCTCGGACAAAAGCGGCTCATGACCATGAACGATGAGGTTTACGTGGTCTTCTTTCATAACGCCAAGATCAGATTCGGCCTGCAGCGGCGTAGGAGTACCAAACATAACGTCCTGGAGGTCGGTTCCGATCATGGAACCACCCCAGCCATCGGCCAGTGAGGCACGGGTACCCTGCTTCATCAGGTTTTTATAATCCTGATCAACACCCATATGGGTACGATGCATGATTTCAACTATTTCACGATCGACGTTACGGGGAATAACACCTTGTTCCGCCCATTTATCCTGGAGAGGTTGCGGTGCTCTTTTGATCATATGCAAGTTACCAGTTGTTTTGCCCCATTCCGCCACAGCAACTTCACCAACAGCAATGGCAACTTCTTTGACATCACGATCCTTGACCACGCCATCAACTTCAACTGTGGTGGCAACACCGTAATACGGCGCAATCTGAAAGAGTTTAACTGGATCTTTAATTTTATAATCTGCAACCTCTCCCTTGGCCGCAGCCAGGAAAGTGATCGCCACATTTCGGCCATGATCGGAGTGAGCAGCTGCCCCACCGGCGATCATACGAATAAAGTTTCTGGCGCAGATGGTGTTTGCGGTGGCGCCACAGAGACCTTTACGGGTATCTTCACCCTGAATACCGTCTTTAGGCAAAGGTAGGCGGCAAGGCCCCATGGAACAATTTTTACAACAGATACCCTGCATACCGATAGCACAAGGCTTCATTGTTACAGCCCGGTCAAAGACAGTTTCAACACCGAGTTGTTGCGCTCTGCGGATCATCTCCTGGGTTGATGCATCAATTGACGCTGTGCTTGCATCAGCTTGTTTAACGATTTTTTCTTTTAATTCTGCCATATCAGTGTTCCTTTCCATAGAGTTTTTGAGATTATCAATTATCTCTAGACCTTACATCACCTTCTTGAACGAATTGATATCTGAACCTATTTTCTTTTGTGGAATCTATCCAACATATCAAGAATTTTTTCCTGGGCTGTTTTTTGCTCCGCAGCAGCGGTCATAGCCATTTCAGCGACCGGTTGGCTTGCGGCAGACTCATCATGGGCTTTTTTAGCTTGGGCACGCAGCCTTTTCAAGGCTTTTTCGTCTTCTTCCCGTTTTGCAGTTTCAGCAAGCAGAGCATCAGCAGCTGTTTTTTCTTTAGCTTTAGCATCAGCTTTTACCTCGGCTTCCGCATCGGCTTTAGCTTTGGCATCAGCAGCAGCTTTGGCCTTGGCATCCGCCTCTGCTTTAGCCGCGGCGTTGGCCTGTGCCTCAGCGGCAACTTTGGCTTCTGCTGCAGGATCTACAGCGGGTGCAGCTTTAGCTTCTTCTTTCGGTGCAGCTTGAGCAGGAGCGGCTTTAGCAGCAGGTGCGGCAGCTTTGGCAACCGGTGCAGCGGGAGCGGACTTCTTGGCGGGACCTGCTTTCTTTTCTTCCTCGGCGATGGTTAGATCGGAGGCTGGGGCAAGCGCTGCAAAATCAATTTTTGCTTCTTCCAGAATTTTGGTAAGAGCAGCAGCATCAGTCAGCGAGCCGCCATCTGCGAGCGCATTGATGAATTCTTTGGTTAATTTGATTGCTTCAGGATGACGCATAATGAGGATATTTGATCCACTGAGCAGATACGTGACAGCACCGACGGCCTCCATCATAATCCCTCGTCTTTCCGGATCCCCCAAAAGAGGCGCTTCTTCAGCCGACTGTTTTGCTTCTTTACACTTCCAGACTTCGTTGCCCAGATTGTTGATCATCGGGAACTGCAGTTTTTCATCGCCCTGCACCATTGCCGCCATGGTTAACCGCTCCATGACTGAATAGGTGTATTCCATACCGTAACCGAGACCACCGGTAGTCGGATCGACAAGGACTCTATCCATCGGCATGCCGAGATTTTCCAGGAGGATATTCACCTGCTTTGCCAGGTTGACATCGATTGGCGATGAGGAGATCAGGCCATGACCATACCCCATGGCCGCAGCGCCGATTCCCTTGTAGTTTTTCTCTTCGACCGGACCAAGAACCAGGTTTTCGCCCTGACATACCTCGGCAACGACTTTTAGTACCGCTTCATCTTTTGCTGGATTTGCACACCCCCAGACGATGACGGGGACTTTGACTGCTGCCAGAACTTTCTTTACCGTTTCAGCAGCTGATTGAGGACTTGCATCTTTATCATTCGGGTCGATACTTTTCAACTGTACGACGATCGCTTCAGCACCAAATTTTTCGACACATTTTTTTGCCCAGGCGGCGGGATCAGAGGCCACATCTTTAAAGTGTGCCATTACCGGCGCGGCCCAGTCATCAGGCTCCATATCCCAAATTTCCATTGCAATAATGGGCTTGTTCGGCATGCTGCCTTCAAATGTATAGAAGGGAAAACATGTTTCACCTCCCACAGTAATAGCTGCATCACCTTTGCCTATAGAAATTGCTTTAATGCCGCCACTATAGGATTCCTTCTTTAGTTTAAATCCCACTTTTGCCTCCTTACTGGTGAGTAATTTTTCTCCTGAAGGTTGCATCTGACTTCAACATCAACCCTCCCTTTTAACACTAGCCAAACAACAAGAGGTACAAAATGTTTACTAAAATTATTCAATTTTTTCAGTACAGCGTTCCGCCCAGACCGGATAAAGGAAACATTTTATGTTATTATATTTTGCTTCCCCCTTGCCTTCATGCGTGCCTGCAGACGTGGAAATTTCTCTATTTCCGTGTGTGGCAAAAACATCGCTGCAATATAATTGTTCATATAGGATGGCGTCTCGGAGAGTTCAAAATTGGTCATCCGCTGAGTCACTGACACTACATCCTGACGAATTTTGTTTGTGAGAGAACTCATCCGTGCACCCATGAGCGAACCGTTACCGATAAAAGTAACACGGTCGGGATCAACTTCGGGCAGCAGACCAAGGACCATTGCCTTTTCTAAATCGATATAACTGCCGAATCCACCGGCTAAGATGATATGCTCCACTTCAACCATCGATAATCCTACTTCTTCGAGCAAAGTCATGCAACCGCTATAGATAGCACCTTTAGCACGAATAAGATTATCAAGGTCCGGCTCGGTCAGGACTATATCTCGATCGATCTGGGTTTCGTCCTTCCAGGCAATGACATACTCCCATATATGATTCGATTTTCGAACGCGGGCGATTCCTAAATCACGAGCAAACTTCCCTCGATTATTGATCAGGCCCATCTCGAACATAACCGCAGCCATGGTGATAAGACCGGAGCCACAGATTCCTTTTGGCCGAACATCACCGATGGTGAAAATCATCGGTTCGAAGGTGACGGGATCCAGAGAAAAATCTTCGATGGCACCTTGAGCAGCGCGCATACCAAATTCGATGCCGCCCCCTTCAAAGGCCGGGCCTGCAGAGCAGGCTGTGCAGGCAAGCCAGTCTTTATTGCCAACCACCAACTCGGCGTTGGTGCCGATATCGAGAAAAAGTGTCAACTCTTCCTTACGATACATTCCTGAACCCATGACGCCGGCAACGATATCTCCGCCAACAAAGCTTGAAACCTGCGGATAGATAAGTGCTATGGCATGCTGGTTAATATCAATGCCAACGAATGTAGCAATAAATGGCGGATACAGAGTGGCAGTCGGGACATAGGGTGCTCTACGGATATTGCGTGGATCTATTGCCAGAAAGAGTTGCGTCATGGTGGTGTTGCCGGAAAGAGTAATGGTCGAAATATCTTCTCGGTCAACCTTTGCCTTACGAATAATCTTTTCAAGGACACTGTTAATGGTGCTGACCACTACTTCCTGGAGTTTTTCGAGCCCGCCGGGTTTTTCCGCGTACATAATGCGGGTAATGACGTCTTCTCCATAACTTATCTGACCATTAAAATCTCCCGCTTCCGCCAGGCATTTACCGGTTACCAGATGGATCAGCTGACCATAGATGGTGGTGGTGCCGATGTCCATGGCAATGGCATAAATCTCCTTGGTCGTATCTCCAGGCTGGATATTGATTATAAGATTTTTCCCATCGCTTCTTACCGGGCGGATCACCGTCACCGTCACCTGAAAATTACTCTCCCGCATGACTGCCGGGAGTTTGCGGATAACCTCCAAGGTGAGTTCCAGCTTATGTTCGTTTGCCTCAAGTTTGAGATGCTCGATAAGCCTCGTGACATCAGGCATATTATTCTGTGCATCCGGAGGATTGAGAGTAAGAAATATTTTGGCTACTGGAGGAATAAACAATCCTTCTTCCTTCAAGCTCTCAAAATCCATCTGCCGAATAGAAGCAGTCCGGCGCGGAGTAGCCTGCAGGTTCATTACGCTTTTGTCAATGGAGGACTCGATAGGGATTCGGACCGTTACGTCTTCTGTTACGCGTGCCAGACAGGCCAAGCGATAGCCTTTAGCTATGTCCTCTTTGCTGACCCTCTCAGATATCCCGCCGGAAACGCTCCCCTTTTCAATAAGAACACGACATTTTCCGCAGACACCCTCTCCCCCGCACGACGCGTTAATATGAACACCAGCCTGGAGTGCAGCCCGGATAAGACTCTCCCCAGAAGAGACAGTTATAGCTCTGTCATGGGGAAGAAATGTAATGGTGCACTCACTCATGCGGGTTTCCTTTCCGCTAAGGAATTAGAGCAATTTAATTATTTCCTTTAATTCTCAGCGTGACAAATATCCACAATTGACAGCATTAATCGGGACAATGTTCAGATAATATTGGTTTCATAACCTGGCAGTGTGAAATCAAAAACTCTGGAACGACCTTCAAGTTCGCTTGCTTATCGGGCCCAAATATATCATATATTTTTACACTTACAACTTGTAATTGGGAATTTTTCTCTTAGAACTCTATAAAATCGAGGTTAATTGATGTTTCTTTTTCTGTGTTATATCAAATTACTAATTGCTATACATTCACTAAATGTATGCTCATCTCCTTAATATCAGGCGATATGTTGATCGTAACGTGAAAGACATTTCTATTAAGGCTGAAAAACCCGCACGTCATAACAGTTTTGCTAGACATTCTAATCAATATTTCTAATGAATTTTTTTTAAAATACACTCGCCCACGTTTATTCTTTTGCAGTTTCCTGGGGTACCACTCAACAGCACGCAGGACCATTGGTAGTACCAATAGTCTTTTCCATGAAACATCTCCGACAAAAAATATTTAACCCTACAATAACAAAACGTTACAATACTATCTGTACATACACCAATGCTCTTGACAAGAGCATTGGTATCTTTTAATATTGGTCTTACCTTTAGAACACTGCAGCCCCCCACGCTGCTTCACATTCAATGGAGCGAGAAATGATCAAAAGCCACATTGAGGAGTTACAAGCTATTTTTGGCGAAAAGAACGTCCTCACAGAAATAGAGGACATGATAGTTTATAGCTATGACGCCTCACATGTAGAAATTCAACCAGAAATAGTTGTTTTTGCCACCACCACGGAGCAGATCAGCCTGCTGATGAAATTTGCCTACCGGGAAAAAATTCCAGTCACCCCCCGTGGCCAAGGCAGTGGCTTATCGGGAGGTTCGGTCCCCTTTAAAAAAGGGATTGTCCTGTGTATGGACAAAATGAACAGGCTTATCGACTTTGACCCGGACAACCGCCTGATCACTGTTGAAGCCGGTATGACTACAGCAGACATCGATCCTATCGCCGCAACTGCAAAACTTTTTTACCCCCCCGATCCCGGCAGCGTAGCTTTTTCAACCATTGGCGGCAATGTCGCCGAAAACGCTGGAGGCCTTCGCGGGTTGAAATACGGCGTTACCAAAGATTATGTCAAAATGATGAAGGTCGTTTTGCCCCAGGGCGATATCGTTACCATGGGTAATAAATGCGTCAAACATGTGGCCGGTTTCAACATGGAAGGTATTTTCGTCGGCAGTGAAGGGTTGCTCGGCATAATGACTGAGGTTACTCTTGCTTTATTGCCTGTGCCGGAGCATCGCGAGTCTGCACTGGCGATATTCAACAGTCTTGATGGTGCAGCCCGAGCTGTTTCCGCTATCATCGCAGCAGGAGTAACCCCCTCTACTATGGAGTTTATGGATAATGTGACCATCAACGCTATCCAGAACTTCAAAGATTGCGGACTGCCCCGAGATGGGGCAGCGGTACTGCTGATTGAGACAGATGGTGAAAAAAATTCCGCTATCGCTGAAATGGCAAAAGTGGAAGTGGAAGTCAAAAAGAATGACATCCGCGAATTTGCCAGGGCAAAAAGCAACGAAGAGCGCAACCGGCTTTTTGAAGGGCGTCGCGTGGCCTTAAACGCTCTTGCCAGTGTCAGACCAAATCTCATCCTCGAAGATGCTACGGTCATGCGATCTAAACTCCCAGATATGGTGCGCGGCATAAGCAGTATTGCTCAAAAATACGGACTGCAGATAGGAATCTTTGGCCATGCGGGAGACGGCAATCTTCATCCGACCATCCTTCTTGATATGCAGGACAAAGACGAGATGTCCCGGGCTGAAAAAGGGGTAGAGGAACTTTTCCAGCTGGCCATCGACCTCGAGGGTACCATCTCCGGAGAGCACGGTATCGGCTTGGAAAAGAAACCTTTTCTGCAGAATCAGGTAGGTGCTGAAGGGATCAGACTACTCCAGAACATCAAAAAAACTTTTGATCCCCTCAACCTGCTCAATCCCGGCAAGATGTTTGATATGCCAGAGCAGCAGTCGGCATAAACGAGGCGATAGAGAAATGAATACACACGCTACTGTAAAACAACAGGCTGAGACCCATCTGCTGCAAGCTGCCAACGAATTCCAAAAATGCATGCAATGTGGCAAGTGCCGTTCCGTTTGTCCTGTTTTTAAAGAAATGGGCAATGAGTTGTACGTTGCCCGGGGTAAAAACAAACTGGCGGAAAAAATCGTCTCTGGTGATCTACAAATCACCCTAAGGGTAAAAGATGCCATCAACGAATGTCTTAACTGCAAAACCTGTTCGGCAAACTGCCCCGCCGGAGTCAGTCCCGAGCACGTTGTTCTGAGATTGCGCTGGTATATAACCACCCAGGAAGGACTCGGTTTTTTCAAAGCCCTTATTTTTCGACAACTGGTCTGGCGTAAATGGCCAATCACTTTCGGGGCCATGTTGATAGGTGTCGCCCAGCGGGCTTTTTTTGGTATTGGTCCGAAGAATCCGGTGCGCCATCTCTTTCCACTTTTTGGCTTTTCCAAACGAAGATTTTTTCCCCAGATGGCTCTCAGAAGCGCGCAGAGCCAATATCCTGAAGTGATTCCGCCCAAAATAGGCCCGACCAGAGGACGTATCGGTTATTTCACCGGCTGTGCCGGCAATCTGATCTATACCAATGTGGTTAAATCAGTGGTCGATATTCTTACCGGCTACGGTTATGAGGTGGTCATTCCCAAGAAGCAAAAGTGCAACGGCACTCCAGTACTCGCCAACGGAGATTATGAGGGGGCGAAAATGCTTATGGAGCATAATTTCGACTTGTTCCAGCGATACGACCTGGATGCCATTGTCGTCGCCTGCTCGTCCTGCGGTATGGCCCTGAAAAAAGAGATAAAACTTTTTCTTGACGATAGCCGGGAGCTACAGGAATTCACCAAAAAAGTGTATGATATTAATGAATTCATTGAAAAAAATATCGATATCAAAGAGGATCAGTTAGGCCAGCTCCCCTACAAGGTATCATACCACGATCCCTGTCATATGGTACGCGGACAAGGGATCAACGAACAACCGAGAAAATTATTAAAGATGATTCCAGGAGTGCACTTCAAGGAAATGAAAGACGCCGCCGTATGTTGCGGAAGCGCTGGAAGTTACTGTATAACCCATTATGACACGGCAATAAAAATCAACAACCACAAGGTGAAAAATATACAGGATGCAGAGGTGGACTACGTTGCCACCGCTTGCCCGACCTGTGTCATGCACATTCAGGACAACCTGCTGCAACACCAGTCAGGGGAAAAAGTGCGTTTTGTTGTTGAAATGCTGGCCGACTCGTTGCGTGCTGGTGGGAGTATTTAGTGACTTAGAAATAATTTTCTTGTGCTTTTTACAAGAAAATTATTTCGTGAAGGAACTTATCCCGCAAATCTTTTGGGCGGGATTAGTAAAAGAGACCACTGTCTCAAGATATCCCCGCACAGCATGAGTACTAAAAAGAGTACCCGTAAGGGACATTGAAATGAATCCCGCAAATCTTTTGGGCGGGATTAGTAAAAGATACCACTGTCTCAAGATATCCCCGCACAGCACGAGTACTGAAAAGAGTACCCGCAAGGGGCATTGAAATGAATCCCGCAAATCTTTTGGGCGGGATTAGTAAAAGATACCACTATCTCAAGATATCCCCGCACAGCATGAGTACTAAAAAGAGTACCCGCAAGGGACATTGCAATGAATCCCGCAATGCTTTTGGGCGGGATTAGTGAAAGACACCACTGTCTAAAGGTAACCCCCCCCTGGAAAATTATAAAGAGTACTAATAACGACATGACCAACAAGACCCTGCTTCCCGGTAAAGATCTCGCCTTAGAAGATACCATTGATAACGCGACATCTTTACTGACGGCCATGGATATTCCTACCGAAGCGGTGAGTTGGCTTAATCCGGCCCCGAATTGCTGGTCTGTCCACATCCAATCTACTACCTGCTCCCATCTCTATACCAACGGTAAAGGAACTTCGCGGCTGGCGAGTCTTGCCAGTGGCCTTGGCGAGTTTTTTGAACGACTCGCGACCAATCTATTCTTTGCTGATTATTACCTCGGCGACGAGACAGCGACAAAACCCTTCCAGTTTTACCCTGATGAGACATGGTTTCTTCCAGGCGAAGACGATTCCATTCCGACCCGCAATCGACAAGGAGTAGAACTGCTCAACAAAAAACTGCGCAGCTTCTACAATCCTGACAGAGAATTGACCGCAGCTCATCTCTGTGATAACAATCTGGACTCTGTTGACGGGGGCATCTGCGCCCTGCCCTTCCAGTCTCTCACAAACGGCCAGACAACGTATTTCCCGGTAAGCCTGCTTAATAATTTATATGTCAGCAACGGCATGGCAGCCGGTAACTCACCTGCCGAATGCTGCTCACAGGCACTTTCCGAAATTATTGAACGTTATGTTAAGAACATTGTTATCGCGCAAGGTATTTGCCTTCCTGATGTGCCGCAGGTTTGCCTGAATCAATACCCTCAGCTGTGCTCCATTCTCGACACACTCGCCGGAAAAAAATTATTGGTCCGGGTAAAAGATGCTTCTCTTGGCGGAAAATTCCCGGTTATCTGTGTTCTTGTCGCAGATCCGGTCAGCGGCGGAGTTTTTGCCGCATTCGGGGCAAACTGCCGGTTTGAAACTGCGATGGAGCGAACCCTGACCGAGCTCCTTCAGGGTCGTAACCTCGGTGCGTTTAGACGATTCCAGCCACCATGCCATGATCTGGAACAGGTGGCCGATCCATTTAACCTGGAGAGCCATTTTGTCGATTCCGACGGGCTGCTCGCCTGGAGTATGTTTAAAGACAAAGCAGATTTTGACTTCTCTCCATGGGACTTCGTCGGCTCGACGGAACAGGAATTGCTCCGGTTGCAACACCTCATTACCACCTTCGGTTTCCAGATGTATCGCGCAGAATACCTGCATTGCGGTATGTATAGCTGCCGTATTCTTGTCCCGGGCATGTCGGAGATTTATCCTGTCGACGATATGGTCTGGAACAACAAAGGGAGTGGTGCCGAGATTCGTCCGTATCTGCTGCGCCTGGCGGAGATGAATCAAAGAGAACTTGCCCGGCTCTTAGCATTGCTGGACAGCCTCGGACTCAGTGACGAACAATTGATTTCGCACACGACAGGTGTTCTCTTTGACGAGCAGACACCTTGGGCCACTCTGCGTATCGGTGAACTCAAGGCAATGATTTTTCTTGCCATGGGCAGAAAAGAAGAGGCTCTCGGCTGGTGCACCTGGTGTATTGATTACGGCGCACTCCCTAAAACAAGAGTGCGACTCTACCGGCTGTTACTCTTGTTGCTGGATTTCCATAGAGTCGGGACAAAACCAGATGATTACCAAGAAAGTCTCAGTCTTTTCTATCAGGAAAATGAACTGCATGAGGCAACATCGATTGTAAACGGAACAAGCAGATTTTCCGGCCTCAATTTCGCGTCAAGCTGGCCGAAAATCTCCTCTGAGCATAAAAAAATGCTGCAGATCTATGATAAAATCCACAGCATAAAAGCCTCCCTGATGGCGTTGTAAACACTCAAAGTGCATTTCAGAGATGGCTAGATAAAAAGTTTGATATACGAGGCGTAGTGTTTTTGGCTGGTTTCCGACTATACAAGTAGTATGTCGGGAACCAGCCAAAAACCTACAACGAAGGAGATCGGATTTTTTATGACGCCAGCTTATTTGCCGAGTACGGCTTTGGCCTCCCTGGCTATGGCTAATTCTTCATTCGTTGGAATTCCCCAAATTTGCACCCGACTTTCAGCTTTGCTGAGAAGAGTAGGTGTTTTAACCCGCTGATTATTAGCCGCAGGATCCATAACGATACCAAAGGGCTCCAGCCCGCGCAGTGTCATTTCCCGCACGATTTCATCATTTTCGCCTATGCCTGCAGTAAATATGATCGCATCAACCCGGCCGAGCACCGCCATATAGGCGCCCACATATTTTTTATTACGATAGGTCTGCACGTCAAGAGCAAGTTTTGCCAATTTATTACCATTGGCAATTGCCTCGTGGATATCGCGCATATCGTTCATTCCGCAGAGCCCTTTCAGCCCAGATTCCTTATTGAGCATCGCATCGATGCCCTCGATATCCATATTGCAGTTTCGCACCAGAAACGCATGAATTGCCGGATCGATATCGCCGCTGCGGGTACCCATGACCAGCCCTTCCAAAGGCGTCAATCCGAGCGTTGTATCGACACTCCGGCCATTCTTGATAGCGGTCATTGAACAACCATTACCGAGATGAATGGAAATCAGATTGAGTTCATCGAGCGGTTTGCCCATGAGTCGCGCACACTCGCTGGCCACGAATTTATGCGAAGTGCCGTGAAAGCCGTAACGACGAATGCGGTGCTGCTCATACAACCCATAGGGTATAGCGTAGAAGTAGGCGTGAGGCGGAATCGTCTGGTGAAAGGCGGTATCAAAAACAGCAACCTGGGGGGCTCCGGCGAACAATTCCTGCGCTACCCGTATCCCATCAAGATTAGCTGGATTATGCAATGGTGCAAGGGAGATATTTTTTTCTACAGCAGCAAGGACATCTGCCGTAATAACCGTCGGTTTATGAAAATCTTCACCTCCATGCACCACCCGATGGCCAATTGCATCGATATCACCTGGATCGGAAATCACTCCCTGGTTGGGATCGCTCAGCAACTCAACAACCAGCCGCATGCCGGTCTTGTGGTCGGGCACAACGGTCGTTTTTTTAACAACCAGCTCGTCTTTGCTCCCTGGCCTCATAGTACATTTTATCAACCCTTCGGTCTCACCTATTCTCTCAACCAGACCTGATGCCGATACAGATTCATCAGCCATATCGAGAAGCTGAAATTTTATTGACGAACTGCCCGAATTTATAACTAGTATCTTCATTATTTCTATCCATTTTTAATGTATTGTTATAGCCTAAAGCAGGTTTCATACCTTGTCGCTCGTAAGAGGGCAACATTTAAATTGGTCCATCCTTTGTCCCACCCTTGTAACCCTTGACAAACGGCCTGTCGACCGAGTAAAAAACCACCTTTTATCAATCTGACAATCTCTTGACACCTTCTAACCAACTCCATTCATCTCAGGTGCCCTTTTGCGATACATGATTCTTCTTTCTGCCGTCTTAATGCAAATGTGCCTTGGTGCTACTTATTCATGGAATGTCTATGTGCAACCGATCAAAACCCTGATTGGTCTGGAACAAGGGCCGGTGCAGATCCCGTTTACCGTCTTTTATTTTATATTCCCTCTGACCATGATGGCCGCGGGAACTTTCCTGCCTAAAATTGGGCCTAGAATTTCTGCCATGGCCGGGGGATTGCTTTTTGGCGGTGGCTGGCTTCTGGCCAGTCTCGGCGGCAGCAATTTTTTGTACACCATCCTTGGCATTGGCGTTCTCAGCGGTATAGGTGCAGGAATGGCTTATATCGTCCCGATTGCCGTCTGTATCCGCTGGTTTCCAACGCATAAAGGACTGGTCACAGGCATCGCAGTCGCCGGTTTTGGCGGCGGTGCCGCTCTGGTCAGCCAGGTGGGCGGATGGCTGATGGAAATGGGCCGGACCCCATTCCAAACCTTTTTCGCGTTTGGCTTATGTTTTATAAGCATCATAGTCGTCGCGGGAGCAAGTATGCGCTTTCCACAACAGAGTTGTCTTGCCAAGCCTGTCCCCATAAAAATCTCTGAACTTCTTGGCCACCCGAGTTTCCGACTGCTCTACGCAGCTATGTTTATCGGTCTTGCCGCCGGTTTTGCAGTCAATGCCAATCTTAAAGAGCTTTTTCAGCAGGGGGGCAACACTGTGCAGATTGGTATAACCGCAGTGTCGCTTTTTGCTCTGGCCAATGCCACCGGGCGAATCGTCTGGGGAATGATCTTTGACAGAGTACGGGCAGCAACCGCCATACAGGCCAATTTGTTATTCCAGGCTTTTGTTCTGCTTGCCGCCCCAATCATGCTGCATTCGGTTGCCGGTTTCTGGATTTTTGCAATCCTCACCGGCTTTAACTACGGTGGAGTACTGGTTCTCTATGTATCTTCAGCCGCTCGCTGCTGGGGGTCCGAAAGGGTGAGCCAGATTTACGGATGGCTGTTTTCAAGCAATATCCTTGCCTCGTTCTCGCCGATCATGGCAGGTTTAGTTTTCGACACCTTTCAGACCTTCACTTTTGCCCTTTTCGGGCTGGCCGCATTGCTAATCGCCGGTACTGCCATGATACATAGCAAAGGGCAGGTTGTGAACATGGAGAGCAGCCCGCATTCCTGATGTGTTACCTCCATCTGGTTCCCATGCGGCGCATGGGAACCAGATGGCACAGCATTCAGGGAGTAAGGCGCTAACCCCGCCCAAAAGCTTTGCGGGATTCATTTCAATACTCGCTTGACGGGTACTCTTTTCAGTCCCCGTGCTTTGCGGGGGTAAGTTCCTTGACGAAATAATTTTCTTGTATAAAACACAAGAAAATTATTTTTTACTCTTGAGCAAGCAGCGATAACACGGATCTTTCGATATTCTTTTCCTCATTACATGCAGGGACTACAATTGATACCAGAGGACAATCAACGATGGTACCAACCGGCTTATCGCCGATTTTGCCCATTTTTTTCATGCCGACAACAAACGTTACCGACGATACTATGATTGCACAGCATCCTAACAAAGATATCACCAGAAATAGTAACATGCAGTCTCCCTTTCGATTCTATACAAGCCTTGTGTCATTCTATTTTCTGTAGTTGTATCATCTTTCTTAAGACAAAAATACTGGCAATAATCAACTGACGTGGTAAATAAAAGGGCTCGTCAGTCCTCACTCCCGCCCAGAAAAGAGTAATCCGGTCTGAAACAGATAACTACAATACAACAGATCACGCGTATTGCCATACTGCCACTTTTCGCCCTTTCGACCCGGTCGACGGGATAACTTTTTCATGCCATGAACAGCTCTAAAATGAACAAAAAAAATTACCGCGAAATCCCCTACAATTTCACCTCGGCAGATGACAAACTCATTATCAACCTGCTGTTCGGCTCTGAAGTATGGGACGACCTGGAAGAACTGAGAAGTCAGCGTATCAGTGGACGATCGGCACGACTGGTCATGCGTTTTATGGGCGATCTTTTTATTCTCAGGCGAAACCCTTTTCTCTATCAGGAGCTTATCGACTCCTCAACCCGAAGACACAAATTTCTCCAAACCGCAGCGGAAGACCTGATCGTCATTGAAGAGGCGGCAAAAATCGGTAGGGTCGGCACGGAACGAAGCGCCAAGGTGCTCCGCCTGGTGAGACTGTGTCATGATCGCCTCGGCGAACTAAAAAAAGAAATTACTGAAGCCTCGGGTCAACGTCAGAAGATACAAAAAAAGCTGGGAACAATCGTCGGCAGAGAAAATGTCCGTTTCGACCCTTTCACCCTCATCAGCCACGCCACAGATGCCACCGATTGGCGACTTTTTCTGCCGGTTGCCGTCATCAGACCGACCAGTGAAGAACAACTGCCGGCACTCATCAAAACTATTGCTGAACTGGGCCTGAAAATAATCCCCCGAGGCGGCGGAACCGGGCTGACCGGCGGTGCCGTTCCAGTAACCGGCAACTGCGTCATTATCAACACCGAAAGACTGACCGGAATGAGCAATATCGAATACAGAGACTTCCCGCACCTGGGAAATGATGTCAAAATTCCGGTTCTCCATGTTGAGGCCGGAGTGGTAACCTCAGACGCCATGGCCCATGCCACAGCCAAGAATCTGGTTTTCGCAACCGACCCGACCAGCGCCTGGGCTTCGACCATCGGTGGTAATATTGCAGAGAATGCCGGAGGAAAAACGGCCGTACTCTGGGGTACTGCAATTGACAATATTTTGTCATACACCATAGCCATGCCCGGACAAGGTCTTCTCACCGTCCAACGTGTCAAGCATCCGATGCGCAAAATTCTGCCCGACGACAAGGTCTGTTTTCAGGTTTTAGATCAACACAATAAAGTCCTCCGCGAAGTTATCCTGACCGGCACAGATATCCGCAAAAAAGGCTTAGGGAAAGATATCACCAACAAAGCCTTACTCGGGCTTCCCGGTTTTCAGAAGGAAGGAACCGATGGAGTTATCACTTCGGGAACATTTGTCCTGCACCAGGAATATGAAAAGAAAATAACCTTCTGCCTTGAATTTTTTGGCGCAGATATGGATGAGGCCAGCCGGGTTATCGTCGAGATATCCGAAGAATTTATCAATGATGACCAGGAAGCTTTAATGGCCCTGGAGCACTTCGACGAGGAATATATCCGAGCCATCAAATACAAATTTAAGGCGGCAAGAAGCAGCCATCCAAAGGCTGTTCTGCTTATCGACATGGTGGGCCACACCTCCGAGCAGGTATTGCGCGGCAAAAAACGGTTGGAAAAACTTCTTAGTCCTTACAAAAATACTGAGTTATTTACCGCTCAAGATGCCGATGAGGCGGCTCGTTTCTGGCGCGATCGCAAGCGACTGGGAGCCATCTCCGCCCGGACGAACGCCTTTAAACTGAATGAAGATATTGTCCTGCCGCTCCACGGGCTGGCCGAATTTGCCCGCTTTGTCGATGAATACAATATCGAAGAAGATATCTGCAATAAGGAACAGTTCATCCGTGCTATCAGCAAATATCTGGAGACTGCCGAGCCGATAGAGGACCCGGACTGGCTCCAGGCGAAGATTCCCAAGGCCGACGAACTTTGCAGAGAGACTATAGCGGAGCTTTCTTTGCGCACCGTGGAATCGGTGCGGCACGAGGCCTCAATTAAAAAATTAATGGCTGAGTTACTGGAGCTATTCAGTGGGTATAAAATGGTCAGCAGCAACATCGAGGCCATCCACCGCGAAATCCGTGCCAAAAGGATTATCATCGCTACCCATATGCACGCGGGTGACGGCAATATCCATGTTAATATTCCGGTTTTTTCCAATGATCGCGAGATGATGAAGCGGGCGGAAAAAACTGCCGAGGATGTGATGGCCAAAGCAGTCAAACTCGGCGGTGTGGTCAGTGGCGAGCATGGCATCGGCATCACAAAGATGAAGTTTCTCGAAAAAAACCGCCTGGCTGAACTAACGGCATACCGCAAAAAGGTAGACCCCGAGCATATTATGAATCCGGGAATGTTGTGCGATCCGGCCATCATCAACAAGGTATTCACCCCATCCTTCAACCTCCTTGAGCTGGAGGCAAAAATCCTGCAGCACGGCTCCCTGGCCGCGCTGTCATCAATGATTTCGAAGTGTATCCGCTGCGGCAAGTGCATGCCGGTCTGCTGTGTGTATCACCCGGGAAGCAATATCTTTTTCCACCCGAGAAATAAAAACATGGTCATCGGTTCGTTGATCGAAGCCCTGTTATATGATATGCAGCGTTCTCATTTACCTCGTTTTAACCAGTTAAAAAACCTCGAAGAAATCGCCGACCATTGCACCATGTGCCGGAAATGCCTCACCCCCTGTCCGGTTGACATCGACACGGCGGAAGTTTCCTTGCTTGAGCGGGAAATTCTCAGCGAACTCGGCTATAAACATACCGCACCGGCCACCAGGCTCTCTTTACTGTATCTGCAGAATAGAAATGAAACGATTAATAGTGTTTTCAGGAAAACGGTTTTAGAGTGGGGTGGTTCCCTCCAGCGCCTGGCTGTCAAAGCCGTGCATAAAGCACCGACCTTTATCAGTGAAAAAGACTGGCGTCCATTGAGCCTGCTGAAATCGCCAATGACACCGGCATCGCCTCGTACCCTCGGTTCTATGCTGCCCCAGTGTACCGAACACGAAGCGTTATTGATTCGACCGCAGGGAGAAGTCAGCAAAACCGTCTTTTATTTTCCGGGGTGCGGGTCCGAACGTCTCTATGGCACTATCGGCATGGCCGCTGTTTATCTACTGCTAAAAAACGACATCAAAGTCATCCTGCCGCCCCCTTCCCTCTGCTGCGGTTTTCCAGCCAGAGTCAATGCCAAGAAAAAAATGGCCGGACAAATATCGCTCCGGGACACTATCATTCTCAGCCAGATCAGGGAGATGCTGGGACACTTAAGCTTCGATGCATTTCTCATCAGTTGCGGCACCTGTCGCGAGTCTCTGCTTGAAATGGGTTGCGCTGAAATATTTGATTGCCGCATCGAAGATATCTCCCAGTTTGTCCTGGAAAATAGCACACACCAATACGGTGCCAAAAGACCGGAACCAATACTCTATCACGCCCCGTGTCATGACTCCTTTAACGGTGAAGGAACCAGCCTGCTCGGAAGGCTCTATACAACGGTGACGAGCGTTGCCAACTGCTGCTCCGAAGCCGGGACCCTTGCCATTTCCAGGCCGGATATTTCCCATGCTATGCTGCAGCGTAAGCGACAATCGATTGCCGCCCTCAAAACAGGTAATGAAACAACGATTATGGCAACAAATTGTCCGTCGTGTATCTCAGGGCTTGGTCGTAACGAAGATATGCATATTGTACCAAAACATATGGCGGTTCTCCTGGCCGAGACAATTGGCGGGCAGGAATGGGAAAAGGAATTTGTCGGGCTGGTCGCAGCGGCCGAAAAAGTTACATTTTAATGGCGTCCGCCCCCTGGTTCCCATGCGGCGCATGGGAACCAGGGCTCTCTGCCAGCCGACTCAGCTGGTTGCGCAGCAGTTCGATATGCAATCGAAGGTTATACAGTTCGTCTGAATAGGCAAGAGGCACCTCCACCTGCCGCACCTCATCCTCTATTGCATCAAGGCCGGCTATTACTGAAGTAATATCCCCAATGCCGACGTCTTCTCTGGCCTGCAGGTCAAGCTCATGCAGTTCATCATACCAGCGATAGATACGGGAACGCATCCGCCAGCGGTAAGTGGGAGGCAATACCTTGGTCAGCGGAAGAATAAGAGCCGCCATCGGCAGCAGCATTAGCTTGAGCCGATCAATAAGCGACGCTGCCCAGAAGGGCAGATATCGCTGCAGAAACGGCGGCCCGTTTCGATAAAACCGTTCGGCTTCTTTGTTGAGTGGGAAATCAACTTTTTCCGGCGATGGAAATTCTTTTCCTGTGGTAAGAATCGTCGTATCCTTATGTACGGCGACCGTAGCCTGCATGAACAGATCCGTCAACGCCGGATGCAACAGATCATTTGCCACCAAAGTTGCTGCCGGGGCAATAAGATGGATATCCCGGTCAGGAATGTTGTGCTCCATATCGAGAACCCCTTCAGGTAAAACAATATGGGAAAGATACTTATGCAGACGGGCATAGGATTCGGCACGGACCAGATTAACGAGCTCCACTCGCGGATCAAGAACAAGCTCCCGGATAAGGGGCGAATCGGCCCTGGTGACAACAAAAAGAGCATCGATATTGTGTGCCAGAAGCTCTTTTGCCCCGTCCTTTCCCCCAAGCGGCAGGATGGTAATTTTTTCTGACCCGGATACATTATTGTCGCGCAAAAGCTGCATGACCATATGCCGCGTACCGCTTCCTTCAGGCCCGATTGCGATGCGCTTGCCGATAAGATCAGCAATATTGGCGACCTTAAGACCCTTGTTGACAAAGATCCATAATGGCTCCAGGTATATACTCGCCAGCCCCCTCAACTCGGGGTAGTTTTTCTCATTGCCTACCCCTCCCTGCAAAAAAGCTACCTCAACTTTTTTATCTGCCAGGAGTTTGAGATTTTCCTGGGAGCCTGCTGTTTCAAGAATCTGCAGATCGATGTTCTGTCTGGCCAAAAAGTGCCGATATTGCTGTGCAAAAGCAAAATACGCTCCATCAGCGCTGGCCGTGGCAATAGTGAGCGTCTTCGGTGGCGCCGGTGCGACAAACTGATAGGCGATCACTGTAATCAGGCAGGCGATAAAAAAGCCGACTCCGTAAATTTTTACCAGCTCTTTTACTGTTCTGTTAATTCTGATCTGCCTGGTCTGGTTCTTTTTCATAGTATCTATCCTTTGGCAGTTGTTTGGACGATCGGATTAACTGATAAAAATCTCACCAAAGAGCCCTCTTGTCTACTCAATTCCATCGATTTTGATAACCATAAGCGTAATATCGTCCTCCGGCTTTTGTCCCACTGTAAACTGGTCAAGTTCGTCATACACCGCATTGAGGATCTCGCCAGCAGGCAAACAAGCTTTCCTGCGAATGATGTCACAAAATCGAACTTTACCAAACATCTCCCCCTGCCGGTTGAATGCTTCCCAGATACCGTCTGTGCCAACAGCAATTATCTGGCCGGTGGTTAAACCGTCTTTCCTGTTTTCGCTATACTCGAAGCCGTAGGCGACTCCAAGAGCAATCCCACTGCCTTTCAGTTCAGTAAAGGCATCAAGGACCGGATCATAAAAAATGGCGGGATCATGGCCTGCACGGACCCAGCTCAGGCATTTTTGTTCCGGATCGAGGGTCAGGAAAAAAAGTGTCATGAATCGGCCGGTTTCAAGAACATCCTGGGCTAAATGGTGATTCATGGCGGTAATCACTTCGGCGATAGTTCCCGGTTGCGATGCCCGCATGCGCAAAAAAGCCCGAGCTGTGGTCATCAAAAGAGCCGAATCCACGCCATGGCCGGATATATCGCCAACCACAACATTGAACGGGCCATCTTTCTGTTCATTCCGCCAGAAATAATCGAAATAATCTCCGCCAATCTCGTCACAAGAGATAGTTCTTCCGGCAATATCGAACCCTTGAACATGAGGTTTATCGCGGGGGAGTAAACTTTTTTGCACCTCCCCTGCAAGTATCAGGGCTTTTTTGTGTTCTGTCATATCAGTGATAAAGGCCATATTGCCGATGACATGTCCCTGATCGTTCCTGAGAGTATTGCCATGAATCAATATCGGAATATGTCTGCCGTCTCTTGCTACAACGGTCCCTTCAGACTCACGCGACTCTTTTGCCTGCAGAGCTTCTCTATTGGAGGACATAACTTGTCTGAACTGGTCAGTAAAAAAATCCAGCGGGGTTCTTCCTATCAACTCCGCTCGCCCATATCCAAGCAACCTGCAACAGCCGTTATTAACGTCGACGATGACGAATTTTTCGTCCATGAGCAAAAAGCCCTCTGTTGCCGTCTCGACAATTCGACGAAATTTCTCTTCACTCTTTCGCAGTGCATCTTCGGCGAGTTTTCGTTTGGTAATGTCAATTAGAATTCCTTGATTGTGGGTTTTCTCGCCGGCTTCGTTCCGGACAACTGAGGTCTGATCTTCAACCCAACGTATCTCCCCGGTCCTGGTCAGACAGCGATATATCTGGGTATACTCCTCGACATCAGCACTGGCATACTGACTGATCTCCTCTCTAATTTTTTCTCTGTCATCGGGATAGACAATATCTCGAAATGTAAGGCGGCCGGAAAGAAATTCTTCAGGCTCATACCCGAACTGCCGTAAATTTTCAGAAATATATTCCAGATGCAGTTGATCGCCAGCAGGTCGGCGAAATAATATGACCGGACTTCGATCAACAATCAATTGCAGCATCTGCAGCGCTTTCTTGATCTGACTATGTTGCTTGCACTCCAGGTTAAATTCTCGGTTGCAATCGGCAAAATTCTTCTTTAGACTGGCATATTTAATTTGCAGGCTTGCCAGTTTCACTCGCAGCTCCTCTACTTTTTCAGCCTTTGGCCGTAGCTTAACCAACTCGAGAAGGAGCTCCTCTTTTGTTTTTTCCACATCTGATTGCATAATACTTCCCAGGCAAAATTGACCAACAGCAACTTCAATGCTTTTTCTTCCACTTCAGCGAAATATTTCTCACAATGTTCACCGAAGGGCCAGCAGATGTGCTGATATCTGCAGGTGAGAAATCCGGGTTAAAGGCCGAAGACAAAACGGCTTCGGTGCCGATGAATGCTTACCAAAAAAAATGGGCCGATAAATGGACACATGCCATCACTCGACCCAATCACACAGTCCATCCAAAACTGTTAGGTTACAATTTTTTCATAATACTTTTTGAGATCATTGTTCAAGAAATATTGAATTTTGGCCATTCCTCTGCCATAGCCGCTCCACAGGTCTTTGACCTTTAAATCCTGCAGGTTTTCTTTGGCCTTAAATTCCATTTTGCGCCACATATTTTTGCGATAATCATTGTCAAGTTTTACCAGGTCTGCTCCATTGAGCATGGCCTTTTTACGCTGCTTTTTAAAGGCTATCTTGCTATAGCCAAAAGAACCGATAAACAAGGTAACAGCTGCAAGGGCACCCGGTACGATTAAGTTGGCGAGGGAGAATTGACTATTCCTGATCGAGGTAATAAGGGTATTCTCTGGAAATGAAAATATGGCATTAAGGACAACATCACCAAAGAAAAAGAGCAGCAGCGCAACGCTGACGGTTATTTTGGCATATTTCCAAAAAACCTTGGTCGCCCGGTTGAGAAACTCGCTGACCGCCTCAGCGACAATCTGCAATTCGTTCAACTGGCGGTCGATGTCCTCCAGGATATGACCAATACGAAATCCCGGGGCATTTTTTATTTTTTCGATGAGTTCATCCCGCTCTTGTGGCCAGCCTTCAGCCACGGTGTTCGGGTCGACAACTGACGGTGCGTAGGTGAGATAGATATGCGGAATATCTTTACGTCCGGTCATCTGAGACATATTCCAGCAGAGCGTGCCGTAAGAGCGGGTAAAATCACTCAAATGATCGCACTCGTCAATCCTGCTCATGACAAAAACGATCCGATGTTCTCCCGATTTCTCAGGCAGAGTGTGTCGAATAGTTTCGTATGATTCCTTGATGGTACCAGTCTTATGCGAATCAAACATCAGTACGATAAGGTCAGCAATCTTGGCAAACTCACCAAGCACCTTCATATAATCGTAGCCTCGGTCATTTTCACTGGTGGCATCAATCATCCCGGGGCTATCAATGATGGCCATATTCTCCAACACCGGGCTTGAAACCTGCTTCATACAGATATGAGAAATCAGTTTTTCGCCAAAGCCTCTGAAATGCTGAAAAGGCAGACGTTCATCATTGACCAGAGTCGACCCTGGAGTTTCCACATTATTGATGCCTGGATCGGAAGTGATGATAGTAAAAGAATCATCGGTTGGAGCCTGTCCGGTGCGCTGTATATGCTGCCCCACAAGCTCATTTATAAGCGTCGATTTGCCCGATGAATAGTTACCGATAATGAGTACGATCGGTTTCCATTTCAAGGCTGCATCAATGCCGCCAAAGTCCATTTTATAACGGGCAAACAGCGGCTCGAGTTTTTTCTTCACCTTCGTCTGCAATTGCTTCTGCAACTCTTTTTCATTCATCACATAACCCAGTTAAAATTAATCTAATAAATACAATTTTTAGAGAATGTTTTCATAGTACTCGAACTAACAAAAACTCTCGAACATTTATTGATACCTTTGTTGGAGAAAATGATAGGCAATTTAAATTAGCATGGCAATGTATAGTAATTCCATAAAGATAGTACATAATGATCCCATCAAGTGGAAACCATGTTGTTCACCAAAACCCCGGATAAGACTCTCCTTTTCCAGCCAACTTTGAGATTCACTATCATAGCGACAGGACTATAAAAAAGACAATCTACTGCAATAATAAGGTTTTTTGGTTTCCGCAAACATTTTCACTGCATCGTGCGATTGTACTTTTGCTTAATTAACGAATATTGATTATAAAAAATAGCCCGTGTCGACTTGATGCAGATTTTACCAATAAATGTCTATCACAAAATGGAATTATGTCTAAACGTGTCGCAATTATTAGTTTTTCATTTAGATTACCGAGAACCCTTACCAACCGATACTGGCAGGACCTGCTCAATGGCAAAGACCTGGTGACTGAGGTCAGCCCACAAAGATGGTCTAAGGAGACTCTCCTCCTTTTGAGCAAAGAGCACCCGCGAACCAGCTCTACCTTCGATGCAGAGTTCTTTGGTATTTCCCCAAGACAAGCATCCTCGGTGGACACACCTCAACGCCTACTGCTAGAATTAAGCTGGGAAGCAATGGAAAATTCCGGGATCAAGCCTTCCTCTCTTCGAGGCAGTCGGTGCGGCGTCTTTATAGGTATTGCCAAAACAGACCCTTGCTCTCAACTCACCCATGATTTCGCAGCTATGGACTCGTCTGTTGCGACCGGCAACACTGCGAGCATAGCCGCAAAACACATAGCTAATTTTTTTGATGTATGCGGTCCCAGCAAAACACTTGATGCCGCATGTTCATCTTCCATGGTTGCCTTGCACCAGGCTTGCCACTCGATCCTCTCCGGAGAGAGCATGCAATCACTTGCCGGTGGAATCACCCTGCATTTGTATCCCTCTGGTTTTCGTGCTTACTCCAAAACATCCATGTTGTCCTCGCAGGGACAGCGCCGCGTGTTTGGCGTCAGTCGTGAGGGATGCGTACAATCTGCAAGTGGTGGTGTTTTTTTTCTTAAGGATTACGACCAGGCGCTAAGCGACGGCAATCCAATCTTAGCCGTTGTAGCAAATTCTGTTCTCAAAACAGATGGTCGAAAAACCTATTTGACCGCATCCGATGCCGCATCTCAAATCGCTTTATTGAAACAGGCTTATGCTCAAATCGACATCGAGCCTGCCGAAATTGACTATCTGGAAACGCACGGAATCGGTACCACCTTTGGTGACGCGCTTGAAACTCTGGCTATAGGTAATGTACTCGGCCAACGCCGTCCCCTCAATAACCCGCTCCTCATAGGCTCGGTGCACAATAATATCGGCAACCTGGAGGCCGCCTTTGGCGTTGCAGGTCTGGTAAAAGCACTGTATTGCCTCCAGCATCGCATGGTACCGGCAACTCTTGGTTTTCAAACGGACAACTCCCAGATTCCATTTAGAGAATTAAATCTTGAGATTGTTACCAATAATAGGCCTCTGGGAAAAACTGGCAAACTTATCATTGGCGTCAATTCCTGCGGCTTTGGAGGTGCTCATGCGCACCTCATTCTGGAAAGTTACCAACAGCGTAAGTCAAAGCCTTACAAACTGCCCCGCAACACCCTTCTGCCAATCATACTTTCTGCCAAAAATGAGATCGCCCTCAAACAGGTGGCACGAAATTTTGCTCTTTTTCTCACGCAACACAACCAGTCTGACCTCTACGACATTGCTGCAAATGCTGCCTTGAATCGCGAAGTGCACGATCACCGGTTAATGCTCTATGGGACGACGACAGAAAGCATTGCTGACGAACTGCTCAATTATGCCAATAATCAGCTGGAGAACCTCTCCCTGGAAACCGGAGTCGCACTCAAAGCGCCACACGGTGCTGCTTTTATTTATTCGGGCAACGGTTCGGAAGAGGAAGGAATGGGCAAACAACTCCTTACGGAAGAACCAATTTTCCGAAGAGCAATTCAGGAAGTCGACGACCTCTTTCGTCGTCATGCCGACTTCTCGCTTCTAGACGAACTAGCCGGGAAAAACGGGCAGGGGCGATATGCATATACGGAAATAGCCCAGCCCGCGTTGTTTGCTCTCCAGGTGGGAATAACCCAAATGCTCCGGCATCGTGGTCTTTATCCTGTAGCTGTTGCCGGACATAGCGTCGGTGAAGTAGCGGCAGCCTGGGCAGCAGGAGCCTTAACGCTTGAAGCAGCAATTGAAGTGATCTTTCAACGTAGTCAATTACAGCGAGCGACCAAAGGCAAGGGATCAATGACCGCCATGAGCTTAGGCCAGGAAGCGGCGATGGAGCTGCTCATTGAACTTGGTTTATGGCCAGCACTTACCTTTGCCGGGATCAACAGCTCTCGCGGCGTGACCATTGCCGGCAGCTCTCTCTTGCTGCAACAACTGGAAACACACCTCGCTGATCGTAAAATCTGCCACAAACGGCTGGATATCGACTACCCATTTCACAGTCTGGCTATGAATGAAATCGAAACCGGTGTCCGGATTGCACTCGCCAGAATCCAACCCCGCAAATCACTTATTCCCTTTTATTCAACGGTCAGCGGCAATCTTTTGGAAGGCAAGGAGCTTAACGCAGAATACTGGTGGAATAACATCCGCAAACCGGTACTTTTCGAACAGGCAATTAAACATATGATAGCCGATGGTACGAATATCTTTATTGAGGTTGGGCCACATCCAATATTGCGGAGTTATATAAATACCTGCCTGAAAGACATGGCGAGAAAGGGACGCATTGTCTGCACTGCGGCCAACCACAACAATTCTCCTGAACGAGTCTGGAACGCCTGTAATCAGGCAATGCTCAGTGGAGCACACATCAATTGGCAACATATTTTCCCGTCACCCGGTCGATTTATGCAGCTGCCGAACTACCCGTGGCAGCGCGAGCGTCAATAGTATTCGGAGTTTGTATTTGACGGTAAACCGCCATTATGGCTTTTTCTCAGGCACCACCGGGTCTGGTCGTTTTGCTGTTGAATTCGTCTATGACACTGCTTGCTGTTGGATGTGAGGGGCAGTACTACCCGATTCAACATTAATTTGATTTGGATCTTTTGTTGGGCTCTTTTGCATATGGTTTTTCACGCTGGAGCGAGGGAAACGAGATGCAATGAGTCAACTAACCAGAACTATCGTTTTTTTCCGACAGCGGCGGATAAAATCGCCACTTACTGATCCAAGCAGGACTTCGGCGATTTTTGATCGGTCCCTGCGGCCAACGTAGCACATTGTCGCGTCAAAATCCTGGGCATGTGCCGTCAAAACCTTACCAGGCTTACCATGGAGGACGGTGGCCATAATTTTCGATTTCGGCACGCCTGTCTTGGTCAGGAGATCCTCTGCTTCCTGCATATATTTATATGCGGCAACGCTCAGCTGCTGACAATCCACCCCACTCTCATCATAGAGGCAAGACGGATCAAGGACGTTGACAAGAGAAACCGCTTCGATACGTTCAGTTACCTTTTCTAATATGACCACGGCCTCTTGAACAGCCCGGAAACAGGTGGGTGAACCATCGATTCCAATCATAATGCGGGCCGCAGGAGATACCCCGGTTGCAAAACCTTCTTCGCCTACAAGATAAAAGGTGGCGCTGATATGCCGGTTCAAGACTCCGTTGAGGACGGTTCCCATGAATAAACCATCTTCCTCCCCTTTCCTGCGGCTCATGATCAACGTTGAATACTTTTCATCCTCGCATATTGCGGTAATTTTTTTCACCGGGTCCCCATCCTCGACCTGAACCTTGGCCTGGAGGACGACGCCACTTTTTTGTAGGAGTTCCTGAACATGGGACAGCAACGGGTTCACAAATTCCTGGTAGTGCGTTTCGCGCAGCCGCTGCATCAGTTCGGAGGAAAGCACACGTCCGGCCCGAAAATCGATATTATCCAAATGGGTGCTCATAAATGATCCGCCGACGACATGCAGCAGATCGACCTTCTCCAGATCGCCTGCCATTGCACTCGACACCAACTCAACAAGCGGCAGGACATTTTTAAAAAGCTCATAATCCTTTACCGGAAGCAACAGACGGGTAAGAGCCGGAATATTCTTTTTCATGACGGAACTCCTTCGCTATCCTTGCCCACTGGTTCCCATGTGCTACATGGGAACCAGTGGGCAAGTTTCAATAGACAAGCAACAACCATACATTGGCGACGACTACACTGAGCAACATGAACGGAAAGGCTATCTTCATGAACTGGAAAAATCGAATCGGATGGCCGGCCGACTCGGCAATCCCCAAAGTGACCACATTGGCGCTGGCACCAATCATCGTCCCATTACCGCCAAAACAGGCGCCGAAGGCCAGTGCCCACCATAATACTCCGGATTCCGCCCCCGGAATCACCTGCGTTAAATAGGCAACAATCGGCAGCATGGTGGCAGTGAACGGGATGTTGTCGACAAAGGCGCTCATAATCGCCGACACCCACAAAACCAGACAAATCGATACAATCAGGTTGCCCTGCGCCAGATACAACACCCCGTCGGCAATAATATCGAGCAATCCGGTCTCCTCCACGCCACCGACCAGCATGAAGAGAAACATGAAAAACAGCAGGGTACTCCACTCAATATCTTTTTCAATCAACTCCAGCATGTCAACTTTTTTGGTTAGAAGGCCGAAGGTGAACAACATCGATGCGCCGAACAGGGCGGCGATACTCACTTCCATATGCCAGATACCATGGGTGAGAAAAAGCGCGACAACGATTGCCATGATTACCATCCCTACGCCAAGCAGGGTTGCATCGGTTATCTTATATTCCTCACGCAGCTCGATAATAAACTTCTGGATGTCATCAACCTTGGCCTTATTGAATTCTTTAAGAAAAACATATCTGGAAAAAACGAACAGCAGGAACATGACGACGACACAGACCGGGGCGAGATTTTCGACAAATTGCAGAAAATTCAGGTTGGCGTAAGAACCGATCATTATATTGGGAGGATCGCCGATAAGAGTGGCCGTACCACCGATGAGGCGAGAATTTCAGGAATAAGCAGGGCCAGCGGGGTAATTCCAAGCGAGACGGCAATCTCGATTGTCACCGGGGTGAGCAACAGCATGGTGGTCACATTATCGAGAAAAGCAGAGGCAAAAGCAGTAAAACTCATGAGGATGATGGCCAGCATATACACATTGCCACGGGCCAGCTGATAACACTTGTAGGCACACCACTGAAAAATACCGGTATGCTTTAAAATACCGACAATGATCATCATCCCCATCAACAGGAAGATGACATTCATATCGATCGCCTTGATGGCGCTTTCGTAGGAGAGGATATGATATTCCGGATTCAGCGTGCCGAAGGTATAGGATATGACCAGCATGAGAGACGCCCCGAGCATGGCGGCCATGGTTCGGTGCAGCAGTTCGAAAGATATTAAAATATAGGCGAGGACAAAGACGACTGTCGCGATCCAGAAGGCAGGCCCGGTGGTGCGATCAATCTGCAGATCGGCCAGGCCAATAAAGTCCCCGCCATCCCTGGCCAGCTCGCGCCCTTTGATTGCAGAGCTGTTCTTGGTGAAACTCGGTTTGTAGGCGGTGATTTCCAGCTTGCTTTCGTCAGTGATCGCCCCGGCCTGCAGCCAGAATCGAGCCTGGTAACTGCCGTCGCTCTCGGTCATGAGGGTGTCGTTGGCCTCTCCATGCCCGTCATCACCAACGGTTTCCAAAGGGATTCCGTCCAGCAAGACCTGGATTGCGGCATCGCCTACTCCAATATTGTGCGAGTTGAGCACCTTGCCAAAGATTTCCATCCGGACCTGTCCCGCCGAATTCGCTGTTTTTTCTGCAGCCACGCACAGTGAGGAAAATAACAGCACACAAAAGAGAATCGGCAACACCCCAAATACAACAAGTGCACGATACCTGCTCCGGACTCCAACCACTCGAACCATATCAGCCTCCCCTGAGACACTAAGAGCAACAAACCTACCCATTAGTCCCTGTCGAGACAACTCCACCCGCCAGAGGCCTTTCATAGAGATGCACCTTTTCGGTACGCATTATGTCACTCCGACTGATATCTGTAAAGATCAATTTTCTGCAGCCAGCCAACGAGCAACGGCCTCTCTAACACCGCCATTATCGTTTGACGCAACACTTGGGAAACATGATTGTAATGACGGTGGTCCATTGGCGACCAGAAAGCCTTGTCCTGCCCAATGGAGGAGATCGACGTCGTTATAGTCGTTCCCGACAGCGCAGATGTTTTTCTGGTGCAGACCGACAGTATCGGCAAGCCACCTGACCGCCTTACTCTTAGATACGGTCGGGGCAAATATCTCGATCCAAAGCGATACGCCATCAAGAGGTGAGGTAGCTTTAATAACGCTGCACTGTTTGCAGGTGGCGGCAATATCGGCTGCGACAGCATGCCCGCTTTCATCGGCAACAATACAGAGAATCTGGGTGGCTCCGGCAAATTTTTCCAGCGCCGCAAGAGACAAAGGGTTGGCGAAGTCGTGGTACAGTGCCAGCCGCCGGTTAAAATCCGGGTTATCGCCGCCACTCACGCTATAGAGAAGATGATGGGTGTCGGGTACCGGCTTATGGATCATAAAATCGAGACCGGCAATTTGCAGATAGTCGCTTGTCCGGCGGACCTCGTCGAGACAAAGAGTGTAGCTTTTCAGGAGTTTTTGTCTCGGATAGTCCATGACACCAGCGCCGGTTGAAAAAATAACATAATCAACAGGGAGCGGACTTGACGACCCGGAGCAGCCGAGTTGCAGCATGAGTTGATCAAAAGAATATTTGGATCTTCCCGTGGCGATGGCAACTAGATACTCCATTTCCCGCAATTGCTCGAGTGCATCCAGGTCTTGCCGGGCAATCCGCCGTTCTGAGGTCAACAGCGTCCCATCCAAATCGACGACGAACAGGCCACGATATTTTTTTGTGCTGTGGTATTGCATTTCAATACCCCGGCGATCGGCTTAAGCATTCCCCAAACTGATCGGCCAGACCGCTGCAACGCTCAATGTTTCGCGATAAGGCCTGTTGAAACACCTGCTTCTGGGTGACCAACCGTACCGTTTTTTTTGCTCGGGTGACAGCGGTATAGATCAGTTCCCGACTGAGGATTCGGTTATCTTCTTCCGGCAGGACAACGACAACTTCGTCAAATTCCGAACCCTGACTTTTATGAATGGTCATGGCAAAGACAGTTTCGCAGGGCGGCAGACGATACGGGGAATAGCTTCGCAAGCCGCCATGGGTCGCAGCGAACCAGACCTTCACAGAATCATCAGCCGGATCCGTGAGACAAATACCGATATCGCCATTAAAAAGATCGAGGCTGTAATCGTTTCTGGTTATGAGCACCGGCCTGCCGGGATACCAGCTATCTGAAGGACAACCAAATCCCCTTCTGGTCAGCGACAGCTCCACCCGACGATTAATTCCCTCAACACCCCGACTGCCATAATGAATTGCACAAAGAACCTGAAAACGATTAAAGGAACGAAAAAGCTCCCCGACATCGGGCCGGGGGCACCGGTACACCTCGGCCATAAACCGAGCATAATGGTGGCTGATATATTCGATCAAATCCGTTTGCAGGATCGCAATATTATCGGTTGTCGATTCTGCCAGCAGCGCCCAGGCTTTTGCACTGTCACCAGTATTAATGCTAGCGGCTAATTGTTTTATGTTATCGTCGAAACGATAGCTTTTTTGGAGCTCGACAGTGTTTTCCGGCAAACTTTTAATAAAATCGCCAAGTACCGCTCCGGATTCGACCGAAGCAAGCTGGTCTTTATCGCCAAGAAGCAGCAACCTTGTGCCGGGCTTCAACGCATCGACAAGCTTGCTCATAAGAGCCAGATCGACCATTGACGCCTCATCAACCACCACCACGTCCCAGCCCATCGGGTTGTGCCGGTTATGACGAAACTGCGGCGAATGGTGCCTGTAGCCAAGCAAACGATGCAAGGTTGTTGCCTGGGTGGGCAAAAAGCCAGCGATTTCTTCCGGCAGCTGCATCCTCTTAAGACTACTGCTGATCGATTCACTGAGTCGCATGGCAGCCTTGCCGGTAGGTGCGGCGAGGGCTATGTCAAGCTTTCGCCCGGCGCCCTGCAGTAGGAGGGCCAGTATTTTAACCACCGTAGTAGTCTTCCCGGTGCCAGGGCCACCGCAAATAAGTGTCGGTGTTTTATGCAGGGCGATTTTTGCGGCCTCTTTCTGCCAGTCGGTGCCTCCCCCGTCCCCCGTGAAATAACAGTCAAGTACATTTTCCGGAACAGGCAGCGATACGTTCATCGCCGCCAAGACGCTGATCTGCTGGGCAAGGCGCTTTTCATAGTGATAATACCGGTGCAGATAGAGTCGGCAGTTGTGCAGAACCAGAGGTGTTTGCCCACCATCTGATACCGGAGGAAGGTCTTTCAGAAAATGTGCATCACTCTTCGAAACAGCCAGGCAGGCGTGTCCGGCATCATGGGCGGCGGTGAGGGTTCTGACCAGTTGCTGAAACCGGTCTTTTTCGCTTCCCGACAAACAGGACCGGTCGGCCAGAAACCTGGAAAAATGGATATCGAGAAGATTATAGTCCTGCCCGCTCATCTTCCGTCCCTCCTATTGCCTGATCCAGTGCCAGCAGTGTATCATAGTCTGGGAGGGTGCAATACACCCCGCTGCCAGGAATTTCCGGGGACATGCCCCGCACAAAAAGATACATCACCCCGCCGAACTGGAGGTCATAACGATAATTCGGCAGTACATTCTGCAGATGGCGATGCAAGACAAGGGTATAAATCCAGTACTGGAGTCCATAATTGTGCGACTGCATGGCGGCGGCCAGCTTATCGGCGCCGTAGTCGGCCATCAACTCACCAAGATAGTTCGTTTTATAGTCAAGAATATAATACTTGCCCCCATACTCGCAAATAAGGTCGACAAAGCCGGTGAGATATCCCCGCATTTCCTTATGGGCAAGAGGGGTGACCGTTGGCTCGTCCGCCAGGATACTGTTGATCTGCTCAGTTGCCAGGCGACTGAGATGAAAATAGAAACCCATTTCTTTTAAACACTGACTCTCGGCGAGCATGGCCAGACAAAAGCTCTCCCCGGTAAGGGGCGTGGTGACCACCAGCTCCAGCAATTGCTGAACCTCACGCGGCGCAGCGTCCACCCCATAGCGTACACATTTTTGTTTGAGAAGATCGACCAGTGTTTCCTGTTGCTCTTGCCCGGCAATTGCCGAAAACGACAAACATTCCAGAAGATCATGGATGACATTGCCAAAATTTGGCCCGGCAGGCAGCCCAATGACCGCAACAGAGCCTGGATGACCGTCCATGGCTGGTGTATACGCCGGCGCATCTTCATGGTCATATTCACTGATCGATGCCAGAGCCGAAAAGCTCGACATCTGCCAGTCGGTATAAATGGAACGTCCTGAAGGTGGCAGCGGGTGCAGCTCCTGTTCTTGAACGATTTGAGGTGCTGTTCTGATCGGCACATTGAGGCCAACAATGCGATGGTGCACCGGCTTATCTTCAGCCAAAGAGGTAAATTTTTGCTGCTGCAGCGTAGAGTCGCTAGAACCGTCCGGAAAAAGCAGATAGCCAAGGGCGGAGTGACAGGAATCACCAACACTGCCTGATGGTTTTACGTCAGCCCAGGCAGTGTAACAGAGGACTTGCGCCCTCGTCAGGGCAACATAGAGCAGCCGCAGCTCTTCAGCCATTTCTTCCTGCGCCGCCTGCTCGCGACGGGCTGCAAACTGGTCGGAACCAAGATCGATAACCAGCTGATGCTCAGCATCGTGGCAGCTTATCTGATATTTCTCTGATTGTATCCGGTTGCTGCTATACCAGAGATAGGGGCAAAAAACCACCGGATATTCCAAGCCCTTGGCGCTGTGCATGGTCACAATGCACACAGCCTGCTCATCGCTTTCCAGCAGCAGCTCAGCGTTCTCGGTATTCCGCTCATCCTGCATCATCTTGTACAGCCACTGGAGCAACTGTGCTATCCCCGGATTTTCGGCGTTTTCCTGCTCCTGAACCAGCTCGAGGAGGTGATGGATATTAGCAATGGCCCTTTCGGCCAGCTGTCTGGTGGCCAGGGTGGGCAGAACCTCTTCTGCTATCAGGAGTCTGTTCATCATGGGCAGAAAGCCCTGCTCCTGCCAACACTGATTATATTGCAGAAATCGGCTGTGGTAATGGCTCAGTTGCTGTTCATCCTGCCACAATCGATAGAGCTGATCGCCGGAGAGGCCGAACCATGAGATGGTCATCGCCGATTTAAGTCGTGCCGTCTCACCAGGTGCTGCGATGGCCTGGAGGAGCAGCAGCATTTCCCGACACTCGCTGGTATGAAAGACCGATTGCCTGCTGCCGATCACTGCTGGAATTGCCGCCTCGGCCAGTGCCTGGCGATATTCCTCCGCCTGTCTGTTACTGCGGACCAGGATGGCAATATCCTGTGGCGCCAGTGGCCGTTGCTGAAGCTGTTTCGTGGAGGCTTGCAGCAGTGCGGGAGCAATCGGATCAAGCAGGCTCCCCAGTTCAGCAACGATGAACCTGCGCAAGGCGACGGCCGCTTTACCGGAGGTCCAACGACCGTTTTTTTCCTCCGGTTCAGGAACGAGTGTGCAGTAGACCATTCCGGCCAGGGACTTGCCGTTCTGAACCAAATCAATTTCTCCCTCTTTTTTCGCGGCCTCGATCGAGTGGTAGCCAAGAATCTCTTCCTCGAAAAAAAACGGTCTGGTTCTGGAACCAAAGAGCCGGTTGATCTCGGCTACTAAAAAAGGATGCGATCGATAATTTTTTTCAAGAGTCAGCAAGGTGGTTGCCGATTCCCTGGCCAGAAAATAGGAATGGATATCCGCTCCACGAAATTTGTAGATCGCCTGTTTGGGGTCACCAATCAAATACAGGTAATGGTTTTTTCCTCCGAAAAGAGTGGAAAAAATATACCACTGCATACTATCGGTATCCTGGAATTCATCGATCAAGGCGACCGAGAAACGTTCGCCGAGCATGTGCTGTAGAGAGCGTCCCCGTACGCCTTGTAAAGCAGCTGACAACCGGATTATCAAATCGTTAAAACCCATGTTGCCATGCTGCAGGAGCTGTCGGCTTACTTCGGTACGCAGCTCCTCGGCCAGTTTGACCCGAAAAGTAAGCAACAGTTTGTCTGTTGCCGTTAAAAGTGCGGCAATTTCGTAATCGGGCAGGGACCAGTCAGCCAGGTAGGCCTGTTTTTTTGCATCGCCCCGGATCTTTGTGCCATGCAACTCACCGACAAGAAACTGCCGACCGAGCAGATGGAGGTTGTCCGGAATGCTGCAATGTGCCCCCCTAAAAAATGATTCAATAGATGTAAACCACGACACAAAATCATTACTAAACGGTTTTTTGAAACAGCCTTCAGCCAAACCAGCAGCAAAACAATCATATAAACGCTCCCCGTATTCCGACCACCAGGAGACCATGCTTTCCATCGCCGTTTTGAGCTCGACCAGCACATCTTCAACGGGGCCGACCCTCGGCTCGAGTCGTCCATTGCCGCCAAAAACGGCAGCAACACTGGCCAGCAATTTTTCCGGAGTTCCAAAGCCGCCGGTAATAACAGAACAGGGCAACAAATCGAGCGAATAGAGATACCTCCGCCAGAAGTCATCGGCCACCTGATTACGCACATGATCTATATTGGCGAGCAGCTCAACATCAAAGAGCTGACCACTCTCAAGGGCCTGCTCCACCAGCATACGCTGGCAAAAACCGTGGATGGTGAAAATCCCGGCTCGGTCAATATCATAGAGGGCCAGCTGCAAACAATGAAGCGCTCCCTGGGCATCGTCAAGAGTCGCGGCCCAGTCAAGCAGGGTCTGATCAATCTTGTCCACGGACAGTGCCGATGTACCATTAAGGAGATTCCTGGCTTCAACCAGCCGAGCCCGGATGCGGGTTTTCAGTTCCTCGGTGGCGGCTTTGGTAAAGGTGACAATCAAAATCCTATCGATAGGCTGGCGTAACTCAACCACCGCCCGCAAAACCAGCATGCCGATAGCATAGGTCTTGCCGGTGCCTGCACTTGCCTCAACCAGGTTGATTCCCCTCGTTAACACGAGCCTTGCAGCGTCGAAAACCTGGTAACGCTCAGACATCTGCTGCTCCCCAGACTGGACACATTATTTCCTGACAAAGTTGCTCAAATTGGTCACCCAGGATGACATCCCTTTCTTGGACTCCAAGCAAAAGCTGCCATTCAGGCTCATAGCCTTTTTCAAGAAATTGCGCAAACAGCTCCCGAGCCTTCTCAATTGGCGGCGTCCGGGCCTTAGGATTTGCCAGCTGCCTGGCATAGACAAAAGCCGGCTCGACATACAGCAGCGATGGCGCACGACACCCTTGGGTGAAACAGTCGAGCAAACTCTCAAGACCGGGCCGGCTCTGGCTGACATCACCACCCCTAAAAGTGACAACACTCTCTTCGGCCACAATCTTGGTTTCGGCCGACGGTTGAAGATACGTGAGCACCAGGTGGTGCAGCCAGCCTGCTAGAAGATCACGTCCCCGCAGCTTACCAAACCGAACCAGCACCACCCCCTTTTCATGGATATTGGTGAGCGTGCCAAAAAGACGATAGTCGCCGATAGCCAGATCAAACGGTAAATCGCTACACTTTTCGCCCATCTGCTGTGCCCGCACCCTGACAATAAATTCTTCGATGCTTCGTCGTTTTTCAATAAATACCAGCTCGCCGGAGGTGCCGAGCGGCCATTGTCCTCGGCTCTGCAGTTTTTTACAGATATCGATTGCTTTTCCGGCAAGCTGCAGGTTGACCATTTCTTCTTCAACAGCATATTTGTCAAGCCCGGCCACGGTAAACATCTCTCGGTCATCCGGCAAATCTTCTCCGGCGTCCAACCGGATTCCCAGACATTCATTAATAAAAAACTTTTGCGGATTGCGATAAAAACGCAGCAGATCACCAAAGACGACCTTGTCGTTTTTGTCGTCAAGCTGCCCCTGCCACCAGGCAGTAGCCGGTTGCTCTTGCTGCTGCAGAGCCACAGCCGTTTTGCAGTAATAGTTGTCATAGCTGAATATTTTCCGGTCTATCTGCTGCTTGAAATATCTGCTGCTGAAAGGATGTAGCGGATGCCGGACCACGATGTCCCCCACCCCGTAACCGTTTTCCAGTACCTCGAGAAATTCAGTCACCACCACTGAGGGCGGGATCTCTTCATTGGTTTTAATCGATTGACCGATATAGCTGAGATAGAAAAGCGATCGCGCCGCCAGCAGCGCCTCTAAAAACTGGTAGCGATCATCGGCGCGCGGCGAGCGGTCGCCCCGTCGAAAATTCGTCCCCATTAGATCAAAGGTGTCATACCTGTCTGTTTTCGGGAATACGCCGTCACAGAGCCCAATAAGGCAGACCACCTTAAAGGGTATCGAACGCATCGGTAACATTGAACAGAAAGTAAGCTGACCACGGAGAAATCCGGTGCTGGAGCGGCTCTCTTTCGCCGATTGATTAAACCATTCGCGAATAACCGTAAACCCGACTTCACCGGAGTGAAAAAGGCTGAGCGGCCCGGCCAGCTCACCAACAAGGCTGCGCAGTTCCACCAGCTCCTGCTCATACTCCTCTCCAAAGAGTTGTTGCACAATCTGTTGCAGCAGCTCCGACCAGTCGCGAACCGGACGATTCTGCTGAAAGTCGCTCTGTGCCCTTTCGACCAGCTCGACAAATTGACAGAGACCACCCAGGGCATACGCTCCTCTGCCTTCAATATCACCAAATGGCAGTACGCCATCGACAAATTCGTCGCTGTCTATCGCATAGCCCATAAACAGCCGGTCAAGTCCTGCCTGCCAGCTGGTTTCAGCATATTCGGGCAGTCCATTTTGACTGCGCTGCGAGGCGGACAATCCCCAGCGGATTCCAGCCCCGGTAACCCACTGCTGCACAGTATCCAGATCTGTTGCACTGAGCTGAAACTGCGGAAAAATAACAGGCCGGCGCAGCAGATCGAGGAGTTCGCTCCAGCCAAACCTGCCGCTGAAAAGATCAAGAAAACTTAAAAATGCGGCAATCACCGAATTGCGTCGCCGCAGGCTTCGGTCGGCAATGGAATGCTGGATATCAGCAAAAACAGCCGGGATGAGCGGCGCGTATTCCTGGATATCCGGGGCCATGACAATTATATCACGTAACTCCAGGCTGCTATCGCGGTGCAGCAGGTGCAGCAGCTGGTCTTTTAGAACGGTTATCTCCCTGAGCTTTGCATGGCAGGAAACTACCTGGACGGTATCGTCAAGAACTGCTGATGGAGGATGCGGTCCTGCCGGCAGAAAGCCCTCAAGCAGATCGGCCTGGATTCTTTGCAGCAGTGTCGCATCAGCATAATCTTTCCCGGCAAGAGGATCGTCATAGCTTGCAAACTCCAGAGCAAAACTTGCATTCTCCAGCATCATATTCTGCAGATCGCGTCCCTGGCTGCCAAGCGAGGCAAGGAGCGGATGATGTTCCTCCTGCGCGCTTGCAAATTGCTGCTGATCGTCAGTTATTTTGCTCAGATCTTCAAACTGTTTTCTCCGGCTCTGCACATTGCCCCAATAGTTCCGGCATGGGGAAAGGAGGAACAGGTGAATATCCATGTGACTGGACAGGCTGTTTAAGTAATTGAGATACATCGGTGGAAATGTATGCAGCCCAACAACTGAGATGCGCTTCGGCAAGCATCCGGTAAGATCCTGTGCACTGTCCAGCCTGTCGATTACCTGGGTAAACTGCATGCCGCGATGAACTGTTCCGGCGGGTTGGGCCAGCAGCCTGCGCCATAGATCCATCTGCCATATTTCGGCTGGATGGCTGGTGACAAGGACCCCACGATCCCACTCCCGGAGCATCTCCGGCCGCATTATCTGATATTGATCAAAGATATTAGCCAGACGCCGGGCCAGCTGAAACTGTTTAAGATCGCCATTTTCCTCGGAAAGATAGGAAATGAGTGGCACATACTGCTCGCCAGAGAGATTCCGCAGCAGCCCATCGAGCCGCCAGGTAAGGATCTGCCGCTGGAAGCCGTCGGGACTTACTCCCAGCCCCAGTTTGCCTGCGACAAAACCGAGGAAATCAAGAGGCAGGAAAAATTTAAAATTACAAAAAGAACGGAATGCATCGGCCAGGCTCTGGCCAACCATCCGTTCCATGCCCTGGCTTTGGATAAGAAACAGCTCCGTAGCAAAAAGGCTCGCCTGCTTATCCGCCCATATGACCTCGGCCATATGACGGAGCAGGTTTTCGGTGCGATTGGAAACATGGAGGTAGAACATAAAAAAATCAACCAGCAGAAGGAGCAGCTCTTACGCTGACAAGCGGCCTTGTCTGCCATTTACCGAGTGACAGAGTAGTTAAGTCCAGGTATTATTGCCTGCCGACGTCCACTCCGGCGTATTCATATATGCCGTAAAAAAGTCCCGCCATAATGCCAAGTGCAAAGAAAAGCCGCAACCGCCTGTCCCATGGCAGTTTTTCGCCGTCGGCCATATATTGCAGAAGGGCGATGATGACATAGGTAATACCGGCAACATAGGGTGCAGTCTGGACAACCTGCCAGAGCGTGGCTTTTATGGTAGCAAGGGCATCGATTCCCAGCCGCAGATTAAACAGCACATACACTACGGCTGACAGATAAAACGAAAATTTTTCTTTAACACTCTGCATATGAACTCACTCAATACCCTTTATTTCCCAGCAACGGCCCTTTATTCGATACGCCAGTATCCTCTTTATCTGCTCTTTCCGAAGATCCACCTCATCAAGCCGGTGGAAGAAGACCCCGCCGACTCCAGCAAAGAATCCACAGATAGTTTCATTAAATCAGGATTTTGTCAAGTACATACTCCCTGTCCCCTGGGTGAAAACCGCAAACGGTTCGTCCGTTTAATTGCCGACATCGACAATCGAAAAGACGACTATGCCGCCCAATTGAGCTCGTTGATTCTGGCTTCCCAATCCGCTGTCTCAACCGTTGATGAGGATTCGGAGCAGGCGATCATCTCCTCTTTGCATCATCCAGGAGAGCGGCAGAAGCAAGCACAGCTGACCGGAAAAGAAGAAAAACTCTGGCAGGCACGGCTGGTACTGGCGATCGGCGAAATTCTCGACCGGGAAGAAGAGGAAATAGCCCGCAATCTGGCGGTACTGGACGATGAGCAGGCTGCGCTGTTTCAACAGCTGCATGGTGAGAGTCAGGAAATGGAGGAAGACGAACTGGAAAACAGCCCTCTCGCCGAACTCAATCAGGTAGAACGTCACCTGAACGCCGCCCATTCAGGAAATATCAAGAAAAGATTTAATGGCTGGAAAACGCTTTTTCTTGAAAGCAATATGCAGCAATGCGAGCTATTCCTGACCGACAGTCAGGATGGAGGAGATATTCTGCTGGAGTTATATGAAAAGAAAACCAGCATGACCGCCCCGCTTCTGCCCGGCCTTGAGCTTCCCGGCCTTATCGGCTATACCAGTGAAGAGGCCTTACAATCGACTCTTGCGTTTCGGGAGGAAAACAAGGAATTGACGACACAGATTGACCAGATGTTGGTCGAGCTGGCGCACGACGAAGAACTTACCACCGAGAATAACGGCACCCTCAATGCCGTCATCAGCACCTTTACAACATTAGCCGATAAATGGAATGGTCGGCTCGAAACCGTCTTTCCCGCCCGGCAATTCGGTAGGACTCCCGTCAAGTTGTATCTTTTTCCAAATCTGGCCTGTTCCACACTTATCGGCGCTTCTGCAAACGACGGACCGAAAAACGGCCTGCTGGTCGTGGTGGATTAAAACCGACTCCCAGATGCGGGTTCCCATGCAGCGCATGGGAACCCGTTAAACGCAACAGGTAATATACGAGGCGTAAGAAGCTGGTTCCCATGCGCTGCATGGGAACCAAGGAAAGCCATCAATTACTTACAGCAGGTGTAAGGATTAATGGTCATAACCGGACAGTTGGCGGCACGGACAACTTTGTCCGCAACTGATCCAAACATGATCTTTTCAAGCCCTTTATATCCATGGGTACCCATGACGATGAGATCGGCCTCGATCTCAGTCGCATATTCGACAATTTTTTCACCGACATCGCCCATAAAGACCTTGTGTTTGAGTTCTTTAACCCCGGCATTTTTGCAAAATTCGACCATTTCTTCACTAAAGGAGGCCATTTTTATCTCTGCGCTCTCGGCAAGTTCTCCTTCCAAGGTCGGCAGGGTCATCTGGGGCACAAAAAATCCGGAATAGTCTTCAAAGTTCTGCACCACAAAAACCAGATACATCGATGCACCGAATTTTCCGGCAAGGTACCCGGCCGATTCAGCAATTAATTTGGAATTATCGGAGAAATCCACCGGGGTTACAACCTTTTTAATTTCATGAATAATACTCATACGCCCTCCCTGTAAAAAATGAAAAAACGAATTCAACCTCGAAGTAACGAGGTCCCGAAAAATTAGTATCTTATCGATTACCAGGATCCATCCCGTTGCCGTGTCGCCTTACGAAAACATAATGATTTCTTTAGTATAAGCAAAATTTTCATACCAAAGGACAGTGTTACTCAGAAAGGGTATGCGTATCGTAACTGATGCAGAGCATTAAAACCTCAGGTACCGGGTACTCTGTTAGAAACTGCTTTTATTCCCCTGACGAGTGGTGTAGTTTAGATGTTTTTTGCGTAAATTTATATCACCATTCAGATTCCAATGATATCCTGTTCTTACTTATGAATATAAAACACAAATTAGAATATACTATACTTCGAAGCACCATTTTTTTCATTAATCTCCTACCTGTACCGGTGATTCTTTTTCTCTGCACTGCTATCGGCTATGTGGCCTGGGTGGTTTTTCCTTTCAGGATCAAGGTTGCCTATAAAAATTTGTCGACGATTTATCCCGAGATGGACCATCCGGCAAAAATTCGCTTATTGCGACGAGTGTATCTGCAATTTACCCGAACATTCGGCCTGGTGTTTATTCTCCATCGGAAAGACCTCACCAAGTTAGTAAAAAACGCCAGGATCTCCGGACGGGACAAGCTCGAAGAGGCGCTCGCTCAGGGCAAAGGTGTAATTCTTACCACTATCCATGCCAGCTGGTTTGAAGCATATTTTGCTTGGTTTAATGTAACCGGCCTACCGACAAGTCTTATCTACAAAAAACAGAGCAACCCTCTTTCCGATGAGTTTTTTGTGCGCCAGCGGCGACACTTCGGCACCAGCCTGGAACAACTGAGCAGCTATGAGGGTATGACGGTCTACCAAGAGGCACTCGCAAAAAACAGACTGCTTATCATCAGCCTCGACCAGAGCTATACCGGCACCGGTACCAGCGTCAAGTTTTTCAATCAACCTCTGGCCTGCGCCAGAGGTTGTGCACTCTTGCATCTGCGCACAGGGGCACCTGTCATGACCAGCGTTTATTATATGCAGGACGGAGAATTACATATTGACTTCGATACCGTCGATCTCCCCGAGTATTCCGTAATCAACGAAGAGAACATCAACGATATCTCGACACGATGCATCCAATTGTACGAACCTTTTGTCAGGCAATACCCGGAACAATGGTTCAGCCTCTTTCATCGCCTCTGGAGTAAAACCGGTTTTACCAAGGTAAAGAGGTCGTTCCGGCAGATATTTTTTTGATGGCGATCTCGGTTCCCATGCAGCGCATGGGAACCAGTTTATCCTGGAATCCCGTAAGCTCGTTTTCCTCGTTCCCATGCGCCGCATGGGAACGAACTTATGCAATCAGCAACCAGACAAACACTTCTCATGACCAATAAAGAAATTTTAAGGCGACTCTACGAAGTCATAAAACCGTACCAGACAAAACTGATCATTGCCATGCTGGCCATGATCTGTGTCTCCGCCGGGACAGGTGCGCAGACCTGGCTGGTCAAAGATGTTCTCGATAAGATATTCATCGACCAGGATACTTTTTACCTGAAACTTCTGCCGCTGGTTCTTCTGGCCATTTTTTTCCTTAAAGGCGTGGTGTATTACCTTTATTCAATTCTGCTTGAACAGGTCGGCCAATCAGTCATTCGTGATTTTCGGGTCAATATTTTCAACCATATTCACAAACAATCGCTGTCTTTTTTCAATATCATGCCCACCGGAACGCTGATGTCCCGGATAATCTCCGATGTTGCCCTGCTGCAGCAGGCGGTATCGAATGCGCTAGTCGGCGCAGTCCGCGATTTCTTTCAGGTAGTTATCCTGCTAGGGGTGGTTTTCTATATGAACTGGCGCCTGGCGATGATCACCTTTATCGTCTTGCCGATTGCCGCCTATCCAATAACCAAATTTGGCAAATTATTTCGAAAACTTAGCACCTCAACCCAGGAGGAAGTGGCGCTTGTCTCCAATATTCTACATGAGACAATCACCGGCAACCGCATAGTCAAGGCATTTACCAAAGAAGAATATGAAGGAAAACGGTTTCTGCACCAGGTCACCCGCCTCTTTATCTTAACAATGAAAGATGCGAAATACCGGTGCCTACAGCACCCCATGATGGAATTTATCGGTGGCGGTGCCATCGCCCTGATTATCTGGTTTGGCGGGAAAGAGGTCATCGGCGGCGACATGACACCCGGGACATTTTTTGCTTTTCTGACCGCTCTTATTGCCGCCTACGAGCCGGTCAAGGGGGTAACAAAAATAAACTCGACCATACAACAAGGACTGGCTGCCGCGACCCGGGTATTTTCCATCCTTGATATTGAACCGGAGATCCAGGATAAAAAAGACGCAATCGAATTGCCGCCCTTTGCCAGTAAGATTGAATGCAACAATATCACCTTTTATTATGACGACGATAAAACGCCGGTGCTGTCGCATATAGATCTCACCGTTCCAGCCGGCGAAGCGCTGGCCATCGTCGGTCCCAGTGGCGGCGGCAAGACGACGCTCACTAATCTCATTCCCCGTTTTCTTGATATCAAAGAAGGGAGTATCCGGATAGACGGCATCGATATCAGAGATGTCACCGTGGCATCGCTCAGAAATCAAATTGCCATGGTCACCCAACAGACCATCCTCTTCAACGACACCGTCCGCAATAACATCGCCTATGGCGACCAGCAGGCACCGGAACAGCAGATCCATGACGCGGCAAAAGCGGCCCATGCCTACGACTTTATCCAGGCACTCCCCAATGGATTTGACACCATGATCGGCGAGGGTGGAGCCCGTCTGTCGGGCGGTCAACGCCAACGACTCTCAATTGCCAGGGCCCTGCTGAAAAATGCGCCGATCTTAATACTCGATGAAGCCACCTCCGCACTCGACACCGAATCGGAACGCGAGGTACAAAAAGCCCTGGAAAATCTTATGAAAGATCGTACCACACTGGTTATTGCCCACCGCTTATCGACTATCAAAAATGCCGACCGGATTCTCGTCATCAAAGACGGCATTATCGTCGAACAGGGAACGCATGATTCGCTTATCGCCCAGGAAGGTGAATATGAAATGCTGTACAATATGCAGTATAAATAGAGATTCAATCTGGTTCCCATGCAGCGCATGGGAATCAGCACACCAGCACACAAACTAGCACTAACTCCCATCTGGTTCCCATGCGCTGCATGGGAATACGAGCACATCAGGCTTTTTACGACACCAACAACGGCAGGATAATTCTCATTTCAGTCCACTTACCGGCGGCACTGTTTACTTCCAGGTGCCCACCGTGTTCCTCGACTATTTTCGATGACATGGCCAATCCCAGTCCGGTTCCATCGTTTTTGGTGGTAAAATAAGGATCGAAGATCCGGCTCAGGTTTTCCAGTGGTACACCGATGCCGGTATCCCGGACGACAATGACCATTGTCTGTTCACTCAGCTCTGTACGTACCGTCAACTCACCGCCATGTTCCATAGCCTGGATTGCATTCAGGAAGAGGTTTAAAAAGACCTGGTTCATCTTGTCAATATCAACCGAGACCTGCGGAAGATCATCGGCGGTATCGAGCCGGATGGTAATGCCATAGGACTGTGCATCACCTCGGACCAGCGAAACGGTTTTACCGATGATCTCCGGTATCGATGCCTGCTCGACCCGCAGTTGGCCCGGCCGGGCATAATCCAACAGCTCACCGATACTGCGGTTAAGACGCTCGACCTCTTTGACGAGAATGTCAGCGGTCTCTGCCTCGTGGCTCGGCGCGGCAAAACCGGAACGCAAAATCACGGCTAACCCTTTGATGGAACTTAAAGGATTACGCAGTTCGTGCGCGACACCGGCGGCCATTTTGCCAAGTGCCGCCAGCCGTTCATTACGCTGCAGTTCTTTTTCCAGATACTTCATCGTCGTCAGGTCTCTTATGAGCAAAACCTCTCCGGCAAAACTCTGGTCATCGTCTAAAACCACAACAGATGCAAGGTGCAGAGTACGTCTCTTTGCCGATTCAGGATGTAAAGTGACTTCCGCCTGACGTCCTTTATGGTTGTCCATTTTCGTACCAGAGAACATACGCGCAAGTCGATGGGGCAGGCAAACCTCAGGCATCTTGCCGAGAACCTGCCCGGCATCAACGCCAAGAAGTTCTCGCGCCGAGCCATTACATATCCGGACTACACCACTGCTATCTGTGGCAATCAAGCCAACTGGCAGGGAGGATATCAGGATATCGGTAAATGCCGTCATTTTACCAAGACGCAGCTGCGACCCTTTTAAACCCTTCAGCGTCGCAAAAGACAGGGCGCCGCCGAGACCGACAAGAAAGATAACGGCGAGTAATATGACGATTTGCAGAAACTGACGCTTAAGAGGAGAGCTGAATTGCTCATAATCTAACTGGATGATATAGACAGGTTTAACCGTCAGCAGTCGCTCCATCTCTTTCTGGAACGAGGCGAATTGAGGATGCTGGTTAGAACGGCGCATCATCTGCTCTCTCCTGGCGCCATGGACGGGCGGACCACGCTTGCCACCACCGCCCATACTCGGTGGCAGATACCAGACTGCAAGCTGAAATTTCGTCGTGTCTTCCGGGCCGTTTTTAACGATTCTGGTCACAAATCGATCTGCACCGATGCTGTCGAGTGTGCCGACAAAACGCCTGTCACCTGGATCAATCTGTTTTTCCGGCATATTTGTCCCGGCCCCGGACAGGATGGTACCAGCAGAATCAGCCAGCAAAACAAATTCCACCCCCGGCTGTTCTACCGCCTGCTGCATAGCCGCCTGCATATGATCCTGCCAGCGATTCCATTGCTGAGAGGAGCGCAGATTGTTTCGTATTGACTCCCGCACAGAACTGTTGATAAATCGCATCAGAGTAAGCCCTTTCTGCGCCAGGGCTTCGACAATTAACTCTTTTTCCCGTTGATAATTGCTTACGGCAAAGAGGGTCAGCAGAATCAGCAATAAGGTGCAGGCGGTGGCCAGAAGCCAAGGAGAAAAATTAAACAGCACATTGCTTTTCCTATCAGCTTTTCTCTGCATCGTCATAATGAGTGATCTTTTCCAGAATGACCTTGGATATCATGTAAGTGGAAACGATACCTTCATCGCCCATAGGTCCGGAAGCCAGAGTCTGACCGGAGACCATCGGGTTATCCGATGCATAGTAGGCATAGCGGGTTTTCATATCTGCCGGAATGAATCCCTGTATTATCGCTCCGCTTATCGCCCGCTGATAATGCCCCCCTTCCATCTCCAGACCAACCGCCCGCCAGCTTGACGAATGAAAACGCTCGAGTACGTCCCGGTTTTGCAGCGATGTGCCGAGTACAGTGACCATTGGTCCGGTATAGACCTGCACATTCTCACCAAAATCGCTGGCCAGGAGATCGTTATTGACAATATAATTGTCACCCGTTCCCTCTATCACGTGGGCCGTGGCAAGCATGACATCGCCTTTTTTCCCCGGTAATACGCCGGCCTTGCCCATGATGGAAATAGATTTGATATGTAATGCCTCTTCATCGCCGTTGCGTCCAAAAGGTTGCAGCAATTCATCCATGACATCAAAAGCCTGGGTACCAAAAGCATAATTAATGACCAGCAGTATCGGTTGAGTCTCCTTTATGAATTGAAAATTCATTTTCAATGCAGGATGAATATGCTTTTCATCAATAGCCGCCAGATCGATGATATTGACATCTATTTTCGAGCCTGAGATGTCCTGCTGATATACAAAACCGGGTTCCCGGGCGAAAACATCAACGATAATCCCCCGGTCCCGGACCGCCCGCACCATCTCATACAGGTCGGTCGAGACTTCCCCTCCCGCTTCCCCGAGGACTTTCGGCCCGAAAAGCAGATTACGCATCGAATGCATATTGGCACTTATCACATGCACAGGCCGGTCCTGAAAGTGCAATCGGCATAGCGTTTCTTTTAATTTTTCGGCCCACAATTTAGCGTATTTCTGATTGTCAATCATCTCATGCAGCGAAGGGGTAAAATAGACGGTCAGCTCAATTTTTGCCTCAAGTTTCTCGGCCATAACTCGTTGTCCGATACCGTAGACTATTTTAAAGAGGCCGTTGTTGGAATCCTTTTCCTGTCTGTTTTTGTCGAGATAATCATAGGTATCTCTGGTCTCTTTATAGGTCCGTCCTAAAATGATCGAAAGATTCCAGATAGCCTGCTCCAGTTCTTCGCCCAGCAGAGCTGTATCGATGGCCACAATTCTTTGCAGTTCCGCCCACTCGGAGCTTATCCCGTCAACTCCTTTTCTGGCCTGCTGGTAAATCTTCTGCGCCTCAATGTTCAAAAAAGTTATATGCGTCAGGATGTCGTAGATCTCGCTCTTCCCGGTTGTGATAACAAAACAGATCTCCTTTTCCGAAACAGCATAGGAAACTCGTCGCCGCTTAAAAGGGACAATTTTGGAAAAGGACGTCTCCTGGAAATCTTCCTGGGCGGTGAGGATAATTCTGGTACAGTTCTCAATACCCTTAGGCATTCTGTCAATCACATATTCAAGACCTTTGAGCTCGATAATTCTCCCATCTGTCATAGAACCATAAATTTCCGGACTGAGCTGTTTCAATGCTTCGGTCAGTTTCTCTCCGACCTGACCGGACGGTCGATACGATCCTTGAAGAGACAGAGAATCGGCAAGGATTTTAAAGGTTCGGATGGCGTGTCGCGCCTTTTGCGATTTGGACAATTCCTGCATCGTTTCTCCTCGTCACGTGTGGCATTTCAGCCACGAGGTAACAGATCTTTTTTCACAGACAACATAACAATTCATCAGGACTTCATCAGCAGTCTACGCTTTCTTCTACTGGATGCTCCAGCAACGTATTAAGCATACATAAGTTTGCGGTTGTAGTCTATTTTTACCTGACTAGAAAATTAAGGTATTTAAAGCAGAGAGTAATCATTCAGGAAGATCTGGTCGGCACCAGCCCGGGCCTCAATGACTTACGATTGAGTAAAGAGTTCCGGGGAATGGCGGGAATGGCTGAGGCAGATCGGTTCGGGCACAACTTTTTATAGCAGCCTGCCAGGTTGGTAAGAGCATATATATTGGAGAGCAGCAGCCTTATTTACAAAAATAGTGTAAAGGCTACCATAATCAGAAGGATTACAGTATCTCGCATCAAGGGTTCTGGAGAAAACGGGTCAGGGCTGCCTCCAGTTTATCGCGTCCCTGCCCTGTCTTGGAAGAAAAAAGCACCCGCTCTTCGGCGTGCAGAGTATGGCCGGCATCCAGTAATCTGGCATTTTTTTCTCGAATACTGCCGGAAACCTTGTCGATTTTCGTATACACCGGAAGACAGGGAATGGAATTTTGCTTCAGCCACTCGATCAATTGGGTATCCTGACTCTTAGGTGCATGCCGGATATCCATAATAACAACGACACATCGAAGAGTCTGTCTCTGTTCCAGGTAGGTAGAGATCAAAGACTGCCACCCATCCTGCATCGCTTTCGGGACCTTGGCAAAGCCATATCCGGGCAGATCCACTAAAAAGAAGTGATCAGCTACCCTGAAAAAATTCAAGCCCTGCGTTTTACCCGGTCGGGCACTGACCTTAACCAGTTTTTTCCTGCCGGTCAGAGTGTTGATAAGGCTGGATTTGCCGACATTGGATCGGCCGGCAAAAGCGATTTCAGGCAGCTCAAGGGGCGGCAGTTGCTTGAGACTGTGCACACTCAGGAGAAACTCTATTTTAGAAAAATCCATATACTTCTCCTCTGACAGCATAATAAAGTTACCATACTGGTGCCCATGCGCTGCATGGGCACCAGTATGGTAACCAGTGTGGAAATTCCGATCTGCGTTATGCTGGTTACCATGCGCTGCATGGGAACCATTGTGGAACCGGATTTTTTACGAAATGATCTTATTGAGGGCGTACTCAATAATTCCTTCCGCCCCCATTTTCTTTAATTTGGGAATAAGGTCCCTGACTATATCTGTAGAGACGACAGTTTCGACTGAATACCAGTCCTGATTATAGAGGCTGGCCACTGTCGGAGCATTAAGGGATGGCAGGATGGAGACAACGCCATCGAGTTTATCGCTGGCAACGTTCATCTTCAAGCCAACAATCCTATCGGCGTTCAATGCCCCCTGCAGCATTAAAGCAATATTTTCAATTTTTTCCCGTTTCCAGGGATTGTTCCAGGCATCTTTATTGGCAATAAGCTGAGTGTTAGACTGCATCAGTTCATAAATAATCCGCAAGCCGTGGGCCCGAATGGTACTTTCCGTTTCGGTAACCTCGACAATGGCGTCTGCAAGACCCGCGACAACTTTCGCCTCGGTAGCTCCCCATGAAAATTCTATTTTAACATTGATATTTTTATCGGCAAAAAAACGCGTGGTTACATTGACCAGCTCAGTGGAGATTTTTTTCCCTTCAAGGTCCTCGATGCTCTTGATATCTGAATCGCCGGCTACAGCAATAACCCATCTGGTCGGTCGCCGACTCACTTTTGAATAGACAAGATCGCAGACCATGACCGTATCGGACATGTTTTCCATGGTCCAGTCTTTGCCAGTGATCCCTGCATCGAGCAAGCCGTCTTCCACGTATCGAGACATCTCCTGCGGACGACAAATGCTACAATCCAGTTCCGGATCGTCAATTTCCGGAAAATAGTTTCTGGCAGCCGGCTTAATAAGCCAACCTGCTTTTTCAAAAAGTTCAATCGTCGCTTTTTCCAGACTGCCTTTCGGCAAGCCCAATTTCAACTCGTTCATACTCTCTCCCGCAACCACAACTTCATTATATTTATGAATCTGGTTTCCATGCACTGCATGGAAACCAGATGGTAATCATTCTATTTCATTATTTATGTCCGTAGACTACCTTCGGATCAAACACTCTCTCTTCTGTTGTCACAAGATCATCACCATCAAGCTGTCGATAAAAACAGGTCCTATGCCCCGTATGACACGCCGCCCCACCACGTTGTTCAACTTTATAAACAACTGTGTCGTCGTCACAGTCAACCAGAATTCTGTGGATTATCTGCACGTGACCGGAGGTTTCTCCTTTCAGCCACAATTTATTTCTCGAGCGGCTCCAATAGTGAGCTTGACCGGTCTCTAAGGTTTTTTCCCAGGCCATCTTATTAATATAGGCAAGCATCAGGACTTCATTGGTTTGATAATCCTGGACTATTGCCGGCAAAAGTCCATCAGTTGTTTTGGTAAAATTAAGCGATATCATGGTGATTGGTTGGTAATTTTGAAGAGGAGTTCATCGTGCCAAAAAGATGATTAAATTAGACGGCTCTGCCTTCTTTGTCAAGGTACACGAACTGTTTTTGTTCTTTTCATCGTATATACTTGCATAAAGTTGGTCATTTCCTATAGTAGGGACATTATTTTAACAACAGATTTTCATTTCCGTTAGAAATTTATCAGAACAAGGAGCTTCAGGATGACACACCCGCAACAAAATGACATGGTCACAATCACCTTCACCGGCAAACTTGATAATGGCGAGATATTTATTGCCGTTGACAAGCAAGAACCATTGCACACCAAAATCGGCGACAGTAATCTCCCGCCCACAGTCGAAGCAACGCTTCTGAAAATGACGGTCGGTGAGAGCCATAAAATCCGCATCCCTCCTGAAGAAGGTTTTGGTCCCAGACAGAAAGAACTGGTGCAGACTATTGACAGTCAGCAGATGGTCGATTCCCTCCAACCTAAACCGGGCATGGTTCTTTCGCTGAAAATTGACCGAGAGGGCATCGAGCAGAAGGTCCCGGCGACGGTTATTTCTGTTGAAGGTTCAGAGGTCACCGTCGACTATAATCACCCTCTCGCCGGACATCATCTGACCTATGAACTGACACTCATTGATTTCCAGCCAAACGCCAACTAGAAAGTTGCTGTTCGATAGCAGGCGTGTCCGCCTGTTATTGGACTTTCTCCCTCCGCTCCTGATTGAAAAATAACATCTTTCCAGCTACCGATTGCGCTCCGGTCATCTGACGTCTCTTGCAACACTCGACTCAATGCCCTCGCCTCTCTCGCCATTGCCAGGGAGGAATGGGGCGAACGGCACTCCACAATCCTTTTTTTTTTGCTCTTGCCGAATCCTCCATCTGTTGCCAGGAACGGCAGATATTCTTGCGGCAATAATGTGGATACACCCAGGCGAAACCAGCCTCAACCAGCACCCCGTTCAGAGTCTGGCCATCGTATTCGACAAGAGCGACCAGCCTTTTGTAGGAATCATAATACACAGGTCGAACGAGTATTTTTTTATCACCGACACTTCGTCTTACCAAATCTTTTGCTCCACCAGAAAAAGGCTGGTTGTACTCCGGGCTATCCACCCCATAGAGACGAATTTCAATGGTTCTTGTTCCGGAACCTATCAGAAGAGAATCACCATCTATTATTTTTTTCACCGATCCCCAAAAAGGTTCACGGGCCAAAACGGGAGAAACAAAGACTGCCAGAAGAACAGCCAGGATTGCGACAACCTTTCTATTGATAAGTCCTGACACCTGTTGCGTTCTCCTCGGTACGGTACATGGTGATTAAAATACAACTAACATAGCGAATTCGTCCGCAAAGGAAAAGCAGTATTGATATTTTTTGTCGTTTAGAGCAGAATGGTTACTGCAAAAAAGAAAGTCCTACCAGAAAATCAATACCTACATCGTTCACGAGAGGTACCCACTAGAGAACACTATTGTTTTTTCTCCTTTTGATATGATATGCTTGAACTTGAAGGAACAGATGTCAGATGAGGTAAACGACCTCCTTTGGCACCACTGATAACATGTCCCCCGTCAAGCCCATAAAAGTCAAGACATCGAATAGCAAAGTAGTGTCTTTTCTGATCTCGGAAGAAGACGTTTTGAGAGCGACGAACAGTTAGGAAAGAACGGTCATTTATCGAGAGACACGAGTTATTCAAGCCGGAATAAATATGTTATTACCTAAAGAAATAAGTGACAGTGAAGAAGAGACCAGATCTTTTCTGATTAATCTGCCAATTTTTTCTAGTTTCAATATGGATGAGCTGTCACTTTTCGCTCAGCACATGAGTTACGTCCACTTGCAGCGAGGGGAACACCTTTTCGTCGAAGGCGATCAAGGAACGTTTATGGGTTTTGTAGTCACCGGTCTGTTAGAGATTCACAAAAGGAACGATACCGGGGAAAATATTATTCTAACCCGCTTAACCAAAGGAAGTTCTATCGGTGAAATGGCCCTTATTGATAAATCACCGAGATCAGCTACCGTCATTGCCAAACAGGCAACCACCATGGTAACGCTGACCGACAAGGGGTTTGAAATATTAGCAGAAAAACACCCCGCCCTGGGAGTTAAAGTAATGCAAAAAATCGCCCGGCTGCTCAGCCTGAATATGCGCAGAACCTCCAGTAAACTCGCTGATCTTATGCATTCTTCTCAATGAAATTGATTTGTTCGAACTACTCAATCATTATTGGTTTACCTGTATAATTACATGGCATCTTCACCCACAATACTTTTTGCAGATAAACAGGCAGATGGACTCTCAGCGGTCGCAAATTTGCTTGACCTGCAGTTTACCTGCAACATCGAACAGGTGCTGACCGAGCAGGATCTTGACGCCGCTTTACAAGATAATTCCGTTGCTATCCTCGCAATAGATATACATTTTTTGACAGATAATGATGAGTTGACACTTATCACCTCGCTCAAGAAAAGACACCCTAACACAGTTATTGTTCCAATTATTCCTGCCGGACGTCCTCAGCTCATCAAAGCTGTTCTTGACCTTGATCTCTTCTACTTTATTCACAGACCAATCGACCCGGTGGAAACCTCACTTGCCTTAAAAAGAGCCTTTGAGGCGGTACCATCGACCAAAAAGCTGACAAAACAACCGGACAAACCCAAATATGTGCCGTTTCACGGCATGATCGGCGCAAGCGCATCCATCCTGCAACTTTTCGACCTGATCACCAAAGTAGCCGATGATGACTTTTCTACCGTCCTCATCAGAGGGGAATCGGGGACGGGCAAAGAGATGGTTGCCAAGGCTATACATGCCCAAAGTAAAAGGCGCGATAAGAATTTTGTGCCAGTCAACTGTGCGGCCATACCCGATGATCTGCTGGAGAGTGAACTGTTCGGTTATACCAAAGGTGCCTTTACCGGAGCAAATTCGAACAAGCCGGGCAGAATACAGTATGCAGACCAAGGGACGCTCTTTCTTGATGAAATCGGCGATATGAAATCCGCCCTGCAGGCCAAATTGTTACGAGTTATCCAGGAAAAAGAATTCGAACCAGTCGGAGCCTTCAAGTCAATCCCCGTCAATACCCGTATCCTTGCGGCAACACACTGCGATCTCGAACAGATGGTCAGTGAAGGACGGTTCAGAGAAGACCTCTACTATCGCCTCAGTGTTGTGCCCCTGCACATTCCCCCGCTCCGGGAACGGCCGGAAGATATTCCCTTACTGATTGATGTATTTTTTGAGAAACATGCCGAAAATCGGGGTAGAGAAAGGTTCACCTTGTCACCCCAGGCACTGGCGGCGATTTGCCACTACGAATGGCGCGGTAATGTGCGCGAGCTGGAAAATCTCATTCAGCATATGACCATCCTGTATAGTGGCAAGTTGGTTGAACTGCATGACCTTCCTGAGAAATTTCATGCTGTCGTTATCCCACCAGAGAACGAGAAAGTGGTCGATCAGGACAACCACATGGACCAGGTAGGTTCCGACCCACTCCAACCGACAACCGTGCAGCACTTTGACTGGGACAGCGGCACAATAAATTTCAATGAGCTGATCAATGATTTTGAAACCCAACTCATCGTCCAGGCTTTAAAACAGACAGAGGGGAACAAAAAAGAAGCAGCGCGTCTGCTCAATCTAAAACGGACGACCTTGCTGGAGAAAATAAAGAAAAAAGATATCGACGGGGAATGGGAAAAATAATACTGATTGCGCCTTTGAGGATCAGGCAGCTAATTCCAGCAGATTGCTATTGATATTTTCTCGGATGTCATCTTCTGAGGCGGGCGTGAGCAATATATCCCGGACACCATACTTTACCGCCTTGATCACCGTTGTTCTCGTCCACCCTGGTCCAGCAGCGATCAAGGGAACAGAAGAGGCAGAGCTGACCTTGATAGCAACACCGAAGGCCTGCTCATTTACCTCTTTCATGACCAGATAGATAGCCTTCAGCTCACCTGAAATAAACCTGTGCAGATTGTCCTTAAACGAGAGAGTCTTAACGGCATAGCCAGATTGTTCAAGTACCGCAGCAATTTTGTTCGCTTCCGCATCGTCATCTCCAACCACGAGGATATCGAGTAGCCCCGAGCTGTCTTGTACAGTTTTTTGGCTTTGTTCCTGGCCACTGCCTACCGACTCAACTCCGTCCGCTGCACCCAGGGATATATTTTCTTCACCGCCGACACCATCATTGATAGCTCTCAGGTCGCTGAGCCGCAGGAGTTCAGCGGGAAAAAGGACGTGTATCTTGCCCAGGCCATGGACCCCCAATGCCAGATCCATCCGGCTCAGGTAATAATCTTGATTGGGAAACGGCTCCGCTTCGGCAATGTCCACTGTCATGGGTACGATCTGTTGCAGGCCGGTCTTTTTAAAACAAATCTTTTTGGTGTAGAATTCTTCAAACACCGCCGTATACACACCGGCTATGATGTTGGCTATCTCACCGAACGCATCCTGCGTGTCCTCGCCGAAATCTTCCGCAGCGGCAACCGAATCAATCTCCGAGTCCGGAAGCATAATTAATGTGCCGCCGATCCGTATGGCATCGCGAAGACCAACCGACAGGTAGCTTTTTCCTTCAAGTTCACCAACCACATCCATGTTGGCTATGACCTGTTTTCCAGTAACCTCATCAAAAAAGAATTCTTCCTTGTTAATGATGAGGTTTTCAAGATTACTCAATATGACCTCGGTACCGAGCAGCGCACCCATCTCATTGGCCATGCGATCCTTGCAGGTGGCGAGGATTTTGTCTATCTTTTTTTTCTGTTTGTTAACGTCCTGCAAAGATGGTTTAGCCGAAGAATTTCCCCCTGTATTGCCCACTGCAGCAGATTGGCTGTCTGCCTCTTCAGCTGGTGGGGAGACATCCTGTATAGGAGACCTGTGTTGCTCTTTTGGACTATCAAGCCGCAGCAACTCCGCCGGAAAAAGCATATGCATCCTGCCCAGTGGCTTTTCACCAACTGCCATGGACATGCTGCTTGCGTAGTAGGTCTTGTCCGGTATCGGTTCATCTGATACAACGTCAACTTTGGCGGATTCTATATCGCGAAGTTCCTTGCGGATAAATCTGATTTTTCGGCTGTACTGTTCTTCAAAAACAGCCGTATAGACACTCGATATAATATTGGCTATTTCACCGTAGGCATCACGGGCATCGGCACCAAATTCTTGTGCATTAACTACACTTTCAAGCTCAGCAGACGGCAACATGATAAGTGTGCCGCCAAGATGAATAGCATCTTCGACACTCATGGCGAGATAACTTCGTCCTTCTTCCTCGCCTTCAACTTCCATATCAGCCAGAACCTGTCGCCCGGAGACATGATCCTTGAAAAACTCTTCTTTTTTCAGGAGGCGGTTTTCCAGATCGCTCATGGTAATTTCTGCTCCGAGCAGAATCGCCACCTCTTTTTCTATCCGTGTCTGGCATTTCGCCAGCAGAAGATTGATTTTTTTCTGATGTTTTACCGCATCAAACTCTACTTCAGCAGATGGATCTTTTTGAACAGGAGTTTCATCTGATATTGCTTTCTGGGAATTTTCTTGATCAGCAGGTTCCTTGTCAGGCTTTGCATCCACCGACTCTTCCGAAGACTGTTCCTTTTTTTGTTCGTCTTGCAAATCGAAAGTCGCGCCAGGCAGCAACATGACCAGATTGCCCATCTGCTGTCCTTCAAGGAGCATAGAACAGGTAAACTGGTAATATACGCCGTTTGCGATCGGAGCGTCACTGTCGATGTCGACCTTAACTGGGACCAGAATTTCCTGCTCCTTGCGCACGAACCGGCAGGATTTCGGATACAACTCTTCAAAATCCTTAGTGAATGAACCGGCGATAATATTGGCTATCTCACCATACGCGTCCTCAATTTCATCGCTGTACTCTTCTCGGCCTATGACCTCTTGCAATTCGGCAGCAGGCAGCATAATAAGCGTGCCGCCCAAGAGGATAGCATCTTTTATTCCGAGCAGCAGGCAACTTTTACCTGTTATCTCGCCAGTGATATCCATTTGGGCACAAATTTGTTTGCCCTGAAGGCTATCGAAGGCGTCTTCTTTACTGACTAATTTCCTTTCTCCACCACCGAGAGTAAAATCAACGCCAAGCAACGCACCGACTTCCGCCTTGATTCGTGTTTCGACGGCATCAAGTACCTTGTTTAATCGTTTTTGCTGATCCATAAGAACTTAGAGAAATAGAAGGTCGGCTCGTTATACTGCAATCAATGTTCGTTCGATATTCTTATCGGCAGGACAAAGCGCTGAATTTACCCAAATCAAAATCCATTTATTAACAACATACATAAGTACTACCTAAAATGTTTCATCAGCCATTTTAAATGGAACGATAATTCGCCTGGCATCGGCAATGCCACTGAGCTGAAACGATTCCCCGACGATCGACGTTGGAAAAGCCAGCTCAATATTGGTAACTACTCTCGCAAAGAAGACTTTAAGATTTCCTGCAACCATATTGGCAATTTCGCGAATAGCGTCTTTGACAACATCGCTTAACATCTCTTGCATAGATCATTCCAAATAAGCGTTCCAATGATAATATCAAGAAGTCTCTAAAAAAAACAAATCACTTGCACAAAATAACCGACCTCCCACCTGTTTTAAAAAAGCCACTGTGGTACTCTCTATCTAAATTGTCATTTTTTTGTCACTTAATTGATATCGCCGGACAATACAATTCAGCAAGGGAGTCAATAAACACTAACTCACCGATTAAGAACTCACCCCGGTAAACGGGAAATAAGTCGGGACTCTGTTTAGTACTCGCTTGACGGGTGTTCTTTATAATGCTCCTTGAGGGGTGTAAGTACCTTACAGATTATTTTCTTGCAAAAAAAACAATCTACAAGGTACTAAAATAATTCAATGGAATAGCTTTTGCATAAGTAGTTTTTTATGATACGAATACTCCCCTGCATACTTCTTTTTTTCAGCATTCTGCAATGTGCCGCACAAGCATCCGAGCTCCTCAAAGTATCGAGGCTTGAGAAAAAGGACATCGTTCAGTTCTATTTCAGCTTCGATGAGGCTCCCCAGTTTACCAGCTTCCAAAGCGATAGACGGATTGATCTTGAATTTGCCCATACCACATGCGCATCTTCCGTGCCTCTGGGGGAACCGGATGGTGATATTGTCAAAATTTTGCCACGGCCCTCAAAGGACCAGTTTATTGTATCGCTCTTCTTTCGCTATCGACCGCAACACTACAAATTAACCAAAAGTGGTGATGGCAAGCTGGTATTCGAGGTGCTGCTCGGCAATGAATACAGCAAGTCCTATCAGGATCTGGCCAACCGTCTCAAGGGTCTGACAGTTCTGGAAAGGACGACTGCGGACGCCACCAATCCCTACCTGACTTCCCCGTACACCAAAAACTGGATGTCATTTTTTGCCCGGTATGAATCACCGGTTACAATCGATGTGCCGGTTACCTTCAGCATGCCTCCTTTTCCTCTTATAGCCTTACTCCCTCCTGGTGAGGAGACCAATTTACAGGTACTCAGTACGGAGATGATCGAACTGTCCAAGCAGAATCTTTGGGGCGAACTAGCCCAGAAACTATTGGCAGCCATACAGACAACCGAGGAGATAGAATCTAAGAAACTGCTCGCCCTTACCTATGGGGAAGCGCTGAGCAGGAGCGGTAATTTTGCCGATGCCTATCGACAGCTTTACCTCCTGAAAGACCAATACTCTGATGAGATCCTGGGTACCTATGCAGAATACCTGCTTATCCATCTTCGTTCCGTTTATGAAAACCGCTATATTGCCGATAACGAATATCGATTGCTGGAGCCTTCCGTCAGCAAGAACCTGCCTCTGGCACCCTATTTTTTCCTCTCGCAAATTGAAACAGCTCTGGCAACCGCCAATTACACCAGGCTGAACCATCTGCTGTTAAGAAATGACCTCGCCTACCCTGGACAGATTGAGGAAATAGTTCAAATTCGTCAGGCCGATTACTGGTTCGTCATTGGTCAGCCAATCAAGGCCGAGGCGGCCTACCAGCTCGCTGGGTACTCTTCTGCGCTGCAGAAGCTTCCCTCTTCACTCAGCAACGTTTGCAGCCTGTATTACGACCAGAACAGACTGCCCGAGGCCGCCGACTGCTACGGGACACTATCGAATCTGGTTGTTGATACATCCATCAAAGGTCTTGTCGACTATAGAAAAAACATGACCGAACTCAAGATGACAGAGGGGGATAAAACTTCCATCATTGAGCAGTTTTCAGAACTGGAAAACACCTACTCGCATATACCGGCTGGATTTCGTGCGACGATGAAAAAAAATGACCTGTTGTTTCTGCAGGATAAAACACGGGGCCTGCAGGCAACAGAAAATTACCGGGCAATCGCCAAAGAAGCCAATTCACGCGCTATTCGCGAAGAAGCTTTGTTCAAAGAAGCTCTTACCCAAGCTCTGCTGGGAGACGCTGCCATGTCCATTCAGCTGCTTCAGCAATTTCTCAGAGAATTTTTGACAGGGGATGTCAGAATATCGGCACAGGCGCTTCTTATTGATCTCCTGCCGGCTGAAATAAAACGGTTAGTGGAAAAAGGGGAATTTATGAAACCTCTGGTTCTCGCCAAACAGAACAAGGATTTATTCCAGAATCACTGGATTGACAGCACCTTCCTGGTTGATATAGCTGAAGCCTACAGTCAGATCGGTATTTATGATGAAGCACAAAAACTCTATCTCTACCTGATTGGCATAATGCCCATAGAACAGAAAGAAGATTTTTTTCCGCCCATGCTGCAAGCTACCTTTAATCGCGGCGATTTTTCCCTAGTGGAAGATTACGCTGCGCAATATACCTATACTTATCCTCAAGGCCGCCATGCCGAGGAGGTGCTTTTCTATCGACTCAAGGCGCTGGTAGCTGATGAACGATTGAGTGAAGCACTTCAGCTTCTTCCTCAACCACTCCCGGATAAAAGAACCGCCTACGAACTTGCCACAACCCTTTTTTTTCGAACCGATAATTATGAAAAATGTGTACAGGTCTCAAAAAAACTGGCGCAGATGAAAAACCCACTGTCTGGTAAGGAACAGTTCATGCATGCCGAAAGCCTATTCAGAACAGGCAAATTTACCGAGGCGGAATCAGCTTTTAAGATCATTTCCGAACAGGGCGACTTTTACGAGCAGAGCCTGTACCGGCTGGCTGAACTTGCCCGACAACAAAATAACGAAGAAAAAGCGCTCAATTTCTTTGGTAAATTAGTCGAAACAGATAAAAACAGCCTCTGGAAACAATATGCGGAACGGGAATTGCAATTAGCCAAGACAGCAACCCGCGACAAGCGACAAAGTCAGTAAGGAGAAAGAATGGATCCACTCAGACCTTTTGATACCAATATGCAGCTTCTCAGCAAGGTATTGGATCTTCGGGCACAAAAAGCCCAGGTTATTTCCGCCAATATCGCCAACGCCGAAACACCAGGCTATGCGGCGTCACGATTTAATTTTGAAGAAGATCTGGCCGATGCAATACACAGCGGCAGACAAGGCGGCATCAGGTTCGCTGCGCCGAATGAAAAACACATTTCCCTTGGGCCGGCAAACTTTAACGCAGTCAGCGGCAAGATAATAACCGAAGAAGACCACACCGGTCTCGGGGATGAAAACGGGGTAAGCGTCGATCAGGAAATGTTGGCTCTGTCGGAAAATGAACTGCTTTACGAAACAACAGCCCTTCTTCTGAAAAAGAAAATGAGCCTGCTCAAGCATGTCATTTCCGGCGGACAATAAAACCACCAACTCTCCTTATAAGGAATTTTTATGGATATCTTAAACACCTTTCGAATCAGCGGCTCCGCGCTTCAAGCACAGACAACCCGCTTGAACACCATTAGTTCCAATCTCGCCAATGTTGAAACCACCTCAACTCCGGAAGGTGGTCCCTATAAAAAGAAGTCGGTTGTATTCCAGTCAACTCCGCTCAGCTTTCAGGACCAGCTTGCGGAGATCAGAGAAGGGGTGAAAGGAGTGGCCGTAACGAAAATTGCTGAAGATACCACTGCGCCGAGAAAAGTTTACAATCCTTCCCATCCTGATGCAAAAGAGGATGGCTATGTTGAAATGCCTAATATCAGCGTTTTAGAAGAAATGGTCGATATGATGTCGGCCACCCGCTCGTATCAGGCCAATGTAACCAGTATAAAGATGGCCAAGAGAATGGCTATGAAAGCTCTGGACATAGGGAGATAATATACCATGAATACTATAGACGGGCCGAACAGCATTACCCTCCTGCCACCTAAAGCAGCAGATACCGGTGCGGTAGAAAAAAGTGCCGCAGGCTTTGGCGATATGCTGACATCTATGATTTCTAAGGTAAATGACAGCCAGAATGCCGGGGATCAAGCAGTCCAAAAACTGCAGAGCGGGGATGCACAACACCTGCATGAAGTTATGATTGCCGCGGAAGAGGCAGATATTTCTCTGCGGATGCTCGTACAAATGCGAAACAAAGCCCTTTCAGCCTATGAGGAAATCATGCGGATGCAGATCTGATGGTAAGGAAAAAAGACGAGTCATCAACAAGAGACACACTCGCAAAAACAGAAAAGCGAACACTAGAGGCATGTTAAAAGCCATCCGAAAACCTGCAGCGAGGGAGATCGGACTTATTACCACACCATCAAAGAATAGACAGGGTACAAATGGAAGCACAAGAGAAGGGCGTAACAACTTCATCACAGTCAAATCCCCCTGATATTATACGGCCTGAGCGCAAGAATGTTTTGAGCCTCGTCCAGGGGTGGCCGCTCTCCAAAAAAATATCGACCGGGGCAGTTCTGATTCTTTCAATAGTGCTCTTTGCGTTTTTGATTATCCAGGCCCGCTCCGCAGACCAGCAACTTCTCTATGCCAATCTCGCCCTGAGCGATGCTTCGTCGGTTACAGCCTGGCTGAAAAACCAGAAGGTCGATTACAGCCTTAAAAACGGCGGAAAGGATATTTGGGTACCTGCCGACCAGATCTACCAGACACGTTTGGATCTCGCGGCGAACGGTTTGCCCAGTGGCGGCGATGTCGGTTTTGAGATCTTCGATAAACAGAATTTTGCTCTTACTGACTATGTGCAAAAGGTAAATTACACCAGAGCGTTACAGGGAGAGCTGGCAAGAACAATCAGCTCGCTGGCCCCGGTGGAGTCAACCCGGGTGCATCTCGCGATACCAGAAAAACGGCTTTTTAAGAATCAGCAAAAAGACGGCACCGCCTCGGTAATAGTCACCCTTATCCCAGGCCAGGGCCTCGATCAGTCGCAAGTCCAAGGCATCATCAATCTGGTGGCCGGTTCCGTCACCGGCCTGGATCCTGAGAATGTCAAGATAATCGATTCCAACGGCGTTGTCCTTGAAGCACAGAAAAAAGCAGCCGAAGAAGATATCCTTTCCGCCGATATGCTTGCTTTCCAGCAGGAAGTTGAACACCGTATGGAAATACGGGCCCAGGATCTGCTGGACAAAACCATGGGGGGAGACAATGCCATGGTGCGTGTTTCGGCGACCCTGGATTTTTCGAAAGTGGAAAAAACCCAGGAGCTCTTTGATAGCGAAGAACCGGTCATCAGAAGCGAACAGGTCAGTCAGGAAACCAGTGGCACAACGACAACAGGAGGCGTCCCCGGAGTTCAATCTAATCTGCAAGGCAAAGGAGCCGACTCAGGCCAGGGGAATGCTCCTCCACCGACCAACAAAAACAGTCGAACGACTAATTACGAAATCAGCAAAACCATCAGTAAAATTGTCAATCCAGTTGGGAGTATAACCACTCTGTCGGTATCGGTCTTAGTCGCCGATAAGGTTCAACTCGATGCCGACGGCAAAGTTGAATCAACCACGCCGCGTACCGCTGAAGAACTCAAATCAATAGAAAACATGGTTGCCTCAGCCATCGGACTGGTCCCTCAGCGGGGAGATGTTATCAACGTGCTGTCTATGCCGTTCGTCGATCCGCAGGAGACCACTGCTGCAAGCGAACGGACCCCGGTAAATCTGCTCTACCAGTATATGCCCCTGATAAAATACGCCATGATCGGCTTCGGCATGCTTCTTATCTATTTTATACTGGTTCGACCAATTATCAAAAACACGAAAAGTGAAGTGCAACATCATAACAAAACAGTTGAACAGCTCGAGCGGGAACAGCGTCTGCTGCTGGCAAACGAACCTGTCGAACCGTTAATGCCGGTCGATGACGCTATTACCGCCCTGCGCCGAGAGGTAGAACAAAATCAAGTGCCGACCGCTTATATTTTAAAGAACTGGATCCAGGAAGGCTGATACGTCATGGCTATCGAGACACTCACTGGAATTAACAGAGTTGCCGTTTTGCTCATATGTCTGGGCGAGGAAGCTACTGCGAAGATTTTTGAAGAGCTTTCCGATGATGAAGTTCGGCAGGTCACCCGGGCTATGTCCACCATCGATCATATCCCCATGGATATCAAAGAAAAGGTCTTTAACAGCTTTCGCGAATCGCAGAATCTGTTTGCCGGGGTTTTTGTCAAAGGGAACAATTTCGCCCAAAATGCAATTGCGGCTACATCAGGCGATAAAAGGTCAAAATTCCTCATGGATCAATTTTTGTCCGGAACAGAAACCAAATCTCTAGAAACAATCGCTCTCATGGCCCCCCTTATGGTGGCCGGTCTTCTCGAACAGGAGCATCCCCAAACGGTCGCCCTTATTTTGTCCACTCAGCATATTGAACATGCCGCTGAAATCCTGACCAATTTGCCGGAAGCGATCCGTGCCGATATAGCGTATCGTATTTCCAAGATCGAGAAAGTTTCTCCCGTCGTTCTGAGTAGAATTGAAGATGCATTGCATCGCGAGATAGGTCTGGTTTCTGGTAAAACTCATAAAAAGATCGGCGGAGTCGATGCATTGGTCGGCATCCTTAACCATATGAAAAACAATCTCGATGCCGATATTCTTGAAGACATGGAACAAACCGATCCAGAAATGGCCGAGGAGATCCGCAAGAGAATGTTCACCTTCGAAAACCTGATAGCCCTCGATGGCAGATCGTTGCAGATGATTTTGCGAGAAGTCAACAATGACTCCTTGACCTTAGCCTTAAAAACCGCATCTGAACAGATGAAGGAAAAATTATTTGCCAATATGTCCGCCCGGGCAGCGGATATGATCCGTGACGATCTCGAAGCAATGGGACCGGTGCGGCTTTCGGAGGTGGAGATCATGCAGCAGGCGATCGTCAAGATAGCCTTGAAACTGGAAGAAGAGGGCAAACTCATACTCGGTTCCGGAGGTGGCGATGAGCTTGTCTAAATACTTCAAAAACTCTCCATCTTTCCAGCCTGAAGAACTTGTCAAACGTACGGACAGGCCCCAGCCATCACCGGGCTGGCAATCATTACCGACGACAGAAGGACTCCCCTTTCAGCCCCAGCAGCAGCCCGCCGCTGCTGCACGACCTCCAGCTGCTGTACCGATATCGGCAATGCCCCCTGCCACTGTTGATGTACCGGCAGAGCCCAAACTGCCAAGAGGCGAAACAGAATCAAAGATACCAGAAAATCTTCCTCATGTCGATCCGTTACAACCGGCGATCGACCTCAACAACTATATGGAAATCTCGTTAGCCGAAAAAAAAATCGAAGAAGCATACCGCAAAGGACTTCAGGAGGGACAAGAAAAAAGTGGCCAAGATTTTGACTCTGCTGCAAAAACCCTGCTCTACACCTGTCAACAACTTGACACAATTCGCGAGACAATTATCGGCAACAGCACTGAGGAACTAAAGAATTTTGCCCTGGCTATCGCTGAAAGAATCCTCCGTATCTCTGTTCGTGAGCAGGATAGTACCATTATCGCCACCATTGAAGAAGCCCTACAACGAGCGGTTAAATCTGATGAATTTACTGTTTATATTCACCCGGAAGATTACCAGGCCGTAGCGGAAAACTCAGCGGAGATTATTGCCGGGCTGACCGGACTCAATAAAATTGTCATAAAGAAAGATATCAGAGTGGAACGTGGCGGCGCAAAGATAGAATCAGATAACTGTACCATCGATGCAACGGTCCTCAGCCAGTTTGACATGATCAGAGAAGAGATCAAAAAAAACCTGTAAAAATATGAGCGCAAAAAAATCGAGCTATGTCATTTGATCATACCCGCATACGCAGCCTCAATGTTATCAAGATATGGGGGAAAATAACCCGCATTGTCGGTCTGGTTATTGAGGGGTATTGCCCGCATTCCAGCATAGGTTCACTCTGTGAATTGACCACTGTTGACGGGGAACATACAATATCTGCCGAGATTGTCGGGTTTAAGGACGGCAAAGCGCTGCTCATGCCGCTTGGCGATATCCGGGGACTGGGCCCGGGCAGCCTTATCCGGGTTATCCGCAATAGCGCCACAATCAGAGTCGGCTCCAGTCTTCTCGGGCGGGTCATCGACGCTATGGAAGTCCCTCAGGACAACCACCCTGCCCCAATTCTTACCGAAGAAAAAGACCTCTATTCCCTGCCCCCGGGACCAATGGAGAGACAAAATATTACTGAAACGCTTGACCTCGGGGTCCGGGCAATCAATGGTCTTATTACCTGCGGCATGGGCCAGCGGATGGGAATAATGGCGGGTTCTGGTATCGGCAAAAGCGTCCTGCTGGGCATGATGTCCAAATTCGCCAAAGCCGATATCAATGTCATTGCCCTTATCGGTGAACGTGGCCGTGAGGTGCGAGAGTTTATCGAGCGTGACCTGGGCAAAGAGGGGCTGGCCAGATCAGTTATCGTCGTTGTGACATCCGATCAGCCACCATTGCTCCGCATGCGTGGAGCGTTTGTCGCCACTGCCATCGCCGAATACTTTTGCAATAAAGGCAAAAATGTGCTGCTGATGATGGATTCCGTCACCCGATTTGCCATGGCAATGCGCGAGATCGGCCTGGCCATAGGCGAGCCACCAACAACGAAAGGCTATACTCCTTCCGTTTTTGCCACCCTGCCCAAATTGCTGGAACGAGCTGGCCGATTTCAGGGCAAAGGGTCAATAACCGGTTTGTACACAGTGCTTGTTGATGGCGATGATATGACGGAGCCTGTTGCCGATTCAGTCCGATCGATTCTCGATGGGCACATTGTTCTTTCCCGGGCAATTGCCGCTAAAAATCATTTCCCGGCAATCGATATCCTGAATTCGGCCAGCCGGGTGATGCGCGATATAACCTTTCCCAGACATCTCGAACTTGCAGGTAAGGCCAGAGAAGTACTGGCCAGTTATGCCGAGGCGGAAGATCTGATCAACATAGGGGCCTATGCCAAAGGATCCAATCCGAAAATCGATTATGCTCTCAGTAAAATTGATGCCATCAATACCTTTCTGCGCCAAAATTACACAGAGACAACGACTCTTAAAGAATCCATTGAACGTTTGGGCAGCGTGCTCAGCGATCGCAAGGACGAGGAACCCTTACAAAAAAACCGCCGGCAAACCGATAGTGATAAAAGGAATGGATGAAACCATTTAGTTTGCAAACCGTACTGGATTACCGAAAGCGCTTGGAAGACTTAGCACAGCATCGGTATCTTGAAGCAAAACAAACGCACGAAATTATAACAAACAAATTAGGCGATGCCACCCGTGCGCTCACGCTCTTCATTGCCGAATCGGCGCAATTACAGCAGGAAGGAATCGAAATAACCGAACTGATCCGGCATGAAGAGAGAATTGCCGCCCAAAAACAGAACCTGCAGGCCATTAAAAAAAATCTAGCCGAAAAAGAGCAGCTCGTTCGGAAAGAGCAGCAAAACCTGCTGCACCGCTGTAAGGAACGGCAGATATTGGAGCGACTAAAAGAAACGCAGAACAAGGCCTGGCAGGGATATCTCAATAAAAAAGAGGCGGCAATGCTCGACGAGATAGCCACGAGCCGGCATGAAGTGGATCTGTTCTGATAGGCGTACATCCCTTCGTATACTTTTTGTAACCGTTCACCGGAAAACTTGAAAATGTCGTATAAACTCCGAGCTGTAAGCGTTTACCAGTGCCGGAAATGCGCGAAAGAGGTCATTAAACTGTACTATTGGTACGTTTAATGGCCGATGACAAGACAGATTCGGTGCTGGTGAACGCTTACTACTTTTTAAAAAACTTTTCTCCCTGAATACCATGCGATTATATGACAAGCAGATCTTCCTTTTCCTCTTCTCTATCTTTATGGCCCAAAATATTCAGGCCGCAGATGCGGTTTCTACGGTTACGGCCAAAAATTACGGGTCTGTGGAGGAAAGACGACTCGATACGACCATTCTGCAGGAACGGACAAGTATGAGAGGAGAACGAGAAGATATCGCCATGCGCAAAAAGGAGCTAAAGACCCTTGAGGAAGGAGTCGATAAGAAATTAACCGAAATGGATGTAAAACTCGAGGAACTCCGCAAACTGCAGAAGAAGATTGAATCGCTCCTTGCGGACAAGTCGCTACAAGAAAAGAAACGCATCCAGAACCTGGCGAATATATACCAGAAAATGTCCCCTGATAGAGCAGCCCTCGCTCTTTCCGGATTAGATCAGCAACTGGCCGCCGATCTACTGGCCAACATGAAAGTCAAGGCTGCGGCAAAAATTCTGGATCAGACACCCAAAATAACCACGACCGAACTCAGTACGACCTTTACCTCCATACAAATTGAGTGAGACATTATGCCACAAATGGCCATCATCCAACCAGCATCTCCCAAGGGTCCTCTAGAAACCCGAACCGCCGGTACAGCCGGCAAAAAAGAGCAGAACACGTTTTCCCCCCACCTCGACAAGGCAGTTTCCAATAACAAGAAACAGCAGCCGGCAGCCCAGGACGAACGCCGCACCAAGGCGTCTTCAAACGTTGAGACAGAAACCTTGCCTGCACAGAACAGTGCGTCACAGCAACCACAGGATGCTGAAGATACGCAGGATCTTGCGTTACAAACAGATATGGCCAACCAGCCGGATGAGCTGGACAAAACGGACGAAAATCCCGGACAATTGTCCGTCCCAGGCGCTGGCATCGAAAAATCGACACCAAGAGTAATGAATACGGCCCTCTCACAGCTGCAACAGGCCGAACCAGCCATGCAGCGACTACAAAATACATCAGCTGCAGGCACCGGCGAACCTGATCTTCCCGTAACCATCCCGGCAGAGCGTACGCTGGCAATCACGGAACCTCCGGTCAAAGATGCTATACAACCAACACTAGCCAAAGAGCAAAATGGTCTTCTCGCCCAGTTGCAACGCATTATCGATCAAGGGGACGAAACAGGAATCGTATCAATCACCAAAGCAACAGACCCTGTTTCCGCCAGTTTTATTCGCAGCAATGTCCATGGTGCAGAGCAAGCCGGCGAAAGACCAGGCCAGCAATCAACCGGGATCAGGCATGACAGTCAACAGCAACATTTTAAACCCCAATTAGCTGCGTCAGAACCGGGTGATAATAAACAAAATTTTCAGAATGATCAACAAGGCGACGAGCCGGCACAACAGGCTATGGGGGCCAGCTCGCCGAGCTCTCCAGCGAATGGTATGTCAAGTAGTTCAGAACAATCCAATACTTTTACGCAAATTACCACAACCACCCAGCAGACAACAAGCCAACAGACAGGCGAGACAGCCAAACCAATACTTCTACCATCCGGAACTCTCGTCCAGGAAGAAGATGTCATGCAGCAATTGAACCATAAATTGCAGATATCCAGCCGACATATGGATTCCCGTATTAGCTTAAAGCTCCATCCGTTAGAACTTGGCTCCTTAAAAATCGATTTGACCGTCAAAGAAGGTTCCATCCAGGCACATGTCGTCGCCCAAAGTCAACACACTTCAGAAATTTTAGAAAAAAATATGGCAAAGTTGAAATCTATCCTAGAGAACCAGGGTTTTACTGTCGATGAGATATCAGTCACCACTGAATCCGATTCAGCGAGTGAGTTTAATCTGTTTGATCAACAGCTGTTCAGCCAGAATGACGACACTCCCAAAGCTCAAAAAGGACGACGGGAAGATGAACCAGTCTTCATCTTGCCGAACAATGTCTTTCCTGCCCCGGCGACAAGTACCGGGGTCAATGTAAAAATCTAGGAGCAGCGATATGAGCAGTTCTATTGAGGCATTAAACCAGGCTACTACTGCTGCAACTGGCACAAGCACTACCAAAAGCAGCAGTGATATGATCATGGGCAAGGAAGATTTTTTAATGCTGCTTGTCGCCCAGCTGCAAAACCAGGATCCACTCAGTCCGGACGATCCCACGGAATTTACTGCCCAGTTGGCCCAGTTCAGCTCTCTGGAGCAGCTTACCTCGCTTAATGACAGTATGGACAATCTTGTCACATCGAATGCCAATTCCGACCGGTTTGCCACTTTGAACACCATCGGCAAGAGCGTAGCGTATAACAGCGACAGTTTTACTTTCCAGGGTGATCCGGTAGAGATCGGCTATCAACTGGATGGTGAGGCCTCGGCAGTGTACCTGTCTCTCAAGCAAAATGGAGTGACGCTGGCTACAGTTAAAGGTGCAGAACTGTCGACCGGCAATAATTTTATCGTCTGGGATGGCAAACTTGCCAACGGCAGCAATGCCCCGGTCGGGAATTACACAATTGAAGTTAAAGCTATATCAGCAACCGATGAAAGTGTCGGGGCAGCGCCTCTGCAGAGATCGGAGGTTACAGGCGTTGACCTGCAGGGACAGTACGGCGGGACGCTCATGACCAAAACCGGAGAAATAGGCTTCACCTCAATTCTCGGGGTGTATGAGCCGGGTGCCTTGATACCAACCACATAATAATCGAAAATAATTGACAGTGATTGAGGAGTTTTAGAAAACTCACTCTATAAAAACAGGAGAACAAGATGGGTATTTCAAGTGCATTGTATAGCGGCGTCAGCGGGCTGAACACCAACAGCCAGGCCATGAGTGTTATCGGCAATAATCTGGCGAACACCAACACCGTAGGTTTTAAAGGATCCCGGACGGTCTTCGCCGACCTTCTTTCCGGATCGATATCCGGCTCAGGTGGCCAGTCCCAGGTTGGTCGCGGCGTTGGCATGTCGACAGTCGACCAGGTTTTCAGCCAGGGTACCTTTGAAACCACCGAGTCAAATCTCGATGTGGCCATAGAAGGTGAAAGTTTTTTCATTCTCAAGGAGCCAGGGGACTCAACCGCTTATTACTCAAGGGCCGGCTCTTTTAGCTTTGACAGCAGCGGATATCTGGTAAATCCGGAGGGCTTGAGGGTGCAGGGAAAAGGCTTTGATTCTGCCGGAACGCTGAAGGACGGTGATATTATCGATATCCAGGCTGAAAATGTAGGCCTGGTGGCAGGGAAAGCTACTTCCACTCTGGAGCTCTCCACCAATCTCGACTCGACTGAGTCGGCGATTATTTTTCCAGTTGCATCTGGTGCTATGGGCTTTGAATCAAGCGATCCAAATACCTATAATTACTCTTCCTCCGTCCAAATTTTTGACACGCTGGGCAACTCGCACCTGCTCACCACCTATTTTACCAAAACCGGCAACAACACCTGGGATGCCAATTGGAGTGCAGATGATTCCACCACGCCGTCTGGCTCACTGGGAACGCTTGATTTTACTTCTGCGGGTGTCCTGTCATCACCAACTGGCAGTATCCTCACCTCAGGGCTGGACTGGGGCAACGGCACAACGCCAACTGAAATTGCCGTCACCTTCGATACCACCCAATTCAACAGCGAATCAGTGGCCATTTCCCAAAACCAGAATGGTTCCAAAGCAGGTAATCTGACCGGAGTAACAATTGACTCTGAAGGGACAGTCGTCGCCAACTATTCAAATGGTGAACTGTCGAAAATTGCCCAACTGGTATTAGGAAAATTTGTCAACCCCAACGGCTTGTCACTTGCAGGGAGCAACGTCTATGTAGCAACAACCAGTTCAGGTTCCCCACGTACCGGCATGCCCGGAGCTGAGCTGGGCAATATTTTCACCAACTCACTCGAACAGTCAAATGTCGATATGGGTTCAGAATTTGTCAGGATGATCACCGTCCAGCGCGGCTTCCAGGCCAACTCAAAAATAATCACCACGGTAGACGAGTTGCTGGGAGAATTAATCAACCTGAAAAGGTAATAGTCAGTCATATTATTGACACTCGCTTTCATTAAACCAGAACCAGCTCTCTCTGCTCGTTCTGGTTTGTTGTTTATACTTCCTGTAGCGCACCCTGCCAGGCTCTGTTTGCGGTGACTGACAGAAATAATATTTAAACGTGGAATGCTATTTGCTTCTTTCTGTTTCAAAAATCTGGAGCCGCCATCATGGTGGTAGCTTGAGGAAAAATAAAAAAATGCTCCGCAAGGAACTAACTCCGCCTAAAAGCTTTGCGGGATTTTGTTCCTTCACGAAATAATTTTCTCGTAAAAAAACACAAGAAACGAGATGTAGACCACTAATCCCGCCCAGAAGATTTGCGGGACTCTTTTTAGTCCCCGTGCTGTGCGGGGATAAGTTCCTTCACGAAATAATTTTCTTGTAAAAAACACAAGAAAATTATTTCTAAGTCACTAACACCCAGTCATGGAGGAGTTTTTTGGATCTTTCAACCCTTATCGGCATAGGTGCCGCTTTTGGCCTGATGCTGATGGCTATTCTTCAGGGCGGCCCCCTATCAATTTTTATTAATGTTCCATCTATTCTCATTGTATTTGGCGGAACACTTGGCAATACCCTGGTGCATTATCCTTTTGGCGATGTCTTTGACGCCCTGAATGTTGCAAAAAAAACATTTATGTACAAGGAAATGTCCATTAACAAACTGATTATTCAAATGATGGAATTTGCCAACAAGGCCAGAAAAGAAGGTATCCTCGCCCTGCAGGGAGCAATGGAATCAGTTGAAGACGAGTTTCTTAAAAAAGCCATGCAGATGGCAGTCGACGGTCAGGAACCGGAAACTCTGCGCAGCATGCTGAACACCGAGATTGAATATATCCAGATGCGTCATGGTAAAGGTGCAGACATATTCATTTCTGTCGCTGCATATGCGCCGGCTATGGGGATGGTCGGCACTCTTATCGGCCTGGTCCAGATGCTCCAGACCATGGATGATCCAGCCTCCATCGGTCCGGCCATGGCCGTTGCCTTGCTCACCACTTTTTACGGGGCGGTCATCGCCAACGTTGTCTGTTCACCGATGGCAGGCAAGCTAAAAAACAGATCAGCTTCAGAAGTACTCATTAAAACACTTATTATTGAAGGGATGCAGTCAATACTATCCGGAGAAAACCCGAGGATCATGGAACAGAAACTGCATGCTTTTATTGCACCAAAACTTCGAGAATCTACCTTCAATAAATAACAAGGTCAATACGTAGAACGGTACGCAGATTATGGCGGAAGAAAAAAACCAAGCACCTCCACCCAAAAAAGAAAAAAAGACGGATACCCCTGCCGGCGCGCCTGCCTGGATGGTTACCTATTCCGATCTGGTTACCCTGCTGTTGACCTTTTTTGTCCTACTGCTTTCTATGGCCAATATGGATCCGGTACGTTTCCTTGCCGCATCCAGTTCCATGAAAGAAGCTTTTGGTATGCAGCAGCAATCCGCCACTACCGACTTCGCCATTCCAATTTTCACTCATCAACCGAAGTCGCAATACACGCCGATTCAGATACATTCGACCCAAAATATTTATGAAAAAGTTAAATCGCAGATTGATTCTCTGCGGTTAAATAATGATATAGGTCTCATCAAAAAAGATGACGACTCGATCATTCTTCGCATCAGTGACTCAGTCGTTTTTGCCTCTGGACAATCGAAAATCCTCAGGAAATCTCTGCCGATTTTACGTGACATTGCTGAAATAATCCGCCCCCTGCCGATGGATTTACGTATTGAAGGCCATACCGACGACATCCCTATGGCCGGCTCAAAAGTTGCCAACTGGGATCTCTCTGTCGATCGGTCGGTTTCAGTTCTGCGCTATTTCTCCCAGGGCGACCTGCTTTCGCTCGACAGAATGGCAGCAGTCGGCTACGGCAAAGACCGACCTGTCGTCGCCAATGTTGATGAAACGGCCAGGGCAAAAAACAGACGGGTGGATTTTGTGCTCCGACTTAAAGATAACCGGCTCCGGGGCAACGCTTCGGTTAATGGTGGTATTGTGCCACTTTAGTGAATTAGAAATAATTATCTTGTGCTGTTTACAAGATAATTATTTCGTGAATGAACTTATCCCGCAAATCTGTTGGGCGGGATCACTGAAAGACACCAGCAAGGAACTTATCCCGCAAATCTGTTGGGCGGGATTACTGAAAAGAGTACCCGTCAAGCGAGTATTGAACAAAATCCCGCAAAGCTGTTGGGCGGGATTAGTAAGAAATACCAGCAAAGCTGTTAAGCGAAATTACCGAAAAAAATCCCACTCTATTTTCCGTTTACCGGGGTTAAATAAAGGAAGAAAAAATGGCTGAAAAAAAAGAAGCACCAGTTGAAAAGAGCGGCGGCAAAAAAAAGCTTTTTATCATAATTGGCTCAGTAATTGTTATTCTCCTGATAGGTGGCGGATTTGGGACGTGGTGGTTCCTGCTGAGAGACAAACCAGTCGCAGAAGATGAAAAAGACCCAGCTCAACAAGTGCAGGTACCGGCTATCGGCCAACCGGCAGCGATAGGTCCTATGGTTAATATTGAGGAATTTATCGTCAATATCATCAGTGGCGACGCTGCCCATTATGTCAAAGCTTCACTCACCGTCGAATTAACCAACGAACAAGTAAAAACGGAAGTTGAGCAGAGGATGCCGCAGATGCGTGATGCAATTCTGCTCTTGATCAGCAACAAGACATACGAAGAACTGCAGGACCTCCAGGGCAAAAAACAGCTGAAAGCCGAACTGATAAGCACGGTCAATTCTTTTCTGCAGACAGGAAAAGTGGCATCCATATATTTTACGAACTTTGTCGTTCAATAGCATTGTAGAACCAATGAATTCAATTTTAAAAAAATCAGAGATATCCGAACTTCTCAATGCGATCAGGGATGGCAAAGTCTCTCTTGATCTGGACGAGAACGATCAGGATTCCTTTTTGGCATGCAGTCCTGTCAACCTGTTCCAACTTACTCGACCAGACAGAGAGCAGTTCAGGATTCCTAACTTCGATATTATTCTCGATTGTTTTTGCCGATCATACGCCATGTCCCTGACCAATCAACTGCAACGCACTTTTTCTATAACCAGGACAGGCCTGGACACCCATGAATTCCATAAATTTATGGCCGACAAAACCAGGACCGGCGGTATCGGCATTCTAGATATGCCTCCATTAAAGTACGGAGCGCTTATTATTATCGACCCTAAGCTTTCTTTTTCCATGATTGAAATTATGTTGGGTGCGACAAATGATATGGAATCGCCGCCCCTGGAACGTAATCTCACCACCATTGAGTTGAGCATTCTCAAAACAATCCTTGCCGATGTGTGCAGCGACCTTGACAAGGCTTTTTCGCAATTGCTTGAGCTCAACACGTCCCTGATCAAGCTGGAGAATAATGCCCGCCTGGTATCGATCGTCGAACCGGAAGCCGAGGTTATTGTTGGCACACTGCTCGTCAGGGTGGGCGAGATTTCCGGCGAAATCCATCTGGTATTTCCGTATGCGACCCTTGAACCTCTTCGTGATCTGCTGCGGGAACTGTTGAGTATTGCGACTGTTCCCCGTGGCACGTGGCAGGACGTGCTCGAGGATGAAATTCAGGATATTCCGTCTAACGTAACCGCCCAGTCCGGTACAATAACTCTTTCAGTGCAACAGGTATTAAATATGGAAATTGGCGACATTCTCGATTTGAACTATGACCCCAGTGCACCGCTTAAGGTCCTGGTCGATGAACAGGTGAAATTTTTCGCTATCCCCGGGACGCACAATGGCAAGAAGGCTATCAGTCTCACAGGTGTTGTTAATTAGAGGTATACAATGGAAACTACGAGTAAGAGCAGTCGTCCCGATCCGAACGAAATCAAAGAACTTTTACAGGAAGATCCCAAAGCGGTTCGTAAACCTAAAGCACATTTCGCAGGCCAGAAAACCGGCCGAAGTCTCAATTTCCTCTACGATATTCCCCTGCAGATCTCAGTCGAGGTAGGAAGAAGTAAAATCCTCCTGCGCGACCTGCTGAAAATGGGCGAAGGATATGTGATTGAACTGGATAAACTGGCCGGAGAACCCCTCGACCTCTATGTCAATTCCAAGCTGATCGCCAAAGGTGAGGCCGTTATGGTAGGAGACAAATTCGGTATTCGCTTAACAGATGTAGTGAGTACGGCCGACAGAATCGAAAATCTCGGTTGAAGGTGACTATCATGCTACCGTTCCCAACTAACATAATGGTTCACATCTCGCTTCTTTTTGTTGCGCTGCTGGCTGGCCCATCAACAGTTTTTGCCAGCGATACCCTCGGGATGACAGACACAGCCAATTATATGAGAATGATCTGGGGTCTGCTCGTTGTCCTCGGCGTGATTTTAGTTCTTTACGGAATTGTAAAAAAGCGCTTTTCTCTTCTTTCTTCCTCACCAGGCGGAAATATAAAGATCCTGGAAATTAAGCCCATGATGGGCAAGAAAGCACTCTGCCTTGTCGATGTAAAAGGACAGGAGTTTTTACTCAGCATAAGCGGCGAGACAATCAGCCACATTGCCACTCTCGCTCCCCAGAGCAAAACGTCGTTTGCAACAGCATTGCAGGCAGCAGAAACACCACCTCAGCCATGACCTCTAAACAGCAACGCCTCTTGCCCTCTTTATTGCCTTTTTTTATTATATTTGCTACGTCCTGCGTTGTTCTCATAACAACCGGTGACGCCTATGCTCTGGGGATGCCGACCATTACCTTCGGTGTAGAAGACGCTAATACGCCGCAACAGGTGTCAACCGCGCTGCAGGTCCTGTTTGTCCTGACCATTGTCTCCGTGGCCCCGGCAATCTTGCTGATGACCACTTGTTTTACCAGAATTGTAATAGTGCTTGGTTTTGTCCGGCAGGCCATGGGTACGCAAAATATGCCGCCAACCCAGGTCATCCTCGGCCTTTCTCTGTTTCTTTCTTTTTTTGTCATGTCACCGACACTGAACAAAATCAACGAGGAAGCCCTGCAGCCTTATATGAACGAGCAGATCGATCAAGCGGCAGCGCTGCAAAAGGCCATTGGCCCGATGCGGGATTTCATGTTCAGTCAGGTCCGCGAAGACGAGCTGACCCTGCTGACGGAAATAACCATGAAAGTAGAACCGACAGACCAGAACGACGTGCCGACCATGACCCTTATTCCGGCTTTTATGTTGTCCGAACTCAAAAGGGCCTTTCAAATGGGATTTATGATCTATATCCCTTTTCTGGTCATCGATATGATTGTCGCATCCATCCTTATGTCTATGGGCATGATGATGCTCCCTCCAGTGATAATTTCCATGCCGTTCAAGCTGTTGCTTTTTGTTCTCGTTGATGGCTGGAGTCTGGTTGTCGGCTCGCTCATTAAGAGTTTTGGAACCTAATTACCAAACAGCCATTCCTTTTGGGGTAACAAAATGAATCCAGAAATGGTTATTGATATCTGTCGCAAGGCTATTCAGACAATCCTGATGTGTTCAGCACCAATGCTGATAGTTGCCCTGGTCGTTGGTCTGATGGTGTCTATTTTCCAGGCGGCAACCCAGATTAACGAACAGACGCTTACCTTTGTGCCTAAAATTGTAGCTGTTTTTTTGACCTTGCTGATTTTCGGATCCTGGGTCATCAAAATAGTCTCTGTCTTTACGATAGGACTTTTTGAACTCATGGCCACACTGTGATGGCGAACTAGTGGACTTCCAACTCATTCCTCTTGAACAATTTCAGACTTTTCTTGTTGTTCTCAGCAGGATAGCCGGTTTCATTGGCGCCATCCCGGTGATCTCATCGGCCCAGACCCCCGGAAGAATAAAAACTGCCCTGGTTTTCGCCATCGCCCTGACTCTGTTTCCTCTGATGGCCGATGCCGTACCAAAAGTCAGCTTTGCTCCCGTCCCTTTTCTTTTGTTGATTATCTCTGAACTCCTCCTGGGCCTCCTGCTGGGACTGGTCGCCAAACTTATTTTTACGGCGGTCGAATTCGGTGCAACCGTTATCGGTTTTCAAATGGGCTTTGCGGCTGCAAACGTTTTCGACCCACAGAGCGAGAGGCAGGTTGCACTCATTTCACAATTTCAGAATGTCTTCGCCATTCTCATCTTTCTTGGGGTCAACGGCCATTATTTGTTTCTACAGACAGCCCTCAGGTCCTACGAGCTTCTTCCGCCGGGACGACTGAATCTTTCCGGGGAAGCTGTCCCCTACCTCATGCAGCTCTCAACGCACATGTTTGCTATCGGTGTTCAATTCAGCGCACCTGTCTTGGCGGTTCTCCTGCTCTCCGGCCTTATCCTGGGTATTCTTGCCCGGGTCTTTCCGCAGCTCAATGTTTTCCTCATCTCCTTTCCCATCAATATCGGCACCGCTTTTATTGTCATTGCTTTGACACTGGATCTGCTCTCGGTATTAATTAGACGGGAATTTGACACTCTGGGGGAGAGATTTATCATCCTGCTCAATATGCTCAATTGATGGCTTCGTAATATGAAAACCAGGGACCGCTTAAAATAGTTTTTTCCGGAGTGCTCTTTGCAATGACAACAGAGACTTGGCAATAAACATAACAGTGCACAACAAATCTTGATCAGGCGATAGTCCATGGCAGATGACAGCTCCTCCGGGGGTGAAAAGACAGAAGACCCGTCGGCAAAACGACGGGACGATTTTCGCAAAAAAGGCCAGATTGCCCAAAGTAAAGAGGTGCAGACCGCCGCACTTTTCACTATTACGCTCCTCTTCTGGGTTTTTTATCTACCCACTTTTTGGCAGGGTTTGACGGAAATCATCTTTTCTCTCTTTCAATCAAGTGGTGGTTTTGAGGTAACACCCTCTTCCATCATGAGTCTTGCCGCTTTTTTGTTGAGTAAACTCGGTTTACTCATTGCACCACTTTTTCTGCTCGTTTTACTTATCGGTTTTTTCTCCAGTTTTTTTCAATTTGGCTGGCTGTTGACTGCCAAACCACTAATTCCGGATTTTTCGAAACTGAATCCCATTACCGGAATGTCCCGATTTGTCTCAAAAAAATCATTTATCGAAGTCATTAAATCGCTGTTAAAAGTTGCCTTGATTGGCTGGATTGCCTACTCGACGGTTCTGGATAATTTTGCCGAAGCGCTCATCCTTGTCGATACCAATGTCGGCACCACACTCAGTTACCTGGGCAAGTTAGCAACCCTTATTCTGGCAAAGGTATGCGCCCTGCTCATTCTCCTGGCTTTTCTTGATTTTCTCTTTGTCAAATGGGAGATGGAGCAAAAAATGAAGATGACCAAGCAGGAATTAAAAGAAGAATTTAAACAAAGCGAAGGTGATCCACACATCAAAGCGCAGATCCGGGCGATCCAGCAGGAAATGGCCAGAAAAAGAATGATGGCCGACGTGCCGAAGGCCGACGTCATTGTCACCAACCCTACCCATATATCCATTGCTATCCATTACGATTCCAAAGAGATGAACGCTCCTCGCATCATCGCTAAAGGTGTCGATCACGTAGCTATGAAAATCAGAGAAATTGCCCGGGAACATGAAATTCCAATAATCGAAAACCCACCAGTGGCTCGGTTATTGCATAAGCTGGACATAGGAGCAAACATACCCGAGGATCTCTTTAAGGTGGTCGCGGAAATTCTCGCCCACGTTTATTCACTGAAAGGCAAGACACATTAATGGAACTGACAAACGTACAAAATACCCTGTCCAACCTTAGTTTTAAAAAGCTCTTTGGACGCAGCGATGTCATCGCCGGCCTGGGTCTTGTCTCGATCCTGATGATCATGATCATTCCCCTGCCGTCGATCATTCTGGATTTGTTCCTTTCCATGAACATTACCATCGCCCTGCTTATTCTCATTATCAGTATATACACGATCAAGGCAACGGATTTTTCTATCTTCCCATCCATCCTGCTGACCACTACCCTTTTTCGCCTTGCTCTGAACGTCGCCTCTACCCGCCTGATCCTGATCCACGGTGACGAAGGTCCAGGTGCCGCCGGATCGGTTATTCAATCATTTGGTCAATTCGTGGTCGGCGGCAACTACGTGGTCGGAATCGTTATTTTTGCCATTCTGGTGCTGATCAATTTTATGGTTATCACCAAAGGTGCCGGGCGGGTAGCTGAAGTCGCCGCCCGTTTTACCCTCGATGCGATGCCGGGAAAACAGATGGCCATCGATGCCGATCTCAATGCCGGACTGATCAATGAGGAACAGGCGAGATCCCGCCGCGAAAGTATCTCCAAAGAGTCCAGTTTTCACGGGGCCATGGACGGTGCATCAAAGTTTGTCAAGGGCGATGCCATCGCCGGTATTATCATCACCCTTATAAATATCGGTGCCGGCTTTGTCATTGGCGTGGTGCAAAAAGGTATGCCGATGGCCGAAGCCGCCGCCAACTATACCATTCTGACCGTTGGCGACGGACTGGTCGGGCAAATTCCCGCACTGATCATCTCCACTGCAGCGGGTTTACTGGTTACGCGCACCACCGGAGAAAAAGATTTCGGCAGTGATCTTAAAAACCAGTTTACCCTCAATACAGTAGCGCTCTGGGTAGTTTCCGGAATTCTCATCGCTTTCGCCCTGATACCGGGCTTGCCTTTCTTTCCCTTTCTCGTCCTCTCCTGTTCTCTCGCAGCACTTGCCTACCATCTCGATCGGTCAAGAGAAGTGCTGGAAGAAGAGGTAACCGAACAACCCGAGCAGCAGCTGGTCAAACGCGAAGAAAACTATGAAGAAATGCTCAATGTCGACATGCTGCAGCTCGAGGTCGGTTACGGTCTTATTCCTTTTGTCGATTCGACCCAGGACGGAGAGCTGCTCAACCGGATACAATCGATCCGCAAACAGTTCGCCTTAAATAACGGCTTTATCGTGCCGCCGGTGCATATTAAGGATAACCTGCAGTTGACACCCAATCGATATACCTTCTCCCTGAAAGGAGTGAAAATTGCCGAATCCGAGATCCTGCCGGGTCACTTCATGGCCATGGATCCGGGCATGGTGACAGAAACAATGCACGGTATCGCCACCACCGAACCGGCCTTCGGGCTCCCGGCTCTCTGGATCAGCTCAGACAAAAAAGACCGGGCCCAGATTGCCGGCTACACAGTTGTCGACTGCACAACCGTCATGGCGACCCATATCAGTGAGATAATAAAACAATACTCTCACGAATTAATTGGCCGCCAGGAGGTCCAGGGGCTTCTTGATAATCTTGCCCGGAGTTATCCAAAACTGGTCGAGGAACTGGTTCCGGCCGTGCTGTCTCTTGGCACCATAATGCGCGTGCTACAAAATCTGTTGAAAGAAGGGGTGTCCATCCGTGATCTTCGCACCATTCTGGAAACTATGGCCGACTGGGCTTCGACAACGAAAGACACAGATATCATAACTGAGTACGTCCGTCATGCACTCTCTAGAACCATCAGCAGTGACTTAGCCGTAGACGGAGTTATACCGGTTATCACCCTGGCCAAACCCGCCGAAGACGCCATCAGAAACGGAGTGCAGCATAAAGAGACAGGGGCGTATCTGTCCATTGACCCGGTCATTGCCCAAAGAATTCTCGACAGCATCGGCAGAGCGATCCAGCTTTTTGACGGCGGCAGCCGGCCGGCGCTGCTGGCGGCACCTCAGATTCGGCCCTATGTTCGAAATTTAACGGAAAGATATTATCCGACACTTACCATTCTTTCGCATAATGAAATTACGCCTAACCTTAAAATCAGATCTCTTGGTACGGTGAACCTGGATGCAAGTTAGAGTCTTTGAATCGGTAGACATGGCCTCGGGCCTAAAAAAAATCAAGCAGGAGCTTGGTCCTGACGCCCTCATACTGTCTACCAGAACTATCAGAAACAGCAAACTCGGGTTGCTCGGCAAACCCATGCTGGAAATTACCGCAGCCGTTGATGTCGACCTGCCGAAAACGAAAAAAGGTGGGGCTGGATATCACGGATTGCCCAATCAGGCTACCGACCATACACCTGCAGCGAGTAAGCAGAAAATCGGCTTTCGTCATATCGTTGACGATTCTGTTGAAAGTTATTTAAACAATCAAGTCGAAGCCTCCCCCCTCTCCTACAACACTTCAGGGTCAGGGGCAGCAACACGAAAAAAAGAAAACATCGCGCCGATACAGAACAAAGGCCATGAACTGCAAGGTGAAGTAAACGAACTGAAAGATTTGGTAAAGAGCCTTGCCAGCCAGATCCACCAGCTTACTGACAAAAAAACCACGGAATCATCTCCCCGACACACCGCTCTCCAGCTGAAAGTGGAAAACGCAGTAGCGCGACACACCGGTAATTCTCTATACGGCGACCATATTCTCACCATGCTGATCGATAGAGGTATTAACATCGAAACATCGAAAACAATTGCCGGGTTTCTAAGGCAGAACCTGACGGAACAGGAACTGAGCGATTCCGAGCATGTGACCGGCACCATAATCTCGACGATTCAAGATCTAATCAAAGTAAACCCACCGGTATTTGCCGCAGGGCAGGAACAACAGCGTATTGCCCTGGTAGGCCCCACCGGAGTCGGGAAAACCACAACCCTTGCCAAAATTGCCGCGAATTACCTGAGCAAATATTCCTCTTCCATCGCGTTGATTACCATCGACACGTATCGAATTGCCGCTGTCGAGCAGCTGAAGGTCTACGGTGAAATAATGCGCCTGCCGGTGGACGTGGTCATCACCCCGAAACAGCTTGACCGGGCAATCGTAAGACACAGCGACAAGGAGCTGATCCTCATTGATACAGCTGGCAGGAGTCCAAGAGACACGTACTGTATAGATGAGCTCGCCTCCTTTCTGGCCCCCGATTTTAAGATCGACAAGCATTTAGTTCTATCAGCCGGGAGCCGTGAAAATGAACTGCTCAGCACCATTGAGCGCTTCAACACGCTTGATATCAGCAATACCATATTCACCAAAATCGACGAGTGTGCCAACCTCGGCATACTCCTGAACGTACAGAGTCAGAACTCAAATCCGTTGTCCTATGTGACCAACGGTCAAAGAGTCCCCGAAGATTTACTGGAAGTTTCTCCTGAAATCATTGCCAAATTGATCATGTCTCAACATGAAGGATCCCTGCATGACTAATACATCTCATTTACCCGGAGATCAGGCCAAAACGCTGCGCGACCTGAATTCTCCCCAGTCCAATACGCCTCAGACGGAGGTCGATCAGCCAACAACTGTCTACTCGGTTACCAGTGGCAAAGGCGGCGTCGGTAAAACGGCGGTATGCGCCAATCTTGCTTATAATCTCGGAGCAATGGGCAAACGGGTCCTCATCCTTGATGCCGATCTCGGACTGGCCAATATCGATGTCGTTTTTGGTCTTTCACCTTCGTACAATCTCAATCATTTTTTTTCCGGAGAGTACGAATTGCAGGATATTATGGTTGACGGCCCGATGGGTATAAAAATACTGCCGGCCGGTTCCGGCATCCAGAATTTCACCCGGTTGACTTCCAATCATAAAATGCGCCTGCTCGATGGTCTCGATTCCATGCATAATCATTTCGATTTCGTGCTAATTGATACCGAAGCGGGAATTTCTGAAAACGTCACGTATTTTAACACCGCGGCTCAGGAAATATTGGTTGTGACAACGCCTGAACCAACGGCCATAACCGATGCCTATGCACTGATGAAACTGCTTTCCACCCAGTATCACGAAAAGAAATTCAATCTGGTTGTCAATCAGATCCGCACGGAAAACGATGCTCTCGATGTGTACCGCAAATTAACCATGGTCGCCAACCGGTATCTCGACATCTCTATCGATTATCTCGGTTCCATCCCCGAAGATCGGCAGATGATTGATGCCATCCGCAAGCAGAAGGTTATCAGCGAAATCAACCCCGGTTCAAAAGTCACTGCCGCCTTCCGGCAGCTGGCTAGCAGAATCTGTGCTGAACCGTCGCAGACGACACCTAAAGGAAATCTGCAGTTTTTCTGGAAGAAACTGCTCAACATCGGAGGCTGAGAGGACATGAACTACAATCACAATCCTCATGCGGAAGACAAATCGAAAATTATCCGGGACCATCTTTACCTGGTGGATATTCTGGTTGGCAGGATGGTCACTCAGGTGCCTTCTTTCATGAACAAAGACGACATGAAGAGCGCCGGAATGTTTGGTCTTTTAGATGCGGCCAATAAATATGACGCCTCGAAAAACATCCTGTTCAAGACCTTTGCTGAATACCGAATTCGGGGAGCAATTCTCGATGAAATGCGCAAACTCGACTGGTTCTCCCGATCGCTGCGGGAAAAACAGACCCGCATAGGCAGAACTATTAAGGACCTGGAACTGCAGCTCGGCAGAGACCCGGAAGATCACGAAGTCGCCGTGGCTATGAACCTCTCCCTCGACGAATACCGGTCAATGCTGGGCGAAGTAGGTCATCTCGGTTGCGTCAGCCTCAATGAGACCCTCGATAATAGCCAGGAGGGAGGCTCGTTTCTCGATTCTCTGATGGACGAACGAGCTGACATCTCACCCGGGGCGAGAATTGAGGGACAACAGTTGGCGGAGAAGGTCGCCGAAGTGCTCGCCCTGCTCTCGGACAAGGAACGTCTGGTCATCTCCCTTTATTATTATGAAGAGTTAACGCAGAAAGAGATTGCTGATGTTCTGGAGCTCTCCGAAGGCAGAGTCTCCCAGCTGCACAGCCAGGCCCTGATCAAGCTGAAGACCAAGCTGGATGCCAGACTGCACTGAAACTGAATCGACCATGGATACAATGCCTCTCATTCACTATGCAGCAATCAGTCTGGCAGTTGCCACTTTTTTGTGCATTGTTCTTCTCATCTTTTTGAAAAAGAAGAACACCCTCTTGTCGCAGCAACTGGTCCAGATGGGAACAATGTTGGAAATATCCCGGAAACGACTCGCCCGGCTACAGGAAAAGCACGACAAAATAATTGCATTTCAAAACAGTCTCAAAACGGCAGAGCTGACCACCATGCTGCAAAAAACCCGCCTCGATGCCCGGAGTACTGCAGTCGGTCATGTACTTGCCGGTAAATACAGCAGCATCCGAGCTCTTGCCCAAAAAGGCATGTCGGTTGACGAAATCGCCTCGATCCTGGCGATCTCGCCCCATGAGGCACGGCAACTGGTCAACCTGTCCAAACTGGCCCAGAATAATTCCCCAGGCAATAGTGCAGCTTAATATTAAGAAAACCACCGACAAACCGATAAGAAGAAGAGTCAAAAATTTAAGTCATCTTCTGCAGGAGAACGAAACAAATATGGTTTCAGGAAAATACAGCGCCCTGGCCGGTGCCATCTCAAGGGAACAGGCCATTGCCAATCTCAGCAACAATCTGGCTAATGTCAGTACCAGTGGCTATAAAAAATCGCATATCAGCTTCGAGTCCATCCTCCGGGAAGAAACCCAGACGGGTCCGGCCAAAGGAATTAACTTCGACCGGATAGGCAAAAACTTTACCGATTTTTCGCCAGGCCCGGTCCGGATGACCGATAATCCTCTCGATGTCACCATCGAGGGTGAAGGCTTTTTTAAAGTGCAGGGGCCTGCCGGTATTTTATATACCAGGCGTGGTGATATGGCGATTGACGCTGATGGTCAACTCACTACCACAAGTGGCTTACCGGTACTCGATAACGGCAATTCGCCCATCACCATCCCCGACACCGACATCAGCAAGGTAGCCGTCGGCGACGATGGCACCATTTACATCCTTGGTCCACAGGGGTCCAGATCTGAAGTTGCCCAATTGGCGGTCGTCGAGGTTACCGACAAACTGCAGCTTAAAAGGGAATCCGATACCACATTTTCTCTTGAAGCGGGGGCAGAAGCCACTCCCAGTGAAGATTTTCGGGTCATCCAGGGCGGGCTGGAGCTGTCCAACGTCAATATGGCCGAGGGAATGGCTGAGATGATCAACAATTACCGGACTTTTGAAACCTATCACAAGGTGCTGAAAAGCTACCAGACTATTAGTGAGCAGCAGGAAGAACTTGGCACCCTCGGCTAATCGATGTTGGTACCCATGCGCTGCATGGGTACCAGGCGTCCAGTTGATGGGCTACATTCTATTACCCATGCGCTGCATGGGTAATAATGAAAGATCAGCATCATTTAATTATAGAACAAAGGAACAATCATGATCCGATCACTTTGGACCGGCACAACGGGAATGCACAGCCAGCAGTTGAACATCGACGTTATTTCCAACAATCTGGCTAACGTCAGCACTACCGGTTTTAAGAAAAGCAAGGCCGACTTTCAGGATCTGCTCTATCAGACGATGAAGGTACCCGGTAGTCAGACATCGTCTGACACCGAATCCCCCACCGGCATCCTCGTCGGTTTAGGAGTAAAACCCGCCGCGGTCACCAAAGTATTTTCCCAGGGTGATCTGATACTCACCGAAAACGAACTGGACGTCGCCATCGAAGGCAACGGTTTTCTGCAGGTTGAGCTGCCCAACGGCAATACCAGTTATACTAGGGCCGGAGCATTAAAACGCGACAGCAGTGGCCGCATAACAAACTCCGATGGCTATACAATTACCCCGGCAATTACCATTCCTGAAGGAGCCAGACAGATCACCATCAGTGAATCCGGTATTGTCAGTGCCATCATTGATGACGATACAACCAGTACCGAAATCGGTACCGTTGAATTAGCGTCTTTTACGAATAATGCCGGCCTCTCCGCCATTGGCAGAAACCTGTTCGAGGAGACCGCAGCCTCAGGCACTGCCCAGACGGGCACCCCCGGTGAAGACGGATTTGGCACCCTGCTCCAGAACTACCTGGAGGGATCAAACGTCAATATCGTTGAAGAATTGGCCAGTATGATCACTACGCAAAGGGCCTATGAGATTAATTCAAAGACCATCCAGACATCCGATGAAATGATGCAAACCACCAACAACCTCGTTTAATTATGAAAAAAGTATTCATTATATTCTGCCTGCTACTCGGGTCGGTGCATAGCGCCTCTGGACTGGAAATCACTTTTAAGGCAAACGGTGCCGCCGATGATTCCGTTATCAGGCTTGGTGATATTGCAATTTTTGATCAAGAAACGGAAATGGCTCGGGCACTTGCCACCCTTCCTGTTGGCCAGGCACCTTCTCCCGGCGAGAAAAGTTTGTTACGCTCGATGGATATCAAAGAGTATATCGTTTCCAGCCAGTCTCTTGCTGCAGATATCCGGTGGACCGGACCACCAACCATCACTGTGCTGCGCAGCGGCATTGCTATCGGCCCGGACAAAATACAAAAAATTATTGCCGCTTATATAACACAGAACCAGAACAACCTGCCCGAGGCAGAAATCCGTTTTGTCCCGGATTCTCTGCCCTTGCCCTTTTTTTTGCCGACCGGTGATCTCAGCTATGAGGTAACTCCCTCAAACCCAGGGATTCTCGGCAGTTCCCGCTTTTCGATAATTTTCAGAATCGACAATACAGTGGTGAAAAACATGTCGGTACGCGGCGAAATAGAAGCCCTTGCCCAGGTGGTTGTCTGTTCAGGTCCTTTAAAGAGAGGTGAGATACTCCGTCCACAACATCTCAAGACGGCGCTCATGGACATCAGCTCTCTCGCCAATCCGGGCTTTGCGATAGATGAGTTCGTAGGCAAAAAATTACAGCGAACCCTGCGAGCCGGTTCTCCTGTGTTACTGTCAATGATTGAGTCGCTGCCGATGGTACGACGAGGTGAAAAGGTCAAGATAGTTGTCAATGCTGGGCCCCTGCACCTGACCGCAACTGGGCTTGCCAGTAGTGACGGAGTATTGGACGAAATGATTCGAGTTCGCAATATCAACTCAAACAAAATGGTCTATTGCCGGGTGACCGCTCCTGGTCTGGTGGAGGTAATGCTTTAAGATGAAAAATGTACTGCTCATAATGTGCTGTGGCCTGCTGCTTGCCGCCTGCGCTCAGCCACAACCACCTTTAATCGCCATCCAGGAGCCTCTCGAAGAGATCCATGACGCTGAACCATTAATAAAGGAAGCCGGTTCACTCTGGCAGAACGGCAACCGTTCGATGTTTTCCGATCAAAAAGCCAGGAATGTCGGGGATATTGTTACCGTGATTATTTCCGAAACAGCCAGTGCATCAAAACAAGCCTCAACATCGACGAGCCGAAGTTCCGATATATCGGCAGCAATACCCAATCTGTTCGGACTGGAAAATGCGAGTGTCTTTACCGGCGACAAGCCAATTGATCTCAACAGCCTGGTCAGTGCTGAGTTTGGCACTGGCTTTGATGGCAGCGGCTCCACATCCAGAAAAGAAGACCTGAAAGCCTACCTTACCACCCAGGTTGTCGGACGTTACCCGAACGGTCAGTTGAAAATTCGCGGCGGCAAGGAAGTTATGGTCAACAGTGAAGTCCAGATTATTTATCTGACCGGCATTATCAGGCCGGTGGATATCACTGCTGCCAATACCGTCAGTTCGGCAAAAATCCTCAACGCCAGGATCAGCTACACCGGCAAAGGGGCGATCAGCGATAAACAGAAACCGGGTTGGGCGACGCGAGTGCTAGACAATATCTGGCCGTTTTAATATTTGAAATTAATCTACAGCACCCCATCTGTGTCCGATCAGCCGAATCAGCATACAAAAGAGTAGAGCCGATCGGGCTGCTTGAACATATCTGGAGCACTGGTGGATAATTTCGGTTCGTATGAAAATAAGCTGGTTTTTGTAAACTGGTTCCCATGCGCTGCATGGGAACCATATTATACGTTATCAATGGATGTGTGTATGAAATCATGTATCAATTTTATCATCTTCTCCTGTTTTTTCCTGCTGTTGTCGGACCAATACGCCCATGCGACCAGGGTAAAAGACATTGCCCAGCTCCATGGAGTTCGCGACAACCAACTTTTAGGTTATGGTCTGGTCTCGGGACTCAATGGCACCGGTGACGATATGAAAAAGTCGGTTTTTACCCTGCAGGCCATCTACAACATGATGACCAGACAGGGCATCACCATCAATCCCGACAATATCAATGATATCAAGGTAAAGAATGTGGCTGCCGTTATGGTCACCGCTTCTCTTCCACCATTTGCCAGATCGGGATCAACCCTGGACGTTCAGGTTTCCTCCATGGGCGATTCAAAGAGCCTGGCTGGCGGCACCCTGCTGATGACGCCGCTGCTCGGCCCGGACGGCAATGTCTATGCGGTTGCCCAGGGTTCTCTGACGGTGGGGGCTTTTTCTTTTGGGGGCAAGGCAGCGCAGGTCCAGAAAAACCATCCCACAGTCGGCCGCATCGCCAGTGGAGCAATTATCGAAAAGGCAATTCCGGTTGTCTTGGGTGCTGATGGCCATCTGCAATACCAGCTGCGTGATGCGGATTTTACCACCGCCTCGAATATCGCTGAATCGATCAACAAAAGTTTTGGCAAAGGTACTGCTTTTCCCGACAGTCCGGGAACGATTCAGGTAACTGTCCCACAATTGTATAAAGCGAAGCTGGTCGATTTTGTTGCCGCAGTTGAAGTGCTCAATGTTGAGGCAGATACCGGTGCTAAGGTGGTGGTCAACGAACGAACCGGCACCATTGTCATGGGCAAGGATATTCGCCTGTCTACGGTGGCTGTGTCCCATGGCAATTTGAGCCTTATCATCCGTGACGATTACAATGTATCACAACCTCAAGCGCTCAGCGACGGACAAACCGTCGTCACCCCGCAGACCAATATTTCCGTAGTTGAAGACGATGGGCAGCTGGTTCTGCTGGATATGAAAAAAGGCGTGTCCATCGGCGAGATTGCCAGCGCCCTCAATGCTATCGGCGCCACACCAAGGGATCTGATCGCTATTTTCCAGGCAATCAAAGCGGCCGGTTCTTTATATGGCGAACTTATTATCCTTTAACATGAGTATTTTACTATTATGGACTTCAAGATAGATCCACGAATTCTGACCAGCCACGCCACCCTTCCCACCGCTGACAAAAAGACTAGAAATCTGGAATCATTAAAAAAGTCAAGCCAGGAATTCGAGACACTTTTCGTCATGGAAATGTTCAAAGCGATGCGCAAAGCGGTACCGGAAGGTGGTCTCTTTGAAAAAAGTTCCGCAACAGAAATGTTCACCGAAATGCTCGATACGGAGACAGCCAAAGCCGCCACCGCCGGTAAAGGCCTCGGCATCGCCGACGCAATGTATAATCAGATGGCTAAGCTTATTGAAAAGAAAGAATAAATATCATGACGCTTCACGCTTGGAGTTTTTAGCTCAAACTTTGGTGGCTGCTTGCTCTCCCTCTTTTTTTTCATCTTCCTCACTGGATTTTCTAGGCTCTGGACTCTGGGCTCTGGTTCCCATGCGCTGCATGGGAACTCGTGGTAATTTTCTTGTAAAAAACATAATAAATGGGCTTTACACCATTAATCCCGCCCAACAGCTTTGCGGGACTCTGTTCAGTACTCGCTTGACGGGTATAAGTTCATTCACGAAAGAATTTTCTTGTCAACAGCACAAGAAGCGAGTTGTACACCACTCACACCGCCTTGAGGGGTATGTGTTATTTTCTGGCACCTTCTCACTAATCCCGCCCAACAGCACTGCGGGACTCTGTTCAGTACTCGCTTGACGGGTATAAGTTCATTCACGAAAGAATTTTCTTGTCAACAGCACAAGAAGCG
>RCMY010000036.1_pt1 | contig 112128 bp, 97 predicted proteins | sample 2041341 | NCBI WGS metagenome assembly RCMY01 (sample SAMN09708234, study PRJNA481090) | Marine sediment metagenome, whole genome shotgun sequencing project. | reverse complement strand
CGAATCGTACTTCTGGCGAATAACGATTCTAGGCAACGGCCGTCTCCCTTTGTCCCGGCCCTCTGACACCAACATCCCGCACGCGATCCGGATCGTCCGGACAAATGCAACGTACGCGCGATTTTCTCTGACATGGCTCTCAGGCACGCATGTCTCACTCGCCCTCGTCCGGAACGTACTCGAAGATGTCCCCAGGCTGGCAGCCAAGGTACTCGCAGATCCCCTCGAGGGTGGAGAACCTCATCGCCCTCACGTCTCCCGTCTTGATGTGCGACATGTTGACGCGCGAGATGCCGACGGCATCGGCGAGCTGCTGTACGGTACAGCCGCGCTCGCGCACAAGGTCATCCAGATGGAGCACTATCGCCACGGAGCCACCAATCCCAAGGGGTCATCTTCCTAGCCAGGTCACGCTAGACGACTCTCTCCTCATCGTCCTGCAACGCCGCACCGTATCCAAACACCTTCGAAAGCGCGAGGGTCAGAGCGGGGACGAGAAACGAATCGAGCGAGATTCGGATGACATCCGTCGCTTCGGTACTCCCGGCGGAAATGAGCGAGAGGGCGAAGGAAGGCACCTGGCCACTCACAAGTACCGCTATCGAAGGAATCAGAACCTTGAGCACCGCCAACGCCAACAGCAACGCGGAGATGTTCCCAAGGCATTTCTCCGCCTCATGGCCAAACGGAGTCTCCTTCTCTGCGGCATCCCGCATCAGCCAATACACCTGAGATGCCACGAAGCCCCAGACCACCATCTCCGCGGCACTCCCCAACCAGCTTGCAGGAACAGCCACGCTCATCTCGCCAGATGACACTTTTGACGCGGAGAAGACCGTGACGACCAGTGAGAGGACTGCGGTGACGAGGAACAGCCTCCTCACAAAGTCGGCGAGCCTCACGCCCCTTGCCCACCCAGCTCCTGAGAAGGGCTTGCTCGTCCTGGATACCTCGTCGCGTGCGTCACAGACACGGACACTCATGAGATCACCTCTCGCTCGCATCGCCATCGAGAAACTCCGAGATGTCGATGCTGGTCACGGCCCTGGTGACGTCGCGAGGATAGTCTTCTCTCGTGGCGTCACATGAGCTCCTGCACATGTTCTGATCGAGGCCTCATGACTACTATGACAGGCAGCGGCCAAGAGTGTATCGTTATTCGATATATTGTCGACGAGCGTGCAGGCATCAACTGCAGGCGGTACACGATGCCGCCCACTTTGAGACGGACTTGATGGCAGCTTCATATGCATGAGTGGTCAGAATATTGTACAAATGGCAAATTTTTACAAATTTTTGCAAAAATTGTCTATTAATACAATTACAGTGGCATGGCCGATGTATCATACAGGCACTGTTCCGTAGTTTGTCTGATTCTTGACAGTATCGCGTGAGGAGGGGTGTCACGTGCTAATCAATTTCAGCTTCTCTAACTTCAAGAGCTACCGAGACAATCAGCAATTCTCAATGTTGAGGGCAGTCTCGGCACAGAAGCACGAGGATTATGATTGGCCGCACAAGGAAATATCCATGGTTGCCGGCCTTTATGGAGGTAATGCCTCAGGAAAATCAGCTTTCATTGATGCATTCAAATTCATCACGGATTTTGTTATTGACAGCTTCAATCCAAACTTCTCTCTCGAAGATGCGCTGCAGCCGTTTCGGTTGGATGCAAGTTCGAAGACGAGACCTTCAAATTTTCTGGTTGACTTCATAGGAACAGATGACGAGAGATACCGTCTTGAGCTCTCCATCACTCAGGAGCACGTTACTTTTGAGTCCCTCAGAATCTACAACGGAGGACGGTCATCGCGAATCTACGAAAGAGAATACCAGGAAGAGACTGGGCTCTATTCCTATTGTTATGGGCGGTTTTTCACTGGCGCAAAGAAGTCCTATGAGCAGATGACCCGTCCGAACGCCCTCATGATCTCCGTCCTTTACGCTGCGAACGTCTCACTTGCAAAGCCCGTCTATGAGTTCTTCCGTCAGAGGGTCGGCACCTATCGTGCTGACCTCTTTAACTGGGAGCTCGATAACATACAGCGAGAGCTTAAGCGCGGTACGTCCTCATCGAAGGCTATTGTCAAGTTGATGGAAGCAGCAAACCTCGGAATATCACTCGTCCAGACCAAGGACCTTCTGAATGAAATATTTGAGGCAAGCCAAGATGACGGAGACCCCCGTGGCAACCGCTATGCCGAACTCACGTCTGGCCTCCTAGCATTAAGTCAGCCAGAACTTACCCGAGAAGAACGAAATGAGCGTGCGAGCAAACTCGCAAAGCAGCCTCCCGAGCCTGTCTACCAGCTGTCCTTTACCCATACTGGTGCAAACGGGTTTCAAGAGACGTTTTCTGAAGAAGATGAGTCAAGGGGGACACTTGCTGTTCTCGCGTTCTTCTCGCTCGCCCTGCGTCTACTTGCACGCAGATCAATCGGATTTGTCGATGAGATTGACTCCAGTCTTCACCCTAATTACGTCGAAGAACTTGTCGCACTCTTCAAGGATCCAAGGACGAATCCGTATCAATCTCAGCTCGTTTTCACGACTCACGATGTCTCTCTCATAACCCGGACAGGAGCCGACCGACGCATCCTAGACCAAGACCAGATCTGGTTCGTCGAGAAGGATGTGGACGGGAGCTCTGAACTCTACCCCGTTACGGCAATACCGTCTCGATGGGAAGAGAATTTCGGAAGGAACTATCTGCATGGAATCTACGGTGCATCGCCAAGGCCGAACTTCCATGAGGCATTTGTCCAAGCAGAAGAGGAGCTAAAAAAAGCTCAGGCAGATTACACTGCCGAGAAATTCTGTGGTGAAGCAAAATGACGAGACGGACACACGCCCTTTCATCCGGGCGGCCAAGAATTGGAATGAGGCCGCGAAAGAGACGTTTCCTCCTCGTCGTTGGCGGAGAGGTAACTGAGCCATGCTATTTTAAGGGTCTCGAAAGAGAACTCGGAGATGTGGTTCTCGACGTGAGATCTTTCTCCGAAGATCCTGCAAAGCTTGCAGAGCATGCCAAGCAACTACAGAGGACCGAGAAGGGTTCCCACTCTTCTCGACATGAATTGGACTTTGATACATATGAATGCGTCTTCGTCGTGACAGACGTAGACCAGTTCACTCCAACTCAACTACAGACGGCTAGTACTATCTGCAGGGAAGAGAAGATGGAGCTCATTATCTCTAACCCCTGCTTTGAGGTATGGCTCATTGACCATCTTCAGGTATGTCCTACCTCATGTTGTGACCCTCTCAATAGCGGAAGAAAAGCTAGTGAACTGGGAATCGTTTATGGAAGTAGATCAAAGTACGTGGAATACGACCTCATTAGGGGGAGGAGCATCATTGCTTGTGATAATGCTGCTCGGCATAATTGTGAGGAGAACCGACGAAAGCGCTCCAAGCTTGACGTTACCGATTTCGCCCCTTGGACCGATATGCCAGTCGTTGTAAAGCGAATTCAGAGAAAGAAAAAGTAGCAGATCGATTCTGTCCGAAAAAACTCACCGTACGCGTGAATCGTCCGGACAATCTCGTTCTACGCGGTCAAAACGCCGCATAAATTGCGCGTACGTGCAAATCGTCAGGACAAATGCAACGTACGATGCAATTACGCGGACATGGCCAGCTCGCTTGCCCGCGCGCCTCACTCGCCCGCGTCAGCCTCGTCCGCCGCCAGGCACCTCACGGGCGCGGGGTCTCCCACGAGCGGGCTCACGAACGCGAAGAGCTCGTCGTAGTAGCGGTCAGGGTCGGAGAGCGCGGACTGGCCGTGACCGGCGTGGGGGAACATGACGAGGCGACTTCCCTCGTCCGACGCCGCTCCGCCGGCAGCCTCGTGGAGCAGGCCTGCCATATACGGCGCAACCGCCACGTCCTGCTCGCCATGGAAGAAGATGATGGGCACCTTCGACGCCGGCACCGCGTTGACCGGGGCAGCCTTGGCCAGGTCGTATCCGCCGTGCCGAAGCATGAGGTCCAGACGGATGACGTCGTTGAGCGGGTGCGGGGGCATGTGGATGCCGTCCTCCGCGAGCCGCCGCAGGACGTTGAGGACGTCCGTGTACGCGCAGTCCGAGACGACGGCCTTCACCTGGTCGGGAAGGTCCTTCTCGGCAGCAGCGAGAAGGACTGCGCTGGCACCCATCGAGACGCCGTGGAGCACGATTGTTGCGTCCGCACCGTCTCGCTCGACGAGCCACCGTGCCCAGGCCACGACGTCGAGCCTGTCCGGCCAGCCCAGGCCCACGTAGTCGCCCTCGCTCGAACCGTGGCCACGCATCTCGACCATGAGGAGGTTGTAGCCGGCCTCGGCGTAGCGCCGTGCAAAGAGCATGTCATCGGTCCAGTGACCAGCGTAGTCATGGGCGAGAAGGACCCACTTGTGGGTCTCGGGCGCGCACGCGAGGACGTGTCCCACCAGTCGCAGGCCATCTGACGAGGCGCACTCGACCTGCTCGGGAGCCGGGACGGACGTTGCCCAGGCATAGGTTGCGTCCGCCTCTGCCGCACGGTTCATCTCGACGACCTCGGCCTCGCCCTTGAGGAGCGCGGCTGAGAAGACCTTCATGACGCCCGAGCCGGACCTGCCGAGAATCCCGCCGATCACCTGGACCCGCTTGGCCTCCTCGGCGACCTCGCCCTCGCCCGAGCGAAGAGCCTCCTCCTCGGCGGGCATGAGAATCCCGCTGCGGCGGGCCTTGAGGTACTGGTTCACGTACTGGTCGCTGATGACGATGACACCCACCGTGAGGGCGACACCCAGCGCGCAGAAGAGGATGCCCAGGATCGGCGAGACAAACAGGATGCCGATGATGCCGATCGCCAGGAGCATCAGGAGGAAGAGCACGAGCGAGATGATCGGCCTCCATGAGGCCTTCTCGTGGCCGTGTCCCTCGGCGTCCGGATACATCGGCAGGGGCGGGATGTCCTTCGACGCCTCGTCGCGCTCTGCCACGTTCACCTTGGGGGCCTTTGTGGTGTGAACCAGAAAATCGTCCTGGGGCATGGTGCTCCTCTCGTCTTTGGTGAGTATAGCCCTGAGAGGGCTTCGTCCCGACAACGAGGGGGGCGAGAAGGTCCTTCTCGCCTAATTTCGTCTTCAATTTGGAATTTTTAGATTGCCGTTCGAAATTTATACGTGCTACTCGCGTGCTCGAGGCGTTAAATGCGCGAGAAGTGGGAAGTAGCAACGTTATTCAAAGATGACGGAGGCGGTCTCTCCCCCGAGAGGCCGCCTCCGTATGGCGAAACGAGGCTAGCCCATGAACGTGACCTTCGTAACACCCGCCGCGGCGCTGAGGAGACTCGATGCCTACCGCATCGGGTCGAGGCTCTACGGCACCAGGGACTCGATCACCGGTCCCCTCATCCTCGCGGGCATCGTGCGCGAGGCGGGCCACGACGTCGAGGCGTACGAAGAGCTCAACGGCGACGTCGACTACGACCGCCTCCTTGAGTGGACGGACGTCCTCTGCCTCTACACCATGACCTCCAACGCCCCGCGCGCCTACGACCTCGCCGACCTCTTCCACGAGAAAGGCCACGCACATGTTCTCATCGGCGGCATCCATGCCTCGGCCCTGCCCGAGGAGGCCCTGCGCCACGCCGACCAGGTGCTCGTCGGCGAGGGCGAGAACACGATCATTGACGTCGTCGAGGGCCGGATCACCGACCCCATCGTGCAGTGCGCGCCCGTGCTCGACCTCGACGCGGTACCCTGGCCCGACTACTCGGTCCTCAAGACGCCCGTCGAGGCGGCCGACATCATGACCTCGCGCGGCTGCCCCTTCCGCTGCACCTTCTGCACCACCTCGCGGATGTTCTCGCCCTACCGCAAACGCAGCGTGGACAGCGTCATCGCCGAGATCAAGCACTACAAGGAGATGGGCTTTAGGTACATGAACTTCGAGGACGACAACTTCACGGCCGACAAGGACCGCGCCAAGGAGATCTGCCGCCGCATCATCGCCGAGAACCTGCAGTTCGAGGACACCTTCTTCTTCGGCCGCACCGACATGGCGAACGACCCCGAGCTTCTCGACCTTCTCGCCGCCGCGCACCTCAACTGGGTCCTCATTGGCATCGAGTCGCTCAACCAGGCGGCCCTCGACGAGATCGACAAGCATCAGAGCGTGGAGGACATCCGCCGTGCCGGCATCGCCTGCAAGGAGCACGGCATCCAGCTCATTGCGAGCATCGTCCTCGGCATCGACCAGGACGGCCCCGAGGACATCGCGCGCACCGTCGAGTTCACGAAGTCCATCGACGCGAGCAAGCTGCAGCCCGCCATCCTGACACCCTTCCCCGGAACGCCCGTGTACGAGCAGTTCTGCAAGGAGGGACGCATGATCGCGTCCGACGAGCGCGACTGGGAGCAGTTCGACATGATGAACGCGACCTTCCAGCCCAAGAAGATGTCGCCCTGGGACCTGGAGATGGAGTTCTACCGTAGCGCCTGCTCGTTCTACGACCGAAAGTCGACCCTGCGCATGGCCAGGCTCTTCGGGCCGGGGTACGCCATGAAGCGCTACGGGCTCGCGGTCTGCGCGCGCCTCGGGAGGTTCGCGGTCTGGACCGCGGGCACCTTTGCCAAGGACACCCCGTACTACCGGCTCAAGCACGAGCCATGGATGTTCGCGGACGAGAACGGGAAGGGCGCGGCGCCTGCCAAGAGCGAGGTCGACACGCGCGAACTGCTCGAGCGAGTCCTTCTCGCCGTGGACACGGTGGCGATCGTCGGGCTTGGCATCGCGAGGCGGAAGGAGGTGCTCGCGTGAACGTGACCTTCATCACGCCCGCGCCGGACATCAAGCGCAACGCCCTCTACCGGCTCGGCGGGCACCTCTACGGACACTCCAACCCCATCACGGGGCCGCTCGTCCTCGGCGGCATCCTTCGGAAGGCGGGACACCGCGTCGAGGTGTATGAGGAGCTCAACGGCCGCGTGAGCTACGACCGCCTGCTCCGCGAGACCGACGTGCTCTGCCTCTACGCCATGACCACGACGTTCCCGCGCGCCTGCGCCATCGCGAGGATGTTCCGCGAGAAGGGCCACGCGCGCATCCTCATGGGCGGCATCTACCCCTCCGCGAGCCCGGAGGAGGCACTCACCCACGTTGACCAGGTCGTGGTTGGCGAGGGTGAGTCCGTCATCCTCGACGTCGTCGAGGGCAGGATCACCGACCCCATCGTCCACGCCGAGCCGATCTGCGACCTCGACACGATTCCCTTCCCCGACTACTCGGTGCTCAAGACGCCCGTCTCCTGCGCGAACGTCATCACCTCGCGCGGATGCCCCTTCCGCTGCACCTTCTGCACCACGTCGCGGATGTTCGCGCCGTACCGCAGGCGCAGCGTCGACAGCGTGATCGCCGAGCTGCGCATGCTGCACGAGCGGGGCTTCCAGTACATGAACTTCGAGGACGACAACTTCACGGCCGACAAGGACCGCGCCAAGGAGATCTGCCGCCGCATGATCGCGGAGCACCTCCAGTTTAGGGAGACGTTCTTCTTTGGCCGGACCGACATGGCGAAGGACCCCGAGCTCCTCGACCTTCTCGCCAAGGCGCACCTCACGCGCGTGCTCATCGGCATCGAGTCGCTCAACCAGGCGGCCCTCGACGACATCAACAAGGGTCAGAGCATCGCCGACATCGAGCGCGCGGGCATCGCCTGCCGCGACCACGGCATCCGCGTCATCGCGAGCGTCGTCCTCGGCATCGACGAGGACAGCCCCGAGGACATCAAGCGCTCCGTCGACTTCGCGAAGTCGATCGACGCCTACCAGATCCAGCCCGCCGTCCTGACCCCGTTCCCCGGGACACCCGTGTACGACGAGTTCGTCAAGGAGGGGCGGATGATCACCAAGGACTGGGGCCTCTTCGACATGACGAACGTGACCTTCCAGCCTCGGCGGATGTCGCCGTGGACCCTCCAGGAGTGCTTCTTTGACGCCTGCAACAACTTCTACGATCTGCCGTCGGCCTTCCGCATCTGGCATCTCTTTGGGCCGGAGTACGGGCTCCGCCGCATCTGGCTCGCGTTCGGGACGAGCGCGGGCGTGCCCATCGCGCGCTTCGCGGCGGACCACTTCCCGGACACCCCCTACTACAAGCTCAAGCGAATCCCCTGGAAGTACGCCAAGGACGAGATCGCAAAGGTTCCTGCGCCCGAGCCGACGCCAGAGGCCGCGGCGCTCCCCTTCGAGGCCATCGAGAAGAGACGGGACCTCGACGAGGATTCTCGCCGGAGGATTGCCGTCGCCGTCGCGGGGGTCGGAGCCGTCGCTCTTGCGATGGCGAGAAGACCGACCGTCCGCGCCTCTATCAGGAGGCACTCCGCCATGGCGGCTCTCGTCTGAGCGAAAGGAGAACACGACATGGGAAGAAAGTCCACGACGCTCCGCGTCTGGCTCTGGATCTCGGTCGTCGCCGCGGTCATGGGCGCGTTCATGCTCTACCCCGTCGGCGCGGCGGGGGCGAATGCCGTCTTCGTCATCATCAAGGTCGGCATGGTGGCGAGCCTCGTCGCCCTGCTCGCCGGACGACGGAGGGGCTTTGCCTGCTGGGCGGCGTTCAGCGCGGGCGCGGTCGTCATGACCATCGTCAAGTGGGTGGGCGCGGGAACCGTCCAGCCGATCTTCGTCCTCGCCATCATCACCGACGTCCTCATGCCCACGGTCGCCTGGAGGCTCATGAGGCAGAAGGGCTGAGACGGGCGCGGGCGAAGACCTAATGCTTGCGATCGACCAAGTGCTTCATGAGGACGAACAGGGTGGCGACGATGTCGAGGTCGGACTCGTCGAACACCTCGATCCGATAGATGCGGTGGATGCCGGGCTTCAGGGTCGCCGATGCGACCTTCTCGCCGTTGGCATCAAAGATGTCGTAGGCAGCCAGCATGAAGTTCCTGCTCTTGAGGTGCCAGCCAAGGCCTTCGACGGTGATGTCGTCATTGACGTGAATGCCCTTCTGGCCCATGTGGTACTTGCGGCCGTCGGCCATGACCATGGTGTACTGACGAGTCATGGCGAGCGGGTTGTCGTAGAAGGACGAGATCTCGGTGCCAGCCGCGTCGGTGATGTGCGTCTCGTCCTTGATGGTGGGGGCGTTGCGCTTGGACCGGTACACCACCTGATCGTCACCGTCGAGAATGTCGATCTTGTCGTTGAGGGAAGCGATCTTCTCCTTGATGAACAGCTCCATGCGGTTGCCTCTCGTCGTGCGTGTGGCGTGCCATGCATGCCAGGCTCACGTTCGATTATGGAACCGCTCCGGGATGGTTCGGTCGTGCAACTTGAGAACTTTGCCCTGAAGGGGCAATGGCTACCTCTCCCGAGGCAGCCACGAGTCGACCACTGGGAGTGGTTCCGTCTCGCCGAGAGGGTAGATTCCCTCGTAGCAGGCCTGGTACTCACCGTGGTTCTCGTCGATGTGGTGGTGGCCGAAGTACCAGACGTCGAAGGTCAGGCGCGAGGCGATGCCGTCGAGCCAGCGGGGGAACTCGTCGCTTGCGGCCTGGTCGTCGCCGTACATGAGGTCGAGCACCCGATACGGCGCCTCGTGGGTGACGACGTAGTCCACCCTCCAGCCGCGCGCGGCGAGGTTCGTCTCGGCGAGAGCTCGCTCGTCGGCGTTCGGTATCTCCTCGGGCCACCAGCTGCGATACGGCACGCGCCACTGGCGGTCGACCGACTCGGCGCCGCCCATGGCGAACACGCTCAGGCCGTCGAGGTCGAAGACCTGGCCGCGCATGAGGTGCAGGATCGACCCCGAGACGCGGTGCACGAGTCCCCCGTGCCACTTCTCGACGGGGAGCGACGCCAGGAGCTCGTGGTTCTCGTGGTTACCGTCCACGAAGAGCGTGGTCCAGGGACGCGCGTCGAGCCAGTCGCGCGTCTCGAGCTCGGAAGGCGAGCCGTCCCAGACGAGCCCGAAGTCTCCGGCCACGATAACGTAGTCGTCCTTGGTAAGCCGGCTCCCCGCCTCGAAGCGGCGTGGCCTGAGCTTGGCCAGGTCAATCGAGCCGTGCGTGTCACCCGTCACATAGACCGCCATGGTAGCCCCTCTCCCTCAGGATTGCCGCCGAGAAGGACGTCGCGGCGCCCGCTCTCCCATGAGGCCACCCGCGGCAGTCGCGAGCGGCACCGTCGCCTGGCAATCTCGAAACGCGAGCACGACGACGGCCACGCACGCAGCGTACGCGAGACAGTACTCCGCCATCACTCGATGGTCCACGCCCTTGTGGCGCGCCATTGCGTCACTCTGGAGATAGAAGTCGGCAAGCACGTGACCGACGAGCACCAGCTGCAGGCAAATGCCAAACCCCACGATGACCTCACCATCCTCTCTCGGCGAGCTCGCAGAAGACGGACGTGGCGTTGCGCTCCTGCTCCACGCGAGCCTGGGACACGAGCCGAGCGATCCCCTGTCTGCTCATGCCCGACAGCTCCGCCAACTCGTACGGCATGCCACGCAAATCGGGAGCCAGTCCCGCCGTCAAAGCGGCCGAGGCTTCATCGACGGTTCCGATCCCGTCTCCATAGCTTACTGGTTGGACGGGACATTTCCATTTCCCATTGCGCTGAAGGATTCTGTCGACAAGTGTTGCGGCACGATCTCGAAGTGGCTCTCGATGAGAGAGCACGCGAGTCACCGCTTCGCAGTATTCGTCATCCGACCAGGCAATCCTTGAACCTGTGATAGGGCGAGCCAGCTCAATCGCCAACGCCGCGTCCGTTTGCGCGGCAGTGCGCATCGCCTGGATGCCAAGCGGGTGGTCGGCAAGGACGGTGCGCCTCGGGTCACAGCAGCGAGACCCCCAGAAGGCCGCGTCATACAGCCGCGACTTCTTCGCGAACTCCACGGCGTCGCGCGCGTCGTGGTAGGCGGATCCGTCCTGCATGGTGGACTCCGGCGACGTCATGCGCACGGACCAGTCGCCGATGCCCATGCCCCCCTTGAGCTCGCATGGCCTGAGCAGCATGGCGAGCAGGCGATAGGCGAGGAAGGCGGCTGCCGGGCCATCGAACAGCCCCTGCACCTCATCGCCGGCGCTGAACATCATCGGCTTGACCATGTTGGTGGAGAACATGCCGTTCAGGAGCGCAAGCGAGTCTCCGATAGTGAGCTGCAACTCCTCGCGACGGGCGGGCTCGTAGGATCGCGAACCCTTGACGTCGGCGATGAGCGCGCAGAACTCCTGCTCCTTCTCGGCTGACATGACCACTCTCCTCGTTGCGACGCCGCCGCTTCTATGCGGATTGCATGCGGCGGCACGGCCGATGCGCACGGTCTTCGGCGCACTGGACGTTCCGCCTGTCATCATAGCAGTATTTTTTGTTGCTTTTCGCTATCGCAGTATTATTTGTTGCTATTACTGGCAGCAACACTTCGGTCACGGACGTCGATGCCAGGGCCGCGCAAGGGAAAACCTCTTCGTAGCGCGCATCCGCAAAGCGAGAAGCGCGGCCGAGAGTGGCAATTGATGTCCGCCCCCTTGTCTACAAGCAAAGGCAGCATCTGCCTCGTGGCCGTTCGCGCTCCGCTACCGAAACAGTGGCACCTTTCCCAGCAGGAAGTCCTCCACGCTCGCGTTGCCGCCGCCAACCACGAGGGGAACGGCCTGCGGGTAGAGGTCGCAGAACGCGCCGAGCCCCTTGGTGTCCTTGATGCGGCCGCTCTTGACCTCGACCGCCCTGAGCTGGTCGCCCTTCTTCAGAACGAAGTCCACCTCGCGCATCCCCTCGCGCCACCAGTAGACCTCGAATCCCTCGCGAACAGACCGCGCAAGCAAGTAGGCACCCACGGCACTCTCAATGAGATGCCCTCGCGAGGCGGGCTCGGAGCAGAGCGACTCAATGTCGCCGCCATGGGTCGAGACCATAAGCGCCGTGTCGTGCACGAGGAGACGAGGCGAGCTGCTGCGGACGCCCAACGACTTGGGGGCGTACTTCCGCAGCCCGGAGAGGAGGCCCGCGTTGGCGAGGAGATCGAGGTAGTGGGCGATGGTCGCGGTGTTGCCCTTGTCATCGAGCTGGCCGAGCAGCTTTCGGTACGAGATCTCCTGCGCGGAATACTGAGACCCGAGGAGGAACAGCGCCCTCATCAGTGCCGGCTTGCGGATCTCCTCCATCTGGAGCACGTCCTTCGAGATGGTGGTCTCCACGATGGAATCGAGCAGATACTTTCTCCACCTCGACACGTCGTCCTTGAGACGCGCCGCGCCGGGATAGCCACCCAGGCGAAGGAAGGTCTCGTAGTCATAGCCGAAGGCGTCCGACATCTCGGACAGCAACCAGTGCGTGGACTCGATGAGCTCGAAGCGCCCGGTCAGGGAGTCGTTCATCCCCTTGCGAAGCAGCAGCGACGACGACCCGCTCAGCACGACGAGGAGGTTGACCTCGTTCCAGCTGTCCTCGTCCCACAGCCGCTTGACCGTATCCGGCCAGTTGGGAATGCGCTGGATCTCGTCGAGGACGAGGACTGCGGGTTGGTCCGCCGCCGCGAGGAGACGGGCCTGTTGCCAGTGCGACTCGATCCAGCGCACGTCACCAGCGAAGTCGTCCGCACGGCCGACATGACTCGACAATCCGACCGACTTCAGTGCCTGCTCAATCGCGGTAGTCTTCCCTGTCTGCCGCGGACCGACCACCACCTGCATGAACCCTCGCGGCTCGCAAAGTCGCTTCTCGATGGTGAGGGAAATCTCCCTGCGGAACATGTTGACCTCCTCGCCCCTGCCCGATGCGATAAGCCTACCATTTTTGAGAGTTATACCTCGCAAAAATGGTAGATACGATTCGCAAACTTGTGAACTCGCGGCATGAAGGACGCTGGAGACCAGCGTCCTTCATCCACAAATGGTCAAAGCTCTCCCACCCACCTTCCCACTCGCTCTCGCGCTCATGAGAATATTACGTCGCAGGTACTGCCTCTTCATCTTGTTAAAACGTCGCAACAGCCATAGTATTATGTTTGTAAAACGTCGCATCAGATGGAGGTAATCATGGCACTCGAAAGGTCAGTTTACCGAGACCTCGCGGCATGGAAGAACAGCCACGATCATAAGGCCTTACTCGTAGATGGCGCACGTCAGGTCGGAAAGACATTCGCCATCCGGGAGTTCGCGAAGAAGTACTATCGCACGTCGCTCGAGATCAACTTTGTCGAAACGCCAAGCGCCAAGTTAATCTTCGAGGGAGATCTCGACGCCGACACCCTCATCGCGAATCTCACGGCATTTAGCAGGGAGCGGCTCTATCCAAACAACACGCTTGTGTTTTTCGACGAGGTGCAGGAATGCCCCCCCGCGCGCACGGCAATCAAGTTCCTCGTGGACGATGGACGGTTCGATTACATCGAGTCGGGTTCGCTTCTCGGAGTGAGCTACCAGAACGTGCCGTCCTTGCCCGTGGGATACGAGCGCGCGCTGCGCATGTATCCCCTCACCATCGACGAGTTCTTCTCCGCCTGCGGAGTCGACGAGAGCGTCACGAGCCGCGTTCGCGAGCTTTGCGAAGGTGGCCGGCCCATCCCGGACGCCATCCACGAGCGATTGACACGCCTCTTTCGGATCTACCTAGCGGTGGGAGGCATGCCCGCAGCGGTCCAGCGATACGTCATGACTCACGACCTCGCCCAAGTGCTCTTGGACCAGCGGACAATTCTCGACCTATACCGCCAGGACATCACGAAGTACGCGAATGACAAGGCACATGTACGAGCGATATTCGACGCGCTTCCCTCCGAGCTCGACACGAAGAACAAGCGCTTCAAGCTCTCCGATCTCAGCAAGTCGGCACGGTCCGAGCGCTACGCGAGCGACTTCATATGGCTTGCCGACTCGGGAGTCGCCCTCCCCTGTTACAACACGACGGCACCGCAACTCCCACTCGAGGTGAACAAGAAGCATAATCTGTTCAAGCTCTTCCTCTGCGACGTGGGTCTGCTCAGCGCAGCGTCCTCCGCCCCCACCCAGTTCGACCTCATCCAGGGCAACCTGTCAATCAACTGGGGCAGCTTCCTCGAGAACGCCCTCGCGCAAGAGTTCGCTGCCCGTGGATTCAAGCTGTACTACTTCGACAGACAGCGCCTCGGAGAGGTCGATTTCCTACTGCAACGCAATGCTCGCGTCCTCCCAGTGGAGGCAAAGTCGGGCAAGGACTTTCGCGCCCATGCGGCGCTCGACAACCTTCTCGACGTGGCCGAATGGGATCTCGACGAGGCCATCGTCTTCTGCAGCGGCAATGTGAAGAGGGATGGAAAGGTCACCTATCTTCCCTGGTATGCAGCCTCGTTTCTCGAACAGGGACAAGGCCTGGAGAGCTTCGTCGTCTTGCCGTAGCGCATGTGAACCGAGCAGTCGGCGTACATGGCTAACGGCAGGGTTCACTCTGCCTCGTGGCCGTTCGCGCTCCGCCACCGAAACAGCGGCACCTTTCCCGGCAGAAAGTCCTCCACGCTCGCGTTGTTATCGCCAACCACAAGAGGGACAAGCCTCGGGGTAGAGGTCGCAGAATGCGCCGAGCCCTTTGGCATTTGGCCTCGTTCCAGCTGTCCTCGTCCCCGCCCGATGCGAAAAGGCAGATACGATTCGCGTTCTTTCATAGAAGGCTGCATCTGCATCAAAGTTCGATGGCGTGTACTGAAAGTGCCTAACGCAGGGGTCACGAGTTCCAAGCGACTATTTCTGTCCTGACCACCTCGTATCATCTGAGCTGGGAGAATGCCTGCCGCAGATTGGGGATACGATGGACCAGCTTCTTGCAGAGGTTACAGATTGCGAGTTCAAGATAGCCGTGGAGCGATCGAGGCCAAAGAGCTGGCTCAAGACCGTCTCGGCCTTTGCCAATACCATCGGCGGAACCGTCCTCTTCGGCGTCGATGATGCCACACACAAGCCAGTCGGCCTCGAGAATCCACAGGCAGACGTCGAATTCATCACCCAGCAGATTCGCGACCGAATTGACCCAGCCCCGCACTTCAGGATTGAGATTGTCGAGAGGGCGCCAAGGCTCAATCTTGTGGCTGTCTCTGTCGATCCGGATATGCAGACGCCGCACTACTACCATGCGGATGGGCGCCGCGTGGCCTTCGTCCGTCTCGGCGACGAAAGCATCGAGGCACCGAGCGAGGTTCTGAACGAGCTCATCCTCAAGGGCACCAACCAGACCTATGATGGACTGCCCACCAACATCAAGCTTGAAGACGCGAGCTTCACCGTGCTCCGCGCGACCTACAAAAGACGATGTGGAGGAGACTTCACGCAAAGCGATTTTTCCTCATTCGGCCTGACAGACGCCGTAGGCAATCTCACCAATGCGGGAGCGCTGCTGGCGGATGAGCCGCTCGTTCGGCATTCTCGCATCTTTTGCACACGCTGGAACGGGCTCCATAAGGACGAGGCACTCGACGATGCCGAGTATTCTGGAAGCCTACTGATTCTCCTGCGCGAGGGAGAGGCGTTTGCCAAGAGACACAATCGTCTCTCCTGGGTCAAGACGCCCGATGCGCGAGACGACCGACCGAGCTATGCCGAGCGAGCCATCACAGAAGCCCTGGTGAACGCCCTCATCCACCGAGATTACCTCGTCCTTGGAAGTGAGGTCCACCTCGACATCTACGACAACCGCCTGTCGATAAGCTCGCCAGGTGTCATGCCGAGAAACGGCCGTCTGCCCGACGACGTCGCCCACGACGAAATCGAGAGCATCCGAAGAAACCCCGTTCTGGCCGACCTCTTCCAACGCATGGACTTCATGGAACGACGCGGCAGCGGCCTGCGCATGATTTGCCAGGCAACCGAATCGGAAGACAATTACGAGGAGCGTTTTCTCCCCAAGTTCGAGAACGGCAACGGATTCTTCCGCGTCACGCTCTGGGACATGAACTACAAGGAAGTTAGCGAGACCGACCAAGTCACCGACCAAGTCACCGATCAAGTCACCGACCAAGTCGGCAGGCTACTTGCTGCTCTTGGCAATGAGAAGCTGAGCGCAGCCGAGCTCATGGACAGGCTCTCGCTCTCCCATCGGCCGACATTTCGCGAGAACTACCTCAACCCCGCCCTCGCGGCAGGGCTGATCGAGCGTACCGTCCCTGACAAGCCCAACAGCAGGCTCCAGCGATATCAGCGCAGCCAGAAGACCCAATAACTACTCGGCTGCAAGTCGGCAGTCAGAATATTCGGTTTACACCGAGGAATCGCCATGGCAGTCGCATTCACCGACTCCCGACTGGAGAGACCCATGCCGGCATCTCTCTACCACGAGCTCTTCCCGTAGACTTCCTCGTCCACGAGACGCCAGAGCAATTGTTTCTGGAGCTCAGCCTTCGAGAGCGACTTGACATAGCGCTGGATTTCGGCAATCTGCTCCTGCTGGCGACTCTCCTCATCCTTCTCCCATTGTTCGGCCCGTCTGAGTAGTTCGTCGGCCTCCCGGGGAAACGCGGTGAAGTAGAGAGCGACTTCGTGCTTGCAGATGACCTGCCTGCCCACCGCAAACGGACAGGTGCACGTCGAGCGCTTGGGGTGATCGAGATCGACCGTCACCTCATAGGTCGCGCCTTCGCTTCCCTTGACCAGCCCAGAGAGATGACTGTTGTCAACATGCGTGACCGACACGACGTTTCCCGCCTTGTAGTAGTCGTAGCCTCGCCAGAGGGAGTTCGAGCTCGGCAGGTCGAGAAGCCCCATCTGTACCTCCTTGCGGGAGTGCGCCGCATGCATTGAGAGCGTGTCCGTCCTGAAAGCGTACAGGGCATCGCCGTACAAGTGGCCATGATGGCTGAACGGAGGACATTCCACCACCAACTGCCCCCTTCTCGCCCGCGGGCAACCGGACACCTCCAGAACCAACCTGGCGCCGGGCCCATATGGGTCCAGCGCCAGGAGCGTGCCGTCAATCATGTCGCAGGAGTCGCTACTTCGTCATCCCCGCTTCCGCGTCAGCGGGCTTCTCCGCAGGAACGTCCTTCGGGGTTGCCGCCGCGGCGTCATCGGCGTCGAGCGAGATGCCGAGCTTCTCTGTCGTGAGCAGCGAGAGAATAGCGTTCACCAGGCCGGCGTCGACCGAGCCGTTCGACCCATTGCCCGCGCCGCCCATGTTGACGACCGTGGTCGGCACGAGGTTCGACCCCGTCTGCTTGATCGCGTCCGCAATCTGCGCCGCGAGCCGCTGGGTGAGCTGATAGCGGGGACCGCCGTAGGCTGCCACCTGCTTTGCCACGACGGTGGCCTCTGCCTCGCCGACCGCCCTGGTCTTAGCGGCCTCTGCCTCGCCGATCGCCCTGGTCTTGTCCGCCTCAGCCTCGCCGAAGAGGCGCGTCTTCTGTGCTTCGGCGCCGGCGACGAGCTTCATCTGCTCGGCGTTGGCGGCTGCGATGGTCTTGATCTTCTTTGCGTCCTGCTCGGCCTTCTTCGCCTCGGCCTCGCCCTTGTTGGTCTCGACCTGAATCGAGATCTGGGAGGCGGTGAGGGCGCTCTGCTGCTCGGCGATGGCCTTGGCCTCGTTGAGCGACTTCTCCTGCTCGGAGGCCTTCTGCTGCGCGAGGAACGTCTTGGTCTGCTCCTCGGCGACCTGGCGCTGGCGGAGCTGGTCGAGGACCATGTTCATCTTGTCGTCCGTGGCGCTCGCCTGCGGCGTGCCGATGAGCACCTCCTCGAGCTCGAGGTTGTACTTGGCGAACTTGTCCTGCATCTGCTCGGTGGCCGCGTTCTGGATGTCGCTCCTGTCCTGGATGAGCTCGATCAGGGTCTTGGTCTGGCCGATGTTCTTGAAGTAGGAGCTGATGAGCGGGTCGAGCGTCTCGTTGACGAGCTTCTCCATGTCGCCGAAGCGCTGGATGACCTTCGGTGCCTGCAGATAGTCGATGTGAAGCACCACCGAGAGCGGCAGCATGGGCTGGAATGCGTCCTTGGTGATGAGGTCGATCTCGGAGAGGTTCTGGTCGAGATGATGGTCGCCGACCTCCTCGCTCGACCACTTGAGGATGAGGTTCGTGGTGGGCACGAACTTGCAGTCGAGCGCGTAGGGGTTGAGCGCGTACTTGCCGGGCGTGAGCGGGGTCTCCCAGACACCCTTGCAGCCGTTGGCGACAAGTTCGCCGTGCTTGTAGGCGACACCAGTCGTGTCGGAGCCCTTGCTGCCCGTGTACGAGACGATGACGCCCACGTAGCCGACGGGGATGACCGTCTTGGGAACGTACTCGATGCTCGCGAACAGGCGGTTGATCATGTACGAGCCCTCGGAGAGCACCTGGAGCTGCCGGCCCTTGTAGCCACCCGCAGCGAGGAACCTCTCGGGGTCCTGGAAGTTGCTGTGGTAGTTGGGGTCGTTCTTGCCGTCGCCGACGATGGGGGCGATGATCTCGCCGTTGGGAAGCGACGGACCATCGAGGACCGTCACCACGCCGATGAGGTCATGCATCGAGGAGCTGTCAGTGTCATCGTCGCCGTTCTCGATCACGACGGGCGTGAAGCCCTCGACGCTGTTGAGGTCGGACTGCATGCGCTGGAACATCTCGCGCTCGTTGGAGTTGGAGAGCGGCAGGTAGTAGATGTCGGCCGAGGTAATGACCACGAACTGGGCCAGGTTCATCGCATAGGTGCCCTCGCGGAGGATTCCGCGCTGCAGACCCTTCTGACCACCGTTGGCGAGAAACCCGCGCGCATCCTGGAAGTTGTTCGACTTGGGCACGATGCGACCGAGCAGCTGCGTGTTGGGCAGCACCTCTCCGGAGCGGGCGAAGACGTAGCCCATCTGTCCCTGGGGAATCGTGATGAGCGGATACTTGTGCACCTTGTACATCCAGCCCGGGCGCATGTGGATGCCGCCGCGCAGGACGTCGGGCAGGTAGCCCGTCTCGCCGTCCATGCTGATGATGCTGTCGTCGGCTGACTTGCGGCTCGACCACCAGCGTTCGACGATCGCGAACTCGTCGTTGCGCACCACGCGCACGCCGAGCAGCTTGAAGATCACGAGGTACGCCACGAGGACGCAGATCACGACCTTCAGAACGACTACGAGGATGTTTGTCATCGCTTCTCCTTCTCCGTGCGAGCCTACGCCCGCAATTCAATGACTATCTGCCAGAGGACCTTCTCGAACTCACTGTCTGAGGGTCAGGGTGCAACCCTCGCACGAAAGGTATTCGCCGTCCGCCAGGGTGATCGAGTTCACGTCATGCTTGTCCGTCGCATGAGCCCCCGAGTACTTGTTGACGTTGTCAATCACGGTGATGTCCGTGCCAACATCCCCGAGACTCCCGATGCGCTCGGCATAGGAGTATGACGCGTCGCTGAACGTGATGTCGTAGGTACCCGCCATGACATCGACCCCCACGGCGTAGACGCCATCTTCGTCGATCGAGGTTGCTGGTACCGTCATTGAGCGCGCGCTATCGATCGAGTCGAGCAACACGCCCGCGGGGTTCTCCTCCCGCTGACTCTCGGTGCCGTCGACGGACACATAGATGTTCACGACGTTTCCTTCTTTGAGGCTGATGTAGCCCTGCTTGGAGGGCAACGAATACGACGTAAAGAAGTTGGCGCCCTGGAATAACGACGACGAGGTCGACGTGAGGTCCTTGTACGTCAACACGTCGATCAGGTACGACGAACCGTAGACCCCCTTGACGGCAGCGTTCGGGGAGACGCGGTAGATACCTGGCTGGATGTCCTTGCCAACGACATAGTCACCAGACCCATAGCTTCCGTCGGCGTTGACGGTGCCTTGATAGAAATAGTCTTCGATAGATTTGTTGGTCGACGTGACCGTGTTCGACGTCGTCTTGGAAGTCGTGGTGCTCGACGTCTTATGAGAGGACATGAGAGAAGAGCCGAAGTTCGAACCCACGCAGCGACCGACGAGCGTAACGACGAGGAAGACCATGACGACGATGAGAATCGCGCGAATGACGGCCAAGCCGCGCCCCATCGAGCCAGAACGCCTGGGATTTGACCGAGGCCTGCGTTGTGCCCATGGCTTGGATTGTGCCTGAGGCATGGAGGGACGATACCCCTGAGGCATGGAGGGGGGCGCTGGCCGCCCAGACGGCGCAGCGGAAGGCTGCTTTGGCGGAACCTTTGGCCGCGCGGGAACCCGCGGGGTCGAAGCGGCCGGCGACGGAGACGCCTTTGGCACAGCCGTCCGAACGCGACTGGCAAACTCTGGCGAGCGCGAGTCTGACGTGCTCAAACTCCCCGCAAAGGGACGGGGCTCGGTTGAGGGATGCGGCGCCGGCGCCCCATCACCCTGCTGCCATGGCAGCTGTCGAACGACCTTCTTGCCCATGCTGCCCGCCTTCTCACCAGATTCCTGAACCAATATTGTATTGAACCCCGGCGGTCTGGCAAAACCAGCGGCTCCCCGATTACGTTTTGAGGCATCCAAGCGCACGGTCAGACAAAGAGACCCTTGACAAATACTATGCTAAGCACAATATTAGCTCTTAACATAGTATGTCTCGCATAGCATCGGGAAGGGAGGTACGCATGGAACCCCAGCTCAAGAGGGGCTTTCTCGACCTCTGCATTCTCGCCGCCGTCGCCGAGGAGGACTCGTACGGCTATCAGATCATCAAAGACGCCCCCGCCTGCCTCGAGCTCTCCGAGTCGACGCTCTATCCGATCCTGCGACGCCTTGCTAAACAGGGCGCCCTCTCGGAGTATTCGCGTGAGCACAACGGACGCCTTCGCAAGTACTACTCGATCACGGAGCTCGGAAGGCAGGAACTCGACAGCTTCGTCGGGGACGCGGGGTCAATCCAGGAGATCATCGCCTACGTGAAGAGGGGTGCGGGCAAATGAAGAAGGAAGAGTATCTCGAGGGGCTGAGGACGGCGTTGAGGGCGGCCAAGCTTCCCTCGTTCGCCATCGCCGAGGGTGTCGAGTTCTACACCGAAGCGATTGACGACCGCATGGAGGATGGCGCATCCGAGGAGGACGCCGTTGCACAGATGGGTCCGCTGGAGGATGCGCTCGCGGCAGTATCCGCCGAGGTTCCGCCCGTGCCTCGCCGCATCGCGCATCTGAGCACGGGTAGCCACGTGCTCGACATCGTGCTCGCCGTCATCGCATGTCCGGTCTGGATACCGTGCACGCTGGCATGCGTCGGAGTCATCGCCTCGATCTACCTGGCGCTCTGGCTGCTGGTGGCCACCGTATGGATGCTCGTAACGGCAGCCTTCCTCACGGGTGCCGTCGGTGTGTTTGCATCATTCTGGGGAATCGCAAACGGCGCACCCGCGATGGGATTCCTCGGGCTCGGCATCGGACTTGCGGCGTCCGGCATCGCCCTGCTCGCCGTGCCACTGGCAGCATGTGCAACGTCGGCACTGGTGAAGCTTGCCGAGAGGTTCGCTCGGTGGGTCGCGGGCCTCTTCATGAAGGGCAGAAAAGAAGCAAGGGATGCCGGCGAGGGCTCGCCCGACTCCACTCGGCTCAGGACTCCGAGCTGGCCGAGGCAACTGCTCGTCATCGGACTGGCAGCGCTCGGGGCAGGAACGCTTCTGGCGCTCATGGTGCTTGCGTCATGCGGGTTCGACCCCACGAGCCTGCCGCAGCTGCCTCAAGTGTCTCTCTTTGGCATGCAGCTCGACATCTTCGAGTTCCGCAGGGATTCGGTGATGGTCATCTCGAGATAAGGTACCGCGTCGAGTGCCTTTGCCGCGAGACGAGACGTCGCGCCGCCGTCAGTGCTGAGGCGGCAGCGGGGGCCGGGGTGGCTGAGGCGGCTGAAGGGGTGGCTCCTTGCGGACCGCCCTGTTGTAGAGAGCGCTGATCGCAAAGCACGTCAGACCGCCGGCGATGAGGGCGCCTACGCGAACCGTGGGCGACGAGGTCCAGACGTCAATCAACGCGAGCTTGCCCACCGCGCAGAGGGTTCCGTAGAGTCCGAACGAGCGCATGCCGCGGTTGACCAGGGCAAAGCCGATGCCGAGAAACGCCAGCGCCACGACCATGATCAGGAAGCTGTACGCATACGCCGCCGCACTGCCAGACGACTGGATTTCGAGTACCCCCACAAGCAGCAGACACAGGGCAATGCCGTTTTCTGTGGCACGCGCCAGGTCATCACGGTTGGCCTTCGCATCGCCGATTGCCCTCGCCAGCACCATCACACCGACAACGAAATAAACGCCTGGCCACAGGACCCATCCCGTCACGGGCATGCCAGTTACGGCAGCGATGAGAACGACGAGGTCCTCAGTCAGTCGCGGAGCCTGACGCTCCTTCTCGACAGTGTTCCAGACACCTGCGAGCCTCAGCGACAGCAGGACGATCGAGGCGATGACGATGCCGGGATACGAGATGTCAGCCAGCTCGTTGGAAACGCCCGGCAGGCCAACGGCAAGCATGAGGATGGCGACCACATGGAAGCGGTACTCCCACCGAGGACCCTCGGGGCCGAGCTTGCCGACAAGCGAACCCGAGCACCAGGCCATCAGCGCCTCACCAGCGACGAGCGTCATGGCGAGCACCGTCTGGAGCGGGGCAGATGCCATGCCACCAAACGAGAGGGCCTTGTCACACCATCCCAAAGAGACGAAGAGCACGTGGGTCGCCACGACAAAGATGGCAAAGACGTCATAGACGCGATCCCTTGTCCGCGAGGACAAATACATCGAGACGCCGGCAAGCACGGGAGGCCAGACGAGCTGCAGCCAGAGGAAGACGGTCGAATGGCTGTGACACGCGACGGCGAAGGCGACGAACGTGGAGAACATCGCTGCTAGTGAAACGCTTCGCAGCTCATGGCCCAAGGCGAGTCTCTTGAGCTCTGCCCACGTTCGCACCGCCAGCATCACTGCAACGAGCGGCAGGGCAATTCTGCACGGGACGAGATTGAGGCGGCTGAGACACTCGACCGCAACGAGTCCCCAGACGACTTCGGCCGCAATGTCGAACCCATGGGCCATAGAGGGGTTTGTCCCCTCCTCGAGAGGCAGTCCCCGTTCGACGTGGACGAGAATGGACGCCCCCGCAAACTGGATGAGAAGCACGGGCGTCCAAATCATCGTGACGTCCGTTACCCATGGCCCCGCCTGGTTGGCAAGACCGGCGATGAGCGTCATGCCCAGCGACGCGAGCAGCCCGAGCCTCGACAGACGCTTGCAGGCGACGGCGTCGCCCACGCAGATGACGGCCGTCGAGAGAGCCTGGTAGCCCACGAGGATGGGGACGTCAGCTGGGGAGATGTCCGCCGACCATGCGACATAGGCCGCGATGAGGGCGCCGATGTGGATGATGACGCCCATGGTAGGGGTGCCCGACGCCTTCACGAGGACGTATCCGCAGGCCGTCCACGCTGCCAGCAGAACGAGGAACGCCAGGGACGACACGGCGTGGAAGACGAAGAACGTGACCATCACGGAGATGAAGAGAGCGCCCAGGCCACAGCCGAGAAGGGTCTGCGAGAAGGCGCTGATCCGACGGCGACAGGCCAGGATGCCAGCGACGGAGAATGCCAGGGACAGCAGGTACATCGAGGTGATCTTGGCGGAGTCGCTCATGAAGGGGACGACGAGGAAGCCCAGGAACGTGACGCCAGCGAGAATGAGCAGCGACGCCACGACACCCATGAGGTTCCTGCCGACCCATCCCTCGACGTCCCCGCTGGCAGCTTGCTGCGGCACCGTCGGCAGGGGCTGAGACTGGGGCTGGGCAGCGGCAGCCGGGAACGGCGGCATGGGTGCACCGACGGGTCGCTGCACGGGGATGGGCTGTGGAGCAGCGATTGGTGACGTGGGGACGGGCGGCATGGGAGCCGAGGGCTGCTCGCCCCCGGAAAGTCGACGCACCTCCTGTTCGAGCCAGGTGATGCGCTTCTCGGCCGAGGCGAGCTTGCCAAATGCCAGGGCAACGGCAACGACAAGTGCCACGACCGCCAAGGTCATTCCGAATTCCATGCGCCATCCCGTCTACGGCATGTACGTGGTCAGAGGTTCTGATGCCAGCATACCATTCAGGTAGTAACGGACGTGGGAATCCGTAATGCGATGGGACGCGTGGCGAGAAGTGATGTACACGATTCATGTAAGAAAACGTGTACATCATGTACACGATTCTCATGATTCAACCGAGCCACGAAGCGTGCCTCTCTACGCTGCGTTCCGTCTTGGGGACGGATGCGTAAGGGGCGCCCCCGCTGCCAGTAGGACTGCCCTCCTAATTCTTAGCTCTGGCGATTCGACGATGTCAGAATCCATCGCCAAGCGGGGACGATGTCGATCGTCCCTCCCTCGACGTGCTCTGTACCCTCTTCATCAAGTGTGATGATCTTGCCACAATCGAGTCCAACCGCCCGCATTGCAAGGCTCAGCGAGCCGAGCTCCCGGGAACGGGTCTTGTCTGAAGACATGTCAGCGCACGCTTGAACGAGTTCGTAAGGTTCACGAGATAGGGCGTCGCCTACGAGGAAGTCAACCTTTTCGCGCCTTGGGGAGGGCACGGTGTAGGAGCTCACCGTCTCGATGCGCCTGCCTGCGAGCCGACGAACAAGCTCGAGGTAAATGACCGTCTCAAATCGCTTTCCAAGGTCCTGTTGGCTCGCCCGCGAGACCGCGTGGACAAGTCCCGGGTCTATTGCATACACCTTCTGCTGGGCCGTCGTGGAAGGCTTGAGCCGCATGGTGAACTCTGGAAGGAGTCGATAGAGATAGGCCTGCTCCATGAGATGCGACAAGTCGTTGAGTTTCTTCCAGTAGGCCTGGTAGCCAAGGTCTGAGAGCTGCTCGGCGAGCTTGTTGAGCGAGAGGTCGCAACCCGTGTTGCGCAGCGCAAAGAGGGCAAGCTGATTGGCGAGGGCGATGTCCCCTCTTCCCGAGCGCTCGGCTACGTCCCTCGCCACCACGTCACGGACATAGCCCTGAAGCATCTCGATCCTGTCTTCGGGAATGAGATCCTGGACGCCAGGGAACCCGCCCGCGATGAGATATGAGGAGAAGAGCCCCGACAGGCGCGTCGCGTCGCGCTGGGACACGGCGCCGATACCGGTAATTCCAGAAACGTCACGGGCGAGCGCGCCCTCTCCTGCAAACGAACAGTACTCGAGAAAGGAGAGTGGGAGCATCAGATGCGATTGCGAGCGACCACGCGACTGGGTGGCAATCTCCTCGGAGGAGAGCTTTGATGACGAGCCTGTGACCACCATCGTGGCCTTCTCATGCTCACTCACCCGCTGTAGGATGGCTTGCCAGTCACCGAGCTCCTGGATCTCATCGAGAAGAAAATAGGCACCCTGGTCACGAGCAGAGGGAACCTGACGATAGTACTCCTCGATAATCGCGGATCCCATGCCTGGCACGAGAGGTTTGAGACGGTCGTCAGAGAAATTGAAGTAGAAGATAGTGTCTCGATCTACACCGTTCTCGAGAAGTTGACGCATCTTCTGGAACAAGTAAAAGGTTTTGCCGCTCCTGCGCATACCCACGACAATGTGGTAAGTATTGAACAACTTTGGGGTGGGAAGCGCACGGATTATCTCGCTTCGCGGCTTGAGCTCGGGCGGTTCGAATTCGAGGCTCTCTTTGACCAACGACTCGATGATGTTCATTGCGTCTCCCGAAGCTGCGTCATACTTCTAATTTCTCTTAAGAAATATAGTGTACTACTTCGTAAATGAATTTAGAAGTTGAAGCTCTCGTTTCGAGCCGGCAGGCGGGGTGCCGTAATCAGCTCCGCCCGGTTCTGCTCGCCAGGCTACACCTAACCGCCTTGCCATTTGATAAGCTAGGGATACTATGGTCTGCCCCCGAGACCACCGCACGTGAGAGCGCATCAAGAGCCGTGCGAAAGGTGCTGCGATGTATCGAATGCTCATAGTGGAGGACAGCCAGGAGGAGGCGGATCGTCTCGCCGCCCACCTCAAGCGCTACGCCTCCGAGCACGACGAGGAGTTCGAGATCGACCGTCTTGTCAGCGCGCACTCGCTCGTCGCCCGAAGCCATCAGGCAGACCTCGTCTTTCTCGACATCGACCTCCCCGGCGAGAAGAACGGCATGGAGGCTGCTGCTGACCTGCGAAGATACGATACGGTCACCCCGCTCGTCTTCGTCACGAACCTGGCGCAGTTCGCCGTCCGAGGCTACTCGGTCAACGCCATCGACTTCCTCGTGAAGCCGGTTCGCTATTACGACCTGGCCATGTGCATGGATCGAGCGCTCCTCGTGGTGAGACACCGAGGCGGAAACGCCATCAGCATCCCCACGCATGACGGAATGCATGTGACCGCGATTCGCGACATCATCTACGTCGAGGTCACGGGACACTACCTCGACTACCACCTTGTCGGCAAAAATGAGCCGCTGCGAGTGCGCGGGTCCCTTGAAGATGTTGCTCGTAGCCTCGCAGGCACGTCGTTTGTCCGCGTTGCCAAAAGCCACCTTGCAAACATGTCCCATATCAAGGATGTCCAGGGGGACGAGGTCCGCATGGACTCCGGCGACACGCTCTACTTCACGCGGACGAAGAAGCGAGAGGCGCTCGCGACCATCGCGGCCTTTCTCGGCGGCAGCACATGACGAATCCATCAGACATGCAGCTGGTCTCCGCGACCTTTCCGATCATCCTGACCGCCTCGCTGTTCACGGCGGCGAAGATCATCCTCGCCATCTGGCTCTTTGTCCGGAAGCTCCCGCACAGGAACCGCTTCGCCCTACGTGCAGTGGTCGTCTTCGCAGTCGTTCTCGTCGCTGTTGTCGCCGGGTCGTGGGTCGGCACCGTCCAGAATCCGAGTCTGACCACATCGAACCGCTATCTCGCTCAGGCCGCGGTCTTCATTCCCCTTCCCATCGCGTGCCTGGCAGCGACCGCATGGCTGTACGACGCCTCGCCATGGACCCTGCTGTTCTGCGTGACGGCCGGCTACACGCTGCAGAACATCGCAAGCTCTGCCGAGACGTTCAACTGGCTGCTGTCACTCGTGCTCACGGGCGGGGTATCCGAACCCTTCGCAGCCCTTGACATGCTCGTTACCCCACTCGTCATCTATGTGGTGGGCTATCTGGTGCTCGTACGACGTATCGAGCGAGAGGGACTCGAGCTCATCCAGGACCGCAAGATGCTCCTCATGATTCTGGCGCTGCTCGCCCTGGTCATTGGTTTCGACCTCGTCAACAAGCAGCTCGAGGAAATCGGGACGCCGGTGGAGTACGTCATCATCCTGCGCGTCTTCCATTTCTGCGTCTGCGTGTTCATGCTGCTGCTGGAGTACGAGATGCTCTACAGCAAGAGTCTCAAGACGGAGATCTCAACGATGTCGCGCGTCATGGAGGGCGAGCGGAGACACCTCGAGCTTTCGCGCGAGAGCATCCAGGCGATAAACGCTCGCTGCCACGATATCCGCCATCAGGTCCTGAAGCAGCTCACCCGCGACGACTCCCCTCATGACAGAGAGACCCTCACTGCAATCGCACGGGAGATCAGCATCTACGACTCCCAGGTCAAGACGGGCAACGAGACCCTGGATGTCGTCATCACCGAGAAGGGACTCCTCTGCGAGCGAGAGGGCATCTCCCTGTCCTGCATCGCAGACGGCTCAGCGCTCTCATTCATGTCGGCCACCGACATCTACGCCCTCTTTGGTACCGTGCTTGGCGATGCGATGGACGCGGCACAGGCGAACGACGACCTCTCCTGCCGTCGCATCGTGGTAAACGTCCACCAAGCCATGGGCTTCGTCTCGACACACATCGAGTACCCTGCCTCGGGGGCAGCCGAGAGGGATGCATCCGTTCCCCTGCGGCTCATCGTCGAGTCCTACGGCGGCACACTTGAGCCGAGCGAGAAGAACGGCGTCCGTCGGGTGGACATCCTCTTCCCCGCCAACCCCCGTAGCTAGGGCATCGGGGTAGCGCAGGGGCCCCAGCCTTCGATCGGACTGGGGCCCTCTGACTTCATGCAGATTCCCTACCTCATCGAGAGCTGTAGACGGGTTCTACTCCTCGACGACAGCCGCCTTGCGGCTTCTTCTCGGCTTGTACTTCTCGGGGTGGCGCTTCTCGTCACGTGCGCGGGCGACGAGTCGCCAGATGTAGAGACCGACGAGCGCCCAGAGCACGACCGTGGCGGCAATCGCGCCGATTCTCCAGCCGGGCATGCTCGTGGTGTAGGTCGCGCCTGGCGCAGCACCCTGAGTTGCGTTGGAGTTCGCAAGCGTATAGGCGATGTCATGGATGGAGTTCCTCATCGCCCAGCGCGCAGTCGCGCTGTCGTAGTCGTTCAGGTTCCACATGAAGGGCATGTACATGCAGAGATAGGCATCGGATCCCGTGCGCAGGCAGAGATCGCGGAAGTTGTTGTCGCCCCATACCCAGTAGTCGGTGTAGACCGTGCCGCGGAATCCCCACTCGCCGCGGAGCACGTTCTGGAGGAGGTTGGGGTTGACCGTGCCGAGTCTGGTTCCCACGCCCGCCTGTGAGGGCATGATGCCGGTTGTGGCGCGCATGACCTTCGTCGTGGTGGCGCCGGTCTCGTCAGCGGTGTACTTGACCGTCATGCGCGAGTCCTTGACAGCCATCTCGAACGGCTTGAAGTAGAGCTCGCGCATGGTCTGCTCGTCCGCCCAGACGCTCGCGAGGTTCGAGCGGTTGGTCTCGGTGTCGTTGAGCGCGAAGTGCTTGAGCGTGACGTAGAGGCCCTGGTCGCCCGCCCCGGAGATTGCCTGGGTGGCAAGGGCGCCCGAGAGGACGGGGTCCTCGGAGTAGTATTCGAAGACGCGTCCGGAGAAGGGACTCCTGTGCAGGTTCACCGCCGGGCAGTACCAGCCCGTGATGCCGTTGGCCAGCGCCTCCTGACCGAAGGCGGCACCCACGCGATAGAGCAGCACGGTGTTCCAGGTCGATGCCATGACCGGCCCAAACGGGAAGGACGAGGACTTGCTCATGTCGTAGGAGTTCTGCATGCCGCTCTCGACCTTGAGGCCGTTCGCCCCGTCCTCGATCTTCGTCTCGGGAATGCCGAGTGAGCTCACCGAACCCAGCGCATAGGAGGCACCGGCAAAGTCGCGAAGAATGCCGTCCTTGTCGCCGCTCCAGTCGATCTGGTCGAGGAACGCGTCCCACTTAGGATCGTCATAGGCGACACCGCGCATCGAGGCCAGCGTGAGCCCGTTTGTGGCACCCGAGGTCGGCTGCTCGGACTCGTAGACGAGGCTTCCCTCCACGTCTCCGTAGGTGGGGTCGGTCGCAACGTCAAAGGTCGTGTCCTGGCCGAGCTGATCGGCGTATTTCTGGTCGAGCGACTTCGTGCGGTTCGCGACGGTCTGGGGCTTGGTCCCCTCCCAGTCGGCGCGCGAGAGAATCGTGGACTCCTCGTTCATGTAATCGCTCGAGGTCTGGAACTCGTTCGTCGCGGCGACATACGTCCCGGTCATCGCCTGGTCGGTCGCATTGCCGGCGTCGTCGAGCTCGGACTGGGCATCCCTGTCGGACGTCCGGATGTGCGCGTCATCCGACCCGTCATACCAGATGGTGTCAGGAATCGTGGTCGTGCGCGTCTCGATGACATCGTGACTGTCGGACCTCAGCGAGATCTGGTAGTCGCCGCCCTCGAGCAGGTAGCAGCCGGTCGTGCCATCGGGGTTCGCGTGCGTGTAGCAGTACGAGGCCATGTCCTCCTTCGAGAAGGAGAGCGTGAGCGTCTGGCTCTCGCCCGGGGCGAGAAGTTCGGTCTTGTCGAAGGCGATGAGGTTCGCGACGGGCTTCTCGACCTTGTCGTCGATGTCGAGCTGCGTGTAGGGAGCACCGTAGTAGAGCTGGACGACGTCCTTGCCCGCGTAGGTACCCGTGTTCGTGACGGCCACCTGCACGTTGATGTCATCACCCGCGTCATCGTAGCCGATGATCTGCTGGGAGAAGCTCGTGTACGAGAGACCGTAGCCAAAGGGGTAGGTGACGGCACCCGCCGTCGCCGTGGCTCCCTTGCCGTCGAGCGTTCCATAAGTGAAGGCGTCGTCCATCACGTCAGCGGTCTCGTAGTAGCGATAGCCGACGTAGACGCCCTCCTGGTAGTCGGTGTAGTAGCGATTGAACTCGCCGGCCTGGCCGCCGAGCGAGGCGCTTGAGGTAGTGACGTTGTCGTATGAGAAGCTGCCGATGTTCTGGTAGGAGGGGTCGGTCGTGAAGTCGGTGGCCCAGGTGTCGACGGTACGACCCGAGGGGTTCACGTCACCGTCCATGATGGAGGCAAGCTCGGAGAAGCCAAGCTCACCAGGCTGGCCGACCCATACGATGGCATCCGCCTCGTACTCGCCAGACATGAGCGGTGCGACCTCCATGGGCTGCGAGGCGACGAGCACGACGACGACCCTCGCGCACTTCTCCTTTGCGACCTTGATGGTCTGCTTCTCGTTCTCCGACAGTGCCAGGTAGTGAGGGGTGCCGTCAGAATAGGCGTCATACTTCATGTCCGAGCCCTCTTGACCAGCACGGCTGATGAAGACGACCCCCGTGGTGTCGGACAGGTCTCCGAGCCCGTCATAGACGGACGGGTCGTACTCGTAGATGAAGCTGTTGCCGCCGAGCATGCTGCCGGCCTTGCCTGCTTCGGTCGTACCCGGTGCCTCCTTGAGAGGCTCGGGGTCGCCAGCCGCAGTCATGACGTCAATGGCAGAGGTGTCCACGGTATATGCCTTGCCGAGGCCGTCCTGGGCATTGACCGGGTCGACCGACCATTTGGCTGAGCCGCCACTCGACACCTGACCATAGACTGGGTTGATGGCCGCATAGCCAAAGGGCGACACGGTCGAGCCCTTTGCGAGCGGGAGGACGCCGTCGTCCTTGAGGAGGACCGTGCCCTCCTGCAGGACCTCGTCCGCCACATCGTATGCGGCATCCTTTGCCTCGTCCGAGCTCGAATACTGCTCGTCGTAGTAGGAGGTGTCCCAGCCCTCTGTTCCCTCTGGCTCGTTCACAGTCTGGGTTCCGTTGCCGAGAAACGCCCCGACCGTCGGTGCGAACGCCGTTCCCAAGGCAGTCACGACGCTGGCCAGAAGCACCACGACGATCATCGGTGGAATGGTGAGCAGCCTCCACTTGAGACCCCTCATCTTCAGCCTTGTCTTCTTTTTCGCCATCAGCTCTCCCCTCGATTTGCACACTGATTCAGCGGTCGCATCCCGGCGACCTGATGCTCTGAATCTAATCTGAAGGGGGCACGAAAAACGAAGGGCTGGCACGACACGCGCCCACGCTGGCACAAGACGCAACGAGACCATCTTGGAGCGGAAGCTTTTTGAGGAAGGAGTGACACCGACCCGCAACGTGAACGGGAGCTGCACGCGCTGCCCTCCACTAAGAAGGTAGGCAACAGGTTGCCAGTCACGTCTGAACAGGACTTCTCTCCGAATGGTTCAGATGTTGTCCCGGTATACTCGGCACGGGTTCCCGAACGCCACCTTGTCGGACGGGACGTCTCTCGTGACGACGCTGCCTGCGCCGATGACGACGTTGTCACCGATGGTGACTCCGGGAAGGACTATCGCTCCCCCACTGATCCAGACGTTGCCGCCGATGGTAATGGGTGCGGTAACGGTCTTGCAGAACGAGAAGGATCCGTCCGCAGTCGGAATGCCAAAGCGCTCGGTGGCATTCGTGGGATGGTATGCCGTAATAAGCTGCACACCAGGTGCGATGAGGGCGTTGTCGCCGATTCTGATGACATTGTCGTCAAGGAAGGAACAGTCCATGTTGACCTCACAGTTGTCGACAAAGAAGATGTTCTCCCCATAGTCGACGTAAATGGGTGGGGTTATCCAGAGACCCTTCCGAACCCTCCGAGAAGTTCCCTGAGCAGTCTCTCCTTGCCTGCGACATCTGCCGAGGGCAGCGAGTTATAGACGCTCGCAAGGTCCTTTGCCAAGTGCCATCTGGCGAGAAGCTCCGCATCGCCCGGATCATAGAGCTCACCCGCGAACATCTTCTCTCGTTCTGTCATCGCTTGGACCTCCTCTGGGTTTGACCTTGCCGTATGTGCAAACCCGTTCTCCGTCATCCGCGGATAGAACGGCTTGTCAGAACCATATCACCAGGCGGGTTATGTGGGCTATTCCAGAGTGGGCTGGCAGCACGCGGGGAGCGGAAGTAGCAAAAAGGTCGGAGACCATAGGGCCTCCGACCTCTGGTTTTCCACGCCGTTCTCGGCAAAGAAGGTCGTCCGAAAGGACTTCCGAGAGGAGAGCCGCCCCATCTCCAAGCGCTACGTCTGCCCCCCTGGCGGACCATCCACACCACCTCGAAGCGTCAGCTCAACGCATTCGTCGAGGACTAGAAGCATGAGCCAACGCCGGCATGGACGTCGTCGCAGGAGCCAGCCGCGTAAGCGTCTCGAGCTACCTCGGCCTCTACCACGGTGGTAGGAAGGACCTCGTCAAAGCGACGTTCTTCTCGAGGGAGGACCTGCTCGTGCGGGAAGCTCAGGCGCTCCTGGGCAGCATGAGGCTCGATGCCGTGTCGCCGACGATTCTGCAGGCCCTATACGCAAACGCCCGCGAGAAGGGGACGCTAGCTCTTCATGGTTCACGGTCTCGTGAAGCGCGCGCTCCAGCAGGCAGTGAACGACGGCCTCATCGCCAAGAACCCGGCGATGGCTGTCAAGGTCGCACAACCAGAGTACAAGCACCGCCACTCCCTCACTGCAGACGAGCCCAAAGCGTTCAAGCACACACTGCTCGAAGAGGAGGCGTGCTCTCACGTCGTGGCTACGCTCCTCCTGCTGGAGACCGGCTGCAGGCGCGGCGAAGTCCTCGGTCTGAACTGGGAAAACGTCTCTCTCGAGACCTGTCGGGTCAGCATCCGTCAGCAGCTCACGTCGGACGGGGTTATCACCTCGCCGAAGTCGAAGATGAGCAGGCGTCAAATCGCCATCGGCGCAGGAACCGCCGACTACCTCATAACCTGGAAGGAAACCCAGAGGGCCGCGCAGCAAAGAAGGGACTAAAGCAGTCCGAGAAGACGTCTTAGTAGCAACTGGCCCCGGTCTGACGATTGAATTTCTGTCCAAGCACCCTCTTATTCTTGAACTATCACATCCCTCCCATAGGGAGGAGGGAAGAGAGAGGAGAGAGGAGTGCCCTATGGATCGCATCGTGAGCGTTGGATCTACCGTCACGAAGAGCTTCGAGGCCGACGAGCTATCGATTGGGATTGCCATCGATGGCAGGCGCAACACAAGGAACGAATGCACCTCTTCCTATAACGCACTACTCGGCCAGATCCGCGCTGCCTTCATCTCGGCGGGCGTTTCACCAGAGCTAGTGCGCAACAGCAACTTCTCGGTGCACCCCCATTTTGAGAGTCTCTACGAGAAAGACGAGGATGGAACCTACTACAAAGCGAGCCAACGCCTCGAAGGATACGACTTCAATGCAGACATTGACGCAAAGATCGAGGTAGCATCCCAGCTTGCCAGCCCTATTTGGGTCGCGCTCAGCTCATGCGGCAAAGAAGTGAGCTTCTGCTTCACCTATGGATTGGCAAACCCCGACGAAGCTAAACGACAGCTCCTTGTGGAGGCAATCGAGCTCTCTCGAGAGGAGGCCAGCATACTCGCAAAAGCGTCAGGAGCAACCCTCGGTTCGGTCATCTCCATCTCTCACAACTACGATGACGAGTTCCCTGGAAGGATGTTGGGAGGTTTTGCAGAAGCACCACGTAGTACCCAAGGAGATGCACCGAGATTCGTCCCAGAGCCTATCGAAGTCGAGTGCGAAGTAAACGTTCAGTGGGAGCTCGTCATCTAGAAAGTACTGTCCTCGGAAAGCGATGCAATGGCAGCGACAACCAACGGGAGCTTGGTGTGGGAGAAGCCGCTCCTCTCCATCGACGAACAGATCGAGCACCTCAAGCGCAAGGGCGTGAGGTTCGACCTCTGCAGCGAGGACGATGCGAGGACTTACCTTTCCGACAAGACCTATTACTTCAAGGTCGTCTCCTACCGGTCCCTCTTCCAGAAGCGCATAGGCGGAGGGCATGACGGCGAGTACGTCGACCTCGACTTCGCCTATCTCAAAGAGCTCGCCTCCATCGACCAGCAGCTGCGCTACACGCTCATCCCCATGACCCTCGACGTCGAGCATTTCGCCAAGACGAAGGTGATGCACGAGGCCACCATTCGCGGGGAGGACGGCTACTCGATCGTGGCCGATTACAAGGCCGGTCTCGCCCCACAGGACCTGAAGCGCCGGAAATCTGAGCTTTCCATGCTCAAAAGGGATGTCTACTGTGGGGACCTCTATCAGAAGTATCAGAGAGAGATGCCTGCCTGGGCCCTTCTGGAGCTCGTCTCGTTCGGAACCTTCATCGACTTCTACCTGTTCTGCGGTCGCAGATGGGAGGATGGCAAGATGACGGAAGAGCACTACCTCCTCCGCCAGACGAAGGCGGTGAGAAACGCCTGCGCTCACTCATCCAATGTCGTGAACGGCTTCGTCGGGTCTGACAGCAGGATCGTCACCTCGGAGAGTGTGAGCCAGGCCCTCTCAAGAGCGGGGATATCGAGGCGCGCAAGAAAGGTCCGAATGGGCAATGCGCGTCTTCAGCAGATCGCCACTCTCCTTTACCTTCACTCAAGCATCGTGACCGGGACGACGACACGGGCCGCGGCCCTCTCCAGACTCGACTCCCTGGAGAGCAGCATGATGCGGGTACGCCTTGAACTTGACTTCAACGATGCCGTCCGATCCTCTTTCGATTTCCTCATGAAGCTCTTTGACAATTGGTTCTGAAGCTCGATAATGAGCTCAGATAAAAAACCTTCGGGTTTGTAAGGCGGGGTCGCAAAAGCGGTCCCGCCTAGTTTTTGTCCCCGCACTCAACGCATAGTGCAAAGAAATCTCGGCGGCTCACCACGGAGCAGCTGGCTGCATATTCACCACATGAAGGGGAATTCGCGCCCCATGCGCCAGCAACCCGCCAAGAGCAATCTGTGGGCCAGAGACAGCCGTATGGAACCCAAAGTAGGCGGGAATAGAAAAAGGTCGGAGACCATATAGCCTCCGACCTTTGCTTTCGATGGAGCCAGCAATCAGACTCGAACTGATGACCCCCGCTTTACGAGAGCGGTGCTCTACCAACTGAGCTATGCTGGCGCGAGTACTAACTATACGGTTGACCCCCCTGTTTTTCAAGCCCAAGTCTGCAATTCTCGGCCTATCCACAGGAAGGCAGGGCTACAGCAGGCGGATAATCCCGCGCACCAGGCGCTCGAAGTCGTCCGCGTGGCGCGTGGCCTCGGCGAGGACGCTCTCGTGGGTGGTCTCGGCAGCACCTGACTCGTTGGCGGCGAGCGTGAGCCCGAGCACGTTCATGCCGAGCGCGTTGGCCATGATGACCTCGTTCACCGTGGACATCCCCACGTAGGAGACGCCAATCGCACGCAGGGCAGCAACCTCGGCGGGCGTCTCGAAGCAGGGCCCGAGCGTGCCCGCAAGCACGCCCTCCTCCACGGAGATGCCCTGGTCGTCAGCCACGCCGCGCGCGAGCGTGCGCAGGTAGGGGCTGTAGGCCTCGCTCATGTCGATGAAGGGCGTGTCGACGTCGCGCAGACCGTCCCACTCGGCAAGGGGATTCCTGCCCGTGAGGTTGATCTGGTCGGTCAGTATGCCAAGGCCCATGTGCGCATTGCCCGGGACGGAACCCGTCGCGCACGCGAAAATGATGTCGCGGCAGCCCAGGTGATGGGCATGACGAACGAGCGCGGTGACCTCGGAAGCGGAGTAGCCCTGGTAGAGGTGGATGCGTCCCGGATACACGACCACAGGCACACCGTCGATTGTGCCGATGGTGGCCTCGAAGCTATGGCCGGGCACAGGGCTGGCATCCTCGGGAAAGCCCTCGATGTCGTGGTAGTCGATGCGACGCACGTGCTTGACGAGACTTCCCAGGTGTCCGAGACCGGTTCCGAGCACGATGGCGACGGGATGCTCGACTGACGGCTTGCACGACTCGACGATCTCCTCGGTAACCACGCAGACCCCCTCCTTCTCGAGGCGACTGGCAAACACGCCATCGCCCGCGACCAGACTTCCAGAGTATGTTCCATCGTAGATGACATGATGCCCGCATGACGGACTCTTTGCCTTGAGGACGGCAAGTGGTGCACCAGATCGCAACACGGGGCCGACGCACTTCTCGGCTCCGCGGATAAAGTCCTCGGTGACGTCCGTACCGTCACGCAGCCAGATGCGTCCTCCTCGCTGCTCCGCCGGAGGGCGCGGGACGGGCAGACCGCTCGCGGTCTCGGGACACACCCGAACCACCTCGACCTTCTCGGCAAGCTCGAGCACGGCAGCGTTTGGTTTTGCTCCCCCATCGTAACGGACGAGCGCCCCGAGAAGGCAGCCGCTTATCGCAACGCGCATGTGGACACCTCCCGTCGACGCTGGTCACATGGTACCCGTTCACGCGAGGCCGGACATCCGAGACGGACGGCGAGGATTGTATCGCACGATAGGATTATGTACGTAAACGTATCGCACGACACACCAGAGCCTCCAGAGCGTGTCGTGCGATAGCTTTTTGTGCGCAATCGTATCGTGCGATACAGCTGAAAGCCCTTCTCGCCCTCTTCTCCGCACCTACCCTCCCCCGCCATAAAAAACGGGGCCCCGGAGGGCCCCGCCGAGTCGCATGCACTCGAATCCGTCCTAGACGGCGAGAGAGCCGATCTGAATCGTCGCGTTGGAGAGCAGCGTGTTGACGTAGTCGGTCCACTCGGTCGAAGCCTCGCTCGAAGCCGTCTGGTAGTCGCTGTAGGCGACGTAATAGGCGGCCTCGGCGGCCTCGTAAGTGGCGGAGTCGTTGGAGATGGAGTAGCTGGAGAGCGCCGTGTAGTAGGTGCCGTCGGTGCTGGCCCAGGTGTTGTTGGTGGCATCCCACTCGTCACCCGCAAGCGCGATGATGTACTGCGCATAGTCAGCGGAAGCGGTGTCGGTGCTGCCGTCGGAAGGAGCGGTCGGGGCGGTGGGAGCATCGGGGATCGTGGTGGTGACCTTGGCGTCACGGAGCTTCTTCATGAGAGCGGCGTCGGTGAGGATGGTCTTGGTGGTGTCCTCATCGAGGTTGTAGTTCGAGCCGATCGTGGCATAGTCGTCCGTGCCGAGCGTGTCGTTGGCATAGGTGGAGACGTCGTCGTCGGTCACGGAGTAGCCCTCGTCGGCAGCGGCCTTGAGCACGATCTGGTTGCGTGCGTAGCTCACGACGTCATCGGCAGTGGGCACGTTGTAGGTGTCGTCGTCGTTCTTCGCCGAGTCGAGCGAGGAGCTCGTCGTGATGACCTCGCGAGAGGTCACCTTGTAGGTCTCGCCACCATAGGTGTACGTGGCGATCGTGTCGTCGAGCTTGTCCTCCGTGCAGGTGGTCGCGCCGTCAAGCGACACGGAACTCGAGCTGCGGAACACGAAGTGACCCACGAGCACGCCGACGACAAGCGCCGCAACGGCGATGGCCGCCCAGACGGGCGTGGAGAGGCCACCCTTGCGAGGGCTCGTCTCGATTGTCTTGTTCTCGTTCTCTTCTGCCATTGATTCACCTCTTTGATTGGTGGGCACCAGCGATCGGCACCTCACTAACACACTCGGCCAAAACGTTATGATTCTATCGCAACGTCCACCTGTCTCCCACCATCGACAGAAAGACTCCCCCCCGCGCACACAACGTTGACCATTTCCTTGAGGTTGGGAGCAGAAACCTGGGAAGAAGGCGACCTCGGAGGTCGCGACGACTCTAGGACTTGAGCTCGGCGACGATCTCTGCGGAGAAGGACTTGATGTAGCCCATGCCGTTGGCCGCGTCGAACTCCACACGCGACGCGAGCGCCTTGGCGGTCTGCTTGGAGATGTCGCCGCGGGCAAATCCGACGAGACCCACAAGCATGTCGTGGTACTCGGCATCCCCGTGGAAGCACTGGATCGCCTCGTCGAGCAGTGGCCACGCCCGGTCGGACCGGTCGGCGGACATCGAGCCGTAGGCGCAGAGGAACAGGAACGCGGCGAGTCTCACCGTGAACGACTCGTCATCGAAGAGCGACGCCTCCGCCCCCTCGAATGCCGGGTCGATCTCCTCGACGTGACCGGGCTCGAGCGTGGTCAGCGCGTCCATGGCCTCCCAGCGCGTCTGCGCCTCGGGACGATAGAGTGCGTCTACGAGCGCGGGGATGTGCTTCGAGACCTTCTCGGGGTCTGACTTGGCGTATGTCGCAAGCTCGTGCGCGGCCTCCTGGCGCCTGCGCCTGCTCGGACTCGAGAGTCCCTCCACGAGCTCGTCGACGATGCCGTCGACGTCCTGGTCGGTGGTGACGTTCTTGTTCTCATCAGCCATGATGTCGTTCCTTCCTCTACTCGCAGAAACCGTCGACGACCACGGTGCCGCTCTTCGGGTCTTGGTGGATGTCGATGAACCCTAGCTTGGCCGCCTCGCGAAGGAGCGCCGAGAACGACCGGTACCCATAGGACGCCTCCGAGAACTGCGGCCGCTTGCGGCGCATCATGTCCTTGAGAAGCGATGCCAGGATGAAGCTGTCGTTCTCGCGCTGGAAGGCGTCAATGGTCTCGAAGAGGAGCTGGTAGCAGTCCTCGTTCCCCTTGGGAACCTTGCCCTGGAAGTCGGGGATGCCCGTCTTGCTCGCGATGTCCTCGTAGAAGATGAACTCGTCGCACACCTCGGCCAGGAGCGAGCTCGTGGCCTCCTTCATGCCGACGCCGATGACGGTCTTGCCGAACTCCTTGAGCTTGGAGACGAGCGGCGAGAAGTCCGAGTCGCCGGAGAGAATGGCGAAGGTGTCGATGTGCTCCTTCGTGAGGCAGACCTCGACGGCGTCCACGGAGAGGCGGATGTCTGCCGAGTTCTTGCCGGTGAAGGCACGGTCGGGAATCTCGATGAGCTCGACGCCCAGCTCGTGAAGGGGCGTGACGGCGTCGGAGAAGCGCTGCCAGTCGCAGTAGGCGCGCTTCGAGGCGATGCGGCCCTTGTCGACGAGACGCTCGAAGATGAGCTTGACGTCGGGCATCGGACCCGCCTCCTGGTGTCCGTTGCGCTTGCGCTTGCCCGTGCCGAGGGCGAGGTTCTCGTAGTCGATGAACACCGCGATGGAGCTCTGCGGGGTTTCGGTATTACTCATATGCTACTTTCTTCCTTTCGGATTCTTCTCTTCGTCAGAGGTGTCGGAACCGGCGACGCTCATGAACTCCGGCTCGGGCGTGCCCTCCTTGCGGGCGCGGCGAACCGCCTCGGCGTTGCCGTTCTTCGACCTCCGAAGATGGTCCTTGTTGACTTTGAACGTCTTGTCCACGAACTTCCACGGGCCGACGCTCTCGCCGAAGCCCATCTTGCAGCCGGCCATCCCACCCGCGATGATACCGAACGGGACGCCCGTGACCACGTAGACCGTGAGCATCATGCAGATGGCGATGCCCGCCACGCCGATGCCGTAGATCTTGAGGTTGGCGATGAGGTAGTCGTGCTTGGTGACGCACCCCTGCCCCCAGCCCTCACCGAGGTTCATGCCGAGCATGATGCCGAAGGCGAGGAAGAGGATGAAGAGTATGGCGAGGGCGAAGTCGATCATGTGCTACGCCCGTCCGTGCCGGCGAGGAAGGTGATAGAAGTTCCTCGGGTCGTTGGGGTCGGACTCGGGGCCTGCCTCTGCGGCACCGTCCGAATCCTCGTCATCCCCGCCCTCGATGCGGGACCAGTCGAGACCGGCGGCCTTCTGGTCATCGGCCTCGGCGTAGAGCAACGTGATCGCCTGCGTGCCCAGCCGGCTTCCGCCGATCTCGCAGAGCGTGTCATAGAGCGCGAAGGCGGTGTCCGCCCCGGGGAGGGTGACGTCGAGGTCCTCTGCCTGCTGAAGCGCGAGGCCGATGTCCTTGCGCAGGTGCTCGGAGAGGAAGCCGGGGCGATAGTCCCCCTCGAGCGACTTCGGCGCAAGTCTCTCGAGCGCGACCGAACCTCCCATGCCGGACCCCACCATCTCGAGCATCTGGGCCACGTCGAGCCCACCCTGCTCGGCGAGCGCCATGGCGTCGGCGTAGCCGACCATGCACGAGGCGAGAGAAACCTGGTTGCAGAGCTTGCCCGTCTGACCCTTGCCCGCGCCTCCCATGTAGAAGACCTTGTCCGAGAAGGTCCTGAGGATGGGGAGCACCGGCGCGAGGTCCTTCTCGACAGCTCCGGCGATGAGCGTGAGCGTGCCCGCGATGGCACCGGCATCCCCGCCCGTGACGGGGCAGTCGAAGGCGTGCTTGTCCTCAACCTCGGCGGCGTCGTGGATGTCGCGCGCGAGCTGGGGCGACGAGGTGGTGAGGTCGATCAGGTAGGCGCCGCGCTTCGTGGCGCGGATGAGGCCGTTCGTGGCGAGGTAGACGTCCTCGACGTCGGAGGGATAGCCGACCATGGTAAAGACGACGTCGGCGTCCTTGGCGGCCTCGGCGGGACTGTCCGCCCAGTGGGCGCCGCGAGCGAGAAGCACCTCGGCCTTCGCCTTGGTGCGGTTGTGCACGGTGACGTCGTAGCCGGCATCCATGATGTGGCCGGCGATGGGCGCGCCCATGATACCCGTGCCGATGAAGGCGACCTTGCTGTTACGCGTGATGAGCATGCACGTGATCCTTCCGAGATGGCTTCGCTACTGCTTGGTGTCGGGGTCTCCGCCACGGACCTTGTGGGCGATGCGGTCGCTGAGGGACATCTTTTCGCGGCGGTCGGTGCCCCAGAACACGATGGCCACCATGCCCGAGCCGACGTGGGCGCCGAGGGTGGGACCGATGGAGCTGCGAATCACGGTGATGTCCTCGCAGCCCTTCTCCTTGCGAATCTGCCCCTCGAGCCAGTCGGCGTCGTGCTCTGCGTCCGCAGACATGATGCCGATGGGAAGCGACGGATCGTGGGAGTAGTTGTCGCGGAACTCCTGGACGAGCGCACGCAACGCCTTCTTGCGGCCGCGGCACATGCCGTTGACCGTGAGCGACCCGCTCGTGTCGAAGGAGAGCTCCGGCTTGACGTCGAGCTTGCCGCCGATGTTGGCCGCGGCGGGGGGAATGCGTCCGCCGGCAGCGAGGATCTTCATGTCGTCGATGGTGAAGTAGCCGTGCACGAAGTAGCGTGCGTCCTTCGCCCACTCGAAGAGCTGTCGGGCCGTGAGGCCCATCGACGCCTGGTGCACGCATTCGATGGCGAGAAGTTCGGCCGCGGAGGAGGGGCACACGTTGTCGAGCACATAGAGCTCGAAGTCGGGATGCTTGTCGCGAACATACTGCGCCGCCTGCTCGGCGGCGTAGAAGGAGGACGAGAGGCCCGCGGTGAACGCGAGGTAGAGCGTGGGCGTGCCCTCCTTGGCGGCCTCCTCGAAGCAGTCGAGGTAGGAGCCGGGCGTGACCGCCGCGGTGGTGTAGTGGAACCCCTTGCTCTTCCGCATGCCCTCGTAGAACTCGTGCGGAGTCTGCGACCTCCAGTTGTCGTCGAGGTGCTCGCCGTCGGGACCGACGTAGGAGAACTCGATGACCTTCACGCCGAGACGCTCGGCGACGCCCTGCGCGAAGTCCGCGCAGGAGTCCACGATGATGTTCACGTTGCGCCTGTTGTGATAGGCCTTGCCCAGGCGCGCAATCTCTTGCGGCACCTGGGCATCGGTAACTCCATCTGTCTGGGCAGACTCACTGGCTTCTGAGTTGTCCTTACTGCTCATTCTCTTCCTCAATCTTGGGCTTGATGATGCCATAGCCCCCGTGCTTGCGATGGTAGATCACGTTCACGAGACCGGTGGTGGCGTTTGTGAACACATAGAAGTCATGGCCGAGAAGGTCGGTCTGAACGAGCGCCTCCTCCTCGGTCATGGGAGTGAGCTCGACGTACTTCTCGCGGACGAGCTGATCGTCATCGTCGCCGGACGCCGGGGGATCGATGAGGCTCGCCAGGTCATCGATGCTGGGGGCGGAGACCTTCTCCGCGGCGGCGCGCTGACGGCGATCGACCACGCGGGTCTTGTACTTGCGGAGCTGGCGGGAGACCTTATCGGCGGCATCATCGATCGCGGAGAACATGTCATCGGAGCTGGCGACCACGCGCACCACGTTGTCACGGACGAAGACGGTGACCTCGGCGGTCTTCCTGTCGGGGTTGGAGGGGTTCTTGTCGACGCGAAGAACGACGTCGCAGGTCATGGGCTGGATGTCAAACACCTTGAGCGCGTTGCCCACCTTTTCCTCGACGCGCGCGCGGAGCGCATCGGACACGGTGACCTTACGGCCGGAGATCTTGATGTCCACCATTCGTGCCTCCTCTAGATTGCCTGGGACAGCGATGCCCGATTCGGGCATCCCCTGTTGCCTTCATACCCAAACGGCGCGAGAAGAATAGCCTCATTTCGGACACGCCGCCAGAACAACCTAATTGGTGGTCGAGTTCGTGGTGCCCGTGGTGGTGTCTGACGTGCTGGTCTTGGAGCTCGAGGAGCCCGTGGTGCTCGCGCCGTTGGAGCTCACCGTGTCGAGGACCTGACTGGACGAGGTGATTCCCTGAATCTGGTCGGCAGAGGTGAGGTCGGCCATGCCACCAATCCAGCGAGAGCGGATGATGCCCATCACGCCGTTGCCCTGGATGGACTTGAGCGCCGTCTGGATTGAGGTCTGGAGCGTCGTATCGTCGGTGGCGACGGCGATGCCCGCAGGTGTGGGCGTGTCGAGTGTCCCCGCGAGGGCGATGTCCTTGTAGGCGGATGCGAGGTAGGCACCTGCATAGGCGTCGCAGAGCGCGAAGTCGACCGAGCCCGCCTCGAGGGAGACGAACGCCTCGTTGAGGTTGGTGCAGGAGCGCTCGGTGAGCACGAGGGTGGTGTTGGCGAGCGTGCGCTCGGAGACCGAGCCGGCCTGGAGGGCAACGCTCTTGCCGCTGAGGTCGGAAGACGAGAGCGTGGTGGCGGTGCCGCGATGGAAGAGCGCCGAAGCGGTCTCGGCATAGGAGCCCACGACGGTGCAGCCGGAGTCCTCGGACGACTTGACGTCCATCACGATGTCGCAGGTGGACCCGAGGTTGGAGCTGATGCCCGAGACCTCGACGTACTTGACGTCGAGACCGAGCTGGTCGGCGATGGCTGCGGCCACGTCGACGTCGATGCCCGCGTACTCTCCGTCGGACGTCGTATAGCACATGGGGGCGGTGCTGTTGGAGACCCTCAGGCCGACCGTGAGGACGCCGTCCTCGATGGTCGTCCCGGAGGACACGGAGCTCGAGCGCTCGGAGCGCCGGGCGGACTTAGCCTCGGAGACCGACGTCGGCGTCATGAAGGAGTCGAGGTCGAAGCTGAAGGGACCCACGGTGCAGCCTGCGAGAACGACAGCGACCGCGAGCACGGCAACCGCTCCCAGCATGCGAAGCACTCTGCCTGATTTCATCTCTACCTCGTCTCTCCCCTCGGATCCACAACGCCTTACCCAGCTGACCTGGTATTTGACCCCACACTCGCGTACCGGGGCCTTCGCTCGGAACGCCGTGGCGCCCTCACTGGCAACCCTCTCGCCCGCGAGGCGGTATGCCTCTCAAGTGTGACGGGCGGTACGACTGACTTCTAGGACGAGCCATGCTCGCCCGGACGCGTACGCCCGGACTTACGTGGATCCTTTTGACCTCGTCTGCCATGGACTTGGGGGCGAACCCCCGCAACCACAGACCTGGGTAAGGTGAAATCGATTATACCCGAGTGCCGTCCGCCGCGGGAGCGAATCAGAATCGTTGCCGTCACCACACGCGGGCGAGGGCACAGGCGGTCACCGACAGGGCACCTCGCGAGAGGAGCGTGCGCGTGGCCTCGCGAACCGAGGCACCAGTCGTGACCACGTCATCGAGCAGGAGCAGATGCATGCCCGCGACCTCATCCGTCACGCGAATGGAGCCGCCGAGGTTGGCAGAACGCTCTTCTCGACCAAGGATGCGTTGGTCACGCGCGTGCTCACGCACGAGCACGTCATGGAGGGGCAGGCCCGTCTCGGCGCAGAGGGCATGCGAGACAAGATCCATGTGATCGAAGCCGCGCCTCGCAAATGCCGCTGACGTCGATGGCACGAAACACACCGCATCCACAATCGAGGGGTCATAGCGAGGCAGACCGTCCGTCCCCGGCCAGGCCGAGGCCTCCTCGAGTGCCGTGAGCATGGCCATGGCCATCACGGGCGCGAGTCGGAGCTCGTGGGCGTCCTTGAGGCAGGTGACCATGCGGGCCGCAGTGTCCTCGAAGCCCATCGCGCAGACCACGGCGCGGGTCTCCCAGTCGCGACCGCACTCGGTGCAGGTGAGATGGCCGAAGGGGGCGCCGCAGGTGGGGCAGGCCCACCGCTGACAGATCCAGGGCAGGCTGTCCCTGCACTCATCGCACACAAGCTCCCCGGGCATGTCACAGCCGACGCAGCGCGTGGGCCAGACCAGCTCGGTCGCGCCCTCTGCGATCCCCCGGACGAGCTCTGTGCCTCGAATGCGCATACGACCCCCGTCAGCAGTGCGGACGGGGGTCGCCTTCTCGAGGAGGAGGATACCACGAGGCGACGTGGAATGACGTGGAATAGGGGACAGGTTGCTTTTCCAGGTCTCAGGCACGCTGACGAACCGTCAACGCCTACCGTTCCCCGTTGCCCACTCGTCGAAATCCCGGATTGGAAAAGGGGACAGGTTGCTTTTCCAGGTCCCACTTTCCGGGGTATCGGTGAGCGGCAATCCAGGGGCGACATCGGGCGCGGCACATCCGGTTTGGTCGCAGAGCAGGACGGGATCATGTGGACATCACGGTTGCACGAACGAGCCCTCAACGCCTACCGTCCCCACTGCCCGCCTGTCGAAATCCCGGAAAGTGGGACCTGGAAAAGCAACCTGTCCCCTATTCCATGAAGAGGCTAAGGGCGTTCTCCCAGAGGGCCGTGCGGGTCTCGAGCCGTCCTGCGACGCCCGCCGCCTCGCGCACGTCGGCGAGGCAGTCGACCGTGAGGGCGACCATCGCGGGCTCGCACTCCTCGCCCCGAAGGGGCACCGGCGCCATGTAGGGGCTGTCGGTCTCAGAGAGCAGCCGGTCCGCCGGACAGGCGACCGCCGCGGCGCGGACGTCGTCGGAGCGGGAGAACGTGAGCGCACCGCCAAAGGCGATGTGGCAGCCCAGCTCGACGAAGGGCGCCATCACCTCGGGTCCCTGGGTGAAGCAGTGGAGGTCGCAGCCCGCCTCGGGCACGCCCTCCTCGAAGAGCACCCTCGCGGCGAGGGTGTGCGCGGAGCACTCCGGGTCGCCCGCCCCGTCGCGAATGTGCAGCTCGACGGGCAGACCGTGCTCGTGCGCCACGCGCAGCTGAGTGCGGAAGGCCGCCTCTTGGACGTCCACCGGAATCTCGTTGTACGGCCCGAAGTCGAGTCCGATCTCCCCGACGCCCACGCAACGCGTGCTGGCGAGAAGGGCCTCGAGCCTGCCGAGTGCCCCGGAGTCGAGTTCGGCCGCTCCATACGGGTGGGCGCCTGCGACGATGCGCACGCCATCCACGAGATCGGGCACGTCCGGCCCGAACGACGGCGGCATAAGACCCGCCCGCGCGTAGAGCTCGAGCTTCTCGCCAGCTCGCTCGACCTGGTCGTCGAGCCAGTCGAGAAAGGCCAGCGGGTTCTGGAACCGATGGGGGACGTCGTCTATGGGGTCGACGGGAACCACGAGCAGCCGCACGCCCGCCAGGGCCGCCCGACAGATGGCGAGCGACGGGTCATGACCGCGAAAGCTCGTGAGGTGACCGTGGGTATCGGCGATGGGCACCGATGCGGGACGTAGGTCGCGGACGCGGCCCCTCTGGTCGTGGAAGAGCATGCCGTCATCGAGGGTCAGCTCGTCGACGGCGGACGCGGTGAGGTCCCCCCTGCGAGACATCCGCTAGCGCCTGAGGCTGCCGAAGATGCCACGCACGAGCTGACGCGTCGCCTCGCGACCGATGGTACCGATGACCGACTGCGCCTGCTTGCGCACCTGCTCCTGCTGCTTCTGGCGCTCGCGCTCCTCGCGGGCCTCCTCCTGCTGCTGGCGCTTGTAGGCCGCCTCGGCCTCGCGCTCGAGCTGGCGCTGCTGGCGCTCGGACTCCTTCTCGGCGTCGCGACGGGCTTTCTCGTCCGCCCGCGCCTGCTCCTTGGCGGCCTTGTCGGCGGCTGCCGCCTGCTCCTTTTCGAAGTCGGCGCGCTCCTTCTCGAGGGCGGCGCGATCCTGGGCGAGCTTGTCGTTGGCCTCGGCGTCGGCATGCTGCTTGTTGATCTGCTCGTAGGCGGACTCGCGGTCGACGGCAGTGCCGTAGCGGGCGAGAAGCGACTGCTGGCCCTGGTAGACCTGGTCCATGGTCGCGTCGGAGGCCTTCCCCATGAGGCAGCGGGGGAAGAGGACCTTGGCGCGCTGCACGATGCTGGGCTTGCCGTCCGCGTCGAGGAGCGAGACGAGCGCCTCGCCGGTACCGCAGTCCTGCAGCGCCTGAGCGGAGTCGAAGGCGGGATTGGCACGGAACGACTCTGCCGCAGCGTGGACGGCCTTGAGCTCGGTGGGCGTGAAGGCGCGCAGCCCGTGCTGGACACGGTTGGAGAGCTGGGCGAGGACCTCGTCGGGGATGTCGGAGGGCGACTGCGTAATGAAGTAGACGCCGACCCCCTTCGAGCGGATGAGCTTGACCACCTGGATGATCTTGTCGGTGAGCTCCTTGGGCATGCCGTCAAAGAGCAGGTGCGCCTCGTCGAAGAAGAAGACGAACGTGGGCTTGTCGGGATCACCCACCTCGGGGAGCTTGTCGAAGAGCGACGAGAGCATCCAGAGCAGGAACATCGCATAGATCTGAGGCATCTGGATGAGCTTCGCGGCGTTGAGGATGTTCACGTACCCGCGACCGTCAGGCGCGCAGGAGAACCAGTCGTCGAGGTCGAGCGCGGGCTCGCCGAAGAAGGTGTCGCCGCCCTGGTCCTCGACGGCGATGAGCGCGCGCTGGATGGCGCCGACCGACGCTGGCGAGACGTTGCCATAGAGGGTCTGGTACTCCTTGGCGTGCTCGGAGACGTACGAGAGCATGCTCCGGAGATCCTTGAGGTCGATGAGGAGCATCTTCTGGTCATCGGCGACACGGAAGACGATGTTGAGCACGCCCTCCTGCACGTCGGTGAGGCCGAGGAGCCTGCTGAGAAGGACCGGTCCCATGTCGGACACCGTGATGCGCACGGGGATGCCCGCGTCTCCGAGCATGTCCCAGATGCGGCAAGGGCAGCCCTGGAACGTGACCTCCTCGGGCTTGAGGTTGAAGGTGTCGCCGCAGCGCTTCTCGATGAAGCTCGTCATCTGGCCGGCCTCGGCCATGCCCGTGACGTCGCCCTTGACGTCGGCCATGAAGACGGGCACGCCCGCCTCCGAGAAGCCCTCCGCCAGGACCTTGAGGGTCACGGTCTTGCCCGTGCCCGACGCCCCGGCGATGAGCCCGTGGCGGTTGGCCTGGTTGAGCAGCAGGCAGCAGGGGCCGTCGCCCTGTGCAACCCAGATCTTGTCATCGATGAGCATAGGTTCCTCCCGAAGGTCGCGAATGAGCCAATTGTAGACCTGGAAAAGAGGACGGGCTGCGTTTCCAGGTTTTCGGAGCGTGTGCGGTGCGCGACGGTGTGCTTGGATGACCTTTCAGGCAAATCTTGTGGTGTTCCGTTCATTTCACAGCCTCAAAGACAGTCCAAAGTGAACGGAACACCACAAGATTTGCCTGAAAGCCTGAAGGGAACGGGAGAGAAGCTTGGGACGAATGCGACAAGCTTGCTAAGTAGCCGCGAGCGATATTAGAGGAGTGGCCTGCCCCCTTCAGGCGAGGGCGGAGGCGAGGGAGACGAACTGCTCGGGGGCGAGGGTCTCGGCACGAGCGGTCGGGTCGATGCCGCAGGCGGAGAAAGCGGCATCGAGCTCCGCTCGGCCGTAACCCGAGGAGGACATGGAGTTGCGAATGGTCTTCCGCCGCTGCGCGAACGCCGCCCCGATGACGGCGGTGGTCGCCGAGAGCTCGTCGGCGGAGAGGGGCTGGTCAGCGAGACGGTCTATCCGCACCACGGCGGAGTTCACGCGCGGTTGGGGCGTGAAGCAGCTCGGGGCGACCTCGAAGCGACCGGTGACCTGCCCGTAGAGCGCGAGTCTCACCGTGTAGGCGCCGTACTCGCGAGAGCCCGGAGATGCCAAGATGCGGTCGGCCACCTCGGCCTGCACCATGACCACGAGTCGCTCCACCGAGGGAGCCTCGGAGAGCACGCGCATGATCACGGCAGTCGCGACCTGGTAGGGCAGGTTGGAGACGAACAGGCGCGGCGCGGCGTCGACGCCGACGTCCGCGAGCGCGGCGCGCACGTCGTTCTCGCCGACGCGCAGGGCGTCCCCCATCACGAGGGCGAGACGACCAGAGCCGCTGGAGCAGGTGTCGGCGAGCACGTCCTCAAGCTCGCGGTCCGCCTCGATGGAGCACACGGCGGAAGCGCGGGCGAGAAGAGCGACGGTGAGGGTGCCGATGCCAGGCCCCACCTCGAGTACCACGTCATCCCCGCCGATCTGCGCGAGGTCGAGGATGTGCGCGACGACGCGGTCGTCGACGAGGAAGTTCTGGCCGAGGCGGTGCTTCGTGGCGAGCCCGAAGCGGTCGAGGACCTCGCGGGTCTCGTGCAGATCGGCAAGCCAGGACGCGGGCATGCCCCCCTACTTCCTGGGCTGAAGGCGCGGGAAGAGCGCTTCGCCCTTGGTCACGGGAACGCCGCCCACGAGGCCACCCCAGGTGCACGCGGCGGCGAGGTCGTCGGTCGACGCCTCCGTCTCGAGGCCGAGGCGCCTGAGGACCTCGGTCGAGGTCTCGGGCATGAACGGCATGAGGAGGTGGGCGCTGATGCGGATGGACTCGAGGAGGCTCACGATGATCTCGCGCAGCTCGTCGGCGCGCGCCTCGTCCTTGGCGACGGCCCAGGGGGCGGTGTCCTCGATGTAGTGGTTCGCGGCATGGACGAGCTCCATCACCACGTCCTTGCCGCCCACGTAGTCGAGCTCGTCCATGTGCTCGGCATAGCGCTCCTCGATGCCGAGAGCGATGTCGCGCAGCGCGTTCTCCTTGGTCGCCCAGCCCTCCGCAGGCACGGGCGTCCTGTCGTCGAAATACTTCGCGCTCATGTTGAGGGTGCGGGAGACGAGGTTGCCCCAGCTGTTGGCCAGGTCGGCGTTGTAGACCTGCTCCATGCGCTCGAAGCTGATGGCGGAGTCCTCGCCGTGGACGACGTCAGTCATGAAGTAGTAGCGGTAGCCCTCGACGCCAAGAAGGTCGACCACGTCCTGCGGCGCGATGGCGTTTCCGCGGGACTTGGACATCTTCTCGGCCCTGCCCGTCTCGGAGTTGCGGACCGTGAGGAACCCGTGCGCGAAGACGTGCTCCGGCAGCGCCTCGCCGATGGCCATGAGCATCGCCGGCCAGATCACGCAGTGGAAGCGGATGATGTCCTTGCCCACCACGTGGTACTGGGCGGGCCAGCGGCGCGCGTACTCCTTCGCCATGTCGGGATTGCCGAATCCGACGGCCGTGGCATAGTTGAGCAGGGCGTCGAACCAGACGTAGGTCACGTGCCTCTCGTCGAAGGGCACGGGGATGCCCCAGTCGAAGCTCGTGCGACTGACCGAGAGGTCCTGCAGTCCGCCCTCCACGAACGAGCGGACCTCGTTCATGCGGAAGTCGGGCTGGACGAAGTCGGGATGCTCGTCATAGAGCTTGAGGAGACGATCCTGGAAGGCTGAGAGCTTGAAGAAGTAGGACTCCTCCTGCACGCGCTCGAGCGGACGGCCGCAGTCGGGGCAGAGGTGCTTGCCGGCGGTGTGGTTCTCCTCGTCGGACTTGCGCACCTGGTTCTCGGTGAAGTAGGTCTCCTCGGGGACGCAGTACCACCCGTCATAGCTGCCCTTGTAGAGGTACCCGGAGTCCTTCATGCGGTTCCAGAGGTACTGCACCGCCCGGTACTGGCGCGGCTCGGTCGTGCGGATGAAGTCGTCGTTGGAGATCTCGAGCTCCTGCCACAGGTCCTTGAAGAGGGGCGCCTGCGAGTCGCACCACTCCTGCGGCGTCATGCCGTGGTCGGCCGCGGCCTCGGCGACCTTCTCGCCATGCTCGTCCATGCCCGTGAGGAACTTGACGTCGTACCCCCTGGAGCGACGGTAGCGCGCCTGCACGTCGCAGAGCATGGTGCAGTAGGCGGTACCGAGATGCGGCGCTGCGTTGACGTAGTAGATGGGGGTGGTGATGAAGAACGGCTGCTTCTCGGACTGGGCCATGGCGTACGACTCCTCATGATGGATTCTGGCTCGACAACTGGTTGATTGTAGCGCACGGAACCCACGTCTCGCCCCTTGGGGCGCCCATCAGCACAGGGGCCTGCGCGACTGGTCGCGCCTACTCTGTCGAGGAGAGCTCGACCACGCGGTCGTACACCTCCGCCCTTCCCAGCGAGAAGGACCGGGCAAGACGCTTGGCGAGCACCGTCTTAGGCTCGCCCTCCGAGAGGCCGCGGACGATCTCCTCGTCGAGCGTGAGCCCCGCGTCATCCGACGCGCCGCGACGGCGGGCTTCCCACTCGGCACTCGTTGGGGGCGCGATGACGATGACGCACTCGCCGCGAATCTCCTCGCGGCTGGCGATGGCCTCCGCCAGAGCCGGCGCCAAGTCACGCACGACCTCCTCGTGAATCTTCGTGAGCTCGCGAACGAGGGCAACGCGACGCGCGGGCATGACCTCGGCCACGGTCTGGAGCGTCGCCGCGACGCGCCGGGGGGACTCGTAGACCACGAGCGCCCCGGGGATGGCGGCGAGCTCGTTCAGGCGCTCGAACTGGGCGGCATGCTTGCGCGGGAGGAATCCCTCGAAGAAGAAGTGCTCGCACGCGATGCCCGACGCCACGAGCGCGCAGGTGACGGCCGAGGGACCGGGTATCACCTCGACCGGCAGGCCCGCGTCGAGCGCAGCGTCCACGAGGCGCTGGCCGGGGTCGGAGACGCTCGGCATGCCCGCGTCCGAGGCGAAGGCCACCCGATCCCCGTTCGCGATGCGCTCGAGCGTCGGGGCGATGCGCTCTGACATGACATTCTCGTCGCAGCGCTGCAGGGACACGTGGATGTCGAAGGCCGAGAGGAGCTTGCCCGTGACGCGGGTGTCCTCGCAGAGGACGACGTCGGCGCGAGAGAGCACGTCGCGGACGCGGGGTGATGCGTCGGAGAGATTGCCGATGGGCGTCCCGACCATCGAGAGGATGCCAGCGGCTCCCGGTTCCGTCACGAGAGCATCCCCCTCTCGAAGGTCGCGAGCGCGAGACGTGCGTCCCAGCTGGCGAGAAGACCCGAGGTCTTCCAGGTCTGGAAGAACCACGCGGGAAGGCCTCCATAGGCATCGAGCTGCTCGGACGCATAGATGCGTTCGAGCGCGATGCGACCCTCGGGCGTCATCGAGGAGTCGGCCATGGGCAGCGACGCCGACCACTTGCCGACCATCACGGGCATCCCGCAGCGGCTGGCGTCGGCGATGCGCTCGCGGCTCTTCTCCACCATCCTGCGCACCCCGGAGGGACCGGCGACGTCGATCTTGAAGTTCGTGCGGTCGAGATGACAGTCGAGCCAGACGTTGACGTAGCGGCTCTGCGCCATGAAGCGCCGCCAGGCAGAGGGATATCCGCCGTCGGGCATGATGACCACGGGGTCCTCCCCCGCCGCCGCGCGAACGAGCTCGTACGCCTCGCGATAGTAGTTGCGCAGGAAGTGCACGGGCGCCCCGTCGGTGAGCGTGAGACCGTGGCGCACCTGCGGCGTCACCTCGTCTGCCAGCTCGATTCCGAAGAAGCCCACCCGCGACGCGTAGCGCTTGGAGAGCGACGAGATGACGTCGAGCTCTCGCTCCCGCACGCTGCGCGGATCCGAAACGTCCTGATCCTCGTCGTCGGAGACAGGTGCGCCGGGGTGGGTGTCCAGGACGAAGACGACCTTGATGTCGTACTCCTCGGCCCATTCGAGCGCACGGTCGACGTAGTCGACGCAGCCCACATAGGAGCCGGGGTTGGGGCCGTCCGCCCCGTAGGCGTACCAGGGGACGGGGAGACGCACCGCGTTGAGGCCACGCGCGGCGATGCGCGAGAAGTCCTCGGCGGTGATGAACGTATCGCGATGGCGGCGCACGACCTCGGCATAGGCGTGCCCTCCGAGTGCCTTGACGAGCGCGGGCTCGTCAAGGGCACCGGACCCCGCGAAGATCTCCGGCGTGACCCATGACTCGAGCGTCAGCCAACCGGTGAGGTTGACGCCGTGCAGTGCCTTCTCGGCCATGTGTCTTCCTCCTCCTCGTGCTTCCCAAAAACGAGTATAGCCGCCCTGTCGCACCTTCCCCGCGCGATGCGGACAGACTCAGTCGACGAAGTAGCTCGCGCAGTTGTTGGGGGTCTCATAGACGTCGACCTGCGAGACCGGCATCCCCTTCTCGACCATGCGGTCGGCGAAGTAGCACGCGAGGTTCTCCGCCGTCGTGCGGAACGGCAGGATCGTGAGGGAGAAGCCCTCCTCCTCGAGACTCTCGATCGTCTTGGGCATGAGTGAGCCCTCCTCCACGAGGAAGGTGTGGTCGAGCTCCTCGGTGAGGTCTCGCAGCGCGTGCTTGAAGACACCGAAGTCGACGACCATCCCGCGCATGGTCCCCTCCGTCTCGAGCGACTCCTGGCGCAGGTAGCACACCACGCGCCAGCGGTGACCGTGGAGGTTCTCGCACTTGCCATAGTAGTCGGTGAGGAAGTGCGCCCCATCGAAGCTGCTCTCCGTCTTGAGTCCGTACATGCCGTCTCCTTCCGACCACGCCCTAGGGCATGGGCACGACCTTTGCCTCGACGAACCACCGTGGGCCCTCGTAGAAGAGGTAGGTGGACTTGCCTCCCACACGAATTGTATAGCGCATTCCCGTGCCGCCCGTCTTGAGAGAGCAGGCCTGACGGCTATCGAGCACGCGATCTATGTCGTAGCGCACGCCATCGGCCCATACCACCGCGAGCGGCGTGACGTTGCCGTCGGGGTCGGTGCGCGAGACGACCTCGACGTAGCGCTTCTCTCGCGTCGCCACCTGTCTCATAACCGCCAGACCTCCCCTCGCTACGCAAAGTACGAGACGGGATGCGTGAAGTGGTCACGCTCGGGATCGAGCGAGGCGAGCGCGGGACTCGCCAGCTCGGAGAGTCTGCGGACGGCATGGTTGCCATAACGCAGACGAAGTCCGTCGACCGCCTGGTCGAGCGATGCCATCCTGAGCCGCGCCGCCTCCACGCCGTCGAGGTCGAGCTGGACGGGACCGCCCGCCGGCACGAGGCACGACGCGCGTACGCCGATGGCGCGGATCTTCTCGTGACGGAAGTCCCAGTCCGCGCAGAGAAGGTCGGCAGCACCCGCACAGAGCTCGCTCGTGATGTTGGTCGGTCGAAAGAGCCGTCGCTGCCTCGAGCGGCCGAGGAGACTCTCCGCGTCGCGTCCCGAGACGCCCACGCACGTGGCCGCAAGCCCGAGGGCGCGCAGGCGCTGCGCGACCGACTCGCCCATGAGCCACACGACCTGGCGCGCCGTCACGGCATCCTCGACGTCGAAGGGGCACGTGATGCCGTTTCCCACGCTCTTGACCTCGCGGCCGACGTCGACCGAGGCGAGATCGAGCGGGCACACGGGGCTCTCGTCGAGGCCGCGCGCGAACGAGCGCACCACGATGCCCATCTTACCGAGCATGCCTCGGACGAGCTCGTCGGGTGCCTGCGCGAGCTGGCCTATGGTGAGGATGCCGACGCGCGCGAGCTTGCGCGCGGTGGCGGGCCCCACGTAGAGCAGGTCGGACACAGGCGCACCCCAGACGAGACGCATGCAGTTCTCGGGGGTGACGCACATGAAGCCGTCGGGCTTGTCGTGGTCGGAGCCGAACTTGGCGAAGATCTTGTTCCACGAGAGCCCCACCGATACCGAAAGCCCCAGCTCCGTGCGGACGCGCTCCGATATCTCCTGGGCGACGAGCTCGGGGTCCCCTCCGGAGAGGTGGACCGAGTTGGTTATGTCGAGCCAGGCCTCGTCCGGTCCGAAGGGCTCCACGAGGTCGGTGTAGTCGTAGTAGATGCGGCGCGCGAGATGAGAGTACCGCCGGTAGAGCTCGAAGCGCGGCGGCACGACGACGGCGTCCGGGCAGGCGCGGCGAGCCTCCCACAGCGCCGTGCCCGTCTTGACCCCTCGGCGCTTTGCCTCGTAGCTGGCTGTGAGCACGATGCCGTGGCGCGTGTCCTCGTTGCCGCCCACCACGACGGGCAGGCCGCGCAGGTCCGGGCGCTCGGCCTGCTCGACGCTGGCGTAGAAGGCGTTCATGTCCGAATGCACGATCACGCGTGAGGTGTCCATCCCGTTCTCCCCTCTCCTCATTCTAGAACGTTTGTTCGCATAGTAGAAGAGGCGCGGGACAGGAATGGGCCGACATCACCGACGCGGCGAGGGGCGGCTGTGCTCATTCGGCGAAGTGAGAAAATCGTGTTCAATCGGCGCCTAGACCGGGCGAGGTCTCGACCTCCCCGAAACGTCCCCTTTGAACAGCGCGTTGCCGTCGTGCGCGTCAGCCTGTGGTCAGGTAGCGGGCAGACAGCGGTTCGCTGACGGTCAGGTTGCGGTAAGAACTCCCCCTCATACTCTCCTCAGCCATTCATCGAGAAGAGAGGCAGCACGATGGCACTATTCATCTCACACGCATCAGCGCTGAGGATGCTCATGTCCCCGCGGCTTTCGTCGCTCGTTCGATACGCACGGCTGGCAGATGATGACGCCATCGCTCTCGAGTCCGAACCATCAGCCATCGACGAAAGCGTCTCCCGGCTCTGCGTCCTTCTCGGCATTTCGGAGATCGAGCTCGGGCGCATTGACCTTATCGTCAGGCGCGGGACGTCGCGGAAAAGCACGTCACGGGTCCGTTATCACAGCTGGAGTGGGTCCATGCCGCGCGGCGCCTTTCTGCGAGTTGCAGACGGACTATACCTGAGCACGCCCGAGTTCTGCTTCCTGCAGCTCGCCGGAAGTCTGCCCATGACCGACCTCCTTCTCTTGGGCATGGCTCTCTGCGGGAGCTACTTCCCCGCTGACACGGAGCGTGGGTTCGTAGACGGAAGTCCCACGACGAGCGTGAGCAAGCTCACCGCGTTTCTCGCTGACGCCAAGAGATGCAAGGGGGTAGACCGGGCGAGAAGTGCGACCGCTCACCTCGTCGACGGTGCGCGTTCACCTATGGAGAGCTCGCTGCTACTGGTTCTCACGCTCCCACGGACCATGGGCGGGTTCGGTCTGGCCAAGCCGACCCTGAACGGAATGGTACGACTCTCCGACGGCGCGCGGGCGATCTTCGGCTATCCCATACTCCGACCTGATCTGCTCTTCCCAGGAGCACTGCTGATAATCGAGTATCTGGGCAGAGCGTTTCACAAGGACCCCGAAAGGGACATCCGTCGAGAGCTCGCGCTCAGACACGATGGCTTTGACGTGCAGTTCGTCTCAATCGGACAGATCATGGACAGTCGACAGCTGTATGAGATCGTCAAACGGGTGGCCTCCGCCACCGGCAAGAAGATGCGACCGGCATCGGCCGCTATCGTCGCCAAGCGAATCGCCCTCATCGACCGCCTGATACCCAAGAGAGAGAACGTTCTCGATGGTGAGTGCCTGCGCTACGAAAGGACATGGTGGGCGCTGCCGAGGTGCCTGGCGTAGCGCTGGGCAAACGCTCCCACGACAAGGTACGAGGCCTGATGCCAATCCCCGAAGGATCCTTTGCCGTTTTTGTGGACAGCCCAACTGGGCAAACGTCGCTGAGACAAAAGGACGTTATCGGTACCCCCAGGTAGACGGCTCACGGGCTGTGCCAATAATCCAAAAGGATCCTTTGACGTTATTGCGGACAGCCCAACTGGGCAAACGTCGCTGAGACAAAAGGGGTTTATCGGTACCCCCAGGTAGACGGCTCGCGGGCTGTGCCAATAATCCGAAAGGATCCTTCGACGTTAGTGGCACAGCCCGCGCGCGGGGTTTCACGATTCAGCTTGTTGCCGAGAAGAACGAACTCCTCGCGAACCGCACTCGGCGGAACTACTCGGCGCTGGGAGCGCCGCTCCCGGGATCGCCGCCGTTGGAGCTGCTGCCGTCACCGTTACCGCGAGGCCCACGGTGCCGACGCCTCTTGGGCTTGGCCTCCCCGTCGCCCTGCTGTGCCTGCGGCGCGGGGTTCTTTGGCTTGGGCTGCTGCTGCGACGCCGCGCCGCCCCTGTCACCGGGATGGCGGGTGCGCTTGGCGGCGTGCTTCGGCGCGGGCTGCTGCCCCTGCTCGTCAGTCGACGTCGCGTCGACACCAGAGCCGGCAGCATGGTGATGGCGCCGACGACGAGAGGACAGGACCTCCCCCTCGGGGGCCGGGGACGCGCTCTGCTCGGTTGCGCGCGGCTCCTGCCCGACCGTCTCGCCCTGCTGGGCGGCATGAGCACCACGGTTCTTGTGACGACGGCGACGGCTCGGCGTGGCGACCTCGTCCGTCGACTCGCCCTCCACGGGAGACGCGGCGGGCTTGGCCTGCGCTGCAGGCGCCTCGTTGCCCTGACCACCCTGGGAGCTGCCGCGACGGCGCTTCCGCTTGGTCTCGACGAAGATGTCGGCCTGGTCGACCGTCTCCACCGGAGTGACGCCGTTCTTGCGGTCGAGCTCCGCGAGGGCCATCTGGACGTCAGGAGACTGCAGATGGTTGAGCACGTCGCGGGCCACGGTGTCGGGCCTGCACGCACAGCCGAGCTCCTCGGACTTCTTGACGGCCGCCTCGGAGGCGGTCATGTCGGCGAGCGCCACGCGAATCTGCTTGCCGTTCTCGAGACGCAGGCAGATCTGCTCCTTGGGCGTATCGTACTCGACGATCTTGCCCTTGCCGAGCGGCGTGTCGATCACGGCGTTGCGCTTGGGCGCACGGCCCTTGAAGTCGCGATACGCCTCGAACTCGTAGCGCAGGCAGCACATGAGACGGCCGCAGGCCCCCGAGATCTTGGTCGAGTTGAGCGGAAGGTCCTGCTCCTTGGCCATGCGGATGGAGACGGGCTCGAAGGAGAGGCCGAAGCGCTGGCAGCAGAGCTCCTGGCCGCAGTGGCCGTAGCCGCCCACGATGGCGGCCTCCTCGCGCACGCCGATCTGACGCATGTCGATGCGCTGGTGAAGCTCTCGCGAGAGGTCGCGCACGAGCTGGCGGAAATCCACACGGTCCTCGGACGCGAAGTAGCACACGGCCCTGTCACCGTCGAAGAGGTACTCCACACCCACGGGCTTCATGTCGAGGCCATTCTCCGCGACGAGGCGACGGAACGCGGGCATGGCCGCGTCGCCCTTGTCGGCGAGCTCCTCGGCATGGTCCAGGTCGGCGTCGGTGGCGATGCGCAGCACGTCGCGGAGCTGGGAATGGCCGATGGTCTCGGCGAGCTCCTCGTCAGTCACCTCGCGGGCGTCGGCGACGGCGAGACCGATCTCGAGCCCTCGCTCGGTGGTGCAGATGACGTGGTCGCCCTCCTGGGCGCCGGTGTCAGCCGGGGAGAACCAGAGGTCCCTGGCGGCAAACTTGAACTTCACCGGGATGACGGTGGGCATGTGAGTGCCTCCTTGATGCTGAGGAGCATGACCTCGAGGGTCAGCTGAGACGAGACGTTGTGCTCGAGGTCATCGGCGGCGCGGCTGGTCGCCTCGAGCGCCCTGAGAGCACCTTGGGTGTTGGTTGCGGCAGCGAGGCGGTCGACGACGTCGGCGGCATCCGCGTTGACGATGGGCTCCGCCACGTCCTCGCAGCGGAGAAGGACGTCGCGCAACACGGAGTCGATGGCAGCGAGGACCTCCATCATACCCGAACGCTCGCGAGCGGAGAGCTCGCGTTTGTTTGCGGCCTCCACCTGCTTGAGCGCTGCGGACGTGAGAAAGTCGGAACTCTGCTTGAGGGCGGCCTCCTGCGCGTCTCGCACGTCGGCGAGCGGCACGCGTGCGCCGTCGAGAAGCTCACGAGCCGACTGGAGCACGTCCCACGAGTCGTCGCGGGCGAGCTCCCCCATGATGCGCACGACGGAGCGGCGCACCTTCCTGCGCGAGTCGGACGCGAGGAACTCGACGGCCCTCATCGGCGTGCCAGCGACGGAGAGGGCTATCCTCGCCTCCCGCTCCGACGCGCCGGAGCGCATGACCTCGGAAAGGGCGGCTCCGGGGGCGACCACCTGGAAGGGAACCACCTGGCACCGCGAGACGATCGTGGGCAGGACGGTCTCCTCCGAGCGGGCGACGAGGATGAATATGACGTCGGCCGGAGGCTCTTCGATGGTCTTGAGCAGGGCGTTCGCGGCAGCACCGCGAAGAAGCCCCGCACGCTCCATGATGTAGACCTTGCGGTCCGCCCGCGCTGGCGCGAGGGACACGCCGTCGATGATCTCGCGTACCTGGTCGACGAGGTAGCCGGTCACGCTTCCGGGGACGAGCCAGTGAACGTCGGGATGCGTTCGGTGCACGACGCGGATGCACTCGTCGCAGCTCCCGTCACCTCCGTTCGGGCAGACGGCGCACATGGCCAGGGCCGTGGCGGCGTCCTCCATGCCGCTGCCCGGGGCGCCGACGAAGAGGTACGCATGGCACAGCCGGTCCTCTTGGACGGCCGCGACGAGAAGGTCCTTGGCGCGGGGCTGGTCGACGATGCGGTCGAGGGCGGCGGCGCTAGACATCCTCGATGCGCCCCCTCAAACCGGGCACGACCTCGGAGATGACGTCCATCACGCGGGCGTAGACCTCATCGACGGTCCCCGAGGCGTCCACGACCCGGACGCGCACGGGATTGTCCTCGGCAATCTGCAGGTAGGCGTCGCGCACGCGAGACTGGAAGGCAAGCCCCTCCCCCTCGAGGCGATCGGCTCCGCCCGCGACGGCACGGGAGAGTGCAACCTGGGGATCGAGGTCGAGAAGGACGGTGAGGTCGGGAACGAGACCGCAGCTTCCGAGCACGTTCGCCCGACCGACGAGGCCGGAGGAGAGACCGCGTCCGCCCGCCTGGTAGGCGTAGGTGGAGTCGTAGAAACGGTCGCAGATGACGAGCGTCCCCACCTCGAGGGCGGGTTCGATGGCCTGGCGCACGAGCTGGGCACGAGACGCCTCGTAGAGGAGAAGCTCGCACTCGTCGCACATCTCGGCGTTCGCCGGATCGAGGAGCATCGCGCGGATGCCCTCGGAGATGGCCGTGCCGCCGGGCTCACGAAGGCCGAGAACGTGCTCGCCCGCATCCTCGAGCGCACGGAGGACGCGCGCCGCTTGCGTTGACTTGCCGCACCCGTCCCCTCCCTCGAAGGTGACGAGCGCACCGCGGACCTGCGACGCGCCTGTGCCGGCTGCAGCCATGGCGGCCTCTACGATTTCTTCTTGGACGTGCTCGAGCGCCTGCCGCCCCTCGAGGAGCCGCCCCTCCCGCCGCGGGAGGACGCCTCCTTCTTCTCCCTGCCGGGACATTCGAGATTGGGGCAGAGCTTCCAGGGCCCTCGCGCGGTCGTGACCACCACGAGCGGAGCCCCGCACTCAGGGCAGTACTCGCCCGTGGCCTCGAGCTTGCCGCGAGCCGGCAGCGGATAGCTCGTCCCGCAGACATCGTAGTTCGTGCAGCGGATGAAGCGCTTGCCGGTGCGCTCGGACTTGTGGGCGACGAGGTCGCCGTGGGTGCCGGCCGCCTTGCACGCGGGACACTCCCCCACCACCACGTCGGGCTCCTGGTTGGTGGGGCAGGCGGGGTTGATGCAGGTCTCGTACGGGCGGCTGCGGAAGGGATGGACCTTGACGCGCGGGGCGCCGCACTCGGGACAGACGGCGCCGTCCCCGTCGATCGGCTCGATCTTGCCCTGGGGCAGCGGATAGGTGACGTCGCAGTCAGGCCAGCCCATGCAGCCCGCGAAGCTGCCGCGGGTCTTGGCGGAGGTCTTGACCACGAGGTCCTTGCCGCACTTGGGGCAGACGCCGATCTTGGCGTCGGCGGTCACGGCCCCCGCGATGGCCTCCGAGAGGTCCTCCTTGTGCTCGATGAGACCGTCGAGCATGCCGGCGAGAAGCGCGCGGGAGTGCGTGACGACCTCGTCCTGCGTGTCCGCGCCCTTCGCGACCTTCGTCATGTCGTCCTCGAGCTCGGCGGTCATGCCCGGCGTGGTGATGGGGGGCGCGTACTCGGCGAGCGCGTCGATGATGGCCATGCCCAGCTGGCTGGGCTCACAGGGGTCGTTCTTGAGGTACTTGCGCTGGTAGAGCGTATCGATGATCGAGGCTCGCGTGGACTTGGTGCCCAGTCCGAGACGCTCCATCTCCTGGATGAGCTTGGCCTGGCTGTAGCGGGCGGGGGGCTCGGTCTGCTTGGCCTCGAAGCCCATTGCGGTGACGTCGCAGACGTCGCCCTCGGCGAGCGCGGGGAGAAGGTCGTCCTTCTTCTGGCCGTAGGGGTAGACGGCCTTGAAGCCCGGCTTCACGAGCACCGAGCCGGAGGCCGAGAAGGGCTCACCGGACACGTCGAGGCGGACCTTGGTGTGGTCGGTCACGGCCGGGTCCATGAGCGTCGCGAGGAAGCGGCGGGCGATGAGGTTGTAGAGCTTCCACTCGGCCGGCTGGAGGTCGTCGGGATTGGCGGCAGCCGTCGGGTAGATGGGCGGGTGGTCGGTGTCCTCGGTCTTGCCTCGCGTGGGATGGAGCTTCTCCTGGCCGAGGATTCCCTTGCAGGCGGAGGCGTACTGCGGCACCGAGGAGAGCGTGCGGACGCAGGCGCGCAGGTCGAGCGAGGAGGGATACACGGTGTTGTCGACGCGCGGATACGAGACGAGGCCGCTCATGTAGAGGCTCTCGGCAAGGCGCATGGTGCGGGCGGGAGAGATGCCCTCGGAGGCGGCGGCCGCCTGGAGGGAGGTGGTGTTGAACGGTGCGGGTACCTTCTGGGTGATGCTGTTGTGGGTCACGGCGGTGACGGTCGCGGCCTTCGCGCCCTTCACACGCGCGTACGCCGCATCGGCCGCGTCCTTGTCCCAGAACCTCGCCGTGGCGTGGGCGATCTTGAACGACTCTCCCGCCTTGGCGGCCTCGCCCGAGATGACCCAGAAGTCCTTGGGGACAAAGGCCATCCGCTCGCGCTCCTTCTCGACGACGAGGGCGAGGGTGGGCGTCTGCACACGACCGGCAGAACGGGTATTGCCGAGACCGGAGAAGCGCGCCGTGGTGAGGTAGCGCGTGAGGGCGGCGCCCCAGATGAGATCGATGTACTGGCGGCTCTCACCGGCGTCAGCGAGGTCCTGGTCGAGGTCGACGAGGTTCGCGAAGGCGTGGTCGATCTCACCCTTCGTGAAGGCGGAGTAGCGGGCACGCGAGACAGTCACGCCAGGTGCCGCGGAGCGGATCTGACGGAGCGCGTCAGATCCGATGAGCTCACCCTCGCGGTCGAAGTCGGTGCCGATGATTACGGCGTCAGCCTTCTTGGCGAGGTTCTTGAGCGAGCGGATGATCTCCTTCTCGACGGGCTGCTTCTCGATGGGCGCCCACACGAGGTACGGAAGACTCGGAATCTTCCAGCTCTTGATGTCGACGCCATCGGCAAGGAAGGGCTTGCGCTTGCTCTTGTAGGGAGGGCGACCGAGGGCAGCGGGAATGTTGGCAGGCAGGTGGTCACCGTCGGCGGTGAGACCATACCAGCCCTCCTTCTCGTCGTACTTGAGCTCGGGGGGAAAGTCGGGCTGAAGGATGTGGCCGCGCAGACCGATGGTCACGTAGTCGTCCCCGCCGTGGCGGAAGCGATAGATGGGCGTGGCATAGACCTTGTCGGCAGTCGGCTTGCCTGACTCCGACAGGAGTCGCGCGATCTGCTGCGCGGCGTCGTTCTTCTCGGTGACTACAAGAATCAAGAGGCGGTTTCCTTTGTTGGATCGTGGACGGCTCGGGTGCGACCTGCCGGGCTACTCCTTCTCGAACTCGTGCTCCTCGTAGTCCTCGCGGGTCCACTTGAGCGCCGCCTTGCCGTCGCGCGCGACGATCGCGTAGCGGGCGATGGCGAGGGCGACCTCGTAGAGGGCGATGAGCGCCGCGAACATGAGGACCATCGTGACCGGCGAGGCGTCGGGCGTGACGACGGCGGAGAGGACCATGAGGCCCACGTAGACGTAGCGCCACTGCTCGCGGAAAGTCTTGTAGGGCACGATGTGGAGGGTCGACAGGTAGAAGATCACGATGGGGATCTCGAACGCGATGCCGAAGCCTATCTCGAGCAGCATGAAGATGTTGAGGTAGTCCTCGGCGTCGGCGAGGTTGTTGGCGAAGTCGAAGGTCTGGTTGAGCAGCCAGCCGAAGGCGGCCTGCTGAATCACGAAGTAGCAGAAGATCATCCCGAGGAAGAACAGGGCGACCATGGCGGCCACGGTGGGCACGACCCATCTGCGCTCGCTCTCCTTGAGGGCGGGCAGGAAGAAGGCCATGAGCTCCCAGATGATGATCGGCGTGCAGATGATGCACCCGAAGAAGAAGGCCACCTTGAAGCGGATGGTGAAGCCGCCGAGCACCGTCGTGACGGTGAGCGTGCTGCCGCGCATGGCCTCGCGGATGGGGTCGATCATGATGTCGATGAGCGTGGGGGTCGCCTCGTACACGATGACGGTGACGATGAGAACGGCGACCACGATGATCGTGAGCCTGCGGCGGAGTTCGCCGAGGTGATCGGTCAGGGGCATACGTGCTGGTCCGATAGGCATGGGATCGTTGGGTGCGGGATGGCCTTAGGCCTCCTCGCTCCCGTCCTCCTTCCCGGTCTGCGCGGCGGGCTCCTCGACGGGGGCGGGCGCGGTGGCGTCCGTCTCGACGGGCGCGGCGGCGGTCGGCTTCTTGGCGCGCGCGGTCCGCGTCGGCCTCATCGAGTAGAGGTCCTTGGCGCTCGCAGGCTTGGGCTCCTCCGCCTCCGGTGCGGGCGCAACCTCGGGAGCGGCCTCAGGAGCCTCAACCTCCGCCACGGCGCTCGCATCGACGTCGGAGTCGGAGTCGACGTCAGCCGCGGGAGCAGACGCGTCCGCAACCACGGGCTCCGCGGGAGCCTCGGCTGCCGCCGCCTCGCGAGCGGCCTTCTCAGCAGCGAGACGCTTCTTGCGCTCGGCGAAGGTCTCCGTCTTGTCCGGACGCGACGAGGCGCCGGCTTCGGACGAGTCGATGTCCGCGTCGTCGTCCGCGGCGGCCTCGCGCTTGCGGTTGGGCTTCTTGGGCGCGTCGCTCATGGCCTCGGTCGCCGGGTCGACGATCTCAGTCTGGACGACTTTGGTGAAGCCCTCCTGCGCATCCCTGAACTGCCTCAGGGCACGGCCGACGGTGCGGCCGATGCCCGGCAGCTTGTCGGGGCCGAAGATCATGAACGCAAAGAGCAGGATGATGACGAGCTCTGTCTCTCCGATGCCAAACACGGCTGTGCTACCTCCCACGTCGTGTGCCTGCGAAGCCTAGTTATACCCGAAGGGCGACTCGCGCCGCCCGAAGAACTACTCCTCGGTGCTGACGTTGAGCTCGTCGTCCATGCCGAGCATCGAGAGGATGCGCGAGACGTTGCGCTGCGGATTGGTCACCGCGAACGCCACGCCGGCGTCCGCGGCACGATGCGCCGCCCCCACGAGAACGCCGATGCCCGTCGAATCAATATACGACACGTCCGCGACGTCAACGCTCACGGAGGAGACGCCGTCGATGATCACGGCGTCGATGACCTCACGAAGCTCCGACGCATTGGAGACGTCGACTTCTCCCGCAACGCTCACGCGCCGCGCGTCGCCCGTCGATGTGATGCTGGTGGTCAGACTCATGGATACCCCCAAACGCACTATAGGCTGGTGTTTGACTTGCTCGCGAGGGTGTCGGACAGACCCTGCGTCGTGCTGGTGGACGACGTGCCGGATGTGGCAGACGTCCCCGAGGTGGTGCTCGTCGCGCTCGAGTTGATGGCCGCGATGCGCTTCTCGGCATAGCTCTTGGCACCATACTCGTCGTCCGCGTCGGTGGTCTCGGCCTGCTGGTAGGCGGAGAGCGCCGAGGTCGAGTCACCCGAGATCTCATAGGCGAGACCGAGGTTCGCCCAGGCGGGGCCGTAGTCGGGCGAGTCCGTCGTGATCTGCTGGAGGGCAGAGATGGCACCCGAGGTGTCACCCTTGTAGAGCAGGCAGAGCGCGCTGTCGACCTTCACCGAGTTGGAGTCGTTGAGCGCGAGGTACTGGTCGAAGTATGAGATGGCCTTGTCGAGAAGGTCGTTGCCGTGCGTGGTGTCGGCGTCCGTCGTGCCACTGTAGACGACCTGATAGCCCCACTGCATGTAGTCGCGCCCGAGGTTGAGCAGCGTGGCGAGGTTGTTCGGGTCGTTGGCGAGCTTGGACTCGAGCGAGGACACGAGGGTCTCGTACTCGGAGTCGATCGTGTCGACGGTGTTCGTCGTCGAGGTGCTCGACGAGCTGGACGAGCTGTCCGAGCTGGACGAGCTCGTGCTCTCGGACGTGGAGGCGTCCGCGGAGCTGCTCTGGTCGGTGGTGGTGCTCGAACTGCTCCCGGAGAAGATCGACGAGAGCGAGGGCAGCATCATGGAGAGCGCCATGACCACGGCGATGACGGCGATGGCAATCCTCGCGCCGAGCGAGAGCCCGCCCTGCTGGGGCTTGGTGCTCGCCGAGGACTTGGCGGTCGTCTTGGTCTTGTTGGCAGCCGAGCTGCTTCGACTCTTATTCTTGCTCTTGTTCTTGGATTGCTTGTTGTTCATGGCCAAGCCGGTTCCTCTCGAACTCATGGACGTATGGCACCTGCTCTTGCAACACTTTAGGGTAGAGCACTTCGCCCCGCTTGGGGCGGGGCGAAGCCAACGAGAGCGATTTTACAGAACTGTGCCAAAAGCCGCTATGCGCGGGCGACCTTCGCGAGACGTGCGGAGACGAGCTTGACGGCCACCACGAAGACGTCGAGGGCGCGCGACAGCTCGTCGAGCGACGGGTAGGTGGGGGCGATGCGGATGTTGGTGTCGTGCGGATCCTTGCCGGAGGGCCAGGTGGCGCCAGCGGGGGTCATCTTGACGCCGAGGTCGGCAGCGAGCTTGACGATAGCCTTCGCGGACCCCTCGGGACCGTCGAACGAGACGAAGTAGCCACCGGTGGGATGCGTCCACGTCGCGCAGCCGAGCTCACCGAGCCCCTCGGTGAGCTTCTGCTCGACGAGCGCGAAGCGCGGGCCGACGATGGCGGCGTGAGCGCGCATGTGAGCCTTGACGCCGTCGAGATTCTTGAGGAAGAGCACGTGCGCGAGCTGGGAGAACTTCTCCGGCGAGACGCGCATGACGGAGAAGGCGCCGCGGATCTCGGCCATGTCCGCAGCGGACGCGGTGACGTAGGCCATGCCGGAGCTCGGAAAGGTGACCTTCGCCGTCGAGCCGAACTCGTAGACGAGATCGTCTCCGCCCACCTCGGCGAGGGCGTCGAAGATGTTGAGGAGCGGGGTGTCCTTCTCGGTGAATCCGTGGACCGCATAGGCGTTGTCCCAGAAGATGCGGAAGTCGGGCGCCGCGGGACGGAGGTTCGCGAACCTGCGGACGACGTCGTCGGAGTAGGTGATGCCGGTGGGGTTCGCGTACTTGGGCACGCACCAGATGCCCTTGACGGCGGGGTCGGACTCGACGAGGCGCACCACCGTGTCCATGTCGGGACCATCGTCGAGCATGGGCACCGGCACGTTCTCGAGGCCGTAGTGCGCGCTCACCTTGAAGTGCCGGTCGTATCCGGGGCTGGGGCAGAGGAACTTGACCCTCCCCTGCTGGCACCAGGGCTTGTTGCCGCCGATGCCGTGCGTGTAGGCATGGCACACGAGGTCGTGCATGAGGTTGAGACTCGAAGAGCCGTTCACGACCACGTTGGCGGGGTCGACGCCCAGAATCTGGGCGGCGAGGGCGCGCGCAGAGGGCAGGCCGTCAGGCACGCCGTAGTTGTCGACGGGCAGGCCGCCGTCGGTGAGTGTGGTCGTGGAATCGATGAGATCGAGCATGGGGCGGGAGAGCGCCGTCTGCTCGGGGCTCGGCTTCCCGCGGGCCATGTCGAGCTTGAGGCCGAGGGCCTTCAGGTGCTCGGCGTCGCTCTCGATGGCGGCTATGGCGGCATCGAGATCAGCGTCGCTCATGAGCTCGTATGCATTGGACATGGGTTCCTCCTCGGATCGGGTCTGTTTTCGAGTATAGGGTCACCTGAGACGTCCGAGCTGGTACCATGCAACTCATGAAAACATCTTCTAACACCCGAGGCCCCATCCGTCCGAGCTCGCGCTCGGACGAGTACGGCGAGCTGCAGAGGCTCGTCGACGAGGTCTATCGCGTCAATCCCTCCAAGAGCGTGAGCAAGGTCGACGTGGTGGTCGAGGCGGAGGTGCTCGACCTCGGCGACGAGCTCATGGAGGTCGTGGACCTCATCCCCGCGGGGTCGTATCGCCGGGCGCGTCTCTGCGACCAGATCAACTCCGTCGTGACGGCGCACGGCTGGGCCTTCGTCTACGGGACGGTGGAGTAGTGGCGAGAGGGTGCCGCATGGGCGGCTACGCCGTCGGCGGCTCGTCCGTCTCGCCCTCGCCATCGCCGCCGCGCCGACGCTCGCGGACGACACAGGCGATGCGGACGTAGGCGACGCCCAACACGCCCGCGACGACCGAGCCCGCGAGGATGGCGCACTTTGCCGCCATGACCTCGGTGGGGTCGGGGAAGGCGAGTCCCGAGATGAGAATCGACATCGTGAAGCCGAGGCCTCCCATGATGCCGACGGCCACGACCTGCGCCCAGTCGACGTTGTGCGGGAGCTTGGAGAAGCCGACCTTCACGAGCGTATAGGTCACGAGGACGATGCCGAGCGGCTTGCCGAGGACGGCGCCGAAGAACACGCCCAGGGTGACCGGGTCGGCGAGAATGGTCGCCGGGTCGACGCCGACGATTCTGACCTGCGCGTTGACGAAGGCGAACAGGGGCAGGACCAGGAAGTTGACCGGCACCGAGAAGTAGCGCTCCACGCGCTGGAGCGGCGGGGTGACGTGGTGCATGACGCGCTCGACCCGGGCGGCGCCGGCGGTGAAGTCATGCTGGCCGAGCACGTGGGACTCGTCGTCATACGTGTCGTCGAGCTCACGGGCACGCCCGTCGAGCCAGCCCTTGAGTGCGGAGAGGCGAACGTCAGAGCGGGAGGGCAGGAAGAACGCGAGGATGACGCCCGCGAGCGTGGCGTGGATGCCCGAGTTGTACATGCACACCCACAGGACGAGGCCGACGGCCATGTAGGGCTTAACGGAGTACACGCGCATGCGGTTGAGGCCCCAGAGCGCGAGGATGACCGCGAGCGAGGCCGCGCACCAGGGAACGCTCGGCGCCTGCCCATAGAAGAGCGCGATGACCACGATGGCGAGAATGTCGTCGGCGATGGCGAGGGTCTGGAAGAAGACCTTGGTCTCGGGAGAGACCCGGTCGCCCAGGAGCGACATCACGCCGAGCGCGAACGCGATGTCCGTCGCAATCGGCGTCGCCCACCCATGCACGGCGCCGCCGTGGTTGATGGCGAGGTAGATGAGTGCGGGAACCGCCACGCCACCGATGGCGGCGAGCATGGGCAGGGCCGCCTGGCGTGGACGGCGCAGCTGGCCGACGGTGAACTCGTACTTGAGCTCGACGCCCACGAGCAGGAAGAAGATTGCCATGAGGAAGTCGTTCACGAAGGCCTCGACGGAGATCGAGACCGCGAACGACCCGACGCCGAGCGTGAGGGGCGCCTCGAGGAACTCGTGGACGGCCTCGTAGGCATCGGAGTTCGCCACGGCGACGGCGACGAGGGCCGCGAGGACCATGATCGCCGCAGCGACCGTCCCGTTTGAGGTTATCTTCTGGAAGGAGGTTCTCGCCTCGATCCTCCTGATGACTGCGGGGTCACCATAGATGCTTGTCATGCGTGTCCATTCGTGTCGGGGGTACGACGTAAGGGGTCAGTCCGCTCGCACCTGGGGTGCGGCACTGACGAGAGGCCTCTTACAGTCTACCATCCTCCACCTGACGGGCACCAAGTGTGATGAGCTGCTCCACATATACCTTGTCCGCCAGGGCGGAGAGGGCAGCTTGGAGCAGGTCGGACACCTCGGACGAGACGGGCTCCCCGGCCTTGTCGAGAAGGTGCACGCCCTTCGGCGCGGGGGCCTCTGTCGAGAAGCGCGAGGCCATGGCCTCCTCGAGGGCGCAGCACATCTCATCGTAGGACTGCTCGAGATCGACGTCGACCTCACGCCCGAGACCGATGAGCTGCTGAACCTGCGCGATGGAGAAGACGCGCTTCAGGGAGCAGACGAAGACGAGGTAGGCCACATGGGTGCGCGAATAGCGCTTCTTCACGGGCGCCGGCACGAGCTTGAGTTTGACGTAGTTGTTCACCATCGAACCCGTGAGAACCGTCTCGCCGGGCACGCTCATGAACGAGAGCTCGTCCTGCACCAGCGTGAGCAGCTGGTCGAGGTAGAGTTCGAGACGAGGCAGCTCAGAATAGCGCGACACGTGAAGCGCCGTCATGCGCGAGAAGAGCGCGGCGCGCTCGGCATCATATCCGGACGGTGCTTCCACCTGTTGCTCGGCATTCTCGCTCGCCATGCTTCCTCCCCGTGTCTTCTCGTCTGCTTGTAATACGTATTTTTAGATTATCTAGTTTGACACTCTAGATTCATCTTTGCCAGCGTGGATACTATGATTGTTCCATAGACTTCACGGGCCTTGGGAGGGGCAACGTTGAACGAGCAGCGCATCGCAGTCATCACCGACACCGGGACCGACACGCCCGCAGAGTTCGCAAGGGGGCATGACGTCCGCATCGTGCCTCTCCGCATCATCTTCTCCGACGGGTCGACCTACGAGAGCGGCGTCACGATCACGCCCGAGGAGCTCGTCGAACGTCTCCCCCAGGAAATCCCGACCACATCGCTCCCCTCGCCCGAGGTCATCAAGGCCACCTTCGAGAAGGCGCGCGCCGACGGGTACACGTCGGCGGTCTTCGTGAGCATCTCGTCGGGACTCTCCGCCACCTGCCAGACCGTCCGCATGGTCGCGGACGAGCTCGAGAACTTCCCCGTCACGGTCGTCGACACGCTGAGCATCGGCGTCGCCGCGGGCACCGTGGTCATCGAGGCCGTGAACATGATCGAGCTTGGCGTGCCCTACGGCATGCTCGCGTCGGCGCTCGAGACGGTCTCGCACAAGACGTCGGTGTGGTTCTCCGTCAAGACCCTCACCTACCTGCGCAAGGGCGGCCGCATCAGCGAGGCGGTGTATCGCATCGGGCAGGTGCTCAACATCAAACCCGTCATCACCTGCGACGAAGAGGGCCACTACGTCATGGCCAAGAAGGCCCGTGGCTGGGAGAAGTCGCTCGACACCCAGGTGTCGCTCGCCGCGCAGAAGGCCCGCAACTACCCCAAGGTCCGTCTCGCCATCTCCTGCTCCGCCACCTGCGAGATGTTCGACGAGCTGGAGGCCAAGCTCCGGGCACAGATCGACAACGTGGTCGACGTGGTGTACTCGGGCGTCTCGGCGGACCTTCTCGTCCATACCGGCCCCGACATGGTGGGAATCTGCGTACAGGGACTCTAGCCGGCCGATTCGCAGCCTGCACCAAAAGCCGAGAAGGATCCTTCGACGTTAGTGGTGCAGCGCCAACTGGGCAAACGTCGCCGAGACAAAAAGGCGTTCTTGGTACCCGCAGGTAGACGGCTCGCGGGCCGTACCACTAAGCCAAAACGGTCCTCTGACGTCAGGGGCGAAGCGCCGACGCGACGTTACCGAGCCAGGTCGCCAATCATCCGCAGCACGACCGCGGCACAATGACGGGCGGCCTCGGCCTCGAAGGCGGAGTACTCCACCGTGGACGTCGAGCCGACCTTGTCCGAGATCGCGCGCACGACGACGAACGGCAGCCCGTTGAGCCACGCCGTCTGGGCGATCGCGGTGCCCTCCATCTCGCAGCAGGTCGCGTCGAAGTTCGAGCGGATGCTCTCCTTGTCCTCGACCGTCCGCACGAACTTGTCACCCGAGGCGATGCGACCCTCCCACACCGAGACCCCCGGCGCAGCCGAGCGGGCGGCGCGAACGGCCTGCTCGCGGAGGCCCTCGTCGGCGACGAACGTGAGCGTGCCCAGGCCGGGCACCTCGCCGAGTGCGTAGCCGAAGTTGGTGGCGTCGACGTCGTAGTAGAGGGCGTCCGTCGAGACGACGATGTCGCCCACGTCGAGGCGAGGGTCGAGGGCGCCGGCCACCCCGGTGTTAATGATGGCGTCGACGTCGAAGGCGTCGACAAGAACCTGCGCGCAGATGGCCGCGTCGACCTTGCCCACGCCGCTCTTGACCACGACGACGGACGAGCCGTCGAGGGTGCCCGACGCGAACTCCATGCCGGCGATATGCCTGACGTCCACGGAATCCATGGCCTCGCGCAGAAGCGAGACCTCCACGTCCATGGCGCCGATGATGCCGATGACCATTCCGAATCCCCCTGACAAAGAAGCCCGACCCTGTCTACCGAGAAGGACCTACTGCGGATAGGTCATGTGCCTCTCGTCGATGTTCGCGAGCGTCTCGTCGACATAGCGACGCGCCCACCACTTGGCCATGTTGAGGTCGGAGTCGTGCCAGTTGCCGCACTCGGCGGGCTTGGCACCTGGGATCTCGCCCTCGAAGCCCTTCACGAACTCGAAGGCGGCGCGAACCGGCTCCACGATCTCCTTGGCCGTCCACTCACCAAAGAACACGACGTAGAACCCCGTACGGCAGCCCATGGGGCCAAAGTAGATCATGCGAGGGCCCCAGACGGGGTCGTTCCTGAGATAGGTTGCGACGAGGTGCTCCATGGCGTGCATGACGGAGGTGTCCATGACGGGCTCGCGGTTGGGAGCGGTCACGCGAAGGTCGAACGTGGTCGCCACGGCACCCGTCTCGGGGTCGCGGTCGATGCGCGACACGTACACGCCTGGCTCGAGCAGAAGGTGGTTGATGGTGAAGCTCGCGATGTTCTCCATGGTTACTCTCCCTGGTTCGTCGGCATGTTCTCGGCGCTGTGAACGAGCTCGTGACAGGCGACCCACGGCCGACCAGCCAGCGCCCCCACGACGCGGGTCGTAACGCTCGAAGAACTCACACCGTACTTGACGTGCGGACGGACGATGCAGTCAAAGCCGTCCGCGCAGATATCGGAGTATACCACCTCGACACCAAGCTGGTCATAGAGGTCGTCGCCGAGAGCGGCCGTCACGGTCGTGACGATGTCGGCGGACACGATGTCGAGGTCCGCCTCGCGACCGACCTTGACGGGGACGTCGACGCGCGTGACCTCCCAGGTCTCCAGACGCACGAGCGCCGTCTTGTTGAGCACCGAGTTCGGAATCACCTCGACGTTGCCAGAGCTGTCCGTGACCATGGTGGACCGCCAGGTGATGTCGGTGACCTTTCCGGTGACGGTGCCGACGGTGATCCAGTCGCCCGGCTGGATCACGCGGCTCGTCATGAGGGCCATGCCACCGATGACGTTGGAGACCGTGTCCTGCAGGCCGAGCGAGATCGCGACGCCCGTGACGCCGAGGACGGTGACGAAGGCCGTGGGCTGGATGTTGAAGACGGGTTCGAGCACCGAGAGGAGCGCGATGACCCACACCGTCCCACGGACGAGGTTGATGAAAATCGTGGCGACGCGCAGCTCCATCTTGGCCGTGAGCCGCTTGACGAGCACCTCGAGCAGATGGATGACGACGACGGCGATCGCCACGGCGATGCCGAGCGTGATGGCCCTGCTGGCGAGGTCGGAAAGCGTTGCCTGGTCCATGGCTATCCCTCGATCCTGACGATGGGTGCGAAGCCCTTCATGAGCTTCTTCGTCTGTCCGGTGCGGGTGAACTTGACCTCGATGACGTCGCCGGACGACGAGAGCACCACGCCGGGTCCGAACGTCTTGTGGGAGATGTGGTCGCCGGCCGCAAACGACTCCGCCGTCTTGACGGGATCGCGGCGGACGGGCGTCGGGCTCGCCTCGGCAGGACGCGACGAGCCGCCCGTCGAGCGCGTGTGCGAGCCGAACACATGGCCGCCGTAGACGTCCGACCCGCGCCCGCTGCCGAAGGTGCCATGGCGGTCGCCGCGCTTCTCCCAACCCACTCCCGAGAGCCCGACCGAGCCCACGCCCACGGCCTCGACGTCGGACGCGGGGACCTCGTTCACGAAGCGGCTCCGCGGGTTCGCCTGGACGGAGCCGAACGTGCGCCGCGTGACGGCGTAGGTGAGGTAGAGGCGCTTGCGTGCACGCGTGATGGCGACGTATGCCAGACGGCGCTCCTCCTCGATGCTCGCGGGGTCGCCCTCGTGCGCCTGGTGCGGGAAGATGCCCTCCTCCATGCCCGAGACGAAGACCACGGGAAACTCCAAGCCCTTGGCCGAGTGCACGGTCATCATCGTGACGGCACTCTGCGAGCCGTTGAGCGCGTCGAGATCGGACCTCAGCGCGAGCCACTCCATGAGCGCGGGGAGCTTCTCCGAGGCGACTGGTGGCAGCTCGGGCTTGGCGGGCTCGACAGGCACGGGGGCCGGCTGGTCGAGCGCTCCCGCCTGCCTCAGCTGCTCAAGGCTCTCGAGCGTCTCGACCACGTCGTCGTGGGCCTCGTCGAACTCGGCCGCCACGCCGTAGAACTCCTTGATGTTCTCGATACGGCCGTCCGCCTCGACCGAGTGCTCCGCCTCGAGGGCCTTGATGAGCCCCGACCGGTCGACGATGGCCTCGACCACGTCGGAGAGGCCGCCCGTCATCGCGCGGCCGGCCTCGATGGCGCCCGTGAACTCGCCGAGGGCGTTGCGCGCCTTGGCGCCGAGAAGCTCGGACTCGGCGATGCACGCCTCGGCGGCCGAGAAGAACGAGAGGCCGTGGGCGACGCCGTACGCCTGGATCTTTGCGATGGACGTCGAGCCGATGCCCCGTCGCGGCGTGTTGACCACCCTCAGGGCGGCGACGTCGTCGTTGGGGTTGACCACGACCTTGAGATAGGCCATGACGTCGCGAATCTCCTGGCGATCGAAGAAGCGCGTGCCGCCGACGATCTTGTATGGGACGCCCGCCCGCAGGAACATGTCCTCGAGCACACGGGACTGCGCGTTGGTGCGGTAGAAGACGGCCGTGTCGTCGTAGCTCGTACCGGCGTCGTGGAGCTTCTCGATCTCCGAGCCGATCCAACGGCCCTCGTCCCGTTCGTCGGAGGCCTGGTACACGCGGATGCGCTCGCCGTCTCCGGCGTCGGTGAAGAGGCGCTTGGGCGTGCGACGCGAGTTGTGCGCGACGACGGCGTTGGCCGCGTTCAGGATGTGGCCGGTCGAGCGGTAGTTCTGCTCGAGCTTGACCACGTGCGCGTCGGGGTAGTCCTTCTCGAAGGCGAGGATGTTCTTGATGTCGGCACCGCGCCAGGAGTAAATGGACTGGTCGTCGTCGCCCACGACCATGAGGTTGCGGTAGCGGCCGGCGAGCAGGTTGGTGATGGCGTACTGCACGTGGTTGGTGTCCTGGTACTCGTCCACGCTGATGTGGCGGAAGCGCTCCTGGTACGACAGGAGCGCGGAGGGGTTCTTGGAGAGCAGCTCGTAGGCGCGGACGAGAAGGTCGTCGAAGTCCATGGCGTTCGCCCGCTCGAGACGCGTCTGCAGGCTGTGGTAGACCTGCGCCGCCTTGCGGTCGAGGGGGGTCTGGGCCGCCCCCTGCATGTCGTCGGGAGACACGAGGGCGTTCTTCGCCGTGGAGATGAGCGAGCGGATGGCCTGCGGCGGGAACTGCTTGGCGTCGATGTCGAGGTCGTTCATGATCGACTTGACGAGGCGCTTGGAGTCATCGTCGTCATAGATGGTGAAGTTGGGCGCATATCCCACGAGCTCGGGGTCCTCGCGAAGGATCCGCACGCACATGGCGTGGAAGGTGCAGACCCACATGCCGCGCGTGCCGCCGGGCAGGAGCTGGGCGAGACGCTCGCGCATCTCGGCTGCGGCCTTGTTCGTGAACGTGATCGCGAGGACCTGCCAGGGACGGACGCCCTCGTCGGCGATCATGTGCGCGATGCGGTAGGTGAGCACGCGCGTCTTGCCCGACCCGGCTCCCGCAAGCACGAGAAGCGGGCCCGAGGTGCACAGGACGGCCTCCCGCTGGGCGGGGTTGAGCCCGTCGATGTCGATGGTCTGCGTGGTGCGTGTGGGCTCGCTCCCGAGGAGCGAGGTCTGTGATGCGTCGGTCATGCGTCTCCTGTGTTCTCTCGTCTGCTCTAGGAGAGTCTATCCGCAACGGGGGACAGGAACCGTCTCGCTCGCACGGTTCCAGACGATGGGCAGAGACGCGCCACGGCGCGCCGGTCCTGTTCGCGGGGATTTTGGCTCATGGTTCACGATCTTATAGAATCGACTACCTGCGGAAATGCGAGGAGCCAAAATCGAAGGTAAGGTGCGATTATGGCTCTCGCAGGTCAGAGCGTTGCTGAAAGGAGCCAAAATCCCCGCGAGCCGGATCCGGCGCCCGGACCACTCGCCTCTAGACGAGCTTGCCCAGGAAGTCGAACACCTCCGAGAAGTAGCGCTTCGGGTCGGAGAGGCAGGCCTGGCAGTGCCCGGCGCCCGGGAAGTAATCCAGGCGCTTCTTCGTGGAGCAGGCGTCGTAGATGCGCCTGGCCATGTAGGGCGGCACGAAGGTGTCGGCCTCGCCGTGCATGACGAGCAGCGGCGTGCGCGCGTGCGAGACGGCCCCGGCGACGTCCACCTCGGTGAGGACGCAGCCGCCCTCCTGCCTCGACGCGAGGAAGCTCACGAAGTCGAGGATGGGATGCGCGGGGAGGCGAAGGCCCTTGTGCATGACCGGCACGAAGACGTTCCACGCGTCGGAGTAGCCGCAGTCCTCCACGGTCGCGCGAACCTGGGGCGGCAGGTCCTTCTCGCCACACGCGATGCACACGGCGGCGGCTCCCATGGAGTGGCCGTGCATGACGATGCGGATGTTCTTCCCGTAGGTCTGGACGAGCCACTTTGCCCAGACGACCATGTCGCGGCCCTCGCGGCCGCCCATGCAAATCCACTTGCCCCCGCTCGTGGCGTGGGCGCGCTGCTCGGGCATCAGGATGTTGTAGCCATGCTCGGCGTAGTGGTGCGCGTAGACGTAGCATTCGGTCCAGGTGCCCTTGTAACCATGGACGAGAAGGAGCCATCGTTTGCTCTTGGGGTCCACGCGCAGGGCGTGCGCCGTGAGCGTGCTGCCGTCCTCCGCGGTGACATGCACCACCTGCGGATCTCCGGTCTTCTCGTACCACGCCCAGGTCGACTTGACCTCCTCGTCGCGAAAGGCGCAGATACGTTCGATCTCCTCCTCGCTCATGGCGCTCGTGAACGCGGACATGGGGTCGGGCGGCGCGCCGACGAGCAGGCGGCCGATCTTCTCGGACCGGACGAGGCGCACGGCGTCGGGCGCGGTCGGATGCTCGGACACGTAGGCCCGCTCCTCGGCCGTGAGGGGCTCGGCACGGAACTCGGCGAGGAAGCCCTTGACGAAGAGCCAGGCCACCGCCCACAGCGCGACGAAGATGACGCTCGCCACGGTACCGAGGATGACCTCGTCCGTGGTGTCGCCCATCACCGCGAGCATGCTGCAGGTGGCGATCGCCGCGATGTAGAGCACCATGCTCACCTTGAGCCCGATGTCGGTGGGCTTGACCCAGGACGAGCCGTCCATGTCAGCGGTCTTCGGTAGCGGCGGCACGGCCGTCTTGCGCGGCTGCGGCGCAGGGGTCGTGTCTCTCGTCTCGTCGGTCATCGTCCGCTCCTCTCGTCAGGCTCCCGCAGGCACACGAGGTCGAGCGGGGCCGTCTCGAACGGTAGCACCATATGGTAGGTCTCGCCATTGCGGACGAGGCCCGCGGGAAGGGACAGGCCGCGCACGGGGCGTCCGGGGCAAAGGACCGCCACCCCGTCTCCCGCCTCGGCGCGGTTGCGGCAGACGAGATCGGTCGCCCAGCCTCCCGCCGTCCGCTCGCACTCCCCCACCACGGCGACGATCCGCCGCTCGCGGACGTAGTCGTCCCGGCCGGGATTCTGCGTCGGGTCGCCGAGCAGGAAGCCCGTCGAGTAGGGCCGATGGCTCACGAGGTCGAGCTCGGCCCTCCACGGGGCGACGGGCTCCCCGTCGAGCACGTGGCGATAGGCGTTCGTGACGCAGGCCACGTAGTAGGAGCCCTTGGCACGGCCCTCGAGCTTGACGGCGTCCACGCCCGCCTCGGCGAGGTCGTCGAGAAGCCCGATGGCGCAGAGGTCGTTCGATGAGAGGAGGTAGCTGCCACGGGCGTCCGTCTCGACGGGAACCGGCCGCGTGGGGTCGCGGTCCTCCACGAGCGACCAGCCCCAGCGGCAGGGCTGCGCGCAGGCACCGCGGCTCGCCGAGCGGGCGTCGCCCATGAGCTCGGCCGAGAGCAGGCAGCGGCCCGAGTACGCCATGCAGACCGACCCGTGCGCGAAGACCTCGAGCTCGAGCTCGGACGAGGTCCGGCGGCGCAGGTCGGCGATCTGGGCGATGGTCATCTCGCGGGCGAGGACCACGCGACGGGCGCCGAGCCGCAGCCACTGCTCGGCCGCGACGGCGTTCATGACGGACGCCTGGGTCGAGACGTGCGGCGCCACGCGCGGTGCGTGCTCGCGCAGCAGCGCGAGGGCGCCGAGGTCGGACACGATGGCCGCGTCCGCGCCGACCGAGTCGAGAAGACGCAGGTAGCGAGGCAGCTCGTCGATGTCGGCGTCGGTCAAGAGCGTGTTGAGGGCGACGTGCGCCGACACGCCACGCTCGTGTGCGAACGCCACCGCGGGCCCGAGCTCGTCATCGGCGAAGTTGCGCGGCGAGGAGCGCATGCCCCAACGCCTGCCGGCCAGGTAGACCGCGTCGGCACCAAAGTGAATCGCCATCTCGAGCTGCTCCCGGCCGCCCGCGGGCGCCAGAAGCTCCATGGTCCTTCTCGCCACGCCCACCTCCCGGTCCAGACGGAGTGACATCTAGTGCCTCAAGGGTAGCCGACCTGGAAAAGGGGACAGGTTGATTTTCCAGGTTTCGAGGTGCCCCGTCACCATTCTGGGTACCTATCGCAGAGAGCGACACGTCGAGAAAACCTGGAAAATCAACCTGTCCCCTTTTCCAGGTCGGGAGGGACATGAAGACCGTCACCTTTACCTACGTCCGGCACGGTCGGACGGAGTTCAACCGAGACCACGTGATCCAGGGCGGCCGCGTCGACTCCCCGCTCGACCCGGCGGGCCTCCCGTCCATCCATGCCACGGCCGCCGCACTGGCAGACCTGCCGTTCGCGCGCTGCTACGCCTCGCCTCTGGGACGCGTCCTCCAGACCGCCGCCATTCTCGTCGACGGTCGCGACCTCCCCGTCCGGACCCTGGACGACCTGCGCGAGTTCGACTTCGGTGACATCGACGGCCATGCCTACCCCGGTCGGAGGATCACCTTCGCACGGTGCTTCGTCCGACAGGACTTCTCACCCGTCCACGGCGAGCAGGGCGAGCAGGTCCGAGCGCGCGTGCGTCGGGCCTTTGCCACGATGTACGACGTGGCCGACGACGGAGACCAGGTCCTCGTCGTCGGCCACGGTGCGTTCTTCCGCTATGTGCTCCTCGAGTACGGCGAGGGCGGCAACCTCGCGAGAAAGCTCAGGAGCGAGACCATTCGCACCCACAACGCGTCCATCGCCACGGTCGTGGGCAGCGACGGGACCTTCCGGCTCACGCAGCTCCCGCTCACGGCCAGGGAGTACCTCGCGAAGCCGAGGACGCCCCGGCGGCCCCCCGCGTGACGGACGCCCCGAGCGCCCTCCTACGAGTGCGTGATCGCGTACGAATGCCCGGCGAGGTCGCAGTCGAGCTGCGCCCAGGCGGTACCGTCGGCGGAGCTGCGACGGATGCGGAGCATGCCGTCTGACGGCAGGCTGACCTCCATCTCGCCGTCGATGTCGAAGGCGGGATGGGAGTTCCTGAACTCCATGAGCGACACGAGCTCGCGCACCACCGGGCGCTCGACCTCGGCGTCGATCTCCTCCCGGCTGTAGTAGTGGCGGTTGATGTTACGCCCCTCCTTCGTGCTCTCGAGGAAGTCAAGGTCGTTCTTGCCGGCGAGAAGGCCGACGTAGTAGACCATCGGGATGCCGGGCGCGAAGAACTGGATCGCACGCGCGAGCGCATAGGCGGCGTCGTCGTTGCCAAGCGCGGAATAGTAGGTGGTGTTCACCTGGTAGACATCGAGGTTGTTGTAGGCCTCGGTGTTGTAGACCTTCTTGACGTTGGCACCCTCGGAGAACATCTTCTCCTTCGTGAAGTCCACGGCATCGTCGGGCAGGAGGTCCTTCACGTCGACGATGCCGATGCCGTCGTGCGTGTCGAGGGTCGTGAACTGGTGCTTCGGGCACATCTCGAGCCAGCGCTTGAGGTAGGTCCCGTCGCCGGAGTAGAGGGCGTGGAGCACCATGACGGGCAGTGCGAAGTCGTAGATCCAGTAGCCCTTGTCGGCGACCTTCATCTGGATGCTGTAGTGCTCGTGGATCTCGGGGAGGATCATCGGCGCGTTGGGGCTCTTGGTCCCGTCGAGGACGCCCTGCATGGCGCCGAGCAGCTCCCAGGTGTCGGGCTCGACGAAGAAGCAGTTGGTGCCGACCCGCTTCGTGGCGTACGCGAAGGCGTCGAGACGGACGATCGAGGCGTTGTTCGCCGCCATGTTCTCGAGCGTCTCACGGAAGAAGCGCTGGGCTCGCTCGGAGCGCACGTTGATGTCGATCTGCTCGTCGCCGAACGTGCACCAGACCTTCTCGGTGGTACCGTCCGCGAACTCCGCGTCGATGTAGGGCGCACGGGGCTTGCGCTTGTAGATGAGGTCGACCTGCTCCTGGGTCGGCTCGCCGCCGGGCCAGAAGTCCTTGTAGCGGATGAAGAAGTCCGAGAACTCGGAAGCGTCCTTCTTGGCGAGAAAGTCCTGGAAGTAGGGGCTCTGCCGCGAGATGTGGTTGATCATGAAGTCGAACATGAGGTAGCGCTTCTCGCCGATGCGCCGCACGTCGTCCCAGGTGCCGAACTTCTCGTCGACCACGTCGTAGCGCATGGGGGCGAAGCCGCGGTCGGCCGAGCTCGGGAAGAAGGGCAGGATGTGAACGCCACCCACCGCCTTGTCGAAGTGCTCGTCGAGCACCTCACGAAGGTCGGTGAGGTTGGTGCCCAGGCTGTCCGCGTACGTGATGAGCATGATCTTGTTGCTGAACTTCATGGCCTGCTCCCCTGCGTCTGGTGGGTGTCCCGAAAGCCTCGGCGTCTCGGTCTGACGTCTGAGAGAAGCATAGTCCCCAGCGCGGTCGGCAAGGGTGTATGAGAACGATTACACATAGTGACCACCATCGGCGAGTGGCAGGTCCCGGCCAATGACGGCGTATCTTCGCTCGCGCGCACGCAACAAGCGATTTGATGCCTGTGTGAAATCGTTCTCATGTCCTTCTCGCCGGCTTTTGTGCCGTATAGTCAGAGCATCGAATGACTCCGGACGGATGGAGCATCATGCCCAACAGCACATGGAACCTCGGCTTCCACCTTCACTCCCCCCGTGCCTGGATGAACGACCCCAACGGGTGCTGCCAGTTCCGCGGCGTCTACCACTTCTTCTACCAGTACGACCACGCCTGGCCGGAGGTCGACCAGAAGGGCTGGGGCGCCTTCTCCAGCACCGACCTCATCCACTGGCGCTTTGACGGCGTGCCCCTGGAGCCCAGCATCCCCGAGGACCGGCACGGCACCTTCACCGGCACCACCTACGTCGAGAAGGGCACCGCCTCCGACGGGGGCGACAGGATGCGCGTGTTCTACACGGGCAACGTCGTCGATCCCGGCCCCGACCACAACGAGAAGGACTACGACTTCGTCTATGCCGGCCGCCAGGCGAACGAGCTCACGGTCGAGAGCGAGGACGGCGTCCACTTCTCCAACAAGCGCGTGGTCATCCCCGCCGCGGACTACCCGGACATCTGCAGCATGCACGTCCGCGACCCCAAGGTCTGGAAGGAGGACGGCAAGCTCCGGATGCTTCTCGGCGCCCGCCACGTCGACACCCACGGCATGGCCCTGCTCTACGACTCGGACGACGGCTACACCTGGACGTTTCGCCAGTCCATCAACCCCAAGTACTTCTTCGGGTACGTGTGGGAGTGCCCGAACATCGTCCAGACCAGCGGTCACGACTACCTGTCGATAAACCCGCAGGGCCTGCCGAGCCTCTACGACAAGTGGCAGAACATGTGGCAGTCGGGCTACATCCCGCTCCCCGGCCGCATCCTCGACACCCACGAGGTCGACGAGCGAAGCTTCGTCGAGTGGGACCACGGCCACGACTTCTACGCACCCCAGACCTTCCAGGACGAGCAGGGCCGCTGGATCCTGGTCGGCTGGCTCGGCACCTTTGACAAGCACTACACGTCCACGCCCGACGGCCTCGGCTGGTGGCACTGCCTCACGGTGCCCCGCGTGGTCACGCGCGACGAGGAGACCGGGCTTCTCCGCCAGAACCCGGTGCAGGAGCTGCGCCAGCTTCGCGGCAGGCAGCAGGTGCTCCGCAGGAACGAGCCCGTGAGGATCGAGGGGCGCCACGCCGACATCTCGCTCGAGCACATCTCCTCCGAGGTGGGCACGCTCACGATCGACGACTCGTTCCAGATCAGCTACGTGCAGGGCCGCCTCGCGATCAACTACCTCGACAAGGAGTCCGCCGCGGGCAGGGCGGACCGCTTCATCCGCCTTCAGCGGCTCACGAGCCTGCGCGTCCTCGTGGACGGCTCGGTGGTCGAGGTCTACGCCAACGGAGGGGCCGACGTCTTCTCGAGCCGCTGGTTCCCGACCGAGAAGCCTGACCTCACGGTCGAGACGACGCTCGAGGCGGAGCGGTCGTTCGCCTATCCGATGAGGGACACGATGGCCGAGATGTACGCCACGGCGGTGGCGCCCGACCTCACGATGCCCGGCTGGAACGAGAAGCCCGCCGAGGGGTAGCGACTCGCGATCCGCGCTCGCGGGCTGTGCCAAAAGCCGAGAAGGATCCTTTGCCCTTATTGGTACCCTGCCAACTGGGCAAACGCCGCCGAGACAAAAGGGCCTTATTGGCACCCGCAGGTAGCAGGCTTGTCGCCTGCACCAAAAGCCGAGAAGGATCCTTTGGCGTTATTGGCATCGTACCAATAAGCCGAAAGGATCCTTTGGCGTTATTGGCACCCGCTCAACTGGGCAAACGCCGCCGGGACGAAAGGGCCTTATTGGCACCCGCAGGTAGACGGCTTGTCGCCTGCACCAGAAGCCGGAAAGGATCCTTCGACGTTATTGGTGCAGCGCGTTATTGTCGCAGCCCCGGACGGCGTCCTTCTCGTCAGCCGAAGCCTGACCGTCGACGAGCGCCCTGGTCAGCCCTGGTACGCGGCATCCCACTTCTCGAAGGCGCCGTCGCCGAGCTTGGCGAGGTCCTCGAGCGCGTGTCCCACGGCGTCGTCGTCGCAGAGGCCGATGTGGTGGCGCGCCACGGCCTTCACGCGGTCGTTGGCGTTCGCTACGGCGACCGAGTGCTCGACCGAGCTCAGGATCTGGTAGTCGTTGTCAGAGTCACCGAAGCACACGACCTCGTCGCTTCGCACGGCGAGAAGAATCTGCAGGATGCGCAGGCCGGAGGCCTTGGACCAGCCCTTGGGGACGCAGTCGAACATGCGCGAGCCCGGCGAGATGAGGTCGATCTTGGGGCAGGCCGCGCGGACCTTATCGCCCCACTCGACGTTGTCAATCCCCTCGGAGCCCTCCTCGAAGTGCAGGCCGGCGGTGATGATGGGCCATGCGGGAATGTCGTCCGGCTCGCAGATCTCCGCCACGCGGCGCGAGCCCCAGGTGGTGCCCATGAGGTTGCCAAGCGTGGTCCCCGAGATGAAGCCGCCCGCGTCGCCGCGGCCGCTCACGTATACGCCGGGCAGGTCGTAGACCATCTTCGCCATGTCCACGATGTTCTGCCGGTCCATGGCCGTCTCGTTCATGAGCGTGCCGTAGGCGTAGATCTTCTTGCCGTTGGAGAGCAGCGCCGTCTGCATGCACACGTCGTCACCGCGGAACGAGTCGAGGACCGAGTCCCAGTCGCGACCGCTTGCCGGCCCGAAGAACACGCCCTGCTCGGTGAGGTCATGGATGGCGCTGAGCGCTCGCTCGCTCGCGGGCTTCTGGAACGGAAGCAGGGTGTTGTCCATGTCGGTCAGGATGAGCTTGATCATCGGACTCCAATCGTCGCGGAAGGCTTAGCACATCCTAGCATGTACGGACGTGAGAACGATACCATATCCGCGGATAGCACCTGGGATAGGTGACGGGCTTCGTCTTCGGACTCCGTTCCCGAAATGGGGCCGTTCTCGTGCCCCGATCGCGCTCCCTGGGCGACAATGACGCTGACGGTACCCGACGGAAAACCTGGAAAATGAACCTGTCCCCTTTTCCAGGTCGGAGGAGCGAGACATGGCGGAGCACATCGACCTCAACGACGGATGGGGGTTCACCCCCACCTTCTCGGACGCGTTCCTCGCCGGCGAAACCTGCGACGCGCTTGCCGTCCGTCTCCCCCACACCTGCGCCGAGACGCCCCTCGACTACTTCGACAACTCGGTCTACGAGATGGTCTGCGGATATCGCCGCACCATCCACGCGCCCGCGACGTGGACGTCGAGGTCGGTCGCCCTCACGATCGGCGCCGCCGGTCACACGGCGACGGTCTTCCTCAACGGCAGACCGATCCGCGAGCATCGCTGCGGGTACACGGCCTTCTCCGTCGAGCTCGCGCCATTTCTCCTGCTCGGCGAGGACAACCTCCTCGTGGTCCGCGTCGACACCCGCGAGCAGCAGAACGTCCCGCCCTTCGGCCACGTCATCGACTACCTCACCTACGGCGGGCTCTACCGGGAGGTCTGCCTCGACGTGCGCCCGGCCGTCCACCTGGCCGACGTCTTCGCCCGTCCGTCCCTGCCCGCCTCGGGGCTGCTCGCCGAGGACACGCCCGAGAGGGATGTGGCCGCGACGCTCGCCGCGCTCGACCTCTCGGGCGAGCTCGCGGTCGAGGTCACGCTCGCCGACGTGTCTGGCGAGAAGCCCGACGACTCCGGACTCGAGCTGCGCGCCACGCTCCGCGACGGCGACGGAGCGACGGTCGCCACCTGCCGACAGTCCCTCTCCGGCTGCCCGACCCTCGTGAGGTCCGCGCTCGAGCGTCGCGACGAGGCCTTCGTCCTGCACCTGGACGTGCCCCACGCAAGCGCCTGGGACGTCGATCGTCCCTACCTCTACGCCCTCAAGGTCGAGCTCGCGCGCGACGGGGTAGCCGTCGACGCACGCACGACCCGGCTGGGCTTCCGCCACGAGGACTTCCGCGCGGACGGGCTCTACCTCAACGGCAGGCGGCTCTCCGTCGTGGGCCTCAATCGGCACCAGTCGTGGCCGTACGTCGGCTACGCCATGCCCCGGTCGCAGCAGAGGCTCGACGCGGACATCCTCAAGTACGAGCTGGGGGTCAACGCCGTCCGCACGTCTCACTACCCGCAATCGCAGCACTTCGTGGACCGCTGCGACGAGATCGGGCTTCTCGTCTTCACCGAAATCCCCGGCTGGCAGCACATCGGCAACGAGGCCTGGAGGCGTCAGGCGATTCGCAACGTCGAGGAGATGGTCGTCCAATACCGCAATCACCCGTCGGTCTTCCTCTGGGGCGTGCGCATCAATGAGTCCGCCGATGACGACGAGCTCTACGCGAGCACCAACGCCGCAGCCCACGCGCTCGACCCCACCCGTCCCACGGGAGGAGTGCGGTGCATCACGGGAAGCCACCTCCTCGAGGACGTCTACACCTACAACGACTTCGTCCACGACGGGAAGGCGCCGGGCTGCAGGCGACGGTCGACGGTCACGCCCGACCCCTCGAAGCCCTACCTCATCACCGAGCACGACGGCCACATGTGGCCGACCAAGACCTACGACTGCGAGGACCATCGCACGGAGCAGCTGCTGAGACACGCCCGCGTCCTCGATGCCGTGGCGTGTGGCAGCGGCATTGCCGGCTCGTTCGGCTGGTGCATGTTCGACTACAACACCCACGGCGACTTCGGCAGCGGCGACCGCGTCTGCCACCACGGCGTCCTCGACATGTTCCGGAATCCCAAACTCGCCGCCGCGGTCTACGCCGCGCACCAGGAGACGACGCCGGTGCTCGAGGTGAGCTCGACCATGGACATCGGCGAGCACCCCGGCGGCATTATGGGCGACGTCTACGCCGTCACCAACGCCGACTCCGTTCGCATGTACCGAAACGGGTTGCTCGTCCGCGAGTTCGACCGCACAGAGAGCCCCTTCGGACACCTCGAGCACGGACCCATCGCCATCGACGACTTCGTGGGAGACGCGCTCGAGCGCTGCGAAGGCTTCTCGCACGGCAAGGCGGAGGCCGTGAAGGCCGTGCTCAACCACGTGGCGCGCTTCGGCTCCGGGAACCTCTCGGCATCCGTCGTGGCCAGCGCGGCGAAGGCGCTCGCGGTGTATCGCATGAGCGTGGGAGACGCCTTCGGACTCTATGAGAGGCACGTCGGAGGCTGGGGCGGGGACGTGCCCGTCTACCGCTTCGACGCCATGCGGAGCGGCCTGGTGGTCGCGAGCGTCACGAGAGCGCCCGTGACCTCGGTGCACCTCGAGGCACGAGCGGACCACACGACGCTCGTCGACGGGCCGACCTACGACGTTGCCTCGGTCCGCCTCTCCGCGCGCGATCAGAACGGCAACGTGCTGCCCTACTGCATGGACGCCGTCACCGTGAGCGTCAGAGGCCCCGTGGAGGTCATCGGGCCGCAGGTCGTCGTGCTCCGGGGCGGACTCGGCGGCACCTACGTGCGCACGACCGGCGAGACGGGCGAGGCGAGCCTCACGCTCACGCCCGGCCGAGGCGAGCCCGTAACGATCCCCCTTGTCATCGAAGCATGGAAAAGGGGACAGGTTATAAATCCATGACTGATGAATGATCCATTCACGGCCAGACGCAGCAGCAGTCGGTAAGCATGGAAAAGGGGACAGGTTGTTTTTCCACGACAGCTTGTCGTGGAAAAACAACCTGTCCCCTTTTCCATATGGCTACGCGACGAGCGCGAAGTAGGCGATCACCACGACGCCGAGGATGATGCGATACCAGCCGAAGGGCTTGAAGTCGTGCTTGCGCACGAAGCCCATGAGGAAGCGGATGGCCACGAGCGAGACCACGAAGGCCACCACGCAGCCCACCCCGAGGATGGCCGCCTCGTCAGCCGTGAACGCGTTCCCCTTGAGGAAGAACTTCACCAGGCGGAGCGCGGACGCACCGACCATGACGGGGATGGCGAGGAAGAACGTGAACTCCGCGGCGACGGTCCGCGAGCAGCCGAGAAGAAGGCCGCCGATGATCGTGGAGCCCGACCGCGACGTGCCCGGCACGATGGAGAGCACCTGGAAGATGCCGATGCCGATGGCAGTCTTCCAGTCGAGGTCATCAAGGTCCTGCACGCGGGCGTCGGAGTCAGCGAGCTCGGAGGGAGTCTTCGGACTCGTCGAAAGCGCGAGGTGCTTGGGCGCCTTGCTGGGAAGGGACGCGACCGCAATGGCCTTGCGCTCCCGCTGGTTCTCGATGACGAGAAACGCGATGCCGTACACGATGAGCGCCGCGGCGATGACGTACGGGGTGCCGAGGTGCTCCTCCATCCAGTTGTCGAGCGGAATCCCGATGACGGCTGCGGGAAGGCAGGCGACTATGATCTTCAGCCAGAGTCCCCAGGTGGTTCTCCGCTCGCGCGCGGTCTTCGTGCCCGAGAAGGGATTGATCTCGTGGAAGAAGAGCACGACGACGGCGATGATGGCGCCGAGCTGGATGACCACGAGAAACATGTCCCAGAAGTCCGAAGACACGTTCAGGGGCAGAAACTGGTTGAGCAGCAGCATGTGCCCGGTCGAGGAGATGGGGAGCCACTCGGTGATACCCTCCACGAGGCCGAACAGTGCCGCTTTGAGAAGTTCGATGACGTTCAAGAGATGCCTCCTCACGTTGCAAACTTGTTCACTATGATGCCTTGCGGTCGACCAGATGCGACCCGTCATCCGTCTCCCGCGAAAAAACTTACGACCGAACGGAGCGTGCCCCCCGTCTACGGATGGGATGGTAGCCGCGAATGGTCGGGCGGGTAGATTAGTTTCGAAGCTCGTGGCACGCATCCAACCGTAAGGGGGACCCGTCATGACCACCTATCAGGACCTGGGCTACAACAAGATCTTCGTGTCACTCGACGGCACCGAGGCCCAGGCGAAGGTGCTCGACCGCGCCATCATCATGGCAGCCAACCACAACGCGGAGCTCTACATCGGACACGTGATAGACTCCACCGCGCTCGAGACCGCCGGCACCTATCCCATCGACCTCATCGACGCGCTCGAGAAGTCCTTCCGCAACTCCATCACCGACCAGCTCATCCTCGCCGAGAATGAGCCGACCATCAAGAAGGTCGAGGTCATCGTCAAGGCGGGCCGCATCCGAGAGACGCTCAAGGACGAGATGCTCGACGTCATCAAGCCCGATCTCGTCATCTGCGGCGCGCGAGGACTCTCCTCGATCAAGTACGCGATCATGGGCTCTATCTCGACCTTCCTCACACGCTCCGCGCCATGTGACACGCTCGTCATCAAGTAGCCAGACGAGGCGTCCGCCGAGAGAGACGGGCGCCTTTCAGTTTGCGCGCCTCAATAAAACCCCAGCTACATGCCATCGTCTATCCCCGACGAGCAGATGAGTCATGTAGGTACCGTGGGGTTATCCAAATCGCGGTAGAATAATAAACCTCACGCTTGAGCGTTTGCCCACTTCACGAGGGGCACCGATCACGGAGGTTGTACCTTGGGGTCACACGTGACACATGGAGGACTCGCTATCGGGCTCGCCTTCGCAGTCTCGCTGACACTCGTCCTCTCCATCAGTCCGACGTCCGCGCACGCCGCGACCCTCGACGAGCTTCAGCAGAAGGTCGAGGACAGCAGCCAGGCCTATGACGAGGCGAGCCAGCGCGTCACCGACCTCCAGCAGCAGATTTCCGACAACCAGACCCGCATCGACGAGCTCGAGGCGACGCTCCCCGAGCAGCGCGAGAAGGCCGCCGACTCCATTCGCACCCTCTACAAGATGCAGCAGGGCACACCCGGACTCATCGAGCTGATTCTCTCGTCAGACGACTTCAACGACTTCATCTCTGTCATCGAGTATCTCGACGTCATCCAGTCGTCCAACTCCGACACGCTCAACGAGCTCGTCGCCACCCAGGAGGAGCTTGACTCGACCAAGGCCGAGCTCGCGCAGCAGCTCACCGACGCTCAGACGCAGGCACAGGCCGCATCAGACGCCCTTGATGACGCCGTCGCCGCTCGCACCGCCCTCGAGGAGGAGATCGCAGCCCAGGCCGCCGCGGAGGAGGCCGAGCGTCAGGCCGCCGTCCAGGCTGCTGCGGACGCCGCTGCGGCGGCTGCCGCCACCACGGAGTCCACTGACACCTCAACGGACTCCTCCTCGTCCTCATCGTTCACCACGGAGTCGGGCAACAGCTCCTCGGTCGAGACGCCCTCCGACGACTCCGCGAGCACGGTCGACTGGCAGAGCAACAAGGACACCTTCGTCTCTGGCTGGGGGGCTCGCATCGACTCATATCTCGCCGGTTCTCCGCTCGCAGGCTATGGCACCACCTTCGCCGAGGCCGCCTGGGCCTATGGCGTCGACCCGCGCTTCTCGCCTGCCATCTCGACCGTCGAGAGCAGCAAGGGTCTCTACTGCTTCCGTTCGCACAATGCCTGGGGCTGGGGCAGCGTAAGCTGGAGCTCCTGGTCAGAAGCCATCTGGGCGCACACGGCCGGCCTCGCGAGCGGCTACGGCGGACACCTCACCTACGCCGCCGCCAAGAAGTACTGCCCATCCAATGCGAACTTCTGGTATTCGACGGTCCTCGCCGAGATGGAGAAAATCTAGCGTCATCGCATAGGGAGAGAAACGGGCGGGGCCTCACGTTGGCCTCGCCCGTTTTCGCTGCTCATAACCCCTGTATTCTCATTGTGAGGACGTTTTCGCGGCTGACGCTCTTGTGACGAAGGCACCACATGGCGATACCAGCCGCAAGCGTCGTGCTACATTGACAGGTCGAGACACGCACGCGAGCAGCCTTGGAGGAACGCCATGGCAGATGCCAGCACACCCTATTCCACGCTGAAGGCCGAACTGGCCGTGGGAACGACCCATGCGGGATTCACCGTCATCTCCGCGGAGCCCCTGGCGGAAATCTCCGGATGCGCGTACGTGTTCCGCCACGACGCCTCGGGCGCCCGCGCACTGTGGCTCGCCTGCCCCGACGAGAACAAGTCGTTCGCCATCGCATTCAAGACGCCTCCCGCAGACGACACCGGCGTCTTCCACATCCTCGAGCACTCCGTGCTCTGCGGCTCCGACTCCTATCCCGTCAAGGAGCCCTTCGTGAACCTGCTCAAGACGTCGATGCAGACGTTCCTGAACGCCCTCACCTTCCCCGACAAGACCATGTACCCGGTCGCCTCCACCAACACAGCCGACCTCGAGAACCTCATGGGGGTCTACCTCGACGCCGTGCTCCATCCCGCAATCTACCAGCGCCGGCACATCTTCGAGCAGGAGGGCTGGCACCTCGAGATGGACGGCGAGGACTCTCCGCTGACCTACAACGGCGTGGTCCTCAACGAGATGCGCGGCGCGCTCTCTGACCCCGACGACGTCCTCTACCTCGGAGTGGAGCGTGCCCTCTTCCCTGACACGCCCTACCGCTTCGAGTCCGGCGGACACCCCCGCTCCATACCCACGCTCACCTACGAGCGCTTCCTCGACACGCACGCGCGCCACTATGCGCCGTCCAACTCCTACACCGTGCTCTACGGAGCCCTCGACGTTGATCGCGAGCTCGCCCTTGTTGACGAGCGGTTCCGCGGGGCGATGCCGCGCGGGGCGGGCGAGCCCAACCCGCTGCCGCTGCAGCCGGCGGTCGCAGCCGGTCTCGCCCGCATCGACATGGCAACGACGCCCGAGAACGCCACCGTCGGCCTCGCCTACGTGGTGGGCACCGCCGCCGACCGCGAGCGCGTTCTCGCGACCGACATCCTCCTCGACGCGATCGCCGGGTCCAACGAGGCGCCCCTCAAGAGACGCGTCCTCGACGCCGGCCTCGCGGACGACTTTCTCGCCATCCTGATTGACGGGGTGTACCAGCCTCACCTGCTCTTCCAGCTCAAGGGCGCACGCAAGGGAGTCGCCGAGGAGTTCCGCGCCCTTGTCGAGTCCGTCTGCTCCGAGCTTGCCGACGGCGGAATCCCGCGCGACAAGCTCCTCGCCTCGCTCGCCCAGGCCGAGTTCAACCTCCGCGAGGGCGACTGGGGTGGCTATCCCGACGGGGTCGCCCTGTCGATGCAGGCGATGTCGAGCTGGCTCTACGATGACGACAACCCCTACGACTACCTGCGCTACGAGGAGGCGCTCGCGCACATCAAGGCCGGGCTCGACGACGGCTACTTCGAGCGGCTCCTCCGCGAACTCGTCTGCGAGAACCCCCACTCCGCCGAGGTAGAGCTCGTCCCCGTGTCCGAGGACGACGCCGACGGCGAGTCCGCCGAGCTGGCAGCGAAGCGAGACGCGATGACGCCCGAGGAGCGTCGCCAGGTGATCGACGACGTGGAGGCCCTCCGCGCCGAGCAGGAGCTCCCCGACTCCCCCGAGGGCCTGGCCACCCTGCCCGTGCTCACGGTCGCCGACATCGACGAGCCCACGCCCGAGCCGCAGCCCACCCGGCCGGACGCGCCGCTCCCCTGCATCGCTCACGAGCTCGACACCCATCGGATCGACTACGTCTACCACTACTTCGACCTACGTCGGATCGACTTCGGGGAGCTGCCCTACGTGGGCGTGCTCTGCGACCTTCTCGGCAAACTCGACACGGCAGATCACACCGCCTCCGACCTCGACACCCTCATCGAGGAGAGTCTCGGCAACCTCGACTTCTTCGTCGAGAGCTACATCCACGAGTCAGACCTCCTCAGCTCGCAGCTCTCGCTCGTGGTGGGGGCGAGCGCCCTGTCCGAGAAGGTCGACCGGCTCGCGCGGATCCCGCGCGAGGTCTGGGCCCGCACGTCGTTCGCCGACACCGCCGACATGCGCGACATCCTCACCCAACGCAGAATCGGCCTCGAGCAGTACTACCTCGGCTCCGGGCACTCCGCCTCGCTGAGTCGCGTCACCTCGTACTTCGCGTCCGGCTCGCTCGCCTCCGAGCAGGTCTCGGGCATCGACTACTACCTCTTCCTCAAGGACCTTCTCGCCCACTGGGACGAGCGCGTCGAGGCCCTCTCGACCACGCTCGAGGGTCTCTGCCGGCGCATCTTCTCCTCCGACGCCGTCACGGTGAGCTTCATCGGCTCGTCCGAGGACCGCGGCAGGTTCTGGGAGACGGGCGGCGAGCTCGGTCTCGTCCCGTGCGACGACACCGCTCACGCGCTCAAGGTCCCCGCACCCGAGGCCAAGCTGGAGGGCTTCGCGATTCCCGCCGGCGTGAGCTTCGTCTGCCAGGGCTTCTCCCCGTCTGCGGCGGACGCCGGCACGACCGGCACCTGGGAGGTCGCCTCGCGCGCCCTCTCGCTCGACTACCTCTGGAACGAGGTGCGCGTCAAGGGCGGTGCCTACGGCGTGGGCTTCAGGCGCAGGGCGGAGGGCATTCACGCCTTCTGGTCGTACCGCGACCCCTCCGTCGACGCCACGATCGAGCGCTACTCGGGCGCGGCCTCCTGGCTCTCCGGCTGGGACCCCACCCCCGACGAGCTCTCCGGCTACGTGGTCTCCTCGGTCGCCAGTCACGACGCCCCCGTCAAGCCGCGCGCCCTGGCGCGCCGTCAGGACACGCTCGCCTTCGCGGGCAGGCCGGACGGATGGCGGGACGCCGTCCGCCAGCAGGAGCTCGCCACAGCCTCCGATGACGTGCGCGCCCTCGCCGCAGTTCTTGCCGACGGGTCGTGCACCAGCGGCACCTGCGTCTTCGGCCCGCGCGAGGCCCTCGAGGCCTCGGGGCTCTGCCTCAGGATCGTCGACCTCATCGGCCGGGGTGAGTAGTAGCCGTGGCGACCGAATCCATCGGGGATCGCGTGATCGGCTGGTACGGAAACGTCGCCATGGGCAGCATCGACACGAACCCGGACTTCGTGCGCAGATGGCTCATGACCGGCTTCCGCCTCATGACCGAGAAGGGCAAGATCGCCCCCGACGGCCGCCTCTACCGCTCTGGCCAGATGGGCAACGCGATCTTCATGGACAGCGTCACCCGAGCGCTCGGCGACAAGGGCGGCGCGGTCTTCACGAGCATCTTCTGCCCCAACGAGATCTTCCATGCCCTCGGGGTGCATCCCGCGACCGCCGAGGCGGTGGCGTCGTTCGCGAGCGGCGCGCAGGCGGAGTCGGGCTTCATCTCGTTCGCGGAGGGTCGCGGCGTTCCCGAGACGTACTGCTCGTACCATCGCATCCTCATGGGCATGGCCACCTCGGGCGTCATCTCCCGCCCGCTCATGCTTGCGAGCACCTCGGCGGTCTGCGACGCGAACAACCTCACGTTCAAGACCCTCGCTCGTCACTGGGGCTGTGACCACTACTACGTCGACGTCCCCATCGACGTGACGCGCGAGTCCGTCCTCTACGTCGCCGACCAGCTCCGCGAGATGGCGGCCATGGCGCAGGACTGCTGCCACGCGCGACTCGACGAGGACCGGCTGCTCGAGCTCTGCGCCTGCTCCATGCGCACGGACCGCGACCTCATGCGCACCCTCCCCGCGCGCCGCGGGCGCTACCTCGCCAACTCCATGACGATCGACGAGATGCAGATGCTCGACCTCCACCTCATGCTCGGCACCCCCGAGGTGGAGCGCATGGTGCACCAGATGGCGCAGGACTACAACCAGGCACCGCGCTACGACGGAATCAACCTCGTGTGGGGCCATGTGACGCCCTACTTCGTGCAGCCCATCGCCTCGAGGCTCAACACGAGCCAGGAGGCGCAGGTCGTCGCCTCGGACATGATGTTCTCGCACATGCCGCCCGACGAGGGGACGTTCTTCTCGGCCGAGAGGCCCTACGAGTTCATGGCCGAACGCGTGGTGCGGAACTGCTTCAACGGACCCGCCACGAGACGAGCCGAGACCCTGAGGCGGCTTGCCGACGCCACCGACGCTGACGCCGTGGTCTTCTTCTGCCATTGGGGCTGCAAGCAGACCGCGGGGGCGGCGCAGGTCGTCCGTCAGGTGCTCGAGGACGCGGGCTACCCCGTGCTCGTGCTCGACGGCGACGCCTGCGACCGAGCCAACTGCATGGAGGGCCAGATGGGGACGCGCTTCTCGGCGTTCCTCGAGATGGTCGGCGCGCAGAGGGAGGAGAGGCGGCTTGAGCGAAGCATCAGGTAGGCGCGGGCGCGAGGGGCACATCGTGCTCTACGCCTGCAAGTACACCCCCGTCGAGCTGCTCCGTGGTTTCGGCGCGACCTGCGAGCTCGCCGAGACGGACGTCTCGTCGTTCGACGAGGCCGACCGACTCGCCCACGCCAACCTCTGCGGCTACGGCAAGGCGCTCATCGAGCGAATGATGGCATCCGACGCCCACGAGGTCGTGCTCGTGAGCTGCTGCGACGTCGTGCGCCGTGTGTATGACGTGCTCGCGCGCGAGGGCAGGCTCGACTTCCTGTACCTTCTCGACCTCCCCCACAAGCGTGGCGAGGCGGAGCGGAGGCTCCTCAGGGAGCGCCTCGCAGATCTTGCCCGGAGCTACTCCGCGTACGCGGGCACGAGCTTCGACGCGGGCCTCGCGCTCGCGGGCGTCGAGCCCTTCGTCCCGCGGACCGACCCACGCGTCACGCTCCTCGGTGCGCACGCGACGCCGCCGCTCCTCGAGGCCGTCGAGCGCGACCTCGGAGGCGCCGTGGAGAACGCCACGTGCACGAACCGCCAGCTCCTCGTGTCACCCCCGCCCGAGCTCGCGCGGGCGACGTCCGAATCTGGCTGCGACGCCTGCGAGGGGCGCGTCGGTGCGGACCCCCTCGAGGCCTTCCTCGACTGGTACGTCGGGGCGCTCCTCGACCAGACGCCCTGCATGCGCATGGACGACGTCGCCGCCCGGGAGGCGCTTCGCGGCGGGACCGGCCGGCGGGGCATCGTCTACCACACCATGAAGTTCTGCGACTACTACGGCTTCGAGTACGGCGAGGCCGCGAGGGAGGGGGATGTCCCCATGGTCAAGATCGAGACGGATGGCACGTCACAGAGCGCCGGCCAGCTTCACACGAGGCTCGAGGCCTTCGGCGAGACGCTGCACGGGACCGAGGTCGCCCACGAGGTCGCGGCGAAGCGGGGCGCCGGCACGCGCGGAACCTACGTGATGGGCGTCGACTCCGGGTCCACCTCGACCGACGCGGCGATCGTCGACGGAGAGGGACGCATCGTCGCCTCCGTCATCCTCCCGACGGGAGCCAGGGCGAGCGAGTCCGCCGCACGGGCCAAGGCCGAGGTGCTCAAGCGCACCGGCCTCGAGGAGACCGACATGACGCTCAAGGTCTCGACGGGCTACGGACGAGACGCGATTCCCGGCATGGACACCTCCATCACCGAGATCACCTGCCATGCGCGCGGCGCGCACGAGCTCGCCCCCGACGTCCGCTCGGTCATCGACATCGGCGGCCAGGACTCCAAGGTCATCCACCTCTCGCCCGCGGGTGAGGTCGTGAACTTCGTCATGAACGACAAGTGCGCGGCCGGCACCGGAAGGTTCATGGAGGCCATGGCGCGCGTCATGGAGATGTCGCTCGACGACTTCTGCCGCACGGGCATGGCGTGGAAGCACGACGTGCGCATCTCCAGCATGTGCACCGTCTTCGCCGAGAGCGAGGTCGTCTCGCTCGTGGCAGACGACACGCCCACCGCTGACATCATCCACGGGCTGGACGAGTCCGTGGCGCGCAAGACCGCCACGCTCGCACACCGCGTGAACGCCGAGCCCCCCTACCTCATGACGGGTGGGGTCGCCCAGAACGAGGGCGTGGTCAAGGCGCTGGCCGACGTGCTCGGCGCGGAGGTGCGCACCCATCCGGACTCCCAGCTCTGCGGCGCTATCGGGGCCGCTCTGCTCGGACTCGAGTCGCTTCGCTAGCTTCTGGGCAGATTGGGTGGTCTTGTTTTAGGGTGTCCCTTTGGCTGCCAAAGGGCGTTGGCACCTTTGGCAGGCAGGCACCTTTGGCAGGCAAGGGTGTCCCTTTGGCTGCCAAAGGGCGTTGGCACCTTTGGCATGGCAGGCACCTTTGGCAGGTGAGGCCCTTCGGGCAGGCTGGTCTTTATCTTGCCTTAATCCCAGCGAGACGACCTTCATCCCCTTTTTATCCGCTCGGCCCTTAAATGGTTCTAGCGGACGAAAGAAGGGGGTACCAAGATGCAGACGAGCGTCATGGCAATGGATGGTTGCATGAGTACGCGAGGAAGCGATGCGCACCCCGACCGTAGGCATGAGAACGACGCCGACCAGAACATCGACTCCCTGTTCCTCAGCCCAAAGTTCGCAATCGCAATCATCGTGTTTCTCGCGATCGTCACCATCCTCAGCGTATGGTCGATGATGGCATAGGCACCTTCACATTGCCCCTCAGCCAAGACCCCGGAAGCCGGACCTCATTCCGACATCCGGGGTCTTGGACCTTTCTTCCCCGCGAGCGGCTATCATCTTCTGTCGGCAGTCAGCTAGGAGGGACGGGCATGACGATGGGGGACGTGCTGCACCTCGACCTCTCCTCGTTCGAGGAGAAACTCAATCTCAGGACCAGGCACGCACGGGTTTCCACCGAGATTCTGCGCGCCGTGGGGATCATGTTCGTCGTCACCGCGATGTCCATGGGACTCGACAACCTGGGCTTCACCGAGGCGAGCATCGTCATCACCTACGTCCTCGGCGTCCTCGTCATCGCGCTCGTCACCTCGCGGCGCATCTACTGTCTCGTGGCGTCGATCCTGAGCGTCGTGGCCTTCAACTTCTTCTTCACGACGCCGCGCTACTCCCTCCTCGTCTGGGGCCCCGAGTACCCGGGCACCTTCCTCGTGATGTTCGTCGTCGGGCTTCTCGCCAGCACGCTCGCCATGCGACTCCGCGAGCAGGCAGAGGCCGCCCAGGAGGCCTCCCGGCGCCTGCAGGTCCTCCTCAGCACCGACCAGCTGCTGTCGGACTGTGGCGACGCCGAGCAGATAGTCAAGGTCATCGGAAGCCAGCTCGAGGCGCTGCTCAAGAAGGACGTCGTATGGTACTCGGTAGAGGGGAACGGACTCGCGCCCTCGCGACTGATCTCCCCAGACGGCGGTTCGGTTCTGGCCGACGAGCCCTCAATCGCGCGGAGAGCTCTTGTGAACCTCTCTCCCGCAGGGGCGGGCTCGCCCTCCTTCAGCGCCGCCCAGGGCTTCTACCTGCCTGTTCACACCCCAAACGAGACCTTCGGCGTCGTGGGCATCATGTCCTGCGGCGAGGCCCTCGACGAGGAGGAGCAGGCGACCTGCCTCTCCGTGGTCGGCGAGGCGGCCATCGCGCTCGAGCGCGAGCGGGCGGTCCGCGAGCGCGAGGAGGCGGCGGTGCTCGCCAAGAACGAGCAGCTCAGGGCTAACTTGCTGAGGTCGATCTCACATGATCTGAGGACGCCCCTGACCGCCATCTCCGGCAACGCCGACATCCTGCTCACCGCGCCCGAGTCGCTCTCCGAGGAGAGCAAGACCAAGCTGATCACCGACATCTACGACGACGCCCAGTGGCTCAACGGCACCGTCGAGAACCTCCTCACCGTGACCAAACTCGAGGACGGCAACGTCCGCCTCACACTCACCTGCGAGGTCGTCGACGACATCATCGACGAGGCACTCCGCCACGTGAGCGCCGATGCCTCGCGCCACGAGATCACCGTCAAGCACAGCGACGACCTGCTCCTTGCGAGGATGGACGTCCACCTCATCGTCCAGGTGATCGTCAACCTCGTCAACAACGCCATATCCCACACCCCGGCAGGCTCCCACATCACGATCTCCGACCGGCGGGAGGACGACTTCGTGAGCATCAGCGTCTCCGATGACGGCCCCGGGGTTCCCGAGACGGAGAAGGACCGCATCTTCGACCTCTTCTATACCACGGGAGGCAGCCTCTCGGACAGCAACAAGGGGGTCGGCCTCGGGCTCGCACTCTGTCGCGCCGTCGTCGAAGCCCATGGGGGTATCATCACGGTTGACGACAAAGCGCCGCATGGCGCCGTTTTCCGCTTCACGCTGCCCGCAGAGGAGGTCCCGACTGATGGCGAGTAGTACCGGACCGCAGATTCTCGTCGTCGAGGATGACGCGGCAGTCAGAAACCTCATCTCGACCACGCTCGACTCGTGCGGCTACCGTCACCTCACGGCCATCACGGGTCATGCCGCGATCGCCACCGCCGCGACCCAGAACCCCTCCGTCGTCCTTCTCGACCTCGGCCTTCCCGACATGGACGGCGTCGATGTCGTGCGTAAGATCAGAACCTGGTCAGAGATGCCGATCATCGTCGTGAGCGCCCGGAGCGAGGACACCGACAAGATCTCGGCGCTCGACGCCGGGGCAGACGACTACCTGACCAAGCCCTTCTCCGTCGGCGAGCTTCTCGCCCGCGTCCGCGTGACCCTGAGGAGGCTCGAACACCTCTCCGACGAGGGACAGACGGCCGCGAGCTTCGAGAACGGCGACCTCAGGATCGACTACGCTGCCGGTCTCGCCTACCTCGGAAGCGAGGAGCTTCACCTCACCCCCATCGAGTACAAGCTGCTCTGCCTCCTCTCGAGGAACGTGGACAAGGTCCTCACGCACCAGTACATCCTGCGGCAGGTCTGGGGGGAGGGGCAGGAGAACGACCTCGCCTCACTCCGCGTGTTCATGGGCTCACTGCGCAAGAAGATCGAGGCCGATCCCTCCCATCCCCGCTACATCCAGACGCATGTCGGCATCGGGTATCGCATGCTTCGCGTCTAGCAAGGCGATCGTTTCGCTTCTTTAGCTTAAGTTCTGGTTCCTTTATGCCGTCTTTATGCTGGTCCGACCCACCGCATGCAAGCACTTGCCTTCCCAGATTAAAGTCCTATTCTTCTCGGACGCACATGCTTCCATCTCAAAGAAAGGTCGGTACACGGTGGTAGATTCAACTCTTCAAGCTTCCGTGGACGTCCAAAAGCTGAGCGGGAACGACATCTTCTCGGCACTTGGCTCTACTCCCGGAGGCCTCTCCGCAAGCGAAGCGGAGAAGCGCCAGGCCAAAGAGGGCAAGAACCTCATCGAGACCGTCAAGAAGAAGTCTCCGATCATCGCCTTCCTCTCGAACTTCACGCACCTCATGGCAATCCTCCTCTGGGCGGCTGGCTTCATAGCGTTCTTCGCCGGCATGCCCGAGCTCGGCGTCGCCGTCTGGCTCGTGAACGTCATCAACGGCTGCTTCAGCTTCTGGCAGGAGCACCGCGCGAGCAAGGCGACCGAGGCCCTGAAGAAGATGCTCCCGTCCTACGTGAATGTGATCCGCGACGGCAACGAGCAGAAGATTCTCGCCGAGGACCTCGTCACGGGTGACGTGATGCTCCTCGCCGAGGGTGACAAGATCTCTGCCGACGCGCGCGTCGTCAGGGCCTCTGACCTGCAGGTCGACCAGTCTACCCTCACAGGCGAGTCCAACCCCGTGAGAAAGACCGCCGATGCCGTCCTCGAGGACGACCTCTCCGCGGCCGAGACGCCCAATCTCATCTTCGCGGGCACCTCGGTCTCCGAGGGCAACGGTCGCGCGATCGTGACCCGCATCGGCATGAACACCGAGTTCGGCAAGATCGCCAACCTCACGCAGAACATGGGCGAGGCGCAGAGCCCTCTGCAGAAGCAGCTCGACCGCGTGACGAAGCAGGTCACCATCTTCGCGCTCGTCATGGGCGTCATCTTCTTCACGCTCGACGTCCTGCTCGTCCACAACGGACTCGCCTCGTCGTTCATCTTCTCACTCGGCATGATCGTCGCGTTCATACCCGAGGGGCTTCTCCCCACCGTCACGCTCTCGCTCGCCATGGCCGTCCAGCGCATGTCCAAGCGCAACGCCCTCGTGAAGAAGCTCTCCTCGGTCGAGGCCCTCGGCTCCACGAGCGTCATCTGCACCGACAAGACCGGCACCCTCACCCAGAACGAGATGACGGTCAACCACCTCTGGACCGCGAGCCACGAGTACGAGGTCACGGGCGTCGGCTACGCGCCCAAGGGCGAGGTCCGCGTCGGCGAGAAGACCGTGCTCGCGAAGGACGACGACGACCTCCGCCTGCTCGTCGTCGGCGGCGCGCTCTGCGCCAACGCCCGTCTCGTTCCCCCCGAGGAGGAGGGCGGCAGGTTCACCGTCCTCGGCGACCCGACCGAGGCCTGCCTGCTCGTCGCCGCCCAGAAGGCCGGCATCGAACCCAAGGACCAGGAGGCCGAGACCCCGCGCATCCGCGAGTTGCCCTTCGAGAGCCGCCGCAAGCGCATGACGACCATCAACCAGCTCGACGAGCCCCTCGACGGCGCGCGCCGCGTCGCCTACGTCAAGGGCGCCCCGAACGAGGTCGTCCGCCTCTCCGAGCGCATCCGCGTGAACGGCGAGACGATCGAGCTGACCGACGAGCTGCGCAAGAGAATCATGGACGCGAACGACGCCTACGCCTCCGACGGCCTGCGCGTCCTCGCCGTCGCCTATCGCCCCATCTCAAAGGACGATGACACCCTCCCCCACGCGATGAGCGAGTACACCCCCGACAACATCGAGTGCCACCTCACCTTCGTCGGCCTCGAGGTCATGCAGGATCCACCTCGTCCCGAGGTCGCCGACGCCGTCGCCGAGTGCCGTCGCGCCGGCATCCGCGTCGTCATGATCACCGGCGACTACGGCCTGACGGCCGTCTCGATCGCTCGCAAGATCGGCATCGTCAAGGGTGCCCACCCGCGCGTCTTCTCTGGCGTCGAGCTTGAGAAGACCTCTGACGACGACCTGAGGGTGGCCCTCAAGGGCGAGGTCGTCTTCGCGCGCATGGCCCCGGAGCAGAAGCTCCGTGTCGTCGAGGTCCTACAGGGCATGGGCGAGATCGTCGCTGTCACCGGCGACGGCGTCAACGACTCCCCCGCCCTCAAGAAGGCCGACATCGGCGTCGCCATGGGCATCACGGGCACGGACGTGGCCAAGGAGGCCGCGGACATGATCCTGACCGATGACAACTTCGCCTCGATCGTCCACGCGATCGAGGAGGGCCGCGCGGTCTACTCCAACATCCGCAAGTTCATGCTCTACATCCTGAACTCGAACGTCCCCGAGGCAGTGCCCTCCGCCGTCTACCTGTTCTCCGGCGGCGCGGTGCCCCTGCCCCTGACCACGATGCAGATCCTCACGATCGACCTCGGCACCGACATGCTGCCTGCCCTCGGACTCGGCACCGAGCCCCCCGAGGCGAGCGTCATGGACAAGCCGCCTCGCGATCCCCACGAGCCGCTGCTCAACGCGCACGTCATGCGCAAGGCCTTCCTCTGGTACGGCCTTCTCGGCGCGGCCTCCTCGATGGCGGCCTACTTCTTCGCCCAGTTCGCGGCCGGCTGGACGCCGGGCAGCGCCCTCTTCGGCGTGGTCAACAGCCTCGACCCCGTCTACGTGCGCGCGACGACCATGGCGCTCGCGGCCATCGTGTTCTCGCAGATCGGCGAGGTGTGGAACTGCCGTACCGAGCTCGCCTCGGTGTTCTCGGTGGGTCTCTTCTCGAACCGCCAGGTCAACATCGGCATCGTCTTCGAGATCTTCCTCATCGTCTTCATCACGCTGTTCCCGCCGTTCCAGTCGGTGTTCCACACCTGTCCGCTGAACCTCGCCGACTACGGCTTCCTCGCGGTTCTGCCGTTCGTGGTTCTCGGAATCGAAGAGGCACGCAAGGCGATCGTCCGCGCATACCATAAGAAAGCAGCACAGCCTGCTCCGTCGCAGGATACAGAGAGGTAGGGCGACATAATGAACGTCATCGTTGTGGGACTCGGGCGCATGGGCAGCGGCCTCGCGAAGAAGCTCGACAGGCAGGGCTATTCGGTCACGGCCATCGACCAGGACCCGGAGAAGTTCGATGCCCTCGGAGACGACTTCACGGGCGAGAGAATCGTCGGCGTTGGCTTTGACCGCGGCATCCTCGAGAAGGCGCGGGTCGACCGCGCGAGCGCCGTCATCGCCTGCACCGCCTCGGACGAGGCGAACATCGTGGTCGCCCACGTCGCGAGGAGCACCTATCGCGTGCCTCGCGTCATCGCGCGCCTCTACGACATCGAGAAGGCCGAGACCTACCGTCGCCTCGGCATCCAAACGATCTCGACCACGGACTGGGGCATCCGCCGCGCCTGCGAGCTCCTGACCTACCACGAGCTCGACACGGTCACCGAGATCGGCTCGGGCGACGTGCAGCTCGTGCGCGCGGACGTCCCGTCGCTCCTCGAGGGACACCCCGTCCGCGACCTCACCGTCGTCGGCGAGATCCAGGTCACGGCCGTCTCGCGCAACAACGAGACCTTCGTCCCGACGCTCGGCACCCTCTTCGAGCATGGCGACGTCATCTACGCCGCCGTCGCCTCGAGCTCGGCCGCAAAGTTCAGCTACATGCTCGGCGACAACAGGTAGGAGGCCACCATGCACATCATCATCGTCGGAGGCGGCAAGACCGGCTCCTACATCGCCCGGCTCCTCGCGCGGGAGAACCACTCCATCAAGGTCATCGAGCAGAAGAAGACGGCCGTCGCGAAGCTCGCGAACGACGTCGACCCCACTGACATCATCCGTGGCAACGGCTCGGATCCCGCCGTGCTCGAGCAGGCCGGCATCCTCCATGCCGACGTCGTCGTGGCGGTCACGGGCGAGGACGAGGTCAACCTCGTCGTCTCCATGCTCGCCAAGATGGAGTTCAACGTCGACCGCGTCGTCGCTCGTGTCAACAACCCCAGCAACTCCTGGATGTTCAACGAGGGCATGGGCGTCGACGTAGGCATCAACCAGGCTGACACCCTCGCGCACTACGTGGAGGAGGGTCTCAACCCGAAGGAGGTCTCCACGCTCCTCAAGCTCGCTCGCGGGGACAACGAGATCGTCCAGCTCGAGGTTCGTCCCGACTCCCACGCCGTCGGTCTCGCCATCAAGGAGCTCAACCTCCCCGACAAGTCCGTCCTCATCGCCGTCGAGCGGCCTGACGGCGAGGTCCTCATCCCGAGCGGCAGCACCGTCATCCGGGAGGGCGACGAGGTCATCGCCCTCATCCATAGCGACGGCAGGGCTGGGATTCGCCGCGCCTTCGCATAGGCTCCAGGCTCGCACGTCGTCTCTCCCAGGCCCCGGCCGGTGCACATCACCGTCCGGGGCCTCTTCTTTTCTTCGTCATGCGAATGCCCGGATTCGAATCAGGTCGAGCCCCTTCCCGACCTGATTGCGGACGCGTGGAGGAGCTCTGCCGTTCACAGAATTACATAAGTGACGATGATGGATACATATCGAAACCAAGTCCCACCCTCACCTGCGACTCTGTTCGTGCGAGCCAAGTATTCGACAGCTTTTCGACAATATCTGGTAGTTTTGTCACTGGCAGACCACAACAAGTTGTGCCATAGTGACTACTGCCGAAAAACGTCGGACAACGCAGCTCAGGCGCCTCGGCGCCGTTACGAGCCACCCACAGCAAGGGGAACCATCATGAAGATCATCAAGCGCAACGGTTCAGAGGTTACCTTCGACGTCGAGAAGATCGCCAACGCCATCCGCAAGGCCAACCAGGAGGTGCCCGAGGACGAGCGTCTCACCGAGCGCGAGATCAAGTTCGCCTCGCTCAACGTCACCGACGAGTGCATGGAGGCCGGCCACACGGTCACGGTCGAGGAGGTCCAGGACCTCGTCGAGGATCAGCTCATGGCCCTCGACCACTTCGTCGTCGCCCGCAAGTACATCATCTACCGCTACGCGCAGAACCAGAAGCGCCAGAAGAACACGACCGATGACAAGATCCTGACGCTCATCGAGTCCAACAACGAGGAAGTCAAGCAGGAGAACTCCAACAAGAACCCCACCGTCGTCTCGGTCCAGCGCGACTACATGGCCGGCGAGGTGTCCAAGGACCTCACCTGCCGCGCCCTGCTCCCCGCCGACATCGTGAAGGCTCACGAGGACGGCATCATCCACTTCCACGACGCCGACTACTTCGCGCAGCACATGCACAACTGCGACCTCGTCAACCTCGAGGACATGCTGCAGAACGGCACGGTCATCTCCGGCACGCTCATCGAGCGCCCGCACTCCTTCTCCACGGCCTGCAACATCGCCACGCAGATCATCGCCCAGGTAGCCTCCTGCCAGTACGGCGGCCAGTCCATCTCGCTCACGCACCTCGCGCCGTTCGTTGACATCTCCCGCAAGAAGATCCGCCGCTCGGTCTACGCCGAGTTGGAGACCATCGGCTTCCAGGCCACGCCCGAGCAGATCGACGCGATGGTCGAGAAGCGCCTCCGCGACGAGGTCGCGCGCGGCGTCCAGACCATCCAGTACCAGGTCGTCACGCTCATGACCACCAACGGCCAGGCTCCGTTCATCACGGTGTTCATGTACCTCAACGAGGCCCGCAACGAGCAGGAGAAGCACGACCTCGCGCTCATCATCGAGGAGATGCTTCGTCAGCGCTACCAGGGCGTGAAGAACGAGGCGGGCGTCTGGATCACCCCGGCCTTCCCGAAGCTCATCTACGTGCTCGAGCCGGACAACGTCACCGAGGGGACGCCCTACTTCTACCTCACCGAGATGGCCGCCAAGTGCACCGCCAAGCGCATGGTGCCCGACTACATCTCCGAGAAGAAGATGAAGGAGTACAAGCTCTCCAAGGGCGAGGTCGAGGGCGAGGGCGACGTCTACACCTGCATGGGCTGCCGTTCCTTCCTCACGCCCGACCGCTCCGGCAACGGCTATGACAACGTGTCCAACGCGGGCAACTACGAGCCCGGCAAGCCCAAGTACTACGGCCGCTTCAACCAGGGCGTCGTGACCATCAACCTGCCCGACGTGGCCCTCTCCTCGGGTCGCGACATGGACAAGTTCTGGGAGATCTTCGACGAGCGCCTCGAGCTCTGCCACCGCGCCCTCCAGTGCCGTCACAACCGCCTCATGGGCACGCTCTCCGACGCGGCGCCGATCCTCTGGCAGTACGGCGCCCTCGCCCGCCTCAAGAAGGGGGAGACCATCGACAAGCTCCTCTTTGGCGGCTACTCCACCATCAGCCTCGGCTATGCCGGCCTCTACGAGTGCGTCAAGTACATGACCGGCCGCAGTCACACCGACAAGGAGTCCACGCCGTTCGCGCTCGCCGTCATGCAGCGCATGAACGACAAGTGCGCCGAGTGGAAGGCGGCCGAGAACATCGACTACTCCCTCTACGGCACGCCGCTCGAGTCCACGACCTACAAGTTCGCCAAGTCGCTCCAGCGCAGGTTCGGCATCGTCCCGGGCATCACGGACAAGGGCTACATCACCAACAGCTACCACGTCCACGTGTCCGAGAAGATCGACGCCTTCACCAAGCTCAAGTTCGAGAGCGAGTTCCAGCGCCTCTCCCCCGGCGGTGCCATCTCCTACGTCGAGGTCCCGAACATGCAGGACAACCTCGAGGCCGTCATCCGCGTCATGCAGTACATCTACGACAACATCATGTACGCCGAGCTCAACACCAAGTCCGACTACTGCCAGTGCTGCGGCTACGACGGCGAGATTAGAATCGTGGAGGACGACGGCAAGCTCGTGTGGGAGTGCCCCAACTGCGGCAACCGCGACCAGTCCAAGATGAACGTCGCGCGTCGCACCTGCGGCTACATCGGCACCCAGTTCTGGAACCAGGGACGTACCGAGGAGATCAAGGACCGCGTGCTGCACCTGTAGGAGCACTGACCTAGCACCGAGCACGACGAGCGACCCGCAGAGGTGGGACGGACGCGTTCCACGAACAGCTCTGTGGGTCGTTGTCTGCATGTGAGCGAGAGCGTCCGGGACGCGTCCGTCCCACCCCAGGGAGAGCGACATGAACTACGCGAACATCAAGTACTGCGACATCGCCAACGGCGTCGGCGTGCGAACCACGCTCTTCGTCTCGGGATGCCGCCTCCACTGCCCCAACTGCTTCAACTCTGAGGCCTGGGACTTCACCTCGGGCGAGCCCTTCACCCCCGAGGTCGAGGATGAGATCGTCAAGAGCCTCGAGCCCGCCTACGTGGAGGGTCTCTCCGTCCTCGGCGGCGAACCCATGGAGCCCGAGAACCAGGCGGGTCTCGTGGACTTCCTCGAGCACGTGCGTGCGACCTATCCGAAGAAGAGCATCTGGATGTACTCGGGCCATACCTGGGAGCAGCTCACCGCGGGCGCGTGGCACCTCGAGAACACCGACCGCATCCTCGCCACGCTCGACGTCCTTGTCGACGGACCCTTCGTCCAGGACCAGTACGACATCTCGCTGCGCTTCCGGGGCTCGAGCAACCAGCGCACCATCGACGTCCCCGCATCGCTCGCCGCGGGCGAGGTCGTGCCCTGGGAGGACAAGCCGATCTTCTCGACGCACTCGATGGAGTAGCGGGCCAAGATCATGCCAGACAGAAGAGGGGGCGGGCCCGCCACGATGGCAGGACCGCCCCCTCCGCCATCAACGGCGAGGATACGGACTTACGCGTGCGCCGACGCGTGGTTCTTCGACGCCACCCCACAGAGCAGGGCGAAGACGATGATCGCCCCCTGCGGCGTGAGGAACGTGGCGACCATGAGCAGCAGCCAGAGGAAGCCCGCCGCGCAGATGACCCACCAGAAAATCTTGAATCCCATGGCGAGGACCCATCCGAACGCGCTCAGGACGAGGAAGGCAAGCCAGCCGGCCACCCAGAGCGCTCCCGCCAGCATGAGGACACCCATAAGCGTGATCATCAGAGTCGCCTTTCCCGAGTTCGAACGACAAAGCCCCCATGGCGTTATCGTACGTTCATGATACCCACTTCACGGGACACAAATTCGGCGGGCTCACCTGTGTCGTGCGATAGGTTTTTGTACATGAACGTATCGTGCGACACACATCCGGCGCTCATTTGTGTCGTGCGATAGCTTTTGGTACGTAAACCTATCGTGCGACACACCGGAGCTCGCCAGAGGCGAGGGCTGGCGAGAAGCCCAGCGGGACTCGGCCAGGTCACAGCGGAAAAGTCCTGCTCGCTCGTGTCTTTCACATGCATTCGACGAGCGGTTGAAAGGCGACGCGACAACTGAGAACAATCCCCCTATCGCAGTGCGGAGGCAGGGATGCCTGGCCGGGAGGGGGATCTCATGGACGTCAACGAGGCAATCGTCGCACGGCACTCCGTGCGCAGGTACACGACGAGGCCCATCGGGGACGATGCCGTCGGAAGGCTTCGCGCGGCCATCGACGAGGCGAACGAGGCGTCGGGGTTGAGCATCCAGCTCGTCCGCAACGAGCCCGACGCCTTCTCGAACCCGCTCAAGACCTTGGGGCAGTTCCGGAACGTGTCCACCTACCTCGCCTTCGTCGCGCCCGAGGGCGGCGACCAGGACGAGCTCGTGGGGTACTACGGCGAGGGCATCATCCTCCTGGCGCAGCAGCTCGGCCTCAACTCCTGCTGGGTGGGAGGCACCTTCGACCGCAAGAGCGCCGTCTATCGCTCGAACCCGGGACAGAGGCTGGCGCTCGTGGCGACGCTCGGCTATGGCGAGACCCAGGGCAAGCCGCACAAGGAGCGCGCGGCGAGCACGCGCTCGCGAGTGAGGGTGCTCGACGTGCCCGCGTGGTTCGACCACGGCATGGAGGCCGTCCTGCTCGGACCGTCGGCTCTGGGACGCCAGGGTTTCCTCTTCCAGCTCGAGGCCGACGGCGACACCGTGCATGCCTCGGCCGCGGAGGGGGCCTTCTCGAGGGTCGACCTCGGCATCGCGGAACGCCACTTCGAGCTTGCCTCGCGCCATCGCGTGACCGACTCCGCCGCCGAGCGCCTTGCCCGCTAACTACGCCCGGTTGATCTCCTCGAGGAAGGCGTCGCCATAGCGCCTGAGCTTGACCGCGCCGACGCCGGAGACCTGGAGCAGCTCGTCGCCGTCCTTCGGACGACGACGCACCATGCCGCGCAGCGTGGCGTCCGAGAAGATCACGTAGGGCGGGACGGAGCCGTCGTCGGCGAGCTCCTTGCGCAGTGCGCGGAGCCGCTGGAAGAGCTCGTCGTCATCGTCCGAGGGGGCGCGGGGACCATCCCAGGGTGCTGTCGCCTCCCGACGCGTCCGCCCGGTGACGCGAGGCGTCTCGGCGTGCCGCAGGTAGGCCTCCGGGGAGGCGTCCGTGCAGACCGAGCACGCGCCGCACGACTCGGGGACCTCGCTCAGGTCCTGGCCGAAGTAGCGCAGGATGCGCCGATGCAGGCAGGAGTCGCTCATCGCATAGCCGATCATCTCGCCGAGGAGACGCTCGCGGTTGTCGATCAGGCGACGTCGCTCGGAGCCGGGCACGTCGGGGGCGAACTCGGTGTTGTCGATCAGAAAGTGGCAGGTGCGGATGTCTCCCCTGCTCCAGAGCAGGAAGCACTCGGCCGGCTCCCCGTCCCTGCCCGCACGACCGGCCTCCTGGTAGTACTCCTCGACCGAGAGGGGCAGGCCGGCGTTCATCACGTAGCGCACGTCCGACTTGTCGATTCCCATGCCGAAGGCGTTTGTCGCGACCATCACCTGCGCGTCGTCGACCACGAAGCGACGCTGCGCCTCGAGACGGGCGTCGTTGTCCATGCCCGCGTGGTAGGCGACGGCCGAGACGCCCGCGTCGCGGAGGCGTCCGGCGAGGGCGTCGACCCCCTTGCGCGTGGTGGCGTAGACGATGCCCGACAGGCCGGCATGGCGGAGGGCGTAGGCGACGAGGAACTTCTCGCGCCTCTTGGGCGTGAGCTCGTACGAGAAGAGCGCGAGGTTGGGACGGTCGAATCCGTTGACCTGCACGACTGGGTCACGCAGGCCGATGAGGGACACGATGTCGTCGCGGACCTTGCTCGTGGCCGTGGCGGTGAGGGCGGCAACGACGGGTCGCGAGGGCAGGCTCTCCACGAACTCCGCGATGTCTCGGTAGGCCGGACGGAAGTCCTGGCCCCACTGGCTCACGCAGTGCGCCTCGTCCACCGCCACGAGCGGCACCTGCGCCGCCGCGGCGAAGGAGCGGAACCTCGCGTCCCGAAGACGCTCGGGCGCCACGTACATGACGTCGTACCACCCGTCAAGCGCCCGCTGGACCACGATGTCCTGCTGGCGCGGGGTGAGACTCGAGTTGAGGTACGAGCCGCGGATCCCTGCCTCCTTGAGGGCGCGCACCTGGTCGCCCATGAGGGAGATGAGCGGGCTTATCACCAGGGTGAGCCCACCGAGAAGCACGGCGGGAATCTGGTAGCAGACCGACTTGCCGGCGCCCGTGGGCATGACGGCGAGCACGTCTCGTCCCTCGAGCACGGCGGAGATGACCTCGGACTGCCCGGGTCGGAAGCTCGCATAGCCGAAGTGGCGCTCGAGCGCCTCGAGCGCGTCACGCGCGGTGGGTGCGGCTTCGGCCATGCGCTCTCCTCCCCTCGACGAGTCCAGTCCGGCGACGCTTTCTAGAGCAGGTCACCGTGGATGAGGCCGAGACGCACGCAGGCGTTCCAGATGCCGTTCTCGTCCACGCCGTCGGTCACGAAGTCGGCCATCTCCTTGACCTCTGAGTTGCCGTTGCCCATCGCGATCGAGGTGCCGACGGCGTCGAACATGCCCAGGTCGTTGCCACCGTCACCGAAGCACATGGCTTCCTCGGGCTTGAGGTCGTACATCTCGAGCACGCGACGCACGGCGCGGGCCTTTCCACCGCTGATGGGGAAGGCGTCCACGAAGTTGGGCGACCAGCGCGTGAGCTTGAGATGCTTGGTCGCGTCCCTCACGACGCCCGTCTCGCCAGGTCCGAGGAAGACGTTCATCTGGTAGACGTCGTGATCGAGCGCACGGTCGATGTCGTCCTCGGGGACGGTGATGCCCGCCATGTCCAGCGCCGAGTGCACCCGCTCGTCGTAGCCGCTGAGGTAGGACCGGTCCTTCTCCATGAAGATCGCCTGGTAGAGGCCATCATGGACCTGCTGCACCACCGTCGCGACGTCATCTCTGTCAACGGGCTCCTGGTAGAGCACCGCATAGCGGTTGAGGATGAACTGGCCGTTGAAGAGGATGAAGGCCTCGAGGTCGGCGATGGGGATGTCGTCGACCTGGTAGGGCGCGCGGCCCGTGGCGAGGAAGCACTTCACGCCGGCGTCGCGCAGCTCGCGCAGGGCGTGGCGCGTGGACGAGGGCATGGCGTGCGTGGTGAACGAGAGCATGGTGCCGTCGGCGTCGAAGAACGCCGCCTTGATCTTGCGATCGGTGTTCCAGGTGGGCATGGGCATCCCTCCGAATGGTGTCGTATGACCCCGTCATGATATCGTTTCCGCAGCGTAGGACCACCGCCGCTCGCCTGACCGACGGATACCTTCACAGACCGCGACGAAAGCCGCGACTACCCGAAGAGCCTCGCGGCCTGCGACATGCGCTCTACGATGGGAACGCCGAAGGGGCAGCGTGGCTCGCAGGCACCGCAGCCGATGCAGGCGTCCGCCGTCACCCCGAGCGCACGGTAGTGGTCGCGGACGAGTTCAGGAAGCTCATGGCCCTTGGACACCTGCACCTCGGCAAGGTCGTAGAACTTGTTCACCTGGGCGATGTCGATGCCCACGGTGCAGGGTGCGCAGTGCCCGCAGTAGGTGCAGAGCCCGCTGACGGGATGCTCCGGCGCGGTCGCGAGCGCGGTCGCATAGTCGCGCTCCTCCGGCGTGGCCGTCTCGTAGGCAGCGTCCTCCTCGAGGTCCGCGAGGCTGCGGTATCCGAGCAGGACGCTCGCCACCGCCGGGCGCGTGAGGGCGTAGTGGATGCACTGGGCGGGCGTGAGCGCGACGCCGAAGGGCGAGCGGTCGGGGTCGAGGAGCCGCGAGCCCGCAAAGCACTTCATGACGGTGATGCCGACGTCGTTGGCCTCGGCCAGGCGGTAGAGCTCCATGCGGTCGGGGTCCATCGCGTTCGCCTCGTCGCCATAGTCGCCGAAGAGCGTCTCGATGTCCTCGGAGGCCGGCTTCATGTCGTAGGCGGGGTTCACCGAGAAGAGCAGCATGTCAACGTCGCCCGACTCGATGGCCATCTTCCCCGTGATGGGGTTGTGGGTGCTCATCCCGACGTTTCGAATCATCCCCTGACGCCTGAGGTCACGGACGTAGTCGCCGTAGGCGCCGCCCATGGCCTGCTCGAACTCCGCCGGCGAGTCGATATAGTGCACCATCCCGAGGTCCATGTGGTCGGTGTGGAAGCGCTCCAGGAGGTCGTCGAAGGCCACCTTGCACTTCTCGACGTCGCGCGTGCGCACGTACTGGCCGCCGCTCCAGGTGGAGCCGATGTGCCCCTGGACGTACCAGCGGTCGCGGTCGCCCTCGATCGCGTCGCCGAGGTTCGAGCGCACGGTGGGGTCGCTCATCCAGCAGTCCATGATGTTGATGCCCAGCTCCGTGGCACGGTCCACGACCTCCTGGACCGTCTCGCGCGTGGCATGCTCGAGCCACTCGCAGCCAAAGCCGATTTCCGAGACCAAAAGACCGGTCCTCCCGAGCCTGCGATACTCCATTGCCTCTCCTCACGCCTCGTTTTCGCGTCCCTGGCAGCACGTCCAGGATATCATCGAAGAGGTACGCCACAACAACCGGGAGTCACCATGCCATTCCAGACCGTTCATGCGGACATCACGACCCTGCACGTCGACGCCATCGTCAATGCTGCGAACGAACGCCTGCTCATGGGCGGGGGCGTCTGCGGGGCGATCTTCAGCGCGGCAGGTCCCGCCCGCCTCCAGGAGGCCTGCGACAGAATCGGCCACTGCGACACAGGCTCGGCCGTCGCGACGCCGGGGTTCGGCCTCGCCGCACGCTACGTCATCCATGCCGTCGGGCCCGTCTGGCGCGGAGGCGGATGTGGCGAGAAGGACCTTCTCGCCAGCTGCTATACGTCCTCGCTCGACGTGGCACGCAGCCTGGGCTGCACGTCCACCGCCTTCCCGCTCATCTCGGCCGGCATCTACGGCTATCCGCGAAAGGAGGCCCTCGCCGTGGCGGAGGACGCCATCGAGGGCTGGCTCTCGATGCACGGCGACATGGACGTCTACCTCGCACGCTACGGGGCGAGGTAGGACCCCGCCAGAGCGGCTCCGCCCCATCCGGCCACGGTACGGCTCTCGGGGACTTTGGCTCATCGCAGCAACGCCCTGACCTGCGAGAGAGCCCAGAGAAGGCTGCCCTGCCGCTATGCCTCGACTCGTTGCCACTCCTGACCTCAACGTTTATGGTTTGCTCATCGTATCTAGTAAAAATACGAGATACGATGAGCAATTTTGGTCTCAACCAATGAACGGCAGGCAGGAGGCGTGCCTAGCCCCGAGGCTTCACGACCTCCCAGGCGAGGAGCATGGCAAGATACAGCAGCCCGACCGCGATAATGATGACGAGGGCGATTCTCGCAGCGGTCCAGCGGACCTTTGGCCGGTCCTCCCGAGCAGGCTCCTCGGGGGTTGCGGGAGGACGAAAGTTCTCGCATACGAGCATCCGAACGTCGATTCCAAGGGTCTTCGCGAGAGGCTCGAGAAGGGCGGTGTCGGGGAGACCGGCCCCACATTCCCATCGGCTGACCGCCTTGTTCGTCACACCGAGAGTCTCGGCGAGCTCGGCCTGGGTGATTCCAAGCCCGTGTCTGCGCTCGGCGATGATCTGCCCGACACTCTTCGCGTCCATCCTGCTATCCCTTGCGGATGTACTTGATGAGGGCGACACATGCGAGAATGGGCAGTGCCAGCTTGGTGAGAACCGCTTCGGTGATTGACGTGAGCGACATCAGGGCGACGTATGGATCCATAACGCGCGCTCCTTCCTAGGGTACCCAAACGTGGTCGATGGTTAGGTAATTCGAGTTCAGGCTCAGGGTTTGCCAGTGGTCGAAGGCTCTGTTTGCATCAGCTTGAAATACCTAAGCTCCGTGAATGCACATCACTGTATCGTACTGAGCGTCGATGGTTGCGTTGGCTTTCAGGTAATGTACGCAAAGCCTCCCGTTTCCGTGCTGCGTGCTATCGCTGACGTCAGTTACGTCCGGGTGGTCGGCATCGGGGTTCGCCTGGGGGACGCATGGGAATCTTGGAGAATCGTCTCGCTTGCCAGGCTGGACGAGTCGATGGCGTGTGCGGCTGTGGGAAAGGCGAACGATGCTCCCACCAAAAGGAAGGGCGCAGCCAGTAAGAACTTTCTTCTCATCAGATATCTCCGTCTTATGTGGGTGCTGCCTTCAATGAAGCATGCTGTGACACACGGCCCGCACTATGCTCACCTCCAGCCAGTCAGGTGTCACTAGCTTTGAGAACTAATCTATTCTCTTATTGCGGCTACGTCACTCCATTTGTCGTGGATGCGTTTAGCTGGGACTATCTACTATTCGGAGACTGCGAATTTCGTTGCGAGGCCATGGGGCGTGGCTGGACCGAATGTTCATTTTTGATAACGCACATTTTGCCCCGGGTTATTCACGCCAACTGGGGCGGATTCTCGCGATGATTGCACCACCCCGGAGAGGGGTGGAGATGTATTCTCTGGAGGTCAGGAAGATGGCGGTGGCGGC
>RCMY010000184.1_pt1 | contig 112453 bp, 133 predicted proteins | sample 2041341 | NCBI WGS metagenome assembly RCMY01 (sample SAMN09708234, study PRJNA481090) | Marine sediment metagenome, whole genome shotgun sequencing project. | reverse complement strand
TCGAATCCGACACTTGTTCGCAGAACAAGGCACGCACATCGCTTTGGCCGTTGGCCAAACGTCGGATTCAAGAATCCGACCTACGCGGAGGATGCTGTCGAACTGCTTTTATTTTGTAAGGTTATTTTTTAGAATTGGTATAAGGTGCCGATAGTGAAATGCATAAAAAACGGCTGCGAATGGTAGCTTGGTTGATAAGCCCAACGTTTGAGACGGCTTGTAGATTGGTGGTTTTCAACCCAACCTACCCGCTGTATCACTTTTTTATGCATTTCATTATATGTTGGGTTTGGCAACCCAACCTACGCCGGCGATTTTCTACTGCCGTTATTCCGGATGCTCGAGGTGGTAAATTTGCGCGACGGCTTCGACCAAATCACTGTCGTTGGCACCGGCTTTATTGAGCGTGCGGGTGGGAGAATGCAGCAGCTTGTTGGTGAGCTGCACGGATAAGCGCTCGAGCACTTCTTCGGGCGGCGTGCCTTTGGCCAGCTGCTTCATGGCGTTTTCCAGCACCTGGCGGCGGGCGCGTTCGCCCTCGTCGCGCAGGGCGCGGATAAGCGGCACGCTTTGGCGGCTTTTTTGCCAATCGATAAATTCGGCCACTTTTTGCGACACCATCACTTCGGCTTCGGCAGCGGCTTTTTGGCGCGCTTCTTTGCCTTGCTGCACGATGCCCATCATATCGTCGACGGTGTAGAGATAGGCATCGTTTAATTCGCCCACTTCTTCTTCGATGTCGCGCGGCACCGCCAAATCGAGCATAAACACCGGCATATGGTGGCGCTGACGCAATGCGCGCTCGACCATGCCTTTGCCGACAATGGGCAGCTGGCTGGCGGTGGACGACACCACCACGTCGTATTCGTGCAAAATGGCCGGCAATTCGGCCAGCAAATGCGGCTCGGCATTAACGCCCAGCTTTTCGCACAATTCTTGCGCCCGCGGCAGGGTGCGGTTGGCCACGGCCATCAGCTTGGGATTTTTGGCGGCAAAATAAGTGGCCACAAGCTCAATCATTTCACCTGCGCCGATAAACAGCACATTCAAATCGGCCACATCGGGGAAAATCTGCTCGGCCATTTTCACCGAAGCGGCGGCCATCGACACGGAATTTTCGCCCACCGCCGTGCCGGTGCGCACTTCTTTGGCCACGGCAAAGGTTTTTTGAAACAAGGCATTAAGCCAAGTGTCGAGCGCGGCCTGCTCCTGCGCCACGCGCACGGCATCTTTAATCTGCCCCAAAATCTGCGGCTCGCCCAACACCATCGAATCAAGCCCGCAGGCCACGCGGAAAGCGTGGCGTATGGTGTCGCTGCAACCGTAGGTGTAAAGATAGGGGCGGATTTCGTCGATGCTGAGGTTTTGATATTCGGCCAGCCATTCGATCACACGCTCGGCATCGCCCACGCAGTAAAGCTCGGTGCGGTTGCAGGTGGATAAAATCACCGCTTCGGCGGCGGCGCGGCTTTCAATCAGCCCGCGCACGGCATCGGGCAGCGTGGCTGCGGCAAACGCGAGCTTTTCGCGTATGCTCAGCGGCGCGGTTTGGTGATTGAGGCCGATGGCGGTGAGTTGCATGATGGGGCGGGCAGGTTGGAAAACGCGCTATTGTACCGCAAAGTGCGATTGATTTAAATGCTTGGCCCGATAGTCGGAAATAAAAACAGACGGGCAAAATATCTGAAAACAAAAGGCTTTCAGACGGCCTATTGATTAATGACGCACGGCTGGTTATCCTGTTAACAAAATATGGCCGAAGAGGCCGTCTGAAAGAAAGCTGAATATGGATTTACACAATATCCGCGCCGATTACAGCAAGCAGGAATTATCGGAGCAAGAATGCGATGCCAGCCCGCTGGTGCAATTTGAACGCTGGCTGAATGAGGCGGTGCGCGCCGAGGTGAACGAGCCCACCGCCATGAATGTGGCCACGGTGGGCGAAGACGGCCGCCCGAGCAGCCGCATGGTGTTGCTGAAAGAAGTGAATGCGCAGGGCTTTGTGTTTTTCAGCAATTACTTGAGCCGCAAGGGGCGCGCGCTTTCGGCGCATCCGTTTGCCGCTTTAACGTTTTTCTGGCCCGAATTGGAGCGGCAGGTGCGCGTGGAAGGGCGGGTGGTGTTGCTGGATGAGGCCGCATCCGACGAATATTTCAAAAGCCGCCCCTACACCAGCCGCATCGGCGCTTGGGCGAGCGAGCAGAGCAGCGTGATTGCCGGCAAATCGGTGCTGGTGGCGCGCGCCGCCGCCGTCGGCCTCAAGCACCCGATCAGCGTGCCGCGGCCGCCGCATTGGGGCGGCTATGTGGTGCTGCCCGAGCGGCTGGAATTCTGGCAGGGCCGGCCGAGCCGCCTACACGACCGCATTCAATACCGCCTCGAAAACGAAAGCTGGCTCAAAGAGCGGCTGGCACCTTGAGTAATACCAATTCTAAGCTAACAAGGCGGCGAGCCGCAGACAGTACAGATAGTACGGCAAGGCGAGACAACGAAGTTAGGTTATTTTTTTGGATTGGTATAATTTCAGACTGCAGGCCGTCTGAAACTTGTTGTTTACCAAGGCTTATCGAGTAAAGAATAAAAGGAATCCACCCATGCAGCAAAGCAAACCTTTTCCGCGCGTGTTGACCATTGCCGGCTCTGATTCCGGCGGCGGCGCAGGCATACAGGCCGATTTGAAAACCTTTGGCGCGCTGGGCGCTTACGGTGCCAGCGTGATCACTGCGGTGACCGCGCAAAACACGCAAGGCGTGCAGGGTGTGCATGTGGTGCCCGCGGCCATGATTGCCGCCCAATGCGATTCTGTGTTGAGCGACATCCGCATCGATGCGGTGAAAATCGGCATGCTGCCCGATGTGGAGAGCATCAAAGCCGTGGCGCATGCTTTGCGCGAATATCCGGTGCCGTTTGTGGTGTTTGATCCCGTGCTGGTGGCCACTTCGGGCGATTCGCTGGCGCTGGAAAACACGCTGGATGCCTTATGCGGCCTGTTGCTGCCGCTGGCCGATGTGGTGACACCCAATCTGAACGAGCTCGCCCAGCTCACCGGCAATGCTTTGGCGCAAGACGAAGCCGAAATGCTCGCGCAAGGGCGGCAGCTGCTGGCCAAAGGCGCTAAAGCGGCGCTGCTCAAAGGCGGCCATTGGCAGGGCTGCGAAGAGGCGCGCGACTGGCTGGTGCAAGAAGCGGCCGACCCGCAATGCTTTGTCAACGCCCGCGTGCCCACCGCCAACACCCACGGCACCGGCTGCACGCTGGCTTCGGCCATTGCCGCACTCTATCCGCACCGACGCAACCTGAATTTCGCCGTGGCCGCCGCCAAAAGCTATTTACACGGTGCGATTGCATCGGGGCAATATTGGCATGTGGGGCAGGGCGCGGGGCCGTTGGCGCATTTTTGGCGCACCGTGCGCGATTAGAATTTGAATGCAAGGCCGTCTGAAAGAGCGGTTTCAGACGGCTTTTGTGTGTCATGCGTACTACGGTTGCTGCATATAAGGTAAGGCCGTCTGAAAGAGAAGTTTCAGACGGATTTTGTTCGTCATGCGTACGATTACGCTTTGTTTTCACAAAGCTAATCGTACCTACGTTTGTTGTTCAGACAGCCGGGACGTTGTAGGTCGGATACTTGTATCCGACATTTTCTCAGCTCCGGAAAACTTGTTCTGCGAACAAGCGTCGGATTCGAGAATCCGATCTACGCCTACGCCTTCAATGCTGTAAACAAAACGATGCCGTCTGAAAAAATGTTTCAGACGGCTTTTGTTCGCCATGCGTACGATTACGCTTTGTTTTCACAAAGCTAATCGTACCTACGCTTGCTTTCAGACGGCCTGTTTGACCGTTTAAATATCGAAATCGCTGCGCTCGTGGGTGGCGGTAATCATGCCGGCGGCCACGGTGTGGTGGCTGGCTTCATCAATCAGGATAAAGGCGCCGGTGGCGGGGTTTTCGGCATAGGTGGTGGCGGTGAGCGGCTGTTGCAGGGCAAGGCTGAGGCTGCCGATGTCGTTGATGGCGAGCTTTTCGGCGGCTTTCACGTTGCTGAGCGTGTGCACATCCCACACATAGGCGATTTGCTTCACTTTGGCGGCAGTGGTTTGCGTGCCATGTTTGAGCAGGTATTTGCGCTGCGGGTTGAGCGCGCGCTCGTCAAACCAGCACACCGATGCCTGGATGTGGCGGGTGGGCAGGGCGGGATTGTCGGCGGCCAGAATGCTGTCGCCGCGCGAAATGTCGACATCGCTGTCGAGCGTGAGGGTGAGGGCGCTGCCGGCTTCGGCGCTTCGGGCTTCGCCTTGCGGGGTGTAGATGGTGGCGATTCGGGCGCTTTTACCCGAGGGCTGCACGCGGATTTCGTCGCCCACGCTCAAGCGGCCGGCTTCGAGGCGGCCTTGGTAGCCGCGGAAATCGTCGCTGCTGCTGCCGTCTTGGCGGGCCACGCGCTGCACGGGAAAATGGGCGCTCAGGCCGGCGGCGCGGCTGCGTTCCACTGGTAGGCTTTCAAGCAGCGGCAAAAGCGGCAGGCCGCGATACCACGGCGTGTGTGCGCTGGCGGCCACGATATTGTCGCCGGCCAATGCGCTCACGGGCAGGTAGTGGATTTGTGCGGCCAGGCCGATTTGCGCGGCGAGCGTGCGGTAGGCCTCGGTGATGGCGCGGTATTTTTGTTCATCGAAATCAAGCAGATCGAGCTTATTGACGGCCACAATGATGTGCGGCGTGCCCAAAAGCTTCAAGATGGCGCTGTGGCGGCGGGTTTGCGGCAATAAGGCGGGGCTGCTGCCGGAAAAATCGACGCGGGTGGCATCAATCAGCACAATGGCGGCATCGGCGGTGGATGCGCCGGTGACCATATTGCGGGTGTATTGCTCGTGGCCGGGGGTGTCGGCGATGATGAATTTGCGTTTGGCGGTGGCGAAATAGCGGTAGGCCACATCGATGGTGATGCCTTGCTCGCGCTCGGCGGCGAGGCCGTCGGTGAGACCGGCAAAGTCGGGCGCTTGACCGTTGGCGGCGGATTGCGCGAGCTTGTCGGCTTGGTCGCTCAAGAGCGTGCGGCTGTCGTAGAGCAGGCGGCCGATCAGGGTGGATTTGCCGTCGTCAACGCTGCCGGCGGTGATAAAACGGAGCAGGGGGGCGGTGGATTGGGTCATGGTTTCCTCATATTCGGGCGGCTTTTGAATGCTGCTTACTTTAGCGAGGCCGTCTGAAAAAGGGAAAGAATGCTTTGTTGTAATCAAATGCGCTTTGGTTATATAGTGGAATGCAAGAAAAAGTGACACGAACTGCATTCTGAAACAGCGGAGCTTGGGTTGCCAAATCCAACGTTTCAGACGGCTTGTGGATTTGTTGGGTTTTCAACCCAACCTACCTGCTCAAAATCTTACGCATGAGATGAAATGTGAACAGACCCTAAGGCCGTCTGAAAAAAGGTTTCAGACGGCATTTGTGTGCCATGCGTACGATTTACGCTTTGTTTGGACAAAGCTAATCGTGCCTACGTTTGCTGGTGTCCGACATTTTTCGCAGCCCTAAAAATCTTGTTCTGCGAACAAGTGTCGGATTCGAGAATCCGACCTACTCGCCTTGCTGTGTTTTTTTGCTTTGAATGCAAAAAATAATGCCGTCTGAAAAAAGTTTCAGACGGCGTTTGTGTTATGCGTATGATACTGCTTTGTTTTAACTTAACAAAGCCAATTGGATTGCGCTTTTCAGACGGCCTGTGTGCAAATGGCTGTGCTTTACAATTTTACCAGCGTGCGGCCGGTGATTTCACCGCGGATAATCTGTGCGGCGGCTTCGGGCACGGCTTCGAGCGCGATTTCATTGCTGGCGGCGGCATAATAGCTTTCGGGCAGCAATTCGGCCACTTTCTGCCAAGCGGCCACGCGTTTTTCGTAGGGGCAATACACGGAATCGACGCCGATAAGCTTCACGTTGCGCAAGATAAACGGCATCACGGTGGTGGGCAGATCCATGCCGCCGGCCAGGCCGCAGGCGGCCACAGCGCCGTCGTATTCGGTTTGCGCCAGCACTTTGGCCAATATTTGCGAGCCTACGGTGTCTACCGCGCCGGCCCAGCGGGTGGATTCGAGCGGCTTGGCCGGCTGCGCCAATTCGGCGCGCTCGATAATGCGTTGGGCGCCGAGGCTGCGCAGCAAATCGCCGTTTTGCTCGGGGCGGCCGGTTACGGCGGCCACGCGGTAGCCGAGCTTGTTCAGCAGCGTGATGGCCACGGAGCCCACGCCGCCGCTGGCGCCGGTAACCAGAATTTCGCCGCGCTCGGGCGTGATGTGTTGATCCGCCAAGGCTTGCACACACAGCATGGCGGTGAAGCCGGCGGTGCCGATAATCATGGCTTGGCGGGTGCTGAGCGCAGCGGGCAGCGGCACGAGCCAATCGCCGTTAACGCGGGCTTTTTCGGCCAAACCGCCCCAATGTTTTTCGCCCACGCCCCAGCCGGTGAGTATCACTTTGTCGCCGCTGCGGTAGCGCGGGTGCGCCGATTCAATCACGGTGCCGGCAAAATCGATACCGGGCACCATCGGATATTGCTGCACGATTTTGATGGCATTAGTGAGCGCCAGCCCGTCTTTATAATTGATGGTGGAATATTCAACGGCCACGGTCACATCGCCCGCAGGCAGCCGCGATTCATCCAGCGTTTCGATGGCGGCGGCGGTGTGGCCGTCGGCTTGATTCAATACCAAAGCTTTAAACATAAAGTGCTCCTGATGGTTGGCAATAGCGCCGCGATAACAAACGGCCGCATGGTTTGGCGATTAAAAGCCCGGCGGCGGCGGCTGTCAAGTGCGGCGGCATTATTGCAGCGGCTGGGCGGCCACAATGCTTTGAGCTGCCTGCCAAGCTTGCGGTAGCTCGAAAAAGCCGTCATCGCCCATCAAATGGCCGCCGCCGGCTACCTTGTGCACGAAGCTGCCGAGTTTTTCGGCCAGCGCCAGGCTGAAGGCGGGCGGCACCACGGCATCGTTATCACTGATGATGCTGTGGATATTCGGGCAAGCGCGGCGGATGGCGGCGAAATCGATGGCCAGCCGCGCCAAATAGCCGTCAAGCTCCGGCAGCTCGGGCAGGGTTTGCTCAAAAGCCGCGGCCAGAATGATGCCGCCGATGCGCTCGGGCGCAGTGCGGCTCAGATAATGCAGCAGCGTGGGTGTGCCCAAGCTGTGGGCAATCAGCAGATGGTGTTCATCCGCTTGGCTGATGTGCTCCGCCAGGCTTTGTTGCCAGCGGCCGAAATCGGGGCGGCCGGCATCGGGCAGCGCAATGCGGGTGCAGACAATGCCTTGGCCGGCGAGCTTTTCGGCCAGCCACGGAAACCAGTGGCGCTCGGGCGCGGATTGATAACCGTGGATGATGTGGGCGTGTCGGATCATGGGCTTTCTCGAAAAATGCGATGGCTTGGAAAAGCTTTTCATGCCCATTCAAAAAATAGCCTTATAAAGTAAAAGCCGTTCGACAGCACCATCCGCGTAGTTTGGCCATCGGCCAAAGCGTTGTGCGCGGCTTGTTCTGCGAACAAGTGTCGGATTCAAGAATCCGACCTACGGGCTGCCTGTTTGTATCTTATTTTTTAGAATGGGTTTCAGAGGGGATTTCAGCAGGTTTCGGCGCTGCCGGCAAGCTGGTGTTTATTTAAGGTAAATGGCCGTCTGAAAGGCTTCAGACGGCCTTTGTGATGCTTTATCGGTATCGCTTCTTGCAAGAGGCATGGTTTTAAAAACGTTTTAAAAATAACCGGCTTTTTTGCGCTCTTCCATGGCCGCTTCGGATGCGCGGTCGTCCATGCGGGTGGCGCTGCGCTCCGACACGGTGGCCGCGGCGGTTTCGGCGATGATTTCGGCGGCGTTGGCGGCGGTGCTGGCCACGGGGCAGGTACAGGAAATATCGCCCACGGTGCGGAAACGCACGCTGCGGGTGGCGCTGGTTTCGCCTTCGCGCTTGGGCGTGAGCGGCGTTACCGGCACCAAAAGGCCGCTGCGTTCGACCACTTCGCGCTCGTGGGCGTAATAAATCGGCGGCAGCGCCAGCTTTTCACGCTCGATATATTGCCAGATATCGAGCTCGGTCCAGTTGGAAATCGGAAACACGCGCATGTTTTCACCGGAAAACAGGCGCGTGTTGTAGAGGCTCCACAATTCGGGGCGTTGCGCTTTCGGATCCCATTGGCCGAATTCGTCGCGGAAAGAAAAGATGCGCTCTTTGGCGCGCGCTTTTTCTTCATCGCGCCGCGCGCCGCCCATCAAGGCATCAAAGCCGTGCGCTTCGATGGTTTCAAGCAGGGTAACGGCTTGGGCGGCGTTGCGCGAATCGGTTTCGCGGCGCAGCACCACACTGCCTTTTTGGATGGAATCTTCCACATGCCCCACCACCAGCTTCACGCCGGCGGCGGCCACGGTTTCATCGCGAAAGGCAATCACTTCGGGATAATTATGGCCGGTGTCGACATGCAAAAGCACAAACGGCAGCTTGAGCGCGCGGCCGGGAATCTGAAAAGCTTTGACGGCCAGCGCGAGCAGCACCACCGAATCTTTGCCGCCGGAAAACAGAAGCGCCGGCTGTTTGGCTTCGGCAATCACTTCGCGGATGATGTGGATGGATTCGGCTTCCAGCCAGTCGAGATGGCGGTTTTGGATAGACATCGGTTGGGTTCCTTGTTTAAACATGGTGTTTACTTTAGCGAGGCCGTCTGAAAAAGGGAAAGAATGGTTGGTTGTAATCAAATGCGCTTTGGTTATATGTTGTGCGGTACTTTGTGCAATCTATGTCGGCAGGCCGCCTGAAAGTTTTTCAGACGGCCTTTTTGTTTGCAAACACGGTACCAAATAAAAGCAGTTCGGCAACATCATCCGCGTAGGTCGGATTCTTGAATCCGACGTTTGGCCAACGGCTAAAGCGATGTGCGTGCCTTATTCTGCGAACAAGTGTCGGATTCGAGAATCGGACCTACAGGCTGCCTGTTTGTATATTATTTTTTTTTGAATGGGTATTATTTGTGCAAACCGCATTCTTGGCTGCTTTGGTTTTCCCACCACCAACGCCCGGCGCGGATGTTTTCTCCGCGCTTCACCGGGCGGGTGCACGGCTCGCAGCCTATGCTGGGATAGCCTTGGCGGTATAAGGCGTTGAGCGGCACTTGGTGCCGCGTGGCATAAGCCCACACATCGGCCTCTTCCCAATCGAAAATCGGGTTGAATTTGGCGATGCCGCGCGCGTGGTCGGTTTCTTCAAAATCCAGATAGCTGCGGCTGTTTGCCTGGCTGCGGCGCTGGCCGGTGAGCCAGGCGGGCGCATCGGAGAGCGCACGGTTCAGCGGCTCGATTTTGCGGATGTGGCAGCATTGCCGGCGCCGCTCGATGTGCTCGTAAATCGAGGCGGCGCCGTGTTCGCGCTCGAATGCGGCGGCGGCTTCGGGCAGCGGGCGGAACACTTCGATGGCGATGCCGTAGCGGGCATTGGTGTGCGCAATCAAGGCTTCGGTTTCGGGATTGAGCTTGCCGGTGTTGAGTGTGATGATGCGGATGGGCAGCGCGTGGCGGCAGATTTGATCGGTGATAATCATGTCTTCGACGGCGAGGCTAGAGGCCAGCACGGCACGGGGAAAGCGCTCGGCAATGTGCTGCAAGCGCTCGGCCAACGCGGCTTCAAGCTTGTCGGCGCGCTCGGTGGCGGCGGCGGTGGCGGCGGGAATCTGCCAAAATTCGGGCTTGGGCATGGGCATCTTTCGTGAATGGCTTAGGCGGCATTGTCGGCTGCTTGCGGCCAAAAGAGAAAGAATGCTTGTTTATTTGTTTATAACCAATTGGTTTTTCAGGCCGTCTGAAAGCGTTCAGACGGCCTGTTGTTTTTCTTGGTGAATATAACAAAAGAAATAAATATGTTATATTGCAATCTACTCATTATCAATAATAAAAGGGGAAACATAATGAGCATCAAGCAATGGCCCGAGGGCGAGCGTCCGCGTGAAAAGCTGATCGAGCGCGGCGCGGCGGCGCTGAGCGATGCCGAATTGCTGGCGATTTTGCTGCGCGTGGGCACGCGGGGCATGAGCGCGGTGGATTTGGCGCGCCATTTGTTGGGCGAATTCGGCAGCCTGGGCCGGCTGATGAGCGCCGATGTGAAAGCCTTGTCGGCACATAAAGGCATGGGGCCGGCGAGCTACACCCAATTTGCGGTGGTGCGCGAAATCGGCCGGCGCGTGCTCGGCGAAGAGTTGCAGGACAATATCGGCTTCGAAAGCCCGCAGGCGGTGGCCGATTTTTTGCGCCTGCAATTGGGGCATGAAAAAGTGGAGGTGACGCTGGCGCTGTTTCTTAACCAGCGCAACCGGCTGATCGGCCAGAGCGAATTGGGGCGCGGCACGGTGGCGGAAAACACCGTGTATGTGCGCGAGGTGGTGAAGCAGGCGCTGGAAATGCACGCCAGCGCGCTGATTATCGCCCATAACCACCCCGGCGGCAGCGCCGAGCCTTCGGAAGCCGATATTGTGTTTACCCGCCGATTGGGCAATGCGCTGGATTTGGTCGACGTGCGCCTGCTCGACCATTTTGTGATCACCGCGCGGCAGGCGGTGTCGTTTGCCGAACGCGGTTTGTTGTAGCGGTGTTTGTTGCGGCAAAGAGGCCGTCTGATACCCATTCTAAAAAATAACCTAACTGCGTTGGCTCGCCTTGCTGTACGTGTGTACTATCTGCGGCTCGCCGCCTTGTTATCTTATTTTTTAAAATGGGCATGAAAGCCGCATGCGCTATAATGTCGCTTTCAGACGGCCTTTTGATATCTGCCATGCTTACCGCCCAAGACCTTGATTTCGACCGCCGCCATATCTGGCATCCCTATACTTCGATGACCGAACCTTTGCCCGTGTATCCCGTGGTGCGCAGCGAGGGTGTGATGCTCGAATTGGTCAGCGGGCAGAAGCTTATCGACGGCATGTCGAGCTGGTGGTGCGCACAGCATGGCTATAATCATCCCGAATTAACCGCCGCGGCCAAAGCGCAGCTCGATGCCATGCCGCATGTGATGTTCGGCGGCCTCACCCACGAGCCGGCCATTCGCTTGTGCGAAGCGCTGCGCACCATGTTGCCGCCCAATCTCGAATGCATTTTTCTGGCCGATTCCGGCTCGGTGGCGGTGGAAGTGGCGCTGAAAATGGCGCTGCAATATTGGCACGGCAAAGGCGCGCCGCGCAGCAAATTTCTCACCATTGCACACGGCTATCACGGCGACACCTTCGGCGCGATGAGCGTGTGCGACCCGGTAAACTCGATGCACAGCCTCTACCGCCGCTTTCTGCCCGAGCATATTTTCGTGCCCGCGCCGCAAAGCCGCTTCAACGGCGAATGGTCGGCAAGCGATATCGAGCCGTTTCACGCAGCCTTGCGGCAACACCACCGCCAAATCGCCGCCGTGATTTTGGAGCCGATTGTGCAGGGCGCGGGCGGCATGCGTGTGTATCACCCCGAATATTTGCGCCGCGTGCGCGCTTTGTGCGATGAATACGGCGTGTTGCTGATTCTCGATGAAATTGCCACCGGCTTTGGCCGCACCGGCAAGCTTTTTGCCTGCGAGCATGCCGGCATTGCGCCCGACATCATGTGCATCGGCAAAGCGCTCACCGGCGGCATGATGACGCTTTCCGCCGCCGCCGCGAGCCGCGAAGTGGCCGACACCGTGAGCCGCAGCGAAGCCGGTGTGTTTATGCACGGCCCCACCTTTATGGGCAACCCGCTCGCCTGCGCCGTGGCCGCGGCCAATATGCAGATTTTGGCGCGCAACGAATGGCCGGCGCAAGTGGCCGCGATTGAAGCGCATTTCCAAGCGGCCTTAGCGCCTTTGCGGCATGAAAAAAACGTGGCCGATGTGCGCATCATCGGCGCCATCGGCGTGGTGGAAACCCGCCGCCCGGTGAGCATGGCCGCCATGCAGGCTTTTTTTGTGGAAAAAGGCGTGTGGATAAGGCCTTTTGGCAAGCTGATTTATCTGATGCCGCCTTTTATCATTCAGGCGCACGAATTGCAAAAGCTCACCGATGCCGTGGCCGCCGCCGTGCGTTATGAAGCAGGTTTTTCCTGATTATCTTTTTGTAATCATTAAACTTTCAGACGGCCGTCTGAAAGAAACCCGGGAGCCATTATGGATTTGAAAGAAACCCGCCTCACCTCCGAGCCGGTGCTGGAAAACAGCTTTTTAAACGTGCACCGCGACACCATTCGCCTGCCCAACGGCCACACCCACGAACGCATCGTGGTGCGCCACCCCGGCGCATCCTGCGTGTTGGCGCTTACCGCTGAAGAAAAAGTGATTTTGGTGCGCCAATGGCGTTATGCGGTGGACAAACCCTTGCTGGAGCTGCCCGCCGGCAAGCTCGACCATGCCGGTGAAAACCCTGCCGAATGCGCCTTACGCGAGCTGGCCGAAGAAACGCCTTACACCGCCGAGCGCGTGCGCCTGCTGCACACGTTTTACACCGCACCCGGCTTTTGCGATGAAAAAATATACCTTTACCAAGCCGAAGGTGTGCGCGCGGGCAGCACGCTACAAAACGATGAAGACGAATTCACCGAAACCGTGCTGCTTGGCCGCGAAGCCATCCGCGCCGCACTGCAAAACGGCGAAATCGTTGATGCCAAAACTTTAATCGGCCTGCAATATTGGCTGCTCAACAGCTGAGGCCGTCTGATACCAATCCCAAAAAACCTAACTTCGTTGTCTCGCCTTGCCGTACTATCTGTACTGTCGCAGGCTTCCGCCTTGTTAGCTTACTTTTTTGAATGGGTATGAAAGGAAGCACCATGCCGAAAATCACCCCGATTGCTGCGTTTAACGACAACTATATCTGGCTGCTCGAAGCGCACGGCCAAGCCGTGTGTATCGACCCCGGCGATGCCGCGCCCGTGCTCGCTTATCTGCACGCGCACAATCTGGCGCTCTCGCAAATCTGGATCACCCACCACCATGCCGACCACACCGGCGGCGTGGCCGCGCTCAAAGCCGCCTATCCCGATTGCACGGTGTATGGCAACCGCGATATCGCCGAAGCCGACGCAGCGGCGGCAGAGGGCACGCGCATCCGCTTTGGCGATTTGCAGGCCGAAGTGTGGGCCACGCCCGGCCACACCGACAGCCACCTGAGCTATTTGCTCACGCTTTCAGACGGCCTGCATGTGTTTTGCGGCGACACCTTGTTCAGCGCCGGCTGCGGACGCGTGTTCACCGGCACTATTGCGCAATTGTTTGCCAGCTTCCAGCGCTACAACCGCCTGCCCGCCGATACTTTGTTTTACCCCGCGCACGAATACACCGCCGCCAATTTACGCTTTGCCGCCCACATCGAGCCCGACAATGCCGACATTCAGACGGCCTTGCAACAAGCCGCCCGCACGCCGACGCTGCCTGTGTCGCTGGCGCACGAGCGCAAGGTAAACCCGTTTTTGCGCAGCGCCGAGCCGGGTGTGGCCACGCGCGCCGCTGCTTTGAGCAATGATGTGCTGCCGGACGAAGCCGCCGTGTTTGCCGCTTTGCGTGCATTGAAAAACCGGTTTTAGGCCGGTTTAAAAACAACCTGGAGTTTTGTCTGCTTATCGGTTGATAGCGCGTAGCCTGTAGGTCGGATTCTTGAATCCGACACTTGTTCGCAGAACAAGATTTTCAGGGTTTCGGCAAATGTCGAATTCAAAAATCCGATCTATGCGGATGGTGCGATTGAACGGCTTTTATTTTGTTAGGTTATTTTTTTTTGGATAGGCACAAGGCCGTCTGAAAGCCCGCGCGTAGGATGATTGCCTTTTTTCACGATATAATGCCGCCATGAAACGGATTACCTCTGCTCACAACGAGCCGCTCAAGCATTTGGCGCGGCTGCTCTCTCAAGCGCGCGCGCGCCGCGAACACGGCCAAACCGTGCTCGAAGGCGTGCATCTTGTGCAAACCTGTCTGCAACACGGGCTGATGCCGCAGCAGGTTTATCTGCCCGAATCGCGCCTGCATCAGCCCGAAATCCAAGCCTTGCTGGCGCAATTGCCCGAGCATTTGATTACCTTGGCCGCCAATGAAGCGCTGGCAAAAATCACGAGCCTGAGCGAAGGCGAAGATGTGATGGCGCTGCTGGCCATTCCGGAAGCCGGCGCGCTGCCCGTTGGCGGCGATTGCGTGGTGCTGGAGCGGGTGCAGGATCCGGGCAATGTCGGCACTATTTTGCGCAGCGCGGCGGCGGCGGGGGTGGGGCAGATTGTGCTCAATGCCGATAGCGCCGATGCGTGGTCGCCCAAAGTGCTGCGGGCCGGCATGGGCGCGCATTTTCTACTACGCATCCACAGCCGTGTGGATTTGGCGCAATGGCGCTCGGGCTATCAAGAAAAGTTGTGGGCCACGGCCTTGAGCGGCCGCCCGCAAAATCTTTATACAATGGCGCTGGCCGAGCCTGCCGCGTGGCTGTTCGGCAACGAAGGCAGCGGCGTGAGCGCGGCGGCGTTGGCGCTGGCCGACGGCAGCGTGCACATTCCGATGGCCGGCGCCACCGAATCGCTCAATGTGGCGATGGCGGCCACGGTGTGTTTGTTTGAACAAATGCGCCAACGTATGCAGGCCGTCTGAAAAAATCTCATCAATAAAAGGAATATCCATGCAATTGCAACCGTTTGACCCGGCCGCGCGCACGCGTTTGGCCGAGCTGCTCGACAGCCGCGCCGAAAAAGGCAACACCATGCGCTGCGATGAAGTGCAGGCTTTTATGCTGGCCTTGCTCTCCGGCCCCGATGCGCTCAACACCGCCGAATGGCTGCCCGAAGTGTTGGGCGACGAGGCTTTGTTCAGCAGCGCCGAGCGCGCCGAAGTGGAAGCGCTGGTGCTGGGCATGGCTGCCGATATGCTCAACACATTAAGCGGCAAAACCCTGCCCGAATTGTGGCTTTATGCCGATGCCGCGGGCAACGATGATTTTTTCACCTGGTGCAACGCCTATCTCTACGGCCTCGACACCGTGCCGACCGATTGGTTTGAAGCCATCGACGACGAAGCATTTGAAGATTTGTTTTATCCCGTGATGGCGCTGGCCGGCGTGTATGATGAAGACGAAGGCGGCGAAGCCGTGCTCACCTTCAGCGCCAAAGAGCTCACCCAGCTTGAGGGTGAGCTGCCGCACACGTTGCTGGCGGTTTACCAATATTGGCAAACCATCATCCACAAACCCCAAACCGTGCGGCGTGAAGGCGCAAAAACCGGCCGCAACGACGAATGCCCGTGCGGCAGCGGCAAAAAATATAAAGCTTGCTGCGGCAAATAAGGTTTGATGCGCAGGCACGCAGGCCGCTGTTTTTGCGACGCAACCGTATCCATGCGCTTCGCATGATACCGGCTTTAAATCGATTGAAAACTTACAGGCCGTCTGAAACGTGATGTTCAGACGGCCTGTTTGATTTTTGCGGGTTGGCGCAAATTTTGTATATAGTGGAATGCAGGAAAAAGTGACATAACGGGCTTGTTGGGTTGAAAACCCAACAAGCCCGCAGCCGTCTGAAACGTTGGGTTTGGCAACCCAACCTACCTGTTATAGTGCGTAGTTTTGTATCACTTTTTCTTGCATTCCACTATAGCTGCTTTTTTTACGCTTTCAGACGGCCGTCTGAAACAGGCGGTAGCGTTCGGCCAAGTCGTGCAGAATCATGGCGGTGAGGCCCCAGATGTCGTAATGCCGATAGGGCAGCGTGGGCGTGGAGAGCGTGAGGCCGTTGTGGGTGAAGGCGCGGCTTTGATAATTGGCAGTGTAGAGGGCGAAATCGAGCGGCAGGTAAAAGATTTCGGCCACTTCGTCGGCATTGGGGCGGGTGAGGGGGCTTTCGGCACTCAGCGCGGGCACGGGTGCAACGGCGTAGCCCGAGGGGGTGAAATAAGCGGGCAGTTGCGGAAAAGTCTGCCAATGCGCGGCTTCAATGCCGGTTTCTTCGGCGGTTTCGCGCAAGGCGGTGGCGGTGAGGTTTGGGTCTTGCGCATCGCGGCGGCCGCCGGCCAGCGCAATCTGGCCGGTGTGGTGGCGCAAGCTGTCGGCGCGGCGGGTGAGCAGAATCTGCCATTGCGCTTCATGCTGCACCACCGCGAGCAACACGGCGGCCTGGCGGAAATCGCCGCCTTGAAACATGCGATTGCGCGTTTGCTGCAAGGGTGCGGGGAGATTGGCGGCGCTGCTGAAAAAGCGGCTTAATTCGGTGTAGGTCATGGGCGGCGGTAAAAGTGGGGCGGGTAAAATATGGGCAGCTTTATCTATTCGGCCGTTAAACTTTAAATTTCAAAAGCGGTTGTCGGCGCAACAAGGCGGTGGCCGCATTGTTGGTGTTTTGCATCAGATATAGTGGAATGAATGAAAAACCGATGCAAGCTGCATGGCAAAGCATGCACACAGAAACGGTTTAAACCGCGTGCGTGGCTGCGTCACACACTGTAAGCGCGCGGCAGTTTTGTCATGCTTTTGCAAAACTTTTGTCACTCTCGCATGACAAACATTTTGCAAAAGTTTTAGCTTTTGGCAGATTTTAGCCCAGTTTAAATTTGGTTTAAACCGGGTTTTTTTATGCCTGCTCGGAGCTGGTGAGGCTGGTTAATCGGTGTTGCTTGTGTTGCTGCCGTGGCGGTATGTCATACACCCAAACCGTTTTAGGCTTGCCCGTCTCTATATATGCCAGCCCTTGCTCTAAATCGGCGCGCAGGCGGCGGGAATAGGCGCGGTCTACTGTGAGGCTGCGGGGGTGGTATTTTCGGCCTTGCCACACCACGTTTTTGGTGGGTGCGGTTTGGCCTACGGCACGGAAATTGCAGGCTTTGTAGATGCCACCTGTGTGCTGCTCGGTGGCGTCTGAATAGCTTAAAACGTGCTTATACGGCGTGTTGGCGGCTATCCAACGGATGATTTGCCCTAAAAACCAGCTCTCGGAATTGCAGGGCGCCTCATCGGTGCATGCGAGGCGGCGGATGTCGATGTGGCCGGCATACTTGCGGTTGTGCCGCGGCGCCGCTCCTCTTTATAATCCGGCACTCTCCTCTACATATATACTCACTGAAAAAGCTACGTCAACGTTGGCATAAACAAAGCCCACACCCGCGCGCAGACGGCAGCCCGTGCCGGTGAGCGGCCCTACGTTAACTTGCTGGTAATTGGTTGACAATCCTGTATGCACCACATGCACCACCACGCGCGGGCGGATATAGGTGTGTTTAAAATTGATGTTGTCTGTGTAGGGGTAGCCGTTGCTGATCCACATCTCTTTAGACACGTTGATATATTCACACTTGCGGCCGCCCTGGCTGATTTTGCCCTCCAGCTCTTTGATTTTTGCGCCGATGGCGGCGGCCAGCTTGGTGATTTGCCCGGCCAGCATTATTTAAGCGCCTGATTAAACGCGGCCACGAAATCGGTGGCGGTGTCGCCCAGATTAAGCGTTTGCTCAACGGCGGTTTTTTGCGTGGTCGTGAGCTGCTGCGCCTCATCCACGCGCAGGCGCTTGCCGATTTGCTCGGCCATGGCGGCCGCGCCGGTTTTGTCGGCGGCGATATACTCGGCCACCTCTTTAAAGGTGTCGTAGGCGGCATCTGCGCCGTTGGTGAGCTCGTTTTTAAGATCGGTTTTGGCCGCTGAAATCAGCTCGGCGGTTTTTTGGCTGGAATAGGCTTTATCCGCCGCTGCGGCGGTGTCGTCGATGGCTGCGCCGCTGCTGCCGCCGCTGGTGCGCGCCTCGTTGATGGCAGCCACAAGGCTGGATTTATCGGCTGTTTGCAAATCGGCCACGCTGCCGATATTTTGGCGGATTTGTTTAAACTGGCCGCCGATTGCTTTGGCCAGCTCAATCACGCGCTCGCTAAGTGTTACCATTTTTACTCCTAATCCATTGCCAACGTTAAAAAAACCACCAAATCGGGCGCCGGCGCATCGCTTTTTACGGCGGCGAGCCATGCCTCAAAATCGGTAAACGATTTGTCGATATTTTCGGGCTGTGCCACCCATGTTTGATATAAATCAACATCATAGCGCCCAGCGCCTGCGGCCACATCGCCGCGCACCACCTTAAAATCAGTCAGCACGGCTGGTCTCCCGCACAATCTCAATCAACACATCGCCGCTGCTCTCGGCATAGCCATCGGCCTCGCGCACAAACAGCACATCAAAAATATAATCGCCCTCTTTGAGCAGGGCGCATTTATCGGCGGCTAGCGTGAGCAACAGGCGGTTTTCAGGGCGGGTGTGCACCTCAAATTCGGCCACCGCCTCGCGCGCGTGGCGCGGGCGCAGGCGGCACACAGGCTTGACGCCTATCAGGCTGTCGATGCCGCTGCCGGGCGCAATGCCAAACCACATCGATAGCTCGATGGTGTTGCCGCGCTTAAATGGGATGGCTTTTTGGTGCATAAAAAATACCCTTATGATTAAGGGCATTTTAAGTTTCAGACGGCCTGCCAGCAGGCTGCCGCACTACACTACACGCGCTACACGGCAATATCGATTACGGGCAAATTGGGCGCTTGGCCGGTGATTTTGCGGGTGTTTAAATCATAAAACACGCTCTCGCCCACGGCGGCGCTGCCGGTGAGCACAATATCGCGGCCGCCCTGCGTTTTGGCGGCCCAGCTGCCGCCGCCCATATCGGCGCTGATTTTGGCCACGGCCAAATGCTCGCGGTTAAAAAGTGCACTAAATTGGCTATAGATATTCACGGTTTTAACTTTCTTTTAAAGGCCGCCTGAAACGTTTTCAGACGGCCTAATCGTCTAAATAGCGGTCGATGGTTACTGTTTGCCACACCTCGGGCGCGTCGCCGCTGATTTTGACATCAAGCGTGATGCCGGTGACCACGCCCTGCCAAGAGCCCGTGGGCTCGGCGATTTGCCAAATTTGGCCTTTTTGCGCCAGCGGCAGCGCATATTTATCGGCCACAGGCAGGGTAACAACCTCGATTTTGTGGGTGCCGCTCTCGCTCAATGCGGCCAAGCCAGCGGCCTGCAACACATCGTGATCGGTGTAGAGCGCGTGCGAGAGCGCCGATGCGCGCGGCTCGCGTGCTGTGCCCGTGCGATATACATCGGCCGCGCGGCCGCTCAAATGGTTGGCCGACACAAACACACCATTGGCGCGCTGCGCCACGCGGCGGCTGCCGCTGATTTGTGTGATGACGCTGGCCGGCACCACCACATCAGGCTCGGCGGCAGCCACTTGCCAGGCAGCGGCTTTCCAGCGCGGCTTGATGCTTAGCGTCGGCTCGCTGGGGTGGCTCTCCACAAATGCGCCGGCGGCCTGCGCAATATCGCTGATGACGGCCATAGGCGTTTTGTCGCCTGCGCCATACACATCAGCCGGCACCAGCCAATCGGCGGCAGCATAGGCCGCCAGCGTGTAGGGCGTGGCTTTGAGCTGCTCGCGCACGATTTGCTGCGCGTAAATCGGCGCACTATAAAGCTGGCCGGCGCGGGTGGCGTAATCCTCGCCCAGCCGCGCGGTGAGGCTGCGCCCTTTGATGGTGTAGGATTTTTGGCCGAATTTGCGCTCGTCGCCGCTTTCTTCGGCCAAAATTTTAAACTGCATATCGTTGATATTTATGATAATTTCAGCCTCTGCGCCTTTTTGGCGCGCCTCCATATTGAGGCGGGCGAAATCCTCGGGCGGTAGGGTGATATTGCCTTGCCAGCAATAGCCGCCCATATCGCTGGTGATGGATGCGCTAAGCAGCGTTAGCGGCCTGCCGCTGCCATCGGCGGCGGAAACGTGGTTAACAATCATATAGGCTCTCAAAACAGGGGTGGCGGTTTGCACGCGGCAGGCAAAAGGCAGCGGCAAGGTGGCAGGGTCAGACGGCCAGCGGCGGCGCATCAGCGCCAGCGGCAGATTGGCCGCCGATGGGCGCAGGCCGCAGGCATAATCAGGCTCGGGCGGCTCGGGCTCGGGCAAGGGTATATCGTAATAATCGCAGGGCACGGCCAGCGCGGCGCCCGAATGCAGCGAGCGGCAGCCAGCGGCGGGCATGCCGTGGTAATCAAGCGCCAGCTCGCGCACAGCGAGGGCGCGGCCATCATAGGCCAAGCGGCCGCACCAGCGCAGGGCGGCCGCGGGCAGCAGATAAAACCCCGTCGCCGAAGATAGCGCCCAATCAGCCGAAATAGCTGCGCCGTGGCAGCCATAAACCGCAGCGATGGCGCTGGCCATAGCTGATTTATCGGATACCAGCAGCGCAGCCGGGCTGCTTTGCGCGGCCATTTTGCCGCCCAAGCTTGCCAGCCCTTGCGTGGCCGCCAGCATGCAGGCGGCCACGGGCAGCGCCTGGCTGCTCACCGCCGCTTGCGCCACGGCCACCGCGCCCACAGCGCTGCCGCCGCTGCTTTGCACCGCCAATATCGCGCTGCTTAAATAGCCTTGTGCCCATTCTGCCGCCACAGCGTGATAGCGCTTGGGCGGCAGAATGGGGCCGTCGCCGCCCGGCGTTTGGCCGTGCAGGCGGGCAAAGGGCAGCGCCAGCGCGGCGCTGTTGCGCGCGGCATCGCGCAGCGAGAGCGGCAGCGCCAACATATCGGCGCTAGCCATCGCCCGCCCCGCTATCGGGCTCGGCATCGCTGCCATCGCGGATGGATGCAGGCCGCACAAAATCATAGGCCACCGGCTCATATAAGCCCTGATGGTCGAGCGCCATCACAATATAGGCCTGGTCCTCATTGAGCCGCTCAAAGCGATAAGTGCCGTCATCGCTTGACCACACATCGGCAATGACACGCAAGCGGTCGCGTGCCATCAGCAGCACGCGGCGCGAAGCGGGCACACCGCCCACGGTAACGATGCCGGTGCCGGTGCCGGCGATAAAGCCCGTGCCGGTGTAATCGCGCGAGCGCCACAGCGGCCGGCGGCGCAGCACCGCATATTGCGGCGTGGCATGGCGCGGCGGACGCCACAGCAAAGGCCGGCGGCGCAGCACCGCATATTGCGGCGTGGCATGGCGCGGCGGACGCCACAGCAAAGGCCGGCGGCCGATAATGTGGTCCATTAGATTTCCCAGGCGGTGCCGTTGATGAGGCATGAAAAATTATTTTGACTGCCATAACTGTCATTCATTTCAAACTTGAGCCACATATCTGATGTGCCGTCAATATTATAAAATTTGCTGCCATCGGGAATGGCATCCATCTGGTCGTACCCCCAAAAAATGCCGCCCAAAATCCCGCGGATACCGCCACCGCTAACGGAGCGCTCCACTAAATAAATTTCAGAAACCGAAAATCCACCACTAATTACATTTGGATAAATCCCGCGCATAGAAGAATCAATTTGTTTACCGAAGGCGGCGGTGCCAGCCCTAGCGGCAACGGCAACACCATCGTGGCTTTTTGCAAAAAGAGAGTAATAATCACCGGTAGAGCCGGAAAACGGCGAAGAAGTGCCATTTGACATCCCGTCAGATGTACTGCTATCCGCAGAGCACATAAAAACACAGTTGTAATTATCCGCGGCTGCTGCGCTGGCAAAACTCCCAAAGTAAATAAAACGCATACCAATTGAATTGTAACCTCTAGATAAAAAAACAAAAGTGCGGTCATTGCCGATCAGCCACCATCTGTTATTTTCGTGCGAATATCGGATATAAGTATATGCGTAGCTACCAAATTGGTTGGTATTGCCATTATTTGCCAATGCATCTGCATGCGTTAAAAAAGCGCTTACTTGAGCCTGTTTTTTTTTGGTTTTATTGTCCACCACCAAGCAACACTTAGTTGCTTTTTCGTGGCGGCTGCGGAAAGTAATCTCAAAATCGCTCTCCGACAAAGCCTCCCAGCCCAGCGCGGTTTTGGTGCCATAGCCGGTGACCAGGCAGGCTTTGAGCACGGTTTTTAAAGCGCCCTCGGCAGAGGCAAGCACGGGCGCGCCGGGGTCGGTGCTTGCAAACACGGTAACGGGGGTGCGGGTAGTGTTAAACATCATGTTAAATCTCCTTTAAAATCAATTTAAAAATCAATCGTCAATCACGGTGTTGCCGCGCAGGCAGGCGCTAAAGCCGTCGCGGCCGCTCTGCTTATCGGGCGTGGGCTGCACGGCGCGCAAAATCCACACCGGCAGCTGCGCCGAAAAAGTATTTAAGCGTACGCAGTTTCTGGCCGCCCAGCCGCCGCCGAATGCGCCCTGCGGCAGGGTGAAATAGGGCTTGCCGGTGGCGGGGTTGGCAGGTGCCAAATCAGTGAGCGTGTCGGCCTTGAGCACAAGGCCCAATTGCTCGCCGTAAAGCTCAAATTGGTTTTCGCTGGTAAAAAGCATCAGCCAACGCTGCGTAATCGCGCCGTTGCTGGTGAGCCGAATCGGAAAATCTTTAACGTTGAGCCGCGCCAAGAGCGGGTCGCCGCGCTGGGTGTCGCTCCACACTTTATCCCACGTCTGCTGCGCAAATGGCTCGGTGGCGCGCACAAGCAAATCGCCGCCAATCAGCGCGCTTGATACATAAGTGCGCTCTGCGGGATAATTGCGGCCCACGCCGAATTGCAGCTTCAGACGGCCTGCAATATCCACGCCCACCACGCGGTTTTCTTCTTCCCATGCCGCATCTACGGATAGCGGCATGGTATAAGCGCTCAAATCGAGCGGGTCGGCAAAAGTGAGCTTGCCGGCGGCCAAATCAGCGCGGTATTTATCGGCGGTAACATGGCGGCCATCGGCATCAATCACGCACAGGCGGTCGATATTTTGGCGCTCGAGCGCCACGGTTTGGCCGGCTGCAAACGCGCTGCCAATAGCCTGCTTGTGCTTATTGCCAATCACAATCATGTCGCCTTTGCGGTAGATGGGCACACGGCCATCGGGCGGCAGGCGCACCGAATCGATACCGATAATGCTGCTATCGAGCGGGATATAGCTCTGCGTGACCACATTAAAGCGCAGGCTCTCGGGGACAAAAGGCTCCTCGCCCACCACCTCAAAAAAGCCTGTTTCGGTGTCGATGCTGCCCGTAAAGTCGCCGCTCAATTGCTCATCCGCCCCCGCTGCGGCTTGCAGCGTGGTGCCGGTTTGGGCATACACGGTAAAGCTTTGCGGCTTAATCGGCGCGGCGGGGGTGCGGCCGTAATATTGCTTGATGACCATATCGGCGTTGGTGTAGATGCCGGCCACGATGTTGATTGTGTGGCCGCTCAAGGCCGCATCGGCAAACACAAGCTCACCGGCGGCCGAGATTGTGCCCACAGCGGTGCCGTTGCCGGTTTGGTAGTCGATATTTTTATAGAGCGTGCCGCCGCGCTCATAAAGCCGCGTGCCGCCCACGTCTAAAATCCAGCTGTTAAAAATCACCTTGCGCGGATAGGGCACGCCCGCCAGCACGTCGACCGCGTAATCGCTGCTGGATATGGTTTTGCTGTAGTCTCCAAGGCGGTCGTTGAGGCCGTCTGAAATAATGGTATAAGCGGCTGTTTGTTTGACGTTGACGGCCAGCACGCGCGAGTGGTTGCTGCGGCTGTCTACTTTGGTAACGGTGATGGGCGTGGCACCGCTCACAATCTCCTCATCGCTAAACGACATATTGCGCCCTTGCCGCGCCAATGCCGCCTTGGGAATGCTAAACGTGCCGTTGCTGATGCTGGCGCCCGGAATCGGCTTGCCATCAAGCATAAAAACGCCGTCACCGTAAACATAGATGTTGAGCAAAAAGCCCTCGTTGCTCATGGTTACATCGGTGCCAAAAAAATGTGTGTTGTTTTGCACATCCACCAAAGTGGCGCGCAAGGTGATCATGAGCAGGCCAAACAAATAATAATTGCTGTTAACGGTGCCGGTGATTAAATCGCCGTCGTCATTAATGGTTATGGTCCCGACACTCGGCTTGACAAGGCCGCTCACTCGGCCAAAAACGGCTTTGCCATCAGCCTTATACTCAATCGGCTTTGCGCCGCTAAGCTTGATTTTGCCGCTAAAGTAATCCACCACGCCGGCCACATCGCCGCTGATTTTGCCTTTGCCGTCGTCTTTTGCCGTTTTGGTTTGGCCATCGATAAAAGTCAATTTAAGGCTGCCGGGCTTTACCGGGTTTGGCAGCTCAAGCGCCAAATCCACCGTTTTTTGAGCACCGGCGGCGGCCTCTACGCTGCCGGGCTCTGCGCCGCCCACCGCGCTAAACGCATCCAGCGGTGACCAGCCAATCACAATCTTGCTGCCCACATCAGGCAGCGCGGGCAGGCTGATCACGCACGAGCCGGCGCGGGTAACGCGGCCGCAGTTGTTGCCTGCCTCATCGCGCAGGATGTAGTCGCCGCTATCCTTAACAACATACCATTGCCCGCCGCTCAAAAACGACACCGCCACGCTGCCGTTGGCAGGCTTGGGCGAGAGCAAGGGCACCCACTCTGTGCCTTGGTTGGTGTCATCGATGCTGATAATGGCGGTGTAGTTGGCCGCGCTCACATAAGTGGCGGGCACGCCGTAAACGGTAAACGAGGCCATCGAACGGGTGTTGATAATCACGCCGTCGGTGTAGCTCACCGGCAGGCGCACGCCGCTGGGGCTCACGAGCGCGCCCATGCCGTTGTCGGTGTAGCCCGCCAGCTCCACGCTGCCCGGCAGCACCGAGGTGTGCAGATAGATATTGCCCGCCCATGCCTCTCTGGTGGTGGCCATCACTTGGCGCGGCGCGGCCTCAATCCACGCGCCCGCGCCTACGGGGTATTGGTCGGCCCATGCCGTCTCTACCGTGCTGGTGGGCACGAGCTTTTCAAAAATCGTGTCTACCCGCAGCTCGGCATCGCCCTTGCTCAAAGCCGCCACCAGCGGGCGCACACCGAAATAGCTGGCGGTGTCGGCCACTTGCGTTTCCAGCAGCCGCGCTTGGGCGGCGGCATAGCGGATGTCGGGATACTCAATGCCCTTAAAATCGTAAAGCAGCGCGTCGCTCACGGCCATGGTAACCACCCGCCGCTGAAACTCCTGCCCCTCTTTGGTCACAAACGTGCGCACAATGCTTTTAACGTCCATCACGCGGATATATTGGCTATACGGCGCCACGTCCCGCACATCTTTAACGCTCAAGCAAAAGCGCTGCCCCACCACCGGCAAAGGCTCGTCAAGGCGCTGATAAACCTGCACCAGGCGGCTGCCTTTGAGCTGCGTGCCTAAAAGCGTCATCGGGCTCTCGATGGTGGGCACGCTATAGGCCTCGATCCGCGGCATAATGTCGGCGCGCATCTCGCCATAGTTGAGCGCTTTAAAGGCCAAAAAGCTCACATTTTTGGCTTGCGGCGGCTCGGCAATCACAAAATGCCCGCCATAAAGCGGCTCGGCATCGGCGCGCAACACGGCGGGATAAACCAGCCGCGCGTCAAAGCTGCCCATGGTGCGGTCGACATCGCTCACGGGCGGAAAAAGCTCGTTGTCCTCGCCGGTGAGCGGTGTGCCGATCATTTGGCCGCCGCCGTCGGGGGTGTCCGTGAGGCGCTGGCTGGGGTAGATTTGCAGGTCTTGCTGCGTTAAGCGGGTGGTTTTAGCCATGTTTTAAACTCGTTTTAAAAATCAAATCGTCATTAAATTAATCGTGGCGCGGTAGGGCTCGCCATCGCGCTCGGGCGTGGTGTAGCGCACCGGCTCCACATTGCTCATGGCGCTCTCGTGCAATCTAAAAATCACATCAAACTCGCGCCCGTCATAATGCATCAGCTGCATCTCAAGCGCGGGGGTGTCGCTCCAATCGCGCAGCGTGAGCAACGCGGCGCGGCTGTGCCACGCCCACTCGCCTGTAAGCGTGATGGGGCGGCCGTTGAGCTTTATCCCTTGCTGGATAACCAAACCGCCCGACAGCGTGCGCTGCGGCGCCGCTTGGGCAATGCGTGACCAATCAAACTCATCGGCCCAATGCATATCCTGCGGCAGCAGCATCACGGCGGCGTTGTCTTTGCGTTTTAATTGCCAATAATCATTCATTTTTTTCAGACGGCCTCTCTATTTTTGCCGCGCCACGGCATCGGTGAGCTGGTCAATCACCGCTTTGCCGGCGGCATTGACCACTTTTTGATCGCGCTCGGCCAGCATTTGCGCGAGCGTGTCGTTAAATTTGCCCACATCGCCGCCAAAATTGAGGCGGCTTAAATCAACATCGGGCAGCGGGTTGCCGCTGTTGCTGTTGCTGCTGCGGCTTGGTGCAGGCGCTTGTGCGGCTTTTTTGGCATCAGCGGCTGCCTCTGCCCGCTCTTTTTCGCGCAGGGCTTTTTGTTTGGCATAGATTTGGTTTTGCAGATGCATGGCGCGGTTGTATTCCGCGGCGGCCTCCGATTGCTGGTTGGCCGCGGCTTGCCGAGCCTTGGCCTGCAAATCGGCTATCTTTTTTTGGTGCTCGAGCTGATGCCCCATCTCATCGTTGCCGTTGAGCGCGGCCAACTCGGCCTCAAGCGATTGGCGGGTGTCGGCGGCCTCGGCCTTGAGCTCCACCATTTTTCGGCGCGCCGTGTCGATTTGGTTGTGCAGGTTTTTAAGCGAGGTGCTGTCCATCTTGCCGGCCGCTTTGCTGGCGGCATCAATCGCACGATTAAGTATCATAGTATTAACGGTGCCGTTGCCAATTGCACCAGATAGCTCATCCATGGCCTTGCGCGCATCGCCAACAGCCGTTAAATACGCTTGTGATGCTGCAACTGCGGTTTTCCATCCGGCCTGCGTGGCTATCCATACCCCGCCCCAAATTTGCGAGTATTTTTTAATCTCCTCGTTTGTGAGCTGGATTTTGCCGTGTACCTCGCTGATGCGGTGGCCGTGCAGCTGCACCGAGCGCGTGGCCGATTCGGTGGCTTTTTGGGCGGTGTCTGCGCCGGCCTTTTGCGCCGCCGCCGCGCGCTTGACCGATGCCTCGTAATTATTGGCCTCGATGGTGGCTTTTTTGTGCGCATCAACGGCTTTGCGGCCCATCTCTGCGGCTTTGGCGGCGGCCTCATCCGTGGCCTGCTTAACTTGCGCCATCATCTGGTCATATTCGGCGGCCGAGATGGTGCCGGCCTCAAATGCGGCCTGTGCCTCGGCGGCAATGCGGGCAAAATCGGCCTTGTTTGAGGCCTCTTTAAGCGCCTCGCCCATTTGCTCATAAGCCGTTTTGGCTGCCGTTGCGCCATCTTTGGCGGATTTATTGAGCCGCTCCAGCTGCTCTTTGGTGAGCTTGGCCACATCGCCGCTCTCTTGCAGCTGGCGCTTAAACGCCTCAAACTCGGCGCGGCTCTCGAGCTTGCCCATCATCTGCTCAAAGCCCGCGCGGATCAGCCGCGTGTCGTCAATACCCGCATCACGCGCCGCCGCGCTTGCCGCCGCCCAATCGGCAAAAGCCTGATTGGCCTTGCTGCTGATGCCGGTGGCGGCCGCGTCGGCGTCTACGCCGATTTTTTTAAATGCCTCGGATACCTCGCTTTGCGCTTTTTTGGCGGCATTGCCGATGCTGCCAACTTTGTCGGCCGTTTCTTTGGCCGCCAAGCCCGCATCGGCCAGCGGCTGCTTGATTTTGGCAATATCTTCTGACGCCATGCCTATGGCCACGGCGGATTTATTCCATGCGGTTTCTGATTTTTGCGCCGCTTTTTGCGCTTCGGCGGCTACTTTTCCTGATTCCTCCACCGCTTTTTTGGTGATGGCCTCTTGCGAGGTGCCTACGGCTTGCGCTGCTTTTTCTTGCGCCAGCTTGGTTTTTTCGGCAGCATCGATAGCCGCCGTTGCAGCAGCTTCGTAGGCTGTGCGGGCTTCGCGCTCCAGCCGCTCAAGGCGCTGCGATTGGGTTTCGGCGGCATGTTCGGCGGCGCTTGCCGCCTTGGATTCAAAGGCCAGCGCTTTTTGCTCGGCGCTGGCAAAATGGCGGTCTGCCGATGCCGACATTTCGGCAGCGGCCATCTCAAAGCGCTCGCTCACCTCACCAAACGAGATTAAGGCCAGCCCCTCAAGCAGCTTGGCAATGGCTTTTTGGCCGATGCCGGCAAACACATCCATAGCCACGCCGATGCCGTAAATACCGTCACGCAAATGGCCGATAAAAATATTAAGCTCATCAATGGCAAACTTAACCACATCAAAATCATCACCGGCACCGCCAAACACGGTGCTAAACATATTGCCAATCTCGTTGATGTGTGCGAGCAGGTTTGTAAAGATATTGCCCACCTCGCCAAAAGCCTCTTTAACCAGCTCATAAGTGCCCGATATTGCATCAGCCATGCCGCCAGTTAGTGCGGCGTCTAGGCTGTCGATTTGCTCCTCAACCCATGCCAGGCCGTTGCCGATTTCGCCCAGCACCTTGTTAAACGCATCGTTGATGCCGCCCGATTCGCCAAATTTAACCATCAATTCGTCAAATTGGTTTTTCAGGCGGTTAAGCGCAGCATTGGCCGATTCTGCGCCGCCAAAAGCCTCCTCCATAGCCGCGCCGAATTTAGGTAAAAAGTCTTCGGCAGCAATGCCGCTTTCAACCATTTTTTCGAGCTCGGCAGTGGTTACGCCCATGGATTTTGCGGCAATAGCCATTGCAGGGGTGAGCCGCTCGCCCAGTTGGCCGCGCAGCTCCTCCATGCTTACTTTGCCTTTACCCGCAATCTGCGCGAGCGCCAACAGCACGCCGTTGGTCTCGTCGGTGGTCAGATTCATCTTGGCCGCGGCGGCGGCCACGCCTTTAAACACCTGCTGCGTGTGCTCTGTGCTCATGCCGATGTTTTTAGTGGCGCTGGCCAATTGGGCGTAGCCGTTGGCCGCGCTTTTAAGCTCTAAACCCAACTCTTGCGCTACGCCGCGCACCCAATCCATTTGCTCACCGGCGCCCTGCATGCCGCCAAAGGCATATTCCATGCGGCTGCCGATGGCCTCAAACTCTTTGCTGGTGGTGATGACCTCGGCGAGCCCTTGCTTTACGGCATAAAGGCCGCCACCCACTCCTGCAAGCCCGAGCATGGATGTGCTCATGCTCTTTACAGATTGAGCAATGGCCGTTTGCTTGCCAGGCACGGTATCCATCTCGCGCCCAAGCTCGCGCACTTTTTTGGTATAAGCTGTAGTGGCGCGGGCAAGCTCCTGCTTGGTCAGATTGCCATTGTTTTTAAGCTCGTGATAGGCGGCATTAAGGCGTTGCAGCTCGTTGCGGGACTGCCCGTCCACATGCAGCCCAAGCGTCATTTTTGCATCGGCTTGGCGCTTTAATTTTTGAGCTTCGGCAGTTAACTGGCCGATTTCGCCTTTTACTCGCTGGCTCTCCGAGGCCAGTTTGCGCTCCTCGGCGGCAAGATTGCGGGTTGACACGCCTGCATCGTTGAGCGCACCGCGAATCTTGTGTGTTTCCGCTGCCAGCTCCTGCTGGCGCGTTTTTAACGCACGGGTCTCGGTAGTCGCCGCTTTAAATTCACGCTCCAGCTTTTTACTGGGGCTTTTATTCATTTCTTGCGCCAGCGCGGCCGTTTTTGCCTGTGCAGCGGCCAACTCGGCGCCCACGCCCTGCGATTCGATTTTTAATTTTTTAAACTGGCCAATCAGATTTTGCTGCTGCTCAAGCGTGCGCAAACTTTGCGCCAGCTCTCCGCCACGCTTTGTCAGCTCGGCGGTGTCGATACCTGCCTCGTCGATAGCCTTAGAGAGCCTAGCCACGCTATCCAAGCCTTTAACGCCTGCCTGGATCTCGATACCTGCTTTAATGTTTTCACTCGCCATTATCAACCCGTTAAAAATCTGTTAAATTACAGGCCTTATTGTCTGATTTTTAGCAGCGGCGGCTGTGCCGCCGCACTACACTACAGGGGGAAATGTGGAAAACTATTACGGCCTTTTAAACATCCATCCAACGGCAAGCGCCGCCGAAATACAGCGCGCCTTGTTGCGGGCGGCAGAACAACAAACCCTGCCCATTGAAATTTTACAAACTGTCAAAGACAACCTTTTAAATCAACAAAATAGAGCAGATTACGACAAGCAGCTCAAAGCGGCGCGCCCCGATCTTTTTTTGCCGCCGCAAATCGACAACACCATAAAAACCAAAAGCCTGTATATCGAGCAGCCTAGCGAGAAAGAGCCGTTTGAATGGCGCGGCTGGCATATTGCCGTGGTGGGCTTGGTATGTTTCTCGCTGGGCTGGGGCAGCGGGCGCGCATATCTGCGCCATGAGGTAAACAGCAAAATTCAAGAGGGTTTAAGCGGGATTCGCGCCGCCACCAAAACACCACAAAACAAGGCGCCGGCCGCCCAAAGCGAAAACACCAAAAAAGAGAGCCAATCACCCGCCGAAGCAGCCGAACTACCCATCACCGAATGGAAGTACGGCGAATCAAAAGACGAGATGCGCGGCACCATCACGCAATCCGCTGTCATCGGCTCTGAAAACACGATAAACCTTGATTTTCCATATGGCGAGGTGATGGCCGGCATCGGCCTATATCGCCACCCCGGCAAAAGCATCCACGCGGTGGGCTTGTTGATTACCGGCGGCCAGCTCTCATGTCGAGATTCCGCAGCCAGCTATAAAGGCTGCGAAATATCAATTAAATTTGACAACCAAATCGAGCGATTTAACGTTGCAAAGCATGATGAGTTAAGCAATATTGCTTATGTAACCGCCCCGGATGATATAGAGCGCTTCCGCCGCCAGCTCAAAACATCGGCTAAAGTGATTGTTGAGCTGCCGATATATCAGCACAACAAGCAGCAATTTGTTTTTGGGCAAACACGCACATTAAAATGGTAACTAATTGATTATTAATACAATAATGGATAAATTCAGAACCATGTCCGCAATGCTGCCGGCCATAGTTATTGTGGCCATTATCGCGGGCGTGCTGATTGGGCTGCTTGGCCGCTATTGGGCTATTCGGCGCGGTGATGTGGATACGCCGCGCGAACCTGTAAAGCCAGCAACAAAAAAAAGGCCGTCTGAAAACGTTTCAGACGGCCTTTTTACATGGCGCAAAGCCTAACCGGCGTTGCTGTAGCTGGTAAAGCTGTAGGACGAGGTTTGACCATCGGCCAGCACGGCGGTGCCTTTAAAGGCGGCCTCGGCAAAGTCATCGCCAAACCAATCAATATCACCATCGGCGGCCAGCACGGCATGCGGGATGTGCAACACACCCGCCTCACCGGTTACGCGGTTGCGGCCGTCTACGATAATCTCTAAATCCAAGCTGCTCAAGGTGGCGGCATCGATTTTAAAGCCGCCGCCGGCGCGGGTTTTGTAGCTCACTTTAATGCTGGCGCCGTCTTGCACGGTGCTGTCGGCGGCCACGCCGATCAGGCCGGCGTTGTCGTTGTAGATTACTTTATCGGCATCGATGGCTTGGTCGCCGCCATCTTTAACCTTGATGCTGGCAGGGTCGATATTGCCGTGTTTGAGCTTGTAGAGTTGGCCGCGCTTGCCAATCACCACCTCCTCGTCGGTAACGGTTTGCGCGCCGGCGGCGATGATGGCGGCCTCGCCCATCAAGGCCATGGCCAGATTGGTTTTGTCAAACGTATCCATTTTCAGGCCGATTTCGGTCGGCTTGGTGGTTTTGAGGCTGTCGAGCGCTTGGCCGTAGCTGCCTTTGCGCTTAGACACACGGTCTTGCGTGTCGGTGGCGGCGGCGGTGGTCAGCGAGGTGGTGTTGCCCACATCCACAAAGCCGCTTTCGGGGATTTTGCGATTGCGCATTTTTACATCGCCCTCAAAAATCAGGCCGTTATCTGCTTGGCGTGTCATAGTGTTGATTCCTTTAGGTTTTTACGGGGTTAATTTGATGGCCACGGCGGTTTCAAACCGCATCGGAAAAAACGCATAGCCCTCGTGATACATAATCGGCAACGCGGCGCGCGCGCTGAAGGGGTCGAGCGTGAGCGCGCGGCCTTGCTCATCAAGCGGCCTAAAGCCTTGCAGCGCGGCCTTGATGGCGGTGATGGTCTCGCCCACGCCATCGGCACCGTATTGCATGTGGCCGGGGTTGTATTGGCGCTTGGTTAAAATCACGCTAAAGCTTAAACGCTCGCGCAAAAGCTGGCGGGTGGCCGCATCGGCATCGGGCGTAAAGCCGTCAAACACCACATACACCGCGCCATCTATCGGCTTTAAGCGCTTATCGCTGCTCAAGGCCTCAAGGTCGGCGGCCTCCAGCACCTGATGCACACCCGGCACTTTAGCCAGGCGCGCGAGCAAAGCGGGGTAGCAGGCCAATACGTTTTGATACATGGGCAATTGGCTCATGTGTCGCTCCAAATGGTATCCAGCCAATCGGTGAGCGCATCGCGGATGTCGTCTTTATCCTCGGCGCTTAGCCCAAAAATCGGCCGTGCGGGCATTTTTTTAGTGCCCAGTTGGTGATAAACGGCATAAGGCTGGCCGGTGCCGGCCATGGCCATATCGGCTGTGGCGTGGCTGGTGATGCGGCGCATCAGCCCCTCATCGGTGAGGATGCCGCGGCCGAGCGAGCCTTTTTTGCCCTTGATTTTTTGGGTGGCCTCGGCCAAGGGCGCCCACGGCTTGCCATCGGGGTCGGTTTGCGTCTCAAAGCGCTTGCGGCTGCTGTTTTCGAGCAGCGCGGCCACGGCGCTCATCGGCTCCGTGAGGTCGCCGCCCAGCCGCGTGCGCAGCGTGTGCAGGTGTGCGGCAATCTCGGGCAAGGTGGTGTCAATGATGAGTTGCATGCCAGCCCTCCGGCTCGTTGCCGATTACCGCATATTGCGCGTCGGCGGCGTTGTCGGCGGGTGCGGCCGCATCCAAGCCCAGCAGGCGCGGCTCTTTAACCAGGCTCTTGAGCCAATCAATCGCGGCTTTATAGCGCTTATCCACAATATCGATGTCGCCATCTTGATGCAGATAATAGCGGGCGATGTCGCACACTTTGAGCGCCAGCACGCGCGGCACAGGCTCGGCCAAATCGCGATAGCCGGCGGCGGCCAGATAGCTGCCCGCCTCGGCGATTGCGTCATCAATCGCCCGCTGCAACACATCCTCATCCACCACCCGGCCGCTGCCGTGGTCGGTAAGGTTGGCTATCTCACGCTCGCCAAAGCGGGTGATCATGTCATCGCGGGTAATCATTTCAGGTAGCCTTTATGCCGATGCTTTGAGCGTGGCCACCAAATCGGGGCGCAGCGCCAAGGGCAGCGGGTTGGATTGGGCGTGCAGGCTCCAGCCTTTATCATGCGCCATTTTTTCGCGGCTAGCGTAATACGGAAGCGCAATGCTGTTGACCGTCTCATTCATGTCGGCTGGGGCAAAATACTCTGCAAAGAGCTTGCGGCCCATCGGCACCAAAATGGCCTGGTCTTCGGCGATGCCGGATTTGCCCGCGCCAAAATCGCCGTCGTATTGCACAAATTTAATGCCGTTGTGCTCAAACTCGATTTTGTTGAGGTTGCCCTCGCGATAAAGTGCGCCCTCGCGATAGCGCTCATAAAGCGCTTTGAGCTTGGGATGGTATTTAAGCAAGCCCATAAATTCTGGGCCGCACAAGGCCACAAAGCCGTTGACAAAAGCGCCTTTGAGCAGCTTGCGCTGGGCGGTGATGATGCCGTCGATCACATTGCCCACTTCGGTGGTGTTGGTGGTGAGTTTGCAGCTGTATTCTTTGCGCTTGAAACCGAATTCTTTATATAAATCATAAAGTTCAGAGCCATCTGCATCCAAAATCTTGCCGTTGAGCGCGCCCAACATCAGATGCTCGCGTGTCATTTCCAGCTCGGCTTTCGCATCGGCCAGCTTTTCGGTGACTTTTTCGGCCACGGTTTCGGCTTGGGTGCCGCCAAACGCGCGCACGTTTTGCACATCATCAGCACGCACCACATCGTTAACCGGAAGATGCGGGATTTTAAAGGTGCGGATGTTGCGGGCTTTTTCGGGCACCGCATCGCCGGCGGTGCCGCGCGGCTTGCTTTGCACCAGCTCCAGCTTGCCCTCGCGCTGCTCGATGTCCACATATGTGGTGGTCAAATATTTGGCCTCAAAAATGCCGAGCTCGCGGATTTGCGTGGGCTGCGCGGGGATTTTATTAATCGCCTCGGTGAGCGCGCGCATGCCGAATTTGCTGTTGTCGTCCAAAATCATTGCTTGTCCTTTATTTTTTCAGACGGCCTCAAGCGAGGCCGTGCGGGTTATTTGGTGGGGGCGCCCTGGTAAACGATGCCGTAGGGGTCGCCGTCTTTTTGCAGGCCGGCCAAGTTGCCGCCGGTGGATGCGGCGGCGTTTACCGCGCTCTCGGCCACCAGCGCCAAATTGATAACGCAGTTGTGCGGCTGCACCACCACCTTGCCGTCTTTCTCATCGGTGAGCGCCAGCAGCTTTTTGCCCTCACGCAAGGGATAATCCACAAAAGTGCCGGCCTTGGTGCCTTTGACAGCAGTAACCGCCACGCGCGTGAGCTGGGTGGCCTCATACTTAATAAACGCGCCGGTGGTCGGGCCCAGCGTTTGCGGGTTGGTTTTTTGGTCAGACATATTTAGCTCCTTTTAAAAATTGGCTCTCTCCGGTTGCAATGGATAATTTGGCCGCGCCGCTTTGGGCATCGCCCGGCTTGGCGGTGTCACTCAAGAGCGCATCAGGCACATTGGGCTTGGCGGCCTCTACCGGCTTGATGTCGGCAATCACGGCGGCCACGGCGTTATCATCGGCGGCCAGCAGCATGTTATAGGTGGCTTGCGACAAGCCCTCAAACTCGCCATTGGCGGCCAACTTAAAGCCGGCGGCGGCCAGCTTGGCATCGGTGTCGGCCTTTTTTTTGCCTTTTTTCAGTTCAGCCACGGTTTTTTGCAGCTCGGCGTTATCGGCCTTGAGCTGGTCCATCTCGGCTTTTTCGGCATCGGTCATGCTCATTTTTTTTGCTCCTTGGGTGGGGGTTGGGGTGATTTGGGGCGGGGCGATGGGGCGGCCGTCATCCGAGAGCGCCACGGCGTGGGTGTTGCTATCCACGCCCACGGCGGTAAACGACACCTCGCGGATGGTGCAATCGCGCATAATCAGCGCAGGGCCCGCAATCTCGCGGCCGTTTACGCTTATCGTTGCGCCGGCGCTCAACTCCTCCGTGCGCGCCGATTGCACATAAACAGACATTTCCCATGGAAAACCTTGATCAGACTCGGCGGCCACCGCGCGGCCGTGCTCGTTGTCGAGCAACACGCCATCGGCCAAGAGGCCGTCTGAAGTGACCGACAAACGGCCAACACCCGCGCGCTTGCTGCCGCTGTGGTCGAGCAAAAACGCGGTTTTGTCTTTGAGCTTGATGCCGTCAAAATCAATCACGGTTTGCCAGCTGCCCAAGCCAAAGGCGCGGCCGCTGTTGGCAATGCCGCTAAAGCGGCGCGGCGCAGCGGCTTCGCCGGCGGCTTGCAATTGCAGGCTGCCGGAATCGGCCAGGCGCAGATTAAGGGTGTGGGGGAGGGTTTTGGTATCCATGCCGCTATTGTGCCGATGAGGCAGGCGCGGCGGATTTAGATTGGATTCACTACGGGCGGCGGGGTGATTTCGGGCGCGCGGGGATTTGCACCGCGCAAGCGGGCGCAGAACCGTGGTTAAAACGTGGTTAAATTTGCGTCAGATTGATTTTATAGGGCGCGCCCATACATCGGCCTACCCAAACGACAAAACGCGCTTAAAAGCGCGTTTTTGAGGGGTTGCTAAATTGAGGCGTCAGGCGGCTGCCTTTTTGAAACGGGGGTCGGCCTCTAGGGCGGTTTTTAACTCGGCTTTAAACGGCTGCAAAACAGCTACCTCATCGCACGCCTGTATAATGGTTCGGCTTGCATCCATAAAGGCCGCGGATGGCAAGTCGGCAATCGACATCACGCCGCCGGCTGCCTCACCCTCGAATTGAGGGATATATTCCGGCGCTGCCAGCTCCATGCTCTCCAGCAGCCGCTCAAATAATTCTTGGGCAGCGGCTTTGCTTATATCGACAACAACAAAATCGCCATTGCCATCTTGGCCGATAAATAATTCTGCGGTGCTCATTTTGACTCTCTCACAATAAACAGCACTTTTTCTTGCTGTGTTTTCGGCAATGATAACACATAAGCTAATAATTTTGCGCGGTTTTTGCTATTGAGATGGCGCAAATCCATCGGCACAATATCGGCTTTATCGAAATGCTTTTGCATATTGATTATTTTTTTAGCCCAAAGCTCAAGATTATCATCAGAGGCAAAAAAAGTATTAAGGCCGTTGATGGTTTTTAGGTCATCATCATCAGCTGTAAACATAAAATCAATGGTCTGCCATTGCTCTCGCGGGGTGTTTGCTTTGGGCACGATAAAATCAGGCTTGTTTTTTTGATCGCCGCCGCCCGGGCTGAAAGGCTCAAGATGCACACCAAATGCTTTTTGATATTGGGCAGCGGCCAAAGCCTCGTGGGTGCGCAAATCATTTTTACCGTTGCCAAACAAACGGCTTACCTCTTTTGGATCAGCCTTATCGTTAAAGGTCGTGGTCATCATCGGCGGCGGCTGCATCTTGCCGGCTAAATAAGCCTCGCGCTCGGCCACCATCTTGTCCAGCGCATCAGGGCTGTGGTTTGCGCCAAACATCTTGTCCAGCGCCGCCACTCTATCGCCGTGGTTGTGCGCAAATGTGGGCGTGATGTCGGCCGGCACGCGCACCACCTCGCCCGTGCGCGGGTTGGTAAAATCGATATAGGGCACATCGGGCTTGTCATTTAAGTGGCCTGCCTCATGGTCGGCTTTTTGCTCATCGGTAAAGCGGTCGGGATATTTGGCGATGTCCTCGCCGCGCTCGCGCAGCGCTTGGCGGCGGGTGAGCTGGCGCACGCCGCAGAGGCAGCCGTAGCCGTTGGGCGGCATAATCTGCGCCCAAAGCTCATGCTCCACCGGCAAAATCAGGTTGTAATAGCGCTTGTGGCCGTCGCGTGGGCTGTTGGCATAGCTGGGCATATATTTGAGATAAGGCAGCGCACGCTTATTTTTTTGGATGCGCGCCCATTGCCCCGCCGCGTGGGCGGTGGCCAGATTGGTGTGAAAAATGGTGCGCAGGCGGCGGGTGCTGCCCAGCTGCACCAGCTTGGCGGTGTCGTCCTCGGGGTCGGTCATAATTTGCTCACCCCACCAGCCCTTGGCCATTAAATAAGGTTTTAACTGCTTTTTAAAATCGCTAAAAGTAGTGCCTTGCTCAATGGCATCGGCCAACATCTGGCGCACATCGGCCAGCATATCGGCATCCATCATCTTGGCCACGGTAAAGGCTACGGCATGCTCCTGCATCCACACATCATAATGGCTAAAGCCCGGCAATAATTTTTTGCTTTGCAAAAAGCCCAACGCGGCACGGTCGGGCAGGCTGTTAAAGCGGATTTCGGGCGCGCTCATGGCTGCCCCTCGCTGCCGGCCACCCACTCGCGCACGTTTTGGCCGACTATCTTATCAATAATCGGCATGTCGCCCTCGCTCAAATCCAGCGCATCCAAGGCCGTCTGAAAATCGGCATAGCTCTCGCTCGCTTGCAGCGCCGATAAAATCGCGCTCATCTTGGGCTGCATCATCGCTTGATCGGCGCTCAAAACAGGCGCGGGATTGGCCAGCTTGAGCGATAAAGCGGCGCGGGCAGATTCGGCCGCCTGCGGCTGCACCAGCTCAAAATGCTCTTTTTCAAAGCCCAAAACCTGCTCGTAATAATCGGCGGTGAAGCGCACTTGGCCGGTGTCGGCATACATTTTGTCGCGCTCGGCGCGCGCTTTATTAATTTCGGCCTCTTTTTCAAACTCAAACCACAGGCCGCCCTCGTTGCTGATGGCCAGCCCGTAGGCCGCGTTGACGGCCACCAGCGCATCAACGGCATGCTGCACAGCCAGCCCCAGCAAAGTGAGATAAGCGCCAATGCGGTCTTGCCGTGCGGCCTCCTCTGTTTCTTGCGCCGCGCGGCTTGAGTGGGCGAGGTCGGATGTTTTAACCTTGCCCAACATCACTTTTTGGATGCGCGCGTTTGCCATACGCTCCAGCTTTTCAAACGCTTCGCCGTTGGCGGTGTTTTGCAGCAGCTCTACGCTCTCATCGGTGTTGAGCGTGAGCGCGCCGCCCGAAATAAAGTGGTAGAGCTTGCCCACAAAGCTTTTTGCGTCGCCGTTGATTTTTCCCACCATATAGGGTTGGGCATAGCGCTTAACAAATTGATGCGCATAAAGCCAGCCGTTGCTGCGCACCGACACCGCCGGATAAAGCCGCGCCATCGCCAATTCGCCGGCCGGGTTTTGTGCGGTGGGGCGGTTGATTAACAGCAGGTGCAGCACTTGTGTGTTGAGCAGCTCCTCGCCGCTCTCGCCCTGATAAACCAGCGTGCCATCGCGGCGCGGGGTGTATTTATCCAGCTCATCGCGGCGGTCGGCTAGGCGCTCCAGCGTGATAAAGCCATCGGCCTCTACTTTATAGATATAGCGGGCCACAGCGTAGCCGTTGAGCCGTGCCGTGAGCACGAGCTCAATAAAGGCCTCGAGCTGGCGGCGCACGGCGCGATAAATGCGGTCGATTTGAGCGTCATCAGTGCCGTCACCGTAAAGCCGCCAGTTGCTGGCCATCATGGCCGCGCGCAAATCCTCTTTACAGCTCTCGACCTCATCGTCAAAATTAACCGCCTCAAACACCTGCTTGCGGCTCAATTGCAGCTTGGCCAGCAGCTCGGTGCTGCTTTGGCCGCTGCTCATAAAATCATCCAGCGCATAGGCGGTGTCGGCCACCAGCGTGTCGATGCGCACTTTTTCCGATTTTTTGTTTTTGCTCTTGCCAAACATATCTATCTCACTTTTAACGCCGCTTTAAAATTGGGCAAAACTGGGCTCGGGCAGGTCAAAAGCCTGCACATTGGCCGCCGCCACGCCGCTTTGCGCGGCCATCCAAAGCATATGCAGGGCATCGGGGCCGTCATCATGGGCGGCGTGCGGAAAATGCCTCAATTGCTCTATGAGCTCTTTTTGCTCGGGCAGGATTTTAATCAGGCCGTTGGCAAAATGCGGTTGCAGGCTCTCGATGCGCAATACTTTATCGGTGGCAGGCTTCACGCCGCGCGCGGGTACGGCCAAGCCGCGGCGCGCCGAGCGCTTAACGAGCTCGTCTTTAAAAAACTCCTGAAACTGCACCGTTTCAACGGTCCACACTTGGCAGCCGTACTCTTTATGCAGCGCAATCACATCCTCAATAATCAAATCAGGCAGGCGGCGCTTGATTTTGGCCGCCGCCACATACAAGATGCCGGTCGATTTTTGATAAGCGCCCACCAAAATAGCGCTGGGGTCGCGCCCTGCGCCGGCCTTGCCGAGCGAGGGGTCGATGGCGCCGTAATAAACCACATCGGGCGGCAATGTTTTGTAATAGCAATTGTCGATAATGTCGGCAAAGGGTGAGTCGTCGCCGCTGGCGGGGTCGTTTTGATACTCGCAGGCAAACGAGCGCAGGCCGATTTTGGCGCGGATGCGCATCAGCACCTCTATGCCGCGCGCCGCCCACGAGGTAATCGCGCCTTGCTGCATGGCCTCGGTGTTGGCCGCATAAAATGCATCTGCGGCCTGCTCGCCCTCGTTGCGGTAGATGGTCTCCCACGCCTCCCACAAATCGATATTGTCGGGCCAGCGCACCACCGCTTTAAATTTTTTGCTGCGCCAAAACTTATTGGCCAGCGTGCGCGAGAGCACGCTGTCGTAATGCAGCACGGTGCCGATATACACAATGTCAAACTTTTTGCCGGGGCCGCCCAAAGGCTCGATGGTTTTTTCTATCCAGCGTTGCAACTTGTCGCGCTGGGCGGGGTTTTCCACCTGCTCGTCATTCTCGATGTCATCGAGGATGCACAAATCCGGGCGGTAGGGGCCGTGGCGCATGCCGCGCATTCTTTTGCCCGAGCCGGCTACCTGCACTTTTACACCGTTGGCCGTCACCGCCGTGCCTGCCTGCCACACTTTGCCGGCGCCCGCCGCCTCGGGGAAATCAGCGGCAATGCGCGGGTTAAACTCCAGCTCGGCCTTGACGGTCTCCAGCATCGGATAGGCTTGGTCGATGCTGTCCATCACAATCACCGTAAAATGGGTGCGGGCGGTAACGATGAGCCACAGCGTGTACATCTGCGTGACCAATGTTGTTTTGGATTCGCCGCGCGGCGCAGCCACGGCCAGCGATTGCGATCGCGGATTGGCCGCGATGTCGGGCAGCTCGGCAAACAAAAAGCGGTGCAAATCCGATTGACTGCCGCTACTGATATAGTGCGGAAAATAGTTTTTTGTAAAATACTCATAGCCGCCCACAGGATCTAAAACCTTTTCGCGCCGTGCCTTGATGTCTTCGGGCGCGGTCGAAAAGCCCTCCACCTCCGCCTCAATGGTGCGGCGCAGCTCGGCGGCGTATTCTTCAAGCTCGCGGAAAAATTCTTTTGATTTCATGTTTCAGACGGCCTATGGTATTATTTTGGTTAAGTGGATTGGGGGGCACCCTAGTTGGCGTTACAGCTCCGGTTTCGGGGCTTTTCGCTTTTCAGACGGCCTGTAAGTTATAAATCATGTTGTCTTTGTAGGCGGCAGAGGCATTAACACGGCCAACACGATGCTTAACCACCGCGCCCTCAAATTTATGCCGCCACTCATGCGGCCGCGATTTTTTAAGGTAATCAACATAAGCCGGCAGCTCGCTGCGGCTGCCGCTAAAAAACACAAACGGCGGCGCCACGCTGTCCATCAGCTCTAAAAATGCCACCATGTCAAAATATTTGCTGTTGGCATACATGCCCTGCATGGTTTTGATATAAGGCGGGTCAAACACAAACAGCGTTTTGTCGGCGCGGTATTTTTGCAGCAGCTCGCGATAATCGGCCGCCTCGATAATCAGGCCGTCTAAATAGCCATCGGCGTTGTAATCGGTTTTGGCCACACAATTCCACAGGTCGCGCGCGTTCAAAATTTTTTCCAGCGGCTTCCAGTCGCCGCCAAAGCAGAGCCAGGCATTTAAGCAGCCGATGTCGATATAGCCGCCGGCTGCCTGATGCGCCAAAATGGCGGTGCGGATTTGCCCGGCAATCTCGGCGCTCAAGCTGCCATCTTTAGGCATCGGGGCAAGCAGGCGGTGGATTTCGCGGCGCAGCACATTGGTGCTGTCGATATTGGCCAGCCGCTCGCTGTAATTGTCGTAATCGTTATAAATCACGCGGGCTTTGGGTTTTGCGCGCTTGGCGGTGTGGGCCAAGAGGCCGCTGTCGCCAAACACATCCACAATCGTCCAGCCCTCGCCATCACCCTCAATTTCGGCCAACATGGCTTTAAAATCTTTTAAAAACAGCCGCTTTTGGCCGATAAAAGGCAGCGGTGCGGCTTTATAATTTTTGGTCATCCTTATCCTTAAGCAAATCGTTTTTGCAGCTCGGGCGCAAATGCCTGAATCATGTCGATAAAATCCATCGCCCGTGCGGGGTGGCGCTCGCGCACATAATCGCCAAAGGCGCGCACGGTCTCCATCGCCACCGCCAGCCGGTTGGTTTCCGGCAACACTTTGGCGCTGGCGCTCACCGCCTTGTTAAAGGCATCGGCCATGCTGGTGAGCATCTGCACTTTTTCCGCCGGCGGGATGCTGTTGTCGGCATTGAGCTGCTCAATCACCGCCTGATATTGGATCATCAGGCCGGTGAAGATGGCGCGGGCGATTTCTTCGGCGCCGCCCGATGCCATCACATGGGCGGTTTTAACCTTGTCCCAATCATCGCCCTTGGCTTTATCGGCGCTTTTCCAGCGCCGCGCCGTGCCGATGGGAACTTCGGCTTGCAGCGCCGCCATCTCCAGCGGCAGCTGCTCAAACACATAAAGCCGGCGCACTTTTTCGCGGGCATCTTGCGGGTGGGCCATATCAGCCGCCGATCTGCGCTTTAATCAGCGCCAAGCCTGCCTGTATCATGCCGGCGGCGGCTCCTGCCGCGCCGCCTGCTGCGGTGCCGGCCAATGCGCCGGCAATCGCGCCATGCTTGCGTGCGGCGGATTTGGTGTCTTGGTGGATTTTTTTAAGCGTTTTTTCCTGCGCGGCTTGGTTATCCAAAATCTTTTGGTTTTGCTCCTCGATGCGGTGCAAAATATCGCGCGTGCTGTCGCCTGTTTGGTAAGTCATTTGTCTGCCTTCCGGTCGAGCTTGTCGGCCACTTGTTTGATGTCTTGGCGGATTTCACGCAGCAGCAGCATGGTGTTGTCGCCGTTGGTTTGCAGCGCAGCAATATCGGCCTTATAGCCCACCTCCACCGCGTGCAGCTTGGTTTGCAGCGCGGCGGCGCGGCTGTCGGCGGCGGCGAGCCGGTCGGCGATATGCTTAATGTAAATCCACAGCGCAGCCGTTAAAATCGCCCACGCTGCCTGAAACGCAAATTTAAAATCAATCACGAGCTCATTCATTGGGGCACATCTCCAAAGCGGATTTCCGCGCTGATTTCGGGGCGGTGGCGCGGTGACACATGCAGCGCAGCGCCCTCGGTGGCCACATCAAAATAACCGCTTAAAAATTGGCTCACGGCGGCAAATTGATGCTCAAAAGCAATCAGTCCGATCTCCACGTTAAACACCACATCAAAATCACGGCTCATGCCCATCTCGTGCGGCCAGCTCGTTTGCGAGAGCAGGCGGTCGAGCTGCAACACAAAGGCCTCTTGCTCGCGCGCTTTGGCTAGACCCATCTCCATGCCGGCGTGGCGCACATTAAGCTGGCGGTTGACCAGCTCGCGGTATTGGCTCATTTTTGCCCTCCTGTTGCCCATAAGCGCCAGGCGGCATTTTGGTGCTCAATCTCGGCCACATAGCCGCCAAATTCAGCGGCGTGCTCAAGCAGGGCGCGGGCGCTGCCATCGGCGGGCGGCTCGGGGCGCTGCGGCACCATCAGCAAGGCCGCCGGCGGCGCGGGCATGGCGGGCAGCTCCACCACCTTAATCGGCGTAGCCGAGCGATTGGCGGTAGTGCCGCAGGCTGTGAGCGCCGAGGCCGTCAGCGCAATCAGCGCCATCTTGTTTAATCGCATTGTCTATCCCTTGTTTTTTTTGCCGCACGTTGGCGCGGGTTTGGTCACTTTGCGCGGCGGCGGCCGCCGAAATATCGGCAGCGCGCTGATTGGCCGCGCGCTCGGCGGCGCGGGCTTTATCCAGCGCATCGGCATAAGCCGCCTGCGATTCGGCCAGCGCTGCGGCCTGTGCGGCCTGCATGGCGGCCATCTCGGCATCGGCGCGCCAATCGCGCCATTTCCAGCCGCCGAAAATCAACAGGCAGGCCACGGCGAGCAAATAAAGCAGCGGCAGCGCCCAATCAATCAGCTTATTCATGGCCGGCAATCTCCGCCTCGGCGATTTGCTGCTTGGCCGCGATATAGCGGCGGCCGCCGAAATATGAGAGCGATGCGCCCATATAAGCCAGCATCAGCTCGGTTTCTGCCGGCGCGGTTAAAAATTTATAAGTGGCCGCCACAAACACCACCCACACAAAAATATTGGTGCTGCTGATTTTGTTGGTGGTGGGGTTTTTAAACATATCGGTTATTTTTTGCATAAGCGCTCCAGCAATCTGCACAGGCCGTCTGCAACCCACAGCGCCGAGGCGATGGCGGCAAACAGCGGTAAAAAAAAGATAATCATCAGCGGCTTGCTTTGCGGCGGCGCTTGCGCGCGGCGCGTTTGGCGGCGGCCACGCCCGATTTGCCATAGTGCGGCGGCGGGTAGGCGGGGCCTGTGCGCAGCCAGCGGCTCGGGTTGCGCGCTTCAGCGGCTTGCGTGGCCGGCGAGAGCAGAGCCGCCAGCGCGGCGAGTGACCAAGATTTGAGGTTTTTTAAGATTTTCATGCGCTCACCTCCGCCGCGATTGCATCGGCAATGGCGCGGCAAATCGGCCATTTTTTGCGCTTAAACAAGGCCAAATCCTTGTCGTTGCTGATAAAAAACGGCTCAAACACAATGCCGCCCGCCTGCGCATAAGCCAGGCGCGTGTGTTGGCCGGCATTATCGGGCTTGTAGCCGCGCTCGCCGCGCAAGCCCCAGCCGCTGGCCAGCGCCACCGCCGCACACAAGCGCTGGCAGGTGGCTTTGTGGCGCGGCAAGGCCAGCGCTTCGATGCCCGTGGCCACCTTGCTGGCGGCCGCGTTGGCATGAAACTCAATGGCCAAATCGCTGCCGGCAATCAGCTTGACGGCATCGCGCAGCGGCAAATTGCCCTTGCCCTCGCCATCGGTGCGCACGGTGAGGCCGTAGTCGTTGCGCAAGATTTGCGCCACGATGTTGCGCATGTCTTGCGCCAAATCGGCCTCGCGGTCGCTGCCGTTTACCGCGCCCGGGTCGTTATTGCTGTGGCCGGCGGTAAGGGTGATGATTTTTTTGCTCATAAAGCCCTTTCAAACTTTTTTTAAACGATTTTTAAACACGGTTTAATGTCTGTTTTATCAGGCTCAATCATGCCGCACCCGCCGCCGCCGGCAGGCTTGCCCCTATTCACTACGGGCAGATTACGCGGGCAAAAAAAGCCCCGCCGAAGCGGGGAAAGTGGGGTGGTTGGAGAAAATCAAAAAAGGCTGTTTTGCGCGCTATTTTCGGGCAGCTGGTCGGTGTTTTTTAAAATCGCCCACACCCAGCGCTCGGTGAGGTCGTGCTCGCGCGCCAGCAGGCGCACGGCGGCATAAGAGGCCATGGCGCAATCGGGTGCGCCGGTGAGCTCGTCAAAGCGGCGGCGGATAAAGCGGTCGCGCAGCTCGCGCGTGGCATGCTCGCATTTGGGTATCCACACCATGCGCTGGCTGCCATAGGCCGCGCCGATGCGCAAAGCGGCCTCCTCGCCCACCTCTTCGGCAAGCATGGCATGCAGGGCTTTGCCGCTTTTTTGGTAGTTTTTGCCCACGGGGATATTGGTGCCGCCAAAGCGGCGGATCAGCGTAAAGGTGTGCTCCTCGCCCGCCACCTGCATCAGCCCGAGCACACTATCGGGCAGCAGGTGGCGGATGTCGGCAAAATCCTGCTCGCTCATCAGCTGGCGCATCTAAACCCCCTTGGCCTTTTGGCGGTTGGCCGCGATTTGCAGCGCGGCCACCAGCTTATGCATATGCTCATCGCTGAGCCACTCCACGCGGTCGACGCCAAACATGCGCTTGGCCATTGCGTGGGCATAGGCCCAAGGCTTTTTGCCATCGGCCAAAAGCGCGCCGATTTTGCCCATCATCGCATCGGCCGAGTTGCGGCGCTTGGGCGGCGTGTGTTTTTTGGTGGGCGCAAAGCCCTTGGCCACCAGCTCGGCCAACACGGCCTCAAGCTGGCGCATATCCATTTTGGTGCATGAGTTTGCCCCGGCCACACGCATGAGCATGGCGCGATAAGTGTCGTCATCCAAATCAAGCTGCTTTTGGGCAATTTTGATTTTGGCAATCAGGGCGCGGCGCTGGTCTTTGGGGTTCATGGCTGGATACCATATGTTGTGTAATTATGTGGATTTTATCATTATTTTATACTATATGTTGTGTTATTTGATTTTGAGCAAACAAAAAAATCCCCCCGCAAAAACGGGGGGATTGGTTTCAGACGGCCTTTTTGTTGCAAATAACAGATTAACACTAAGTGTTAGTTTGCGGTTGTGCCGGCTCATCAATCAGCAAGCCAAATTCGCGGTGGGCCACACCCATCATACGGGCAGCCATGTGCTGGGCGGGCGTGGTGTTGTCTATTTCGGGGTTTTCGGACAGGCTCGGATTAAATGCCAATGTGGCCTCAACATTGCCATCGTCGGTGTCGCTCAAGCAAATATACACGGTAGCCATCAATCCACCCAGCCGCTAAGCAAATGGTAAAACTCGTCGAGCATATCGCCCAGCGCGGCCGTCATCAAAATTTGCGAGGCGGTGGCTAGGCTGGCGGCATCATCGCCTTGCTCGGCCTGCTCTTGCACGCGGTCTAAAAACACAATGCGTTTAAGCGCAAAATCATGCGTGAGCGTAAAGCTGATTTGCTCGCGCCAATTCAGCTCCAGCTCTACCACCCGCATGCCGTTTTTAACATGCTGCACCACCTCGGCATCATCCAAGTGCTTATTGATGATTTTGATTTTGTCCGGCACATCGCCCACGCCTTTGAGCAGCGCACTATAGCCCAGCTTAAAGCCGCCCTCTGCGCGGCCTTGCAGCAGCCATTCGGTCATTAGGTAGGTGGGCGGTTTGAGCGTGTTCGGCATGGCCGTTTGCAGGCCGCCCAATGCTTCGCGCAGCTTGGTGAGCATGCGTTCTGCGCGCGGCGCCGAGGCCTCGTTAATCATCAGATAGCCGCTCCGGGTGTCAAACAGCGCCTCGGTGCGGCGGCTCTTGGTAAAGGCGCGCGGCAGCAAATCATCGATAATCTGCCCTTTTAATTCCTGCTTTTCTATGCGGCCGACATTGCGCGCCTCGGCGGCCTCGATAGCAGCCACTTTTTCGGCCAGCAAATCGCGCACCACCGCGCCGGGCAACACCTTATCCTCGCGCTTGAGCGCCACGCGCTGGCTGCGGCCGGCGGCAAACACCAAATCAGGCTCAAACGGCATCGGCGCGGCAAAGCCCTCGCTAAACCAATCCAAACCCGTGCAGGGCGCAAACGCCGCGCCATCCAGCGCGGCTTGCAGCTTGGTTTTATCGTCCGGCCACAGCTCGGGCAGGCGGTAGATGATTAAGTTTTTAAACCACATTGTCGTCATCCTTATTGTTATCAAATCCGAGGCAGTCTTTAACCACAATGCCGGTGATAAATTCCTGCGCCGTTGCCGCTTTCGCCCAGCAATTGGCAAGGTGTGGGCTTTTTGCCGGGTCTATATGCCGCATCAACACATCTTTCGGCGGTGCCTCAAAGCCACCCATGCGGCAAAATTCCCGCGCCAGCGCTTCGGTGTTGGCCAACGTTTCGGCATCCATGACGGGCGGCGCCCAATTATCAATCATTATCTCCACCTCTTTCACCACTTCGTCGATTTCAAACTGGGGCGAATCGGGCATTTGGCCGGCATATACCAGCATATTGCGGATGCGGTGTATGCCTGTTTCCCAGCGGTCTTTGCGCACAATTTCACCATCTTTTCTAAACTCGTAATCATCGGGGTTTTTGCCGCGATATTTGGGCATGATAAAATCATCAAGGGTTACTGCTCTGGTCATTTTTAAATCTCCTTTCATGGGCAGGCATCTGCCCGCCCGTTTCAGATGGCCTGTTACTCTGCCTCGCTCATCGCATCGGTCAGCGCGTCAATACTCCTAGCATAGCTCTCAATCATCATCGCCATATGCACGGCGAGATTTTGCGCCAGCGTGTTATATACGCTTATGTTTTTAGGCACGGCCACATCCGGCTCGGATGTGCAGCGCACGCCCACCATTTGATCGGGCAAATCCTCGATTACAATCGTTACCTTAGCCATTAAGCCACCTCCTGATTGTGCGGCTCGATCACAAAAAACTCTTTGCCCTGCACAATCTTGATGCCCGGCACCGGGTTGGCCGCAAAAAACTCGGGCTCGTTGAGCACCGCGTCTTTATTAACCTCTTTTTTGGTGCGCACAAAGCGCGCCAGCGCGGGGTTGGCCTCCAGCAGCGCCATCACCGCATCCGCGCCGCTCACGCTGCATTTGGGCGGGTTGTTGCGCCAGCGGATGATGCCGGTGGTGAGGTCGGCAAATTTAACCTTGCCGCCATCGGTGAGCGCGGCGCGGTTGGCGTTTGCCCAAGCATGCACGCCGCTTTCGAGCGCTTCGATTTCGGCGTTAATCGGGGCGATTTTGCCGTCTACCTTTTTTTGCAGCTCGGCCACTTGGTCGTTAAAATCGGCTTGCAGCCGCTCGCGCTCGCGGCTCAAGTCGCCAATGCGCTTGATTTGCTCCACCGCCTCATCGCGGCTTTGCACGGCTACGGCCAGCGCAACGGTTTTGGTGCGGGTTTTCTTAATTGCTACCATTATGATTCCTTTCTTTTTTTTTCAGATTCCGCCAATTGCTGGCGGCGGTTTAAAAATTGCTGATAAAGTGATGGCCGCTGTGTGGCGGACAATGCGGCCGATTTTTCGGCCAGGGTGTGGGCGAGCGCGCTCACTATCTCGTCTTTGCGCCGCAGCTGCTCGGCGCTGGGCTTTTGATGTCGATACTCAATCATCAGCGGCTCGGGCGGCGGCGGCATAGCCTTGAGCAGCGCCGCCGGTGCCGGCCATGCTTCGGCGGTGGCAGCCAGCGTGGCAAAGGCCGTCTGAAAGCGCGGCGCATCCTCATCGCGCCATGCTTTGCCGCTGGTGAGCGCGATTTCCCACGCCGCTGCCGTGGCCGTAATGGCTTCGGCGGCGGGCGTGCCGGGCAGGCGCAGCGCCAAGAGCAAAAGCAGGCCGTTTAAAACCTCATTAAACACCGTTTTAGGCAGGGTACGCTGGGGCTTATTCACGTCTCAAGCCCTCCAGCGCTGCCGCCGCAGCCAGCGTTTTGCTGGCTGCTTGGCCGCGCTTGGGTGCGGGTGCGGTTGCCGCGACGACTTGCCCCTGCGGCAGCACGCCGCCGCCATCCCAAGCAGCCATCACCTCGTAAAGCCAGCCGTGCGATTTGAGCGGCAGCTTCAAGCGGCCGGTGTCGCGCGCCTCTAAGGCCGTCTGAAAGCCATAAAGCCAAGCCGCAGGCGGCGCGGGATAATCCACGCCGCCGCGGCTCACGGCCTGCCGCTGCATATCAGGCAGCAGCTCGCCCAAAAGCTTGGCCGAGCGGCTAAAGGTGAGCCGGCCTTTGCCTGGGCGGAATAAGCCCAAATAGCGCAATGCCGCCTTGCCCACACCGGCATCAAGCGCGGCCACCATCACCAGCAAATCAGCAGCGTCCTCGCCGGCCAGCAGGCTGTCGAGGCTGGCCACCGCGCCGCAGTTGGGGCATCGGGTAATCATGATAAGGCTCGCCATACAAACGAGCTGCCCAAAACAGTCAACAGCAAATAGATGCACGCAATCAGCACAAGGTGCAGGCGAGCGGGCGGGTACATACAAGCTGCCGCCGCCACCACACCAAAAACCATGCTGCTATAAATAACCAATATTAGATGTACCATTTCAGGTAGCCTCCTCTTTTTTGCCTTTTAACTTTTCCGCCACCGCATCAAGCAGGGCACTTGCCGCGATTTCTTTTTTCCGGCGGCCTCTGGCCGCTGCCACCTCGGCGGCAAACAGGCAGCCGTTGACCGTTCCGGGTGTGTGCTCACGCATGGCACACCACACATCCACCGGCGTGTAAATCGTGCCGTCAAACCACTTAACCGCCCACCGCTCATCATCACCAACAGGGCAGCCAACAGACACACACACCCAGCCGTCTTGATGCACGTTTAAATAGATTTCAATCTTGCTCATTTCAGGTAGCCTCCTCTTTTTTGCCTTTTAGTTCTTTTTCCACCTGCCGCAAGGCGGCCTGATCTTCTGCGGCGCACTTATCTAAAATCTGCCGCACCTCATCCATTGATTTTGCAAGATGGATGGATTCAAGCGCGGCCTCCAGCCGCTCTTCGCGCTCAATCACGTTGTAAGCCGCTTTGTGTATCAAGCCGCGCACCAACGGCGTGTTGCAAAGCTCGCCGAAATTGGGGTGATTTTCGGTGTAAATTAAGGTCAGATGCTTCATTCAGACGTCCTCCTCAATCATCTGTTGTTTATCCGCGCCCATGGCATGGTGCAGCTGGGCGCTTTTGCCTTGCAGATTGCCCAAAAATCGGTCTATATCCGCCGCCTTTTTGGCGTTGCTGCTCGGTGCGGCTTCGCGCGGTTTGCTTTTGCGCAGCCCCAGCGATTCGCTAAATTGGTCCAACAGCGCCTGCTCGCGCTCGCCGTTGGCAAATTTATCCACCTTGTGATAAACGGCGGTAATCCAGCCCTCACAAAACTGATCGGCTCGATAGGTTTTGTTTTTGGCCAGCTTTACGCGCTTGAGCGCGGTGGCGATATAGTCGCGGCGGGCACTTTGCAGCTGCCGCAGCAACACGCTGTAGGCGTAGGCGGCCAGCTCGGCTTTGTTGCCTGCGCCGTAAAACACAATGTGCGCATTATTCCAATCGCCGCCCAAATACCACTCGGCGCCAAAAGCCGCCTTAACGGTGTTGGCCAGCCAAGCCTGCCAGCCCGGTATCTGATTGGCGGTTTTAGCCGTGCAGGCGTGTTTTTTGATGTCTGACAAGGCCACATCTGCATCGCTGATGCCATATTCGCGCATCAAGGCTTGCGCCTGCTTCAAAGCCTGCGCGGCCTCGTGCTCGTTGGCCGATTTGCCCAAAGCCAAACATTTTTTGATTTTTTCAATCGCTTTATTTTTGTCCATCGTTTACCACTCCTTTGTCTACCATCCAAAAACGCACACCGCTCACGCCGTCCTCCTCAACCGATGCAGAACAATGGCCAAGCTGGCCTAACCCCTCGCGCATTTTCCAGCGCAGATAGGCGCTGGTAATGTGCCGTCGCAGCTTGCTGCAATGCTCTGGCCGTTCGGCCACAAAAAAGCTTTGCCCTGGCTGCATGTTGGCAAACGGGTAGGGGCAGGCCGGCTTCCTGCGTCGCTTCGGCACCGGTATGCCGGTCTCGATTTCAAATATCTGCATTTTCAGCCTCCAGTTTTTTAACTACTGCCTCTTTAAAATTTTCGGCGTGGATATAGGCCACATCGTTATCGTCCACATCCACACCCGCCACATAAAGCCATCCCGCATCATCTTGACGGGCCAGCTCGCGCACCGCTTGCTCGGCTTGCACACGGGTGCAGCCGTATTGCGAGAGCTCGTGCACCAGTGGGCTTTTGATTTCGCAGACATTCAGCGCACTCACCAGCACATGGCCGCCGCGATAAATATTCAAATAGATTTTTTCAGTCATTTTTTGCTCCTTGTTAAGGCAACCGCTGCGCGGTGCCGATGTACTTAAATGTCATGCTCTCGATCGCCATAAAGCGCCCGTTGTAGCTATCACGAGCCACCACGCGCACCATCTGCCCCTCTAAATCGGCCAGCACGTGGCTGCTCCAATCCGCGCCGCAGCAGCGCACGCGGCCATCTTTCACGCGGCGCAAATAAGCCACCTCGTAATTTAAAAAATCGGTATCAATTTCTAATGCCGTCATTTCAATATTCCTTTATAATCAATTGCTTGATGATTTCAATAGGCAAAATTTTTTTAGCCCAACATATTTAATGCCAGTTGCATTCCCAGCCATGTGCCGCCAAAAGCGGCCGTGGCAAACAAGCCTGCGAGCAGCAGCCACCATTTAATCAGCCTCAATCTCATCTCCTTTTTTGATTGCGCCTTTGCCAAATTTGGCGTCTATCTCGGCCAATGCCGCTTGCAGCGCGGCGCGGCGCTCGGCCTCGTTTTTAGGCTTCACCACCGCGCAAAATGCCTGCTTGCGGCGGCGGTGTGGCTGCTCACCTATCTTGCGGCGGCTGCGGTAAATCATGGCTGTGCCTCCGCATCGCCGCGCACCAGCTCGGCATCGCTCATCTGCCCGTATTGCGCCTGATAAGCGGCCTCGGCGGCATCTTGCTGCAGCTGCACGGCGGCCACGGCTTTTTGTGCGGCGCGGGTGGCAGCCGGCTGGGTGTCGCAGCCGTAGGGGCTAAAGGCCAGCAACGCCGCCGCCATCATGGCGGCGGGCCATGTGTAAAGTTTATAAGTCATTCCTCGTCTCCTTTATGCGGGCAGCGCTGGCAGGCTCGCCAGTGCGCCATTTTGGTGGGGTTGTGGGTGGGCGCTTTGCCGTGCGCGGTGGTGCGGCATTGCGAGAGCAAAATTTTGGTTTTTAGGTGCGGGCAGTCCACCACGCCGTATACCTCAATCACACGCGCGGCAAATTTATCGGTTTTGCCGCCATATTTACCATTGGTAATCAGATTTAATGTCGTGTGGCTGTAGCCCAAACGCTCGGCGACTTCGCGCTGTGAGTTTTTGCTTGTTGCCTCATCAAGCAAAGCGCGCCAATCTAATGTGTCAGTCATAATCAGGTACATCCCTTAATACAATCTCGTCTAAATTCGGGTCGTAAACTTCGGCCACCGCCATCACTTGCGGCGCTTTGGCGCCGGTGTTGTTAATCAACACAAAAAGCTTTTTGCGCTCGGTGCCGATATTTTTAAGGTAGCCTGCCCGCTCCAGCGCGTGGGTGTAGTAGGCGGCGTTATTGAGGGTGATTTTGTGCGTCATGCCCACATTGCCCACCAATTCGGGCAGCGTAAAACGCCTTAAAATCTTGATGGTGCGCCACATTGCCTCGGGCGCATTGTCTTTAACCGGGCTGCCATCGGCGGCCAGCCTCGGCGCATCGATGCCGCCATCCTGCTCCAGCCGGTAGCCCTGTCGGCGGCTAAAGCGCGAGCCTTTCTGCACGCTCACATAGCCGCCGCGAAAAAGGCAGCGCAAATAGCCGTAGGCCGTCTGATAATGCACCTCGCAGGCCTCGGCTATCTCGTCCACCGTGGCAAAGCGCTGGCGGTTTGCCCGCAGCCATGCCCAGATAATCTGCCGCTGATTGCGCGGCTTGCTAAGCGTTGCCGCCATCTCACACCCCCCGCTTGGGCGGCTCGCCCTTATAAAGCTCGGCCTTGGCAATATCGGCCATGCCCAGCATCGATAAGCCGTTGGTGGCGGCAAAATCAGCGAGGTTAACCAAGTTAACCGTAATCCGCCGCACCGAGCCGTGCGCCACGGCCACCAAATGCGCCAGCAATTCGGCGCTGATTTCGGTGTTTGGCGCGTAAAGCGCCGCCAGCGCCGCCGCATCGTCCAAGCTCACCGGCTGCGCCGGTATCCATGCCAGCACGCGCCCGTGGAAGCGCTCAAAGCGTTTAAGCTTATTGGGCAGCATCTCCTCACCCACCAGCATCACCGGCGCTTGGCTGCCCTCATAAATATCGCGCACTAGCTCAATCATGCCCGCCTTGGTCACCAAATAATCGGCCTCATCCAAAATCAGCGGCCGCTGGCTGGCGGCCAGCTGCTCGCAAATCAAATCAAGGCAGCCCGCTGCCGTGTTGGCCGGCGGCAAGCCCATTTCAAAACAGATTTTTTCGAGCAGCGTTTTTTTGCTCCACGCGCTGCGAAGCTGTACATAATAAGCGCGGGTTTCATTGGCCACGGCCACCGTGGCCGTGGTTTTGCCGTAGCCCGATGGGCCATAAAGCACGCCCAGCCCCGGCAAGCCGTCTTGGCGGTTGATCAGCCGTTGCATGGCGATGCTCACCAGCGATAAATTGTTGATATTGGCGATTGTCATTTATAATGTCCTCGTTACATTTGTTTTTAAAAGGTTTTAAAACAGGTTTAACACCGCGCGGGGTTGCCGCCCCGCGCACCTAAACTACATAGCTTGAGCGCGTTTTCTCAAAGCCCGATACTCCACACAGCCCGGATAGAGCCGCACCCATGTGGCGGCTTTTTCGGGTAAATCTGCCGCATGTTGTAGGCGCTGATAAAGCTCAAAACGCTCTTGAGCCGTGGCCGGCACTTGCCAGCCATCATCAGCTTTTTCTGTTTCAGACGGCCTCTCAACCACCACCGCATCCACATCATCGGCGCGCGGCTTAATTGCCGCCAAAGCCTCGCCGCGTTGCCTGATTTCGGCCATATTGAGCACCACACCGCCCAAATTCACGCTGGTTTGATGCTCAATCACCCGCACCGGCCGCGCTGCTTCAATATCCGCCCCTTTCTTGGCGATTCGCTTAAGCTGCGCGTCCACACGTTTTTCCTTTGCCTGCTCGCGCACTGTTTTGGGCATATAGTCGATGTTGTTGGCATTCCACTCGGCCTTGGCCACAAAGCGCCCCACATCGTCATATATCCACACAAAATCAGCATCGTGGATGTCGTAGGCCACCCGCATGCGCTCGCCGTTGTATTCCTGCAGCGCGGTGCTGTAGTAATAATTGCGGTGTAGCCTCACCCGCTCGCGCTCAACCGTGCACATTTTCTGCGGCATAAACAACGTTTGCTTGTCTGCCTCATCCACCCGCAAGATTTCCGCGCCCTCGGCCACTTTCAGCGACCACATCTCGTTGGGCGTCATGTGGCGGCGCTTGCCGCTCACATCCAGCACCTTAGGCAGGCTGCGGTGCGGGCGGTTGTTGTACCACTCGACCCGCTGTGCACAAAAAACGACAAAATCACGCCATGTCGGCAGCGGGCTGGCCTGAAGCGAAGCGATATTGGCTAAAGCCGGCACCGTTTTTAAGGCTACTTGCCCCGCCTTGCGGCTGGCCTTGTGCACCTCTTGCCTAGCCTCATCGTCCATGTCCTCGCCCATATAGCTGGCCAGGCTCTTGGCCGCATCCACCCACACCGTTTGATGCAGCCGCTCAATCACCCCGCGAGCTTTGGAGCTGTAGGGCAGCGAGTGCATCATGGTGGTGCCGATTCTGCCCATCAGCCCCGTGGCCTCATCCGTCATCAGGCTGTTTTTATAGCCTTTGCCGTTGTCAACATAAAAAATGGCCGGGATGCCGTTAGTCCCGCAGGCGTGGCTGATTGCCGCCAATACTGCATGGCCGCTCTCCGCCAAATCCACGCTCCAGCCCACGATTTTGCGCGTGGCCACATCGGCCACCGTGGTGATTTCCGGCCTAAATGGCTTGCCGCTGTCGGGGTGCAGCACCTCGGCGTCAAACGTGTGGCCGTCTGCGGTGTAGATCTCGGTAGGGTCGAGGTGTAAAAAATCGCGCACCTTAAAGCCTTTGAGATTTTTCAGCGCCCGCGGCCCCAAGCGGCCTTTTTCGCGGCTCACATTGCCCAGTTTTTCCAGCAGCCGCCGCGCCTGATGCACACTCGGCATTTTGGCCAGCGGCGCCTGTTGCTGCCATTGCGGCACGAAAAATTCGCGGTATGCCTGCTCAACCCCTCGTTTTTGCGGGTTTTGCCAGCAGGCCAGCCAAAGCTTGCCCCATTCGGGCAGCGCCATATCAGGCAGCTTAATTTTCGGCACCAGCTCGCCCGATTCCCGCGCCGCAAACCAGCGATTGATGGTGCGCACGCTCGGCAAATCACCCGCCGCGCCGCGCCCGTCCCGTGCCAGCTCAAACATTTTTGCGATATGCCCGTATTCCGGCAGCCGCGCCTGCGTTAGCAGCGTGGTAATCGCCGCAAGCTTGCCCGTTTTGGCCTCATCCATCAGCTTATCGATGGCGGAGAGCACACCCATGCGCGCCGATTCCACTTGTTTTTGCCGGTCAGTCAAAACCGCGTGGCGCTGGGCAACGCTCAAGCCCGTTCCCAGCTCGTCAGGCAATGCCGGCAGGGGCGCAGGCGCTGTTTCGTCCATCAGTTGCGAGATTTCCCGCTCTTTGATTTGCGCCATAATCTCGGGCGGCGGGGCGTATTCGCGGCGCTTGCCGTTGCGGCCGCCCAATGCAGCAACCTCAACAAAAGGCCATCGGTCTCTTTCAGCTTTTTTCTGTACCCCTCTAGTCGTTCCAGGCATTCCTTCTAGAGAGAGATTGGCCAATTCGGCTGCTGAATAATATTGCTTCATAACGCAGACTCCTCATACTTATGCCGGTAGCGTGGTCTGATTCGCTTTCCGTCTTTTGTCCACCGCTCCGGCCACAGCTCGTGTAGCTCCTTATTCATCGTTTTTGCAATCGCCTTTTCACCCGATAAACTTGGCGCGCGCAGCGCTAACCGAACCGAATCCGCGCCTACTTTATGCTTTCTTGCCACATCGGCCAGCGTATAGCCCGCCATTCGCAAATTTGCCTTAATCAATTCAGGGTGCATTTCCTTTCCTTTCTTTTCTCGTAGCTGCAAAGCAAGCTGTTTAATCGGCCGTCCGTTTTTTCAGACGGCCTGTTAAGCAGCCTGTCAGGCTGCCGCTTCGCCCACATAAGCATCCATATGCCGGTTAATCACCGCACTGCAGGCATCCAGCTCACCTTTGGTTTCTATGATTTCGCCACTGATGAGCCGCACTTCGTAACCGCCATGCACCTTTACTACTCTGCCCTCGCAGTATTCGCCGTCGTTGTAGTTGTGACGCGCCGCCGTACCCACTGTTTTAATAGCTTTTTTCATGCTTTTTTCCTTTCTTTAGGTTAAAACTTCTTAATCTGCCACCCGCGTAAGCAGGCGGCCTGTTAAGCAGTCTTCTTACCCTTTCGGGCAATAATCAACCTGCCGTTTGTCTGTTTTTTCGGCTTTTTTTCCAAGTTGTTAAAGAGCAGCCGCAAAATAAAGTACAATCATGTTTAAACTTCGTTTTTGCGATTTTTAAACATGATAAAGTTAAGAACAGAAGTTCGCAACTATAATTCTTAACTTATTTCGCTTCTTTTCGTAAGTATTTGAATTAAATCATTATTAAATTCGCAACTCAGTTCGCAACTCAAGGGGTAAGTTAGGAACTAAAATATGTTTAAAAAATTGAGCGCAGCCGAGATTTCCGAACTCCAGCAAGTTCTCAACTTGAGGAGTCTTCCAAGCACTACGCGCGGTATATCCCTTAAAGCCGCGCGAGAAGGGTGGCAGGGTGAGCAGGTTGACGGGAAAGGTGGGAAAGGCGGCAAAAAGAATGTCTTTGATTTGCCAGACTATGTTATTGAAGAATTAAGAGAAAAAGGCGCTTTGGCCTTGCTTGAAGAAGAGCAGGAAGCCGCGCCGAAAGAGCGCATGCAAGAAGCCAAGCAGCCTTATAAAGCGTCTAAAGCGCTTGAGCTGCCGCCGTCTATGCGTGCCGTGGTAGCGGGCTATGATGACTGGGCGGCCGCGCAGGATAAGGCGCAGATCGTGCCGGTTCGCTACTATAGCCAAGTGTTTGCCAGCGCAGGCAGCGGCGCGATTCCATGGGACACCGCGCCCGAGGCCATGTGGTTCCGCGCTTCGTTCTTCGATTATCTGGGCACCACGCCCGCCCGCTGCTTCTGCACCCGCATCAAGGGCGATAGCATGTCCCCCACCCTGATAGACCGCGGCACAGCCCTATGGCAGGCCACCGCGCGCTATACAGCCGAGGGCATATACCTATTCCGCCAACACGAGGAGCTGCGCGTCAAGCGCTTGGTGCGCGTAAGCGCCACGCTCTATAATGTAATCAGCGACAACGACAACAAGAGCATTTACCCAAGCGCAGAGTTGGATTTAACCCGCCTAGAGCCGCACGATTTCGAGATTTTCGGCCGCTACCTATGGGATTGCGGCATAGCCAAATAACCCACCCTTGCTCAAACCTACCGATTTTCTGCCCATTAGATGACAAAAAAAGTGCAAAAGTGATTAATTTTTTCTCACTTTTCGCACTTTTTTCGCATTTTCAATTCTACGCCCGTTTTGCCCTCAACCCCGCGTATTTCGCGCCTTTTAGCCCCTTTTGCCGCGTTCCATACTCATGACAAAACAAGCACCACCCCACACACACACCCTGCACACAATTTGAGATTGCTGATTTTTGTATCCCTTTTCTTTGATTTCACGATAAATGGCGCTCACAGCCGATAGCTGATGGTGGTCATGATTTTTGAAGAAAGCTTCATCATTTCTTTCACCGGCAAGGGCAGCGGCGCGGCGCCGAAATCGTGCGCCATTTCGGCGTGCTGCATTTCATCGAGCCGCATTTGCGCCACGATGGCGCGGCTTTTGGTGTCTTCTGCCGGCAGGCCTTGCAGATGTTCTTCCAGATGCGCGGTTACCTGATGTTCGGTTTCTTCCAAAAAGCCCAAGCTCCATTTATCGCCGAGCAAGCCCGCGCCGATGCCGATGGCGAGCGAGCCGGCATACCACACGGGGTTGAGCAGGCTGGTGCGCCCGCCCAATTCGTGTACGCGCTTGGCCGTCCAGGCCAGGTGTTCCACTTCTTCATAAGCGGCGTGTTGCAGCGCTTCGCGGTTGGCCGGGGTGCGCGCGGTGAGCGCCTGGCCTTGGTAGAGCGCTTGTGCGCACACTTCGCCCACATGGTTTACCCGCATCAAGCCCAGCGCGTGCTGCTTTTGCGCCGCGCTCATGCCGCCTTCTTCCAAGCCGGCATCTGGGTAGGGGCGCGAAGTGGCGGCGGGCGCAAAAAGGGTGCGCAATACGGTGTCGATATGGGGAATCAGCTTGTCGGCCAGCATGGGCGGCTCCTGTGCGGTGTGGCGGTGAAAGCAGCATTATAACTGCGTGTCAGGCCGTCTGAAAACCTGCTATACTTGCGCCCGTTTAACACCTCTAATTTCAAGGAGTCATCATGGCTGATTTTAACCAAATCCTCACGCCCGGCGATGTGGACGGCGGCATCATCAATGTGGTTAACGAAATTTCTGCCGGCAGCTGCCACAAAATCGAGTGGAACCGCAAATTGGCGGCTTTCCAGCTCGACCGCGTGGAGCCGGCCATTTTCGCCAAGCCCACCAACTACGGCTTTATCCCGCAAACGCTGGATGAAGACGGCGACGAGCTGGATGTGTTGCTGATTACCGAGCAGCCTTTGGCCACCGGCATTTTTCTCGAAGCCAAAGTGATCGGCGTGATGAAATTTGTGGACGATGGCGAAGTGGACGACAAAATCGTGTGCGTGCCCGCCGACGACCGCAACAGCGGCAATGCCTACAATACCTTGGCCGATTTGCCGGCGCAATTGATCAAGCAGATTGAATTTCATTTCAACAACTACAAAGCCTTGAAAAAGCCCGGCTCCACCAAAGTGGAAAGCTGGGGCGATGCAGCCGAAGCCAAAGCGGTGATTAAAGAATCGATCGAGCGCTGGAATCAGCAGAAATAATTAGATAGTTATCAAAAAGGCCGTCTGAAAAATTATGGGTTTCAGACGGCCTTTTTGTTGGATGAAAAAAGCAGGCAACGAAGCAAGCTTGTTTTGAATGGGCATTAATCGATATTCACCACCAGCCACACCGCCGCCGCGGCCACCGCCAGCGCCGCTAAAAATTTGCCCGCACCGGCAAATTGCAGCGCCGGCAGCTTGCCGGCCAGCATTTTGCAGCCGCTAAACATGGGCGTGATTAAATCGTGTTTTTTGATGAATTTATAAATCAGCACCGTGGCCACATGCACCGCCACCAGCGCCAGCAACACATTAAAAAACAAGATATGCACATTGCGCGCGGCGCTGCCGGCCTCTTCGCTCACCAAGCCGTTGAGATAGCCGTTGTAGAGCCAGGTGTTTTCATCGGCGGCAAACAAACCGGTGAACACCTGCACCAAAAGCGCCGCCAAAAGTGCGAGCACCATCAGCGCGCCGAGCGGATTGTGGCCGGGCTGCTCGTTTTCGCTCAACTGCCCGCCCAAATAGCGCCGAATCTGCGCCGGCCCTTTAACAAATTGGGCAAAGCGCGCGGTGTCGCTGCCCCAAAAGCCCCAACACAGGCGAAACACCACCAAGCCCAAAATAAACACGCCGCAGCGCAAATGCCACGCCATCAGATTGCCGCCCGTTTCGCCGCTATACCACATAAAAGCCAGCGCGAGCACCAGCAGCCAGTGAAAAAGCCGCGTGGGCGCATCCCATACTTTCAGTTTTTGCTTGGTCATGTTATATACTTTCGTTGTGTTTTGAATAATCGGCCGCCCGGTTTGTGTGCATTTTTTTTGAGAGATGGCTTGAATGCAAAAGCTTGTTTGCAAAACCAACCCGAGCCGCAAGCTTATTTTGTTGTTTCAGACGGCCTGTCGGGCTAAGCGCCGGTTTACGAGCCAAGCTTGCTGCGCTTTCCGCTTTGCAAACGCGCTTGTGCCCTCAAAAGTTTACTCGCGGATGAATTGCAAGCAGACCCCAAGAGGCCGTCTGAAAGCATTGTAACCAAATCTGCCACGGAAATCATTATGTTCACCAGCCCCTACCGCAGCAAAAATTTCGACAGCCTGCAAGCCGCCGCGCAGCAATTTCCGCGCCTGTTTGCCCCGCGCAGCGAGCGCAGCCACAAAGGCACTTACGGCACGCTGGCGGTGATCGGCGGCGCTGAGGGCATGAGCGGCGCGGTGATATTGGCGGCCGGCGCTGCGATGTATGGCGGCTGCGGCAAAGTGTGGGCGGGCTTCAATCAGGCGGAGCTGCCGTTTGCCGTGATAGCGGCGCGGCCGGAAATTATGCTCGCCACCGCGGCGCAGCTGCAAGCGCGCAGCGACGTCAGCGCCTGGGTGTGCGGCTGCGGGCTGGGCTTGGGCGAATCTTCGCTGTGCGTGCTGCAAAACCAGCTCGCATTGGCGCATGAGCGCGCGCTGCTGCTCGATGCCGATGCGCTCACCTTGCTTGCCTGCCATCCGCAATTGGCCGCTGCCGCGCCGCGCAACACCTTGGTGCTCACGCCGCATCCGGCCGAAGCCGGGCGGCTGCTGGGCATATCCACCGCACAAGTGCAGGCCGAGCGCAGCCTGGCCGCTGCGCGCATTGCTGAAAAATACCGCGCTTATGTGGTGCTCAAAGGCCACCGCAGCATGGTGTGCAGCCCCGACAGCAGCCAATATGTCAATAAAAGCGGCAATGCCGGCTTGGCCGGCGCGGGCAGCGGCGATGTGTTGAGCGGCATTATCGGTAGCCTCTTGGCGCAAGGCATCGCGGCCGAAGAAGCCGTGCGCGGCGGCGTGTGGCTGCATGGCGCGGCGGCTGATGTGTTGCGTGATTCGGAAGTGGGCGAGAGCGGCATGCTGGCCGGTGAAATCGCCGCCGCCGCCCGCTGGCTGCGCAACCGCTTGAGCGCGGCTTTTGCGGCGCAATAATCCGATTATTTTTCCGATTATTTTTTTGATAAAGGGTAAACCCTTTGATTTCACCCGCGAGGCAGGCAAATGACTGAAACAGAAAAAATGGCGGTTTTGAGCGCTTTGAACAAACGCAGCGCGGGCACGCTGATGGATTTGCTCGGCATTGAATTTATTGATGTGGGCGATAATTTTCTCACCGTTAAAATGACGATTACGCCGCAAACACACCAGCCCGCCGGCATTATGCACGGCGGCGTGAGCGTGGTGTTGGGCGAAACCGCAGGTTCCTGTTTGTCCAATCTGCTGCTGGGCGAAGGGCAGCATGCGGTGGGCTGCGACATCACCGCGCACCACCTGCGCCCCGTGCGCGCCGGCACGGTTTACTGTACCGCCCGCCTGCGCCGCAAAGGCCGCACCATGCATTACAGCGAAATGGAAGTGAGCGATGAGCAAGGCCGCTTGGTTTGTGCCATGAGCATGAGCAATATGGTGGTGGCAGCCAGAGAGTAGGTGGCAAGGCTTGAATGGCAAAGGCCGTCTGATACCCATTCGAAAAAATAACCTAACTGCGTTGTCTCGCCTTGCCGTACTAGATGTACTGTCTTCGGCTTGCCGCCTTGTTATCTTATTTTTTCGAATTGGTATGAAATTTTTTTTCAGACGGCCTTGATTGATTACGAATGCTTGATCAAGCTTTGCCGGTACTGCCGAAGCCGCCTTCGCCGCGCTCGCTTTGGGCAAATTCTTCAACCACCTTAAAAGCCGCCTGCACCACCGGCACAATCACCATTTGCGCAATGCGCGCCATCGGCTCGACGGTGAAGGCTTCTTGGCCGCGGTTCCACAGCGATACTTTTAATTCGCCCTGATAATCCGAGTCGATAAGGCCCACGAGGTTGCCCAACACAATGCCCTGCTTGTGGCCGAGGCCGGAGCGGGGCAGCAGCATGGCGGCATAATCGGGGTTGCTCAAGTGTACGGCCAAGCCGGTGGGCACGAGCAAGGTGTCGCCCGGTTGCAAAATAGCGGCTTCATCGAGGCAGGCGCGTAAATCAAGGCCGGCGGAGCCGGGCGTGGCATAGGCGGGCAGCTGGCCGGCCATTTTGGGGTGGAGGATTTTCAATTCGACTTCGGTGTGCATGGCGGTGTCCTGTGGTTTTGACTGGCGCGATTATAGCGCAGCGGGCGGGAAAAAGCTTTTGTGTCCGGCTTAAAAACAGTCTTAATATTCATTCAAAATAAACTATTATGAATATTGGATATAAAGGCCGTCTGGAAGATTTTCAGACGGCCTTTGCTTCGGATTGCAAGTGCAAGTTTTGGGAAATGGAAAATTATCGGCGGCTTACCGTTTTGTTGTCTTATTTTTCAGGTTTGCTATAGTGGAATACATAAAAAAGTGACACAACGGGTAGGTTGGGTTGAAAACCCAACAAGCACACAGGCCGTCTGAAACGTTGGGTTTATCAACCCAACCTACCCGTTATAGTGCGCAGTTTTGTATCACTTTTTCTTGCATTTCACTAAGTGTGAAATTAAAGAAGAACCGATAAAAGAAGAACGGTTACAACAATAAGAAATTTCAAACCGTGTATAAGGGTATGTGGCACAGCCACACACACGGTTTAAACGGCTTCTGCGTGTATGGTTTGCCACATACGGCTTGTATAAGTTTTTATTCATTTATAGTGTAGAAACCGACATTAGCAAAACAAAACACAACTCAAAATTTTGCAGCCAAATGCATAAACACATTGAGATTATCCGCAAAAAACACAGGCCGTCTGAAAGATTTCAGACGGCCTGCGTCAGATAGGCACCGGCTAAAAAATTTTGCCTGATTCGGAAAATATGCCGATTACGCTTGCTGCTTTAAAAATTCGGCCAATTCGGCGGCGGTGGGCATGCCGCCTTGTGCACCGGCCTTGGTGACGGAAAGGGCGGCGGCGGCACAGGCCTGCTTCACTGCCGGCGCGATGCCTTGCTGCCAAAACACCGCCAGCGCGGCGTTGAAGGTGTCGCCGGCGCCGGTGGTGTCGACGGGGTTTACCTTAAATGTGCTTTGGCGGTGCAAAATGCCGGTGTCGTCGTTGTAAAGTGCGCCGTCGCTGCCCAAGGTCATCACCACTTGGCAGCCGGATTGGCGGATCAGCGTTTCCACCGGGGTGTCGGCCGGCAAGCCCAAGCTGAGTGCCAGCTCGTAGGCGTTGGGCGTGAGCACGCTCACTAATGAGCGCAATTCGGCGGGAAGTGCTTGTGCGGGAGCGGGGTTGAGCACAAAAGGGCGGGCGTGTTTTTTGGCGAGCCGGGCGGCAGCGAGCACGCAATCCATCGGAATTTCAAGCTGGCACAACACGATGTCGGCAGCGGCGATACGCGCTTCTTCGGCTTCGATGTCGGTGGGCGTGATGCCGAAATTGGCGCCGGACACCACGATAATGTGGTTGTCGCCCTCGGCCACGGTGATGTTGGCAATGCCGCTGGGCAATGCGGGCAACACTTTCACGGCTTCGGTGTTGACGCCTTCGTGTTGCAGGTTGGCCAAAAGCTCGCGGCCGAAATCATCTTCGCCGATGGCGCCTATCATCTGCACTTCTGCACCCAAACGGGCGGCGGCCACGGCCTGATTGGCGCCTTTGCCGCCCATAAAGCGCTGAAAACCGCTGCCTAAAAGGGTTTCGCCCACTTGTGGAAAGCGCGGCGAGCGGGTGACCAAATCCATATTGATGCTGCCGATAACGGTGATTTTGGGTGTTGTCATAACAAGGTTCTCGCAGAAAACAGGCTGAATCTGAAAAGCATAAAACGGGTAGATGCGGGTTTAGCCGCGGCCGGAGCGGGCCAGCACTTCTTCGGCATAATCGCAGCTGGCGCTGATGGCAAGCCCTTGGCGGTCGGCTTCGCTGATCACGTGGTCCACCAGCAGGCGCGCCAAGCTTTGACCGCGAAAATCAGGCATGATGCGGGTTTCGGTGATCTCCCAGCCGCCGTTGTTTTGGCGGTATTCGATATAGCCGATTTCTTCATTGTCTTTCATAAGCGCGAAACGGTGTTGCTCGGGCTGATGTTGGATATTGCGCATCGCAGGGCTCCTTTCCGGGTGGGGTTGGGCGAAATTGTGCTGAATGATATTGGCGTTGCCACAGTATAGGCCGTCTGAAAGCTTCGGGCAATGTGGGCGCGGCCTTCGGATTTGGTGTTAATAAAAAATATTTGCTTTAAATATCCACTTCGGCGGTGTCACCCTCGGCTTCCATCCAAGTGCGGCGGCTGGCGGCTTCGCCTTTGCCCATCAGCTTGACGAAAATATCATAGGTGTCGATGCCGCCGCCTTCGGGAATCTGCACTTGCAGCAGGCGGCGGGTGTCGGGGTGCATGGTGGTGTCTTTGAGCTGCTCGGGGTTCATTTCACCTAAGCCTTTGAAGCGGCTGATGGAATAGGCCGATTCTTTCAGGTTTTCTTTTTGCAGCCGCTCGAGAATAATGTCGAGCTCGCTTTGGTCGAGCGCATACAGCTTACGTGCGGGTTTGGCTTTGCCTTGGGCGTTGACGTCCACGCGAAACAGAGGCGGTTGAGCCACATAAATATGGCCGTGGGTGACGAGTTGGCGGAAATGGGTGTAGAAAAGGGTGAGCAGCAGCACTTGAATGTGCGAGCCGTCCACATCGGCATCGGAAAGAATGGCGATTTTGCCGTAGCGCAGGCCGCTCAAATCGACTTTATCGTGCTCGCCGTGGGGGTCGACGCCGATGGCCACGGAAATATCGTGGATTTCGGCGTTGCCGAATAATTGGTCGCGGTGGGTTTCAAAGCTGTTGAGCACTTTGCCGCGCAAGGGCAAAATGGCCTGGGTGGCTTTGTCGCGCGCGAGTTTGGCCGAGCCGCCGGCAGAATCGCCTTCCACTAAAAATAATTCGTTTTCGCGGGTGTCTTCGCTTTCGCAATCGGTGAGCTTGCCGGGCAACACGGCCACGCCGCTTCCTTTTCGCTTTTCGATTTTTTTCACCGAACGTATGCGCGCCTGCGCCTGCTTAATGGCCAGCTCGGCGATTTTTTTGCCGGCTTCGATATTTTGGTTGAGCCACAATTCGAGCGGGTCGCCCGACACAGCGGCCACGAGCTTCAAAGCATCGCGGTTGGTGAGCTTTTCTTTGGTCTGTCCCTGAAACTGCGGATCGAGCACGCGCGCGCTGAGCACAAACGCCACTTTGCTAAACACGTCATCACTTTGCACTTTCACACCGCGCGGCAATAAATTGTGGTGGGTGATGAAGTTGTTTACCGCATTAAACACGGCCTGCTTTAAGCCCGCTTCGTGGGTGCCGCCCAAGGGCGTGGGAATCAGGTTGACATAGCTTTCGTTGGCGGCGCTGCCTTCTTCCAGCCAGGTGAGCGCAAAAGCAGCGCCTTCGCCCACGCTGAAATCGCTTTCGTGGCCGTCTGAAATATAGTTTTCCGAAGCGAAAATCGGCACGGCTTCTTGCGCTTCGCTGATGAGATTATCGAGATAGCCTTTGAGGCCGTCGGGATAATGCCAGCTTTGCACCAAGGGCTCGGCCTGCGTTTTCACCGGCCGGCTCAGCGACACCACCACGCCCGGCAGCAGCACGGCTTTGGCGCGTAAAAGTCGCTCGAGCTCGGCAATGCTGTAGTTTGGTGATTCGAAATATTTGCCGTCGGGCCACACGCGCACTTCGGTGCCGCTCTCGCGCACAGGGCATTTGCCGATTTCGGCCAAAGGCTCAATCACATCGCCGCCGGCAAACACAATACGATGAATTTTGCCCTCGCGCTTCACGGTAACTTCCAGCCGACGGGAAAGCGCGTTGGTCACCGACACGCCCACGCCGTGCAGGCCGCCTGAAAAAGCATAAGCGCCGCCGTCTTTTTTATTGAATTTGCCGCCGGCATGCAGGCGGGTGAACACAAGCTCCACCACCGGCACTTGCTCGAGCGGATGCAGCCCCACCGGAATGCCGCGGCCGTTGTCGCGCACCGAAAGCGAGCCGTCATCGTGAATGCTTACGCTGATTTCATCGGCAAAGCCGCCGAGGGCTTCATCGGCGGCATTGTCAATCACTTCCTGGCAGATGTGGGTGGGGCTCTCGGTGCGGGTATACATGCCCGGGCGCTCTTTTACCGGCTCGAGGCCTTTTAAAACGGTGATGCTGGATTCGCTGTATGAATTTTGTATGCTCATGATTTACTTGTGGTTTCAGACGGCCTTTTAAGCCTTTAAAAAGTGCAAACAGGCCGTCTGAAAAAGAAAAGCAGGTTTCAGACGGCCTCAAAGTAGAGGGTGTTAGGGTATCCTGACATTTCGATTTACAGGTGTATTTCGCCCCTGAAAACGCATTTGCTGCGTTAAAAAGCCTCGCAAAATGTCCGCTTGCTGCGTTTTTTGCCTTGCATCTGCATTTGCAGGGGCAAAATCCTCCTCATAAACAAAATGTCGGGACACTCTAGGGTCTGTTCACATTTCATCACGCGGCAATATTTTGCGCTCAAAATCTTACGCACGGATGAAATGGAACAGACCCTAGCGGCCGTTTAAGCGGCGGCTGGTGAATTCATCCAGCGATTCGAGCCCGCGCAAAAAACGCGCCAATTCGCTCAGCGCACCTTGATACACATCGCGCTTGAAATCAATCACTTCGTCGATCGGCGCCCAATATTGGTGCCAGCGCCAGCCGTCAAATTCGGGATGGCTGGTGGCGCGCAGATGCACATCGCTTTCGCGCCCGGTGAGGCGCAGCAAATACCAAATCTGCTTTTGGCCGCGATAAGAGCCGCGCCATTCGCGGCGCACCCAGTGCGAGGGCACATCATAGCGGAGCCAGTCGCGCGTGCGCCCCAAAATTTTCACATGGTGCGGCAGCAGCCCCACTTCTTCCAAAAGCTCACGATACATCGCCGTTTCCGGGCTTTCGCCGGGCTTGATGCCGCCTTGCGGAAACTGCCACGAATGCTCGCGCACACGTTTGCCCCAAAAAACCTCATTGCGCTCGTTGGTCAGAATGATGCCGACATTGGGGCGATATCCTTCTCGATCCAGCATAGTGTCGCCCTTAAAAAGTTAAATATCAATCCGCCGATTTTCCCATAAAGCAGGGGTGTTTGACAAATTTGCCGCTGCCCGCGAGGCCGTCTGAAAAAGAAATTCGGTTTATGATGAAAAGCCTACGGCAGAAAACGTTAAAAAATGTATGTTTTTACGCGCTAAGATATTGCATCTGCAAGGCTTTTGCCGTTTAATGGCAGCTTGCTGTGCAGGGCGCAGCGTCGGGCATATTTTCAACCATAAAGGATAACAAAATGAAGAAAACATTATTGGTTTCCGCGCTGGCGGGTTTGTTTGTGGCAGCGTGCGGCGGCTCCGGCGGCCAACAAGCCCAGCAAGCGGCCGATAGCGGCGCATCCGCTGCGGCGCAACAGGCCGCGCCTGCGGCCACCGGCAATTTGAATATCTACAACTGGTCGGATTATGTAGACCCTGCCACCGTGGCCGAATTTGAAAAAACCAACAATATCAAGGTGCGCTACGATTATTATGATAGCAACGAAACGCTGGAAGCCAAAGTGCTCACCGGCAAATCGGGCTATGATCTGGTGGCACCCTCTATCGCCAACGTGGGCCGCCAAATCCAGGCCGGCGCTTATCAGGAAATCGACAAGAGCCTGATTTCCAACTACAACAATATCGACCCCGAGCTTCTGAAAATGATGGATCAGGTGGACCCGGGCAACAAATATGCCGTGCCTTATTTCTGGGGCATCAACACGCTGGCCATCAATAAAGACCAAGTGGCCAAAGCGCTGGGCAGTGATGCGTTGCCGGCCAACGAATGGGATTTGGTATTCAACCCCGAATACACGGCCAAGCTCAAATCCTGCGGCATCAGCTTTCTCGACAGCCCCACCGAGCAAATTCCGCTGGCGCTCAACTATATCGGTAAAAACCCCAATAGCGAAAACGGCGATGATTTGAAAGCCGCTGTGGATATGATGAAAAAAGTGCGCCCCGATGTGAAACGCTTCAGCTCTTCGGGCTATATCGACGATATGGCCGCGGGCAATCTGTGCGTGGCCGTGGGCTACGGCGGTGACCTGAATATCGCCAAAAACCGCGCCAAAGAGGCGAAAAACAACGTCAACATCGAAGTGCTCACTCCCGCCACTGGTGTGGGCATTTGGATTGATTCGTTTATGATTCCGAAAGATGCGCAAAATGTGGCCAATGCCCACAAATACATCAGCTACACGCTCGACCCGAACGTGGCCGCCAAAAACGGCGATTTCGTCACCTACGCCCCCGCCAGCCTGCCCGCGCGCAAGCTGATGGACAAAGCCTATGCTGATGATCATTCCATTTTCCCGAGCGATGCGGTGAAAGCAAAAAGCTTTGTGGTGCTGCCCAAATCACCCGATGCGGTGAAACTGAGCGTGCGCCTGTGGCAAGGCTTGAAAGCCGGTCAATAAGCTGGCAAACAGGCTCAGAGGCCGTCTGAAAAACCAAAGCACCGTTTAGGCGGTGCTTTTTTATTTTGATTTTTCAGACGGCCTGAACGATAAAACCGATGAAATAGACAATATCCCGCCATAATCGGTAGAATAGGCCGTCTGAAAGGGAAATGATGAATATTCTGGTTTGTAACGATGATGGCTACCTAGCCGAAGGCATTGCCGTGCTGGCGCGGGTGGCCGGCGAATTTGCCAATGTGCGCGTGGTGGCGCCTGAGCGCAACCGCAGCGGCGTGAGCAATTCGCTCACGCTCGACCGCCCCCTGCATATCCGCCAAGCCGAAAACGGCTTTTATTATGTGAGCGGCACCCCCACCGACTGCATTCATTTGGGCTTGCACGCGCTGCCCGATTTCAAGCCCGATTTGGTGCTCTCCGGTGTGAACCACGGCGCCAATATGGGTGACGACACACTTTATTCCGGCACCGTGGCCGCCGCCACCGAAGCCTATCTGCTCGGCATACCCGCCGTGGCTTTTTCGCTCAACGATTTCAGCGGCCGCTATTGGGACACCGCCGAAAAAGCCGTGTGGATGATGTTGGAGCATCTGCTGAAAAATCCGCCCAAGCAGCCTTTGCTGTGGAATGTCAACATTCCCGCCGTGGATGCCAAAGATATCCAAGGCTGCAAAATCACCCGCTTAGGCCGCCGCCACCATGTGCAAAGCATTGTGCCGGCACACAACCCTCGTGGCGAAGCCGTGTATTGGATAGGCCCGGCGGGCGATGTGTCCGACCGCGAAACCGGCACCGACTTTGCCGAATGCGAAGCCGGCTATATCACCGTTACGCCGCTGCAAATCGATTTGACAGATTTCGACACCATGGCCCAAGTGGCCGAATTTTGGCAAGGGGTGGGCCGCTGATGCACACCGCCCACTGGACCGGCTATGAAAACCGCCGCAGCCGCATGATAGAGCGGCTGGCGCAAATGGGCATCGGCCAGCCGGTGTTGCAGGCGATGGCTGGTGTGCCGCGCCATTTGTTTGTAGAAGAAGCGCTGCGCACGCGCGCCTACGATGAAATGTCGCTGCCTCTGGGGCTCGGGCAAACCATTTCCCAGCCCTACACCGTGGCGAAAATGACGGAACTATTATGGGGCAAAACGCCACAAAGCATGCGGCGGGTGCTCGAAATCGGCACCGGCTGCGGCTATCAAACCGCTGTGTTGCTGGCGCTGGGCTTGCCTGAAATCTATTCAGTGGAGCGGCTGCGGCCTTTGCACGAGCGTGCCAAGCAGCATTTGCGTGCCGCCGGCCTTTTGGCGCAGGCGCGCATGGTGTGCGGCGACGGCTACCTCGGCCTGCCCGATGTGGCACCGTTTGACGGTATTTTGGTTACTGCCGCGCCCACCGAAATTCCGCTGCCGCTGTTGCAGCAATTGGCCATCGGCGGGCGCATGGTGCTGCCGCTGGACGAGGGCGGCGTGCAATATTTGTGGCTGATTGAAAAAACCGCGCAAGGCTACCGCGAAACCTGCGTGCAGCGCGCCAATTTCGTGCCGCTGGTCAGCGGCAGCGATGCACCGTAAAAAAACGCTAAACACTTGAGGGTAGGGCACAGTTTGATTATGATATGCCCGAATCTCAATCAGAATCCATCTACATAAGGTATTTAAGATATGTTGAAACAAACCGCATTGCGCACTGCTCCGCTGGCCTTGGTATTGTTGTTGGGCGCGTGTTCATGGTTGCAACAGCCGGCCGCGCCCGTAGTGGCCGGCACCGCCGGCGGTGCCGCCACCGGCACACCGGCCGACCAAAGCAACCCGTATGGCGCCACGCCTTACGACCCGAATGCGGCCGGCGCAGCACCCGCGCCCTACACCCCGCCCGCAAGCAGCGGCGGCACCTACACCCCTTCTTATGCGCCGGTCGACATCAATGCGGCCACCCACACCGTGGTGCGCGGCGACACCGTGTTTAATATTTCCAAACGCTACAACATCACGCAAGACAATCTGCGCGGCTGGAACAATCTGGCCGACAACACCATCAGCGTAGGCCAAGTATTGCACGTGAAACCGGCAGGCTATGTGGCACCGGCAGGCGGCGCGGCCACACCCGCTGCTACCACACCGGCCACACCGGCAGCTTCAACCCCCGCGCCGTCCACGCCTGCCACCACGCCGACCGTGTCTGGTGCCACCCGCACCGTGGCCGGCATCACTTGGCAGCGTCCCACCGCCGGCAATATTGTTGCCAATTTCGGCGGCAACAATAAAGGTGTAGACATTGCAGGCACCGCCGGCCAGGCCGTGGTGTCGGCCGCCGACGGCAAAGTGGTGTATGCCGGCTCGGGCTTGCGCGGCTACGGCAATCTTGTGATTGTGCAGCACAACCAAACCTTCCTCACCGCCTACGGCCACAACCAAAGCCTGCTGGTGAAAGAAGGCCAAACCGTGAAACGCGGCCAAACCATCGCCCGCATGGGCAACAGCGATGCACCGCGCACTCAGCTGCACTTTGAAGTGCGAGAAGGCGGCAAACCGGTTAACCCTGCCAGCTATATTCCGTTTTAATGCCGCAAAAGACGTATTTGTGTTGAAAACACAGGCCGTCTGAATGTTCAGACGGCCTGTGTTTTACGCAATTAAATACGGCTTAACACTTGATTTTTTAGAAAACCAGCTTATATTGAAACAGAGTGGGCGGGAAATTCCACCGCCTGTTGTTTATCCGAAAAAAGGAAAGTGCCATGCGTAAAGATAAAGATTTTGAAGCCCAAAAAGAAGCCTTGATGAAAGAAGTGCGCTCTGTTTTGCAGGAAGTGGAAAACCTTTATGACGCCGGAGTGGAGAGCGGCACAGTAGAAGCCAAAGCCTTGAAAGCCAAAGCACAAGCGCAATTGGGCAAAGTGAAATCGCAATTTGCCGATTTTGAAGCCGCTGCCAGCGCCAAAGCACATGAAGCCGCAGACCGCGCGCGCGAAGCCGCTCATTACACCGCCGAAAAAGCACGCGGCGCCTGCCGCAGCACCGATGAGCTGATTCAGGAAAAACCGTATTACGCCATGGGCTTTGCCGCATTGGCCGGCTTGGTGGTCGGCGTGTTGCTCAACCGCCGTTAATCATCAGGTGAAGGCCGTCTGAAAACATTCAGACGGCCTTGTTGCACCGATTTAGTAAAGCTGAACTGATACCAAATCTAATACCAATCCAAAAAATAACCTAACTTCGTTGTCTCGCCTTACCGTACTATCTGTACTGTCGCAGGCTTCCGCCTTGTTAGCTTACTTTTTTGAATTGGTATAAAACACAGATAACAAGGCGGTAAACCGAAGTGCGCACAAAAGTGTGCCAATGCGGAGCAGCGCTTTCGGTTGTTTTTTAGGTTTGGTATGACATGACTGACAAGCCGCCTGCATCGCCTTGCTTCAAGCAGGCATCAACAGGACGGCCTGATTTTCGGCTGCATACAGGGGCGGATATGAATTTAAGGCAAAACATCAATCACTATAAAGTGCTGCTGCATCAAGGCGCCGATTTGCTGCTGCTGCGTTTGCGCATTTTAGGCTTGGATTTGAACGATCAGGCCACCACCATCTTGAAAATCATCGCCGCCATTGTGTTTGCGGGCGCGCTGTTTTCATTCGGCATGATCAGCCTGCTCTTCGGCCTCGACAGCGCATTGGGTGCCGAAGCCAAAATCTGGGTGTTTTTCGGCATCGCCTTGGCCTGCCTGCTCGGCATTGCCGCATTGGCCGCTTGGATTATGAGCAGTTGGCAGCAGAAAAGCCGCCAAATTGCCGCTACTTTGCACGATATGCAGCAAGATATCGCCTATCTGCGCGGGCAGCAGGCCACAGCCAAGCGCAATGATGAGGAGCCGTTATGAGCCGTTATACTTATCAACAAGAGCGCGAGCTTTTGGAAATGCAGGCGCAGCTTGCGCGGCTGAAAATCGCGGCCGAATATTTGCAAAAGCGCCGCGTTGCCGAGCAACAAAGCCTGCTGGATGCCAATTTCAGCAAAGCCGTGGGCTTGGCCAACGGCCTGCCTTCCGGCCATCTTTTGTGGAACAGCGTTTTCCTGCCGCTGCGCTGGAAACACCGCATTGCCGCTGCGGCGGCGCTGCTTTTGTGGCAGCTGTGGCGCGATGGCGGACACAGCGGTTCGCGCTGATTGTTGCCGCTGAATCAAGCGCGGCTTTGCTTGTGGCTGTTTTAGAACCGGTACAAAAGGCCGTCTGAAACTTTTTCAGACGGCCTTTTACTGATTTGCACAAGTGGGCGTAGGTCGGATTCTCGAATCCGACGCTTGTTCGCAGAATACAAAAATAAGAAATTTAGCATCGTGTGTAGGGTGTGTGGCGCAGCCACGCACGCGGTTTAAACGGCTTCTGCATATGGCTTGCTACATGTGCCTGTATAAGTTTTTCTTTCATCCCACTATATATGCTGGCTGGGCTTTGCGTTGACGATTATTGGGCGGCCAGCGCCAGCATTTCTTCGGCATGGCGGCGGGTGGTGTCGGTGATGGTTTCGCCGCCGAGCATGCGGGCGATTTCTTCGATGCGCATGGCGGCGTCGAGCACGCTGATTTCGCTGAGGGTTTGCGCGCCGTTGCTGTGTTTGTGCACTTGCCAGTGGTTTTCGCCGCAGCTGGCCACTTGCGGCAAGTGGGTGACGGCCAGCACTTGGTGTTGTTTGCCGAGCCGGCGCAGGGCGCGGCCGACGGTTTCGGCCACGCCGCCGCCGATGCCGGTGTCGACTTCGTCGAAAATCAGGGTTGGCACTTGGGTGTATTGGCTGGTGACCACTTGCAGCGCCAGGCTGATGCGGGCGAGCTCGCCGCCGGAAGCCACTTTGTTGAGCGGGCGCAGCGGCGAGCCTTGGTTGGCGGCCACTTGGTATTGCACATGCTCAAGGCCGTGGGCGGCGGGGGGGCAGGGCAAAAGCTCGATGTGGAATTGTGCGCCTTTCATGGCCAAATCCTGCATGTGCTCGCCGGTTTCGGCGCTGAGGCGGGCGGCGTTTTGGCGGCGCAGGGCGGATAATTGATCGGCGGCGGCCCGATATTGGTTTTCATGCTGCGCGCGGGCGGCTTCGAGGGCGGCGATGTCGGCGGCGGCTTCGAGGGTTTCGAGCGCGGCTTCAAGCTCGGCTTGTTTGGCGGGCAAGTCTTGCGGCTCCACGCGGTATTTGCGTGCCATGCTCATCAATTCGCCCATACGCCGCTCTTGTTCGGCCAATTCATCGGGGTTGATTTCCACACGGGCGGCTACGTCGCGCATATTGGCGCTGATTTCGCCCAATTCGGCTTCGATGCTGGCGAGCATATCGAGGCTTTCGGCAAAGCGCGGTTCGATGGCTTGCAGGCTGCCGAGCAGTTTTTGGCATTGGTAGAGCGCGCTTTGCATGCCGTTGTCGCCATTGATGTATTCGCCGGCCTGTTCGGCCGCCTGCAAAAGGTCGGCGGCGTGGGCAAGGCTGTCGTGGCTTTGGCTCAGGCTTTCCCATTCGCCTTGATTCAGGCCGAGCGCTGCCAATTCGTTGTGCTGCCATTGCAGGCGCTCGTGCTCAATCGTGCGCTGCTCGGCTTGGTTTTGCGCGGCATCGAGCGCTTTTTGGGCGGCTTGCCAGCTGTGGTAATGTTGGCGCACTTGTTCGGCCAGGGAGAGGCCGTCTGAAAAGGCATCGAGCAGCCGGCGCTGGGCGGCTTCTTGGTTGAGCGAGTGGTGGGCGTTTTGGCCGTGTATGTCGATTAATTGCTCGCCGATTTGTTTGAGCTGGGCAAGGGTGGCGGCCTGGCCGTTGATAAAGCTGCGGCTTTTGCCTTTGGCGTCGATAATGCGGCGGATGCTGAGCTCATCGCTCTCGTCGGCCAGCAGACCTTGCTCGTGCAGCTGCGCTTTGAGGGCGGGCAGGGCGGTGAGGTCGAATAGGGCGGAGAGGCGGGCTTCGCGCGCGCCGTTGCGCACTTGGCTGTAGTCGGCTTTATCGCCCAAAAGCAGGCCGATGGCATCGAGAGTGATGGATTTGCCGGCTCCGGTTTCGCCGGTGAGCACGGTGAAACCGGTTTGGAAATCGAGGTGGAGTTGCTCGACGATTACAAAGTCGTGCAGGGAGAGCGCCAGCAGCATGGGTAATCCTTTTATAGACGCAGAGGCCGTCTGAAAACATGATATTGTGAAATAGATAATAAAGCGCTAGGGTCTGTTCACATTTCATCCGTGCGTAAGATTTTGAGCGCAAGCGCAAAAGCGCGCTTGCAAGGCGAAAAGCGCAGCAAGGTTGGACACCTTGCGAGCATTTTCAACGCGGCAGGCGCGTTTTTGAGCCACCAAAAGATTGCCACGAGATGAATTGTGAACAGACCCTAAGGTGTTGCTGCGCTTTGTATCGCTTTATTCTTCATTTCACGACAACCATTATAGCTAAGATTTTTCGTAGTTTAAATAAGATTTTATATAGCGAGTGTACTTTTTCTTATTGTTTTGTATTGTGTATTGATTTTAATAGATAAAAGGCCGTCTGAATATGCTTTCAGACGGCCTTTTTTGTTGCTTTAAATCAATTGCTCGCCCCAATGCAGCTTTTGGCGCAGGGTTTTGTAGTATTGGTAGTCGCTCGGGTGCAGCACGCGCAGGCTGTGGCGGTAGCGGCGGATGTTGATGCGGTCGAGGTTTTGCACGTCAACAAACGATTGGCCGTCGAAATGCAGGCGGGCATCGGCGGCTTTGGTCACAAGAATTTCGATTTCGCAGGTGTCGGACACGGCAATCGGGCGGTTGGTCATCGATTGCGGGCAAATCGGCACCAGTGTGAAGGCGCGCAGGCTGGCCTGCAAAATAGGGCCGCCGGCGGCGAGCGAATAGGCGGTGGAGCCGGTGGGGGTGGAAATGATCAGGCCGTCGGAGCGCTGGGTGTAAACGAATTCTTCGTTGATAAACACTTCGAATTCAATCATTTGGCCGGCGCCGCCGCGTGAGAGCACCACGTCGTTGAGCGCGAGCGAGGTTTGCACGGCTTTGCCGTCGCGCCACACGGAAGTTTCGAGCAAAATGCGCTCTTCGGGCAGATATTTGCCGGTGAGCATGCCGGTGAGCTCGTGCACCATCTGCTCGCGCGGCACTTGGGTAAGAAAGCCCAAATGGCCTTGGTTTACGCCTATCATCGGCACGCGGTAGGGCGCAAGCTTGCGCGCCACGGAAAGAAAAGTGCCGTCGCCGCCGAGCACAATCACCAAGTCGCAGCTTTTGCCCAAGGTGTCTTTATTGACAATGGCGCAGCGGGCTTGATCAGCGGCGGTGATGATGCCGTCGGCCACGCTGGCATCGTCGAGATAGATTTGCAGCTTTTGCACGCACAAAAATTCGATCAGCTCGTGCAGCACGGTTTCGATCTTGGGGGTTTGCGGGCGGGTGACAATGCCGATGTGTTTGAATTGGCTGATCATGGCGGGCAAGGGTTGGGAAAAAGGTGATTATAACGGCATTTTCAGGCCGTCTGAAAGTGTTTGTAGTGTTCAGACGGCCTCAGGGTTTATCCGCGCCACAAATCGGCATATCTTGTACGCGCTTTCAAAAACTTGGGCGCCACCACCATTTGGCAATAGCCGGCCTGCGGATTGTTGGCAAAATAGTGTTGGTGATAGGCTTCGGCGGGGTGAAAGGTTTGTGCGGCGGCGATTTCGGTGGCAATCGGCTGCGGATAATGAGCCGCCATTTCCTGCACAAAGGCTTGGGCTTCGGCCTTTTGCGCTTCATCGAGATAATAAATGCCGCTGCGGTATTGCGTGCCCACATCGTGGCCTTGGCGGTTGAGCTGGGTGGGGTCGTGCAGGGTAAACAACACTTCCAAGAGCGTGCGGTAGCTGATGATTTCGGGGTCGAACTCGATTTTCACCGCTTCGGCGTGGCCGCTGCTGCCGCTGCACACTTCTGCATAAGTGGGCGCGGGGGTGTGGCCGTTGATGTAGCCCGAAGTGGCGTTGTGCACGCCTTTGAGGCGGTTGTAAACGGCTTCGATGCACCAAAAGCAACCGGCGGCGAAAATGGCGGTTTGGTTGGACATGGCTTGGCTCCTTTTATGTGTGGGATGCGGCTTATCATGTGTGCATCATGGCCGGATTGCAACGGGGCAAGTGAAAAAAGAGGTTTGGCATGGTCAGGCCGTCTGAAAACCAATCGGCTTATCGCAGCTCAGGCGGCGGCGGTGCGCGCGATTTTTTGCTCGCGTATCGGCAGGTTCAGCAGCGCCGCTGCGGCGGCCAGCGCCATATCGGCATACCACATCCAGCCGTAATCGCCGAATGCGCTGATGGCCCAGCCGCCGAGCCAGGCGCCGAAAAAGCCGCCGATTTGGTGTGAAAGCAGGGTGAGGCCAAATAAAGTGGCCAGATAGCGCACACCGAAAAGCTTGCCCACAATCGCGGCGGTGGGCGGCACGGTGGCGAGCCAAGTGAGCCCCAGCCCGATGGCAAACAGATAAAACGTGGTGTCGGTGCGCGGCGACATCAAATAAACGCCGATCAGCACGGCGCGCGAAGCATACATCCAAAACAAAATATATTTGCTGCGCCAGCGCCCCACGCTCCAGCCGATAATCAGGCTGCCGACCACATTGGCAATGCCGATCAAGGCCAGCGACCAAGAAGCCACGCTCGGCGGCAGCCCGCACAAAGCCACTTCGGTGGGCAGATGGGTAACCAAAAAAGCAATGTGAAAGCCGCAGGTGAAAAAGCCCAAATGTAAGAGAATATAGCTGCGATCGCCAAACGACTGCTTCACCGCCTGCTTGAGCGACTGCCCCGGCACACCGGCCGCCATCAGCGGCGCTTGCGGCTTGGCATCGCCGCGCGTGAGCCAGCGCGCAATCGGCAGCGCCAAAAGGCTGATGGCCGCCAGCGCATACATCGCCCCTTTCCAGCCCAGCGCCGGTAGCAAAATCAGCCCCTGCACCAGTGGCGCAAACACAAATTGCCCGAATGAGCCGCCCGCGTTCACCATGCCTGAAGCCGTGCCCTGCATACGCGCGGGCAATTTATGCGCCACTTGGCTGATTAAAATCGAAAAGCTGCCCGCGCCCGCACCGAAAGCAATCATCACCCCCATGGTGAGCGTGATGCCCCATTGCGTGGGCATCAGCGGCACCAGTGCGCAGCCCAAAGCGAGCAGCAGCGTGCCGCTCCAAAGCACCGGCCACGCGCCGTAGCGGTCGGCCATCGCACCGGCCAGCGGCTGCGACACACCCCACATCAGCTGCGTTACCGCCATGGCAAAGCTGATGCCGCCGATGCTCAGCGCCGTGTCGCGCACCATGGGCTGCACGAAGAGGCCCAGCGACATGCGCATGCCCATGGTAATCATCAACACCGCCGCCGCGGCCAGCACAATCAGCCACAGCTGCCGCTGCTTTATCGTTTCCTGCATCATGTTTTGCTCTTTATTGTGCGCTATGCAAGCTGCCTTTATATAAAAGGCCGTCTGAAAAAGCAAATGTTTCAGACGGCCTTCAATGTTATGATAAGCCACCTTTTTATTTCTGCATAAATCATGACTGCCCAGCCTTTCCACCCGCTCGATATTCCCATTCACGGCACCAATCTGATTGAAGCCTCGGCCGGCACCGGCAAAACCTGGGGCATTGCCGCCTTGTTTACACGGCTGATTGTGCTGGAAAAAATGCCGGTGGAGCAGATTTTGGTGGTCACGTTTACCAAGGCCGCCACCGCCGAATTGAAAACCCGCCTGCGCGGGCGGCTCGATGAAGCCTTGCAGGCGCTGGAAATATTGGGCAGCGCCGATGAAGCCGCGCGGGCGGCGGACGATGCCGAAGCCTTGGCCGCAATTTATCGCCTGCACAACCAAAATGCGTCGCCCGATGCTTTTATTTTCGATTTGCTGCACCGCGCCTTGCAAAATGAAAATCTGCCGCGCCTGACGGTGCGCCTCAAAGCCGCCATCAGCCAGTTTGACAACGCCGCCATTTATACCATCCACGGCTTTTGCCAGCGGCTGTTGCGCGATTATGCCTTTCTCTGCCAAGCGCCGTTCGATACTGAATTGGCCGAACACAAACGCGAGCGCCTGCTCACGCCCGCGCAAGATTTTTGGCGCACCGAAGTGGCCGCCGATGTGCACAAAGCGCGTTTGGTGTTCAAACACCGCTACACCCCCGAAAACATGCTGGCCGAAATCCAAAAATACCTCAGCCGCCCTTATTTGGCTTTCAGACGGCCGGAGGTGGATTTGGCCGCCGCCGAAGCGGTTTTGCAGCAAAGTTGGCAAAATATTATGCCCAAGCTGCCCGAATTGATGGAAACCTTTTGGCAAATCCACCCCGCACTCAACGGCAACAGCTACCGCAAAAACACCTTTGAAAAACTGTTTGCCGAGCTGATGAGCGCTGCCGCAACCGGCACGCTGCCGCAAGATAAAGACGGCAAGCTGATGATGCTTTCCGCCGCCATGTTGGAAGACAAACTCAAAAAAGGCCAAAGCGCCGATGCAGCCGCTTTCGCCCGCCTGCAAGCCTTGGCCGACCTCGGCCATTATCTGGATGAGCAAAACATGGCCGAAGAAAACGCGCTGATTGCCTTGCAGATCGACTTACTCACCCACATCAACCATGCGCTGGCCGAGCAGAAAAAAAGCAGCCGCGAGCGCGGCTTCGACGATTTGCTGCTCGATGTGCACCACGCGCTCAGCCAAAGCCCGCAACGCGCGCTTTTGGCCGAAACCGTGTCGAAAAACTGGCGCGTGGCGCTAATCGACGAATTTCAAGACACCGACCCGCTGCAATACGCCATTTTCCAGCATACTTTTATCGCCCACGGCAACCCGCTGTTTCTCGTGGGCGACCCCAAACAGGCGATTTACAGCTTTCGCGGTGCCGATATTTACGCTTATCTGCAAGCGGCCGAAGATGCCGAACACCACTACACACTCGCCACCAACCGCCGCAGCCACGCGCAACTGATCAACGGCATCAGCGCCTTGTTCCGGCAAAAAGCGCAGCCTTTCGTGCTGCCCCATATCGATTATGCGAACGTGGATGCCGCGCGCGCAAAAACCCGCTTAGCGCCGCCGCGCACGGCCATTCAGGTGCGCTGGATTGATGACGATGCGCAGATTTTGAAAAAAGACACCTTGCGCCGCCGCGCGGCCGATTATTGCGCCGACGAAATCGCCGCTGCGCTAACCGAAGCCGCCGAAGGCCGCTTGAATTATGATGGCGCGCCGCTGCAATCGGGGCAGATTGCCGTGCTGGTGCGCACCCATAATGAGGGCAGCCTCGTGAGCCAAGCCTTGAGGGCGCGCGGCGTGCAAAGTGTGTTGCTGCACCGCGAATCGGTGTTTGCCGCGCCCGAAGCCCAAGCGCTGGCCGCGCTGATCGGCTTTTGGCTGCAACCGCAGCGCACCGAGCCGCTGCGCTTTGTGCTCGGTGGTGTGTTGTTCCGCCAAAGCGCCGCCGAGCTTTACGCGCTCAACCATGATGAAGCGGCGCTGCTCGAGTGGATACATTCCGCCGAAGCCGCCGCCTTGCAATGGCAGCAACACGGATTTTACGCCGCCATGCAGCAATTTGCCGCGCGCCACGGCATCGAAACGCGCCTGCTCGCCGGCGGCAACAGCCGCAGCCTCACCAATTACCACCAGCTTTTGGAAAAGCTTGCCGAAGAAGACGAGCAAAACCACAACCCCGCCGCTTTGCAGCAATGGCTGCTGGCCGAAATCCAAGCCGCCAAACAAGGCCGCAGCAGCGAGGCGCATTTGTTGCGGCTGGAAAGCGATGAAGCGCTGGTGAAAATCGTCACTATGCATGCGGCAAAGGGGCTGCAATATCCGCTGGTTTATTGCCCGTTTGTGTGGGATGCGCCAAGCGGCAAACCCGACAGCTGGCAGATTCTGCACCGGCAAAATCAGAGCGAATGGCTCGCCAAAAGTCAGCTTGAAGAAGCTGATTTGCAGCAATTGGCCGAAGAAGAAGCCAGCGAGCGCCTGCGCCTGCTTTATGTGGCGCTCACTCGCGCCGAAGAGCAGCTCACGCTTTATGCCGCCCATTGCGACAACACCGCCGCCAACACCTTTGCCTATCTGCTCGAAGGCGGCCGCGACAGCCGCTTTGCCGACACCGCCGCCGCTTATGCGGCCGAGAAAAAAGCCAATAAGGCCGAGGGCGAAAAAGCGATGTTGCGGCGCAACTGGCAGCGCTTTATCGGGCAAGCGCCTGAAAACAGTGATTTTGTGTTCACCGCAGAAGCACCGCCCGAAATCGCGCGTGCACCTGCCGCCGGCCTTTCAGACGGCCATTATCAAGCCGCCGCCATGCCCGTGCGCAGCTTTGAATTTATCCGCCACACCAGTTTCACGGGCCTGAGCCGCCATGTGCACACACGCGATGATGCGCGCGAAGAATTGCAGCCGGCCATCGATCCGGCCGAGGCCTTGTCTGACGAGAGGCCGTCTGAAAGCCTTGCAAGCCTTGCTGATAATCCGCACGATATCTATCATTTTCCGCGCGGCGCACATGCCGGCGTGTGTTTGCACGAATTGCTCGAGCATTTCGATTTCAGCCGACCGGCCGCCGAGCAAAGCGAAGCCGCCCGCCAAACCTTAACGCGCTACGGATTTGACGAAAGCTGGCTTGAAGCGGCAAACGGCATGCTCGATGCCACCCGCCTCACGCCGCTCACCGGCAGCCACACTTTAGCCGCGCAGCCCGCCGCCCGCCGCCTGCCCGAAATGGCGTTTACCCTGCATATGCACGATTTCCGGCTCGATCACTTGCGCGCCTGGTTTGCCCGCCCCCATCTCAAGCTGCCCGCCGCCTGTATTGCCGCGGCGCAATGGCTGGCTTTTCAAGATCTGCAAGGCTATCTCAACGGCTTTATCGACATGGTGTATCAAGATGCCGACGGCCAAGTGTGCATCATCGACTACAAATCTAATCATCTGGGCATGCATGAATCGGATTACCATCAAGAAGCCATGAACGAAGCCATGGCTGCGCATCATTATTATCTGCAAGCGCTGATTTACGCGATTGCCGTTGCGCGCTATTTCAAGCTGCGCGGGCAGGCCTTGCCGCGCATCGCCGTGCGCTATCTGTTTTTGCGCGGGATGGACGGCAGCGGCAAAGGCGTGTGGGCATGGGATATCGACGCCGCCGATTTGGCCGCATGGCTTTAGCAGTATCGAAGCAAACAAGGCCGTCTGAAAGGTTTTCAGACGGCCTTGTTGTATACATTTTCTTATGGCGCCTGCCCGAAGCTTTCCTGCACCACGCCGAGCCAGGCTTTGAGCGCGGGCGTGGGCGGCTGGTGTTTTTTCCAGGCCATCGCCAGCCGCCAATGAATTTCCGGCTCGATTAGCGGCACGGCGGCGTGGGTGGCGGGGTTGAGGCGGTCGGCATAATAGGCGGGCAAAAGCGCCAGCCCCATGTTTTGCGCCACCATATTGATGATTAAATCCCATTGGCTGGTGCGGCACACCACGTTGGGCTCGAAGCCTTGCCCGCGGCAGGCTTGGTCGATGATGTTGCTCAGAGCGAAGCTTTGGGTAAACAGCACAAACGATTCGTGTCTGAGCGCACGCAGCGGCAGCGCGCTTTTTTTTGCGGCGGGGCTGTCGCGGCGCACCACCACCATCAGCGGATAGTCGCATAAGCTAATGTGTTCGAAAGCATCGCCCACCGGCTCGAGCAACACGCCGACATCCAGCGCGTTATCGAGCAGCGCTTTTTCGATGGTGTGGGCGCCTTCTTCGAGAAAAGCCAATTCGATTTGCGGCCAGCGTTGGTGATAGCGGAAAAGCGCGCCGGTAAGCAGATTGCTGCCGAGCAGTGAAATGCCGATGCGCAAAGTGCCGGTTTTCACTTGGCGGTAGTCGTCGATTTCCTGATAGAGGGCGCGCCGCTGCTCCAGCAGGCTGAGGGCGTGGCGATAAACGATGCGGCCGATTTCGGTGGGCTCGAGGCTGCGTTTGCGCCGGCCGCTGTGCTTTTCCAGCAAGGGCACGCCGAATTCGGCTTCGAGCGCGGCCATGATTTTGCTCACGCTGGGCTGAGTGAGGCAGAGCTTGTCGGCGGTGGCGGAAAAGCTTTTGCTTTGCACAAGCTCGGTGAAGCATTGTAGGCTTTTAAAATCCGGCATGGTTATTCCGATTCGGCATAATGATTTGTTTAATTATTCATATTATGCCGTTTTCAGAGGGCTATAATCAAGCCATAGATGAATTTAAAGGAATATTTTATGTTGGCCGGCTTGAATATGCGCATGGGTGCGGCAAGTTATTTATATCATCACAAATGGGTGCGCCTGGCGCGCCAGCTCTCGCTGATTATGGCGGTGTGGCTGGCCGGCGTGTTGGTGTGCCGCGTGGTGGCGCTGCCGGTGTCGCCCGGCATTGTGGGGCTGTTTATCATGTTGGCTTTGCTCGGCAGCGGGGCGGTGAAGATGGAGGCGGTGGAAGAGGGTGCAAAATTCGTGTTGGGCGAATTGGTGTTTTTCTTTTTGCCGATTATCGTGGCGGTGGTGAAATACAAAGATCTGTTTATCGCTTCGGGCTGGCAATTGCTGGTGTGCATTTTTGTCGGCACCGTGCTGGTGATGCTCAGCACCGCGTTGACCTTGAGCTATTGCTATAAATGGCGCCGCCGCTTGTTTAAACGCCGCCACGCTTGAGCAAAAATGCCGAAATAGGATAACAAGATGAACACAATTGCTTTGGCCTGCTTGGTGTGGACGGTGGCCGCTTATTGGCTGGCCAAAAAAGCCTATGCGCGCAAGCAAGTGGTGTGGCGCTCGCCCGCGCTCACCGTGCCGGCGCTCACCATTGCGCTGATGTTGCTGTTGGGCATTTCTTATGAACAATACCAAACCTACACCCATTGGATTGTGGCGCTTTTGGGGCCGGCCACGGTGGCTTTTGCGATTCCGATTTACCAATACCGCGCCGTGATCCGCCGCCAGATGGTGATTTTGGGCGCGGCGGTGGTGGTGGGCATGGTAGTGGGTGTGGGCAGCGCTTTTGTGTTGGCACATCTGTTTCATTTCAACGAAGAAGTAACCAACAGCCTGATGGCGCGCTCGATTTCCACCCCGTTTGCGATTGTGCTGGCCGACCAGATTCACGGCTCGGCCACGCTGGTGTCGTTGTTTACCGTGATGACGGGCTTGGTGGGCATGATTTTCGGCGATATTGTGCTGGCTTGGGGCAAATTCCGCTTTCATTTGGCCAATGGTGCGGCTTTCGGCAATGCCGCGCACGGCTTCGGCACCTTTCGCGCCGGCCAACGCCACAGCGACGAAGGCGTGATTGCCAGCCTCACCATGATTTTGGCCGGTCTCTTTATGGTGCTGGCAGGGCCTTCGTTGGTGAAACTGATTGTGTGGCTGTCGATTTTGTGAGGCGTAGTAGCCTACCCCTTTGGCCGTCTGCTTCAGACGGCCTTTTTTAATCGGGTTACCGTCTGCTTCAGACGGCCTTTTTTTAATCGGGTTACCGTCTGCTTCAGACGGCCTTTTTTAATCGGGTTACCGTCTGCTTCAGACGGCCTTGTTTAATCAGGCGGCCGTCTGAAAAAAGTTCAGACGGCCTTTTTCTGCTTGTCTGCCCCGGCCGGATGGTGGACAATATTTGCCATCTATTCAGGCTTTATACCAATCCAAAAAAATAACCTAACTTCGTGGTCTCGCCTTGCCGTACCATCTGTACTGTCGCAGGCTCGTCGCCTTGTTAGCTTACTTTTTTGAATTGGTATTATTCAGGCAAAGGAAAAATCATGCACAACCACCGCGTAAACGAATTGCTCGAGCTGCTCAAACCTTATTGGCTCAAAGAGCCCACGCTGAGCCTGACGCAAACTTTGCAAAAAATCGCTGCAGAAGCCGGCTCCGAAGCGCCGCTGGCCGAGCTTGGCGACGAAGTGATTATTTACCAGCTGAAAATGAGCACGCAAGACAAGCTGGCGCCGATTCCGGGTTTGCAGAAAGATTATGAAGAAGATTTTAAAAGCGCCTTGCTCAAAGCGCGCGGCATTGTGCCGGATTAAAGGCAGCATGTTTTGCCGATTGCCGGCAAACACAGCCAAGCAACTGGTTTCACACCGTTTTGCAAGCGATAAGCTTGCTGCACGATATGAAACCAGTTGTTTCGCCATAGGCATTTGCACCGCTGTGCGTGTAAAAGTAGGTGAAGCAGCATGAATACGGTACAATGCGCGCATTGTTTAACCCAGCCTTAACCCTTTTCGGCGTTTGCCGCCCCAACACAGGCGCGAGCACGGAAAAGAATTGGGGCTGCCGATGGAGTAGCCATGAAAATCAATCCTGCCAAGATGCGTGCGCTCGCGCAAATCGAGCGCACAATCGGCTATGTTTTTGCCGACCAGCGCCTGCTCGTGCGCGCGCTCACCCACCGCAGCTTTTCCGGCGACAACAACGAGCGTTTTGAATTTATCGGCGATGCCGTGCTGGATTATGCCGTGGCCAAAATGCTGTTTGACGCTTTTCCGAAATTGAGCGAAGGCGAGCTTTCGCGCCTGCGTGCCAACTTGGTGAATGAAGCGGTGTTGGCGGAAATCGCGCTCGAAATGAATATGGGCGACGCGCTTTTTCTGGGCCCCGGCGAATTGAAAAGCGGCGGCTTCAACCGCCCATCGATTTTGGCCGATGCGCTGGAAGCCGTGTTTGCCGCCGTGAGCTTCGATGCCGATTTCAACACTGCCGAGCAAGTGGTGCGCCGCCTGTTTGCCGCGCGGGTGAAAACGGTGGATTTCAAAAACCAGGGCAAAGATGCCAAAACCCTGCTGCAAGAAGCTTTGCAGGCGCGCCGCTTGGCCTTGCCGAAATACCGCATTGAAAAGCAAACCGGCGAGGGCGACGATGCGCGCTTTGAAGTGTCGTGCGATTTGGGCGAGCTGGGCTTTATCTGCACCGCCGAAGCCGGCAGCCGCAAAGCCGCCGAGCAGCAAACCGCCAAAGAAGCGTTGGCGTGGCTGGCGCTAAACCGTCCGTTGAAAAAAGCCAAAAAATAATTTCAGACGGCCTTGATGTTTACTATTAAATAAGGCCGTCTGAAACACAGGAGCAATCTATGAGCAATGAATTCCAACTTCCCGATGCCAATGGCTACCGCTGCGGCTTTGTGGCCATTGTCGGCCGCCCCAATGTGGGCAAATCCACGCTGATGAACCACTTAATCGGCCAAAAAATCAGCATCACCAGCAAGAAAGCGCAAACCACGCGGCACAAAGTAACCGGTATTTATACCGATGACACGGCGCAGTTTGTGTTTGTCGACACGCCCGGATTCCAAACCAACCACCGCAATGCGCTCAACGACCGCCTGAATTTAAACGTAACCGAAGCCATCAGCGGTGTGGACGTGATTGTGTTCGTGGTGGAAGCGATGCGTTTCACCGATGCCGACCGCGTGGTGCTCAAGCAATTGCCCAAGCACACGCCGGTGTTGCTGGTGGTGAATAAAATCGATAAAGACAAAGCCAAAGACAAAACCGCGCTCGATGCCTTTATCGCCGAAGTGCGCGCCGAATTCGATTTTGCCGGCGTGGAAGTGGTGAGTGCCAAACACGGCCTGCGCATTGCCAATCTTTTGGAAACGCTCAAACCTTTTCTGCCCGAGAGCATTCCGATGTATCCCGAAGACATGGTTACCGACAAATCAAGCCGTTTTCTGGCGATGGAAATCGTGCGCGAAAAATTGTTCCGTTATCTGGGCGAAGAGCTGCCTTATGCCATGAATGTGGAAGTGGAGCAGTTTGAAGAGGAAGAAAGCGGGCTTTACCGCATTTATATTGCCGTGTTGGTGGATAAAGACAGCCAAAAAGCCATCCTCATCGGCAAAGGCGGTGAGCGCCTGAAAAAAATATCCACCGAGGCGAGGCTGGATATGGAAAAGCTGTTTGACACCAAAGTGTTTTTAAAAGTGTGGGTGAAAGTGAAATCGGGCTGGGCCGACGATATCCGCTTTTTGCGCGAGCTGGGTTTGTAAACCGTTTACCTTTCAGACGGCCTGCCTGCTTGATTATTCATTCCTCTTAATAGTGAAATCAAATATAGTGAAATCAAAGAAAAACGGATACAAAAATAAGAAATCTCAAAGCGTGTGTAGGGTGTGTGGCGCAGCCACGCACGCGGTTTAAACGGCTTCGGTGTGCATGGCTTGTTACATGCGCCTGTATCAGTTTTTCATTCATTCCACTATATATGAACCAAATCGATAACATCATCCCTTTTGCCCACAAGCTCTTGCGCGCCGCTTTAAGCAACGGCAGCCGCGCGCTCGACGGCACGGCGGGCAACGGGCACGACACTTTGCTCTTGGCCGAATGCGTGGGTGAAAAGGGCAAAGTGTGGGCGTTTGATATTCAGGCGCAGGCGTTGGCCAACACAGAAGGCCGTCTGAAAGCGGCGGGCTTGGCAAGCCGGGTGCAATTGGTTTCAGACGGCCACGAGCATTTGGCTCAATATATTGCCGAGCCTTTGCATGCCGCGCTGTTTAATTTCGGCTGGCTGCCCGGCGGCGAAAAAAGCTGCACCACTAAAGCCGCCACCAGCTTGGCCGCGCTTCAAGCCGCGCTGGATTTATTGCAAACGGGCGGTTTGTTGCTGGCGGTGCTTTATCCCGGCCACGAAGCGGGGCAGCAGGAAGCTGAAGCGGTGGAGGCTTGGGCGCAAGCGCTGTCGCAGCAGCAATACACGGTGCTGCGCTATGCTTTTGCCAACCGGCGCAATCAGCCGCCTTATTTGTTGGCCTTGGAAAAGATTCACGCATAAAGAATGTTTGTTACAATACAGGCCGTCTGAAAAGAAACACAAGGAAAGCCAAACCATGCAATATCTGTTGGTCAAACACAGCCACATCACTTTTGTGGCCATCACCATCATTTTATTCAATCTGCGCTTCTGGCTGCGCTTTGCCCGCCCCGAAAAGCCGCTGGCAGGGCTGTTGAAAGTGCTGCCGCACATCAACGACACGCTGCTGCTTTTCACCGGCTTGTGGCTGATGAAAATCACCCGGTTCAGCCCGTTTGGCAATGCCGATTGGCTGGGCGTGAAGCTGTTGCTGCTGTTGGTGTATATCGGCATCGGCGTTGTGGCCATTAAATCCACGCCGCGTTCGGGCAGAGCCAATGCAGGCTATGCGCTGTGCATGGTGTGTGTGTTGGTGATGATTTATCTGGCACGCTACAAACCTTTTTAAAAAGCCGTCTGAAACATGAACACACCGCAAACCGCCGTGATTGCGCTGGGCAGCAATCTGGATCATCCGTCCGAAAAAGTGCAGGCCGCGCTTCAAGCTATTGATGCACATCCGCAGATTGCCGTGCAGCGCATATCTTCGCTCTACCGCACCGCGCCGGTGGGCTATGCCGATCAGCCTGATTTTATCAACGCCGTGTGCCTGGTCGACACCACGCTTTCAGCCCAAGCCTTGTTGGCCGCGCTGCACGATATCGAAGCTGCTTTCGGGCGCGAACGCAGCTTTCGCAACGCCCCGCGCACGCTCGATCTCGATATTATCGATTATGCGCATTGCCGCTACAGCAGTGATGCGCTCACGCTGCCGCACCCGCGGGCGCACGAGCGCAGCTTTGTGATGCTGCCGCTGGCCGAAATCGCCCCCGATTATGCGCTTGGCAGCCACGGCACGGCCGCCGGGCTGGCTGAGCGCTTGGGCGGCAGCGGCATCGATCTTTTTTCTCCACCCATTTAATTTCAGTCACAGGAAACCGGCATGGATTATCGTTATATCGTTGTAGAAGGCTCCATCGGCAGCGGCAAATCGGAAGTGAGCCAGCGCTTGGCCGGCTATTTCAATGCGCTTTATCTCACCGAAAGCCCCGAGCGCAACCCTTTTCTGGAGCAGTTTTACCTCAATGCCGCCAACCACGGCCTGGCCACCGAGCTTTATTTTCTGATGCGCCGCGCCGAAGCGGTGGAGGTGATCAACACTGAAGAAGAGAAAAACGGCCGCATTGTGGCGGATTTTTTGCTGGAAAAAGACCAGATTTTCGTGCCCACCGTGCTCAAAGGCGGCGACCCGGGCAACGAGCAAACGCTGTTTTGGGAAATGAAGCAAAAAGTGATGCCAGAATATCCCGTGCCCGATTTGGTGGTGTATCTGCAAACTTCCGACGAATTGGCGCAAAAGCGCCTGCAAAAGCGCAACGGCGGCATGTTGAATTTGTTTCCCGCAGGCTATCTGCAACAAATCCACGATGAATACCGGCGCTTTTTCCACCTTTACCAAAACGCGCCGCTTCTGATTGCCAATGCCGATGAAATGGATTTTGCCGGCAACGACGATCACTTTGAAATGCTGCTGCGCGCCATGAGCAATATGCAAGGCAGCCGCCATTATTTGAATTTGAATGAAGTGTGAGCATTCAGACGGCCTTTAGGCCGTCTGAAATATTGAAATACCCCAAATCAGCGCCATATTCAAAGCGTTTGCCGTTTGGCCGTCTGAACACACAAGGAACACCATGATTACCGTCAACACCCTGCAAAAAATGAAAACCGAAGGCGAAAAAATCGCCATGCTCACTTGCTACGAAGCCAGCTTTGCCAGCCTGATGGAGGCAGCCGGGGTGGATGTGTTGCTGGTGGGCGATTCGCTCGGCATGGCCGTGCAGGGGCAGGCTTCCACCTTGCCGGTGCACCTGCAGGATATGTGCTACCACACATCCGCCGTGGCGCGCGGCAGCAAAGAGGCCATGATTGTGGCCGATCTGCCTTTCGGCGCTTATCAGCAAAGCAAAGAGCAGGCTTTTGCTGCCGCCGCCGAATTGATGGCCGCCGGCGCGCATATGGTGAAGCTCGAGGGCGGCGTGTGGATGGCGGAAACCACTGAATTTCTGCAATTGCGCGGCATTCCCGTGTGTGCGCACATCGGCCTCACGCCGCAATCGGTGCACGCTTTCGGCGGCTACCGTGTGCAAGGCAAGGGCGACAAAGCGGCGGCGCTGATGAACGATGCAAAAGCGCACGATGAAGCCGGCGCGGCGATTGTGCTGATGGAATGCGTGCCCGCCGAAATGGGCCGCCGCGTCACCGAAAGCCTGCGCTGCCCCACCATCGGCATCGGCGCCGGCGTGGATTGCGACGGCCAAGTGCTGGTGATGCACGACATGCTGGGCGTGTTTCCCGGCAAAACCGCCAAATTCGTGAAAAACTTTATGCAGGGGCAAACCAGCATACAGGCGGCGGTGAAAGCTTATGTGGATGCGGTGAAAGACCGCTCTTTTCCGGCAGCCGAACACACATTCAGCGCATAAGGCGTATAATTTGCAGCGCCAATATTTTCAGACGGCCTTTTTTATCCCTCAGGCCGTCTGAAAAGCGTTTACCGATTTCATTTTACGGATTTTCCAACCATGCAAATCATTCACAGCATTGAAGCATTACGCCAATGGCGCAAAAGCGCCGGCACCGTGGCCTTTGTGCCCACCATGGGCAATCTGCACGAGGGCCATCTGGCGCTGGTGCGCGAAGCCAAAAAGCGCGCCGACAACGTGGTGGTGAGCATTTTCGTCAACCGGCTGCAATTCGGCCAAGGCGAAGATTTCGACCAATATCCGCGCACCTTGCAGCAAGATGCCGACAAACTCAAAGGCGAGGGCGTGGCGGTGGTGTTTGCGCCCGATGAAAAAGCGCTCTATCCGCGCGTGGCGCAGCGCTACAACGTGGAGCCGCCCAATCTGCAAAACGAGTTGTGCGGCAAATTCCGCCCCGGCCATTTTCGCGGCGTGGCCACGGTGGTGAGCAAACTTTTCAATATCGTCGAGCCGCAACTGGCCTGCTTCGGCAAAAAAGATTACCAACAATTGGCGGTGATTCAAGGCTTTGTGGAAGACTTGAATGTCAACATCGAAATCGTGCCGGTAGACACCGGCCGCGCGCCCGACGGCCTGGCGTTGTCCAGCCGCAACCAATATCTGAGCGAAGCCGAGCGTGCCGAAGCGCCGCACCTTTACCGCGAGCTGTGCATCATGGCCGAAGCCATCAAAGCGGGCAACCTCGATTATGCCGGGCTGGAAAACGCCGCCACGGCGGCCTTGATGCAATCGGGCTGGGTGGTGGACTATATCGAAGTGCGCCACGCCGGCAGCCTCGAAGTGGCGCATGCCGGCGACAAACAAGTGGTGATACTCGCCGCCGCCCGCTTGGGCAAAACCCGCCTGATCGACAATATCGAAGTGGATTTGAGCTGACAACAGGCCGTCTGAACGCACAATGTTCAGACGGCCTGTTTGCTGTGTTTTGCCCATTTTAAAAGCAGTTGTTTGCCGGCCGGATGCATGGAGCCGTTTGCACGTTTCCTTTTCTACCGCCCCGCTTTCAGACGGCCTTAAAGCCCTGTATGATAAGCCCCTTACCCAATCAGGACACACCATGAATATCTTGTTTATCGCCGACCCGATGGCGACATTCAAAACCTATAAAGACACCACTTATGCCATGATGCGCGAAATGGCCGCGCGCGGCTGGCAGCTTTCGCACACGCTCAGCAGCGAATTGTCGGTGGCCGGCGGCGAAGTGGTGGCCGCAGCGGCCGCGTTTGAATTTATCGGCGCCCAAAGCGATGACGACCACCATTGGTTTGCCGAAAGTGCCAAAGCGCAAAAAGCCCTGCATCACTACGATGCCGTGATTATGCGCACCGACCCGCCGTTTGACATGCAATATCTTTATGCCACCCAGCTGCTCACGCTGGCGGCAGAGCAGGGCGCAAAAGTGTTCAACAGCGGCCAGGCCATGCGCGATTTCAACGAAAAATTAGCGATTCTGAATTTCAGCCGCTTCACCGCGTCCACGCTGGTGAGCACCCGCAGCGCCGATGTGCGCGCCTTTTTGGCCGAACACGGCGACATCATCGTGAAGCCGCTCGACGGCATGGGCGGCATGGGCATTTTCCGCCTCACCGAGGCCGACCCCAATATCGGCAGCATACTCGAAACCCTGATGCAGCTCGACACGCGCACCATCATGGCGCAGCGCTATATTCCCGAAATCGTGCACGGCGACAAGCGCGTGTTGGTGATTGGCGGCGAAGTGGTGCCGTTTGCCTTGGCACGCATTCCGCAAAACGGCGAAACGCGCGGCAATCTGGCCGCCGGCGGCCGCGGCGTGGCGCAGGAACTGAGCGCGCGCGACCGCGAAATCGCCGAAGCGCTCGCGCCCGAATTGGTGCGGCGCGGCATTTTGCTCGCCGGGCTCGATATCATCGGCGATTGCCTTACCGAGGTAAATGTAACCAGCCCCACCGGCTTTCAGGAAATCATGAAGCAAAAAGGCTTTGATGTGGCTGCGCATTTTGCCGATGCCGTGGCCGCTTGGGCTAAAGCATAAAGGCCGTCTGAATATGTACACGCCCAAAACCTATGCCGAAAAAATGAAAGGCAAACGCGGCTGGCGCCGCATCGCCAACGCGCTGGGCTATTCCTGCCACGGCGTGCGCTTTGCCTGTGCCGAGCCGGGCTTCCGCCAGCTTTTGTGGCTGCACGGCGCTTTGATGCTGATTTTATGTTTTGCCGGCTTCGGCTTGGCCGTGAGCATGATTTTGGTGTTGGCTTCGTTTGTTTCGATTGTGGTGGAATTGCTCAATACCGGCATCGAAGCGGCGGTGGACCACACTTCGCAAGAGCAGCACGCCTTGGCAAAAGGCGCCAAAGATGTCGGCTCGGCCGCGCAATACATCATGCTCGCCGCGCTGGCAATTTTATGGATTATGGCCATCACCGGAAGCGCATCATCATGACCCGAGAATCTTACGCCCAACAAGTGAAAGGCAAAAAAGGCCTGCGCCGCATTTTCAATGCCGCCGGTTATTCGAAAGACGGCTTTTGCTCGGCCTACCGCTATGAAAGCGCTTTCCGCCAATTGGTGTGGCTCAACGGCTTTTTACTTGTGCTCGCCTTTGTGCTCGATTTCGGCCCCGCCTCGCGCATGATGCTGATCACCGCCTCGTTTATTTCGCTGATTGTCGAATTGGTCAACACCGCCATCGAAGCCGCCGTGGACCACACCTCCACCGCACAGCACGAATTGGCCAAGCGCGCCAAAGATGCCGGCTCGGCTGCGCAAACCTTGGCGCTGGTGCTTTTGGCGCTGCTGTGGTTGATGGCTTTGTGGCGCGAATACGGGCTTAACCTTTTTTAAGGCCGTCTGAAAATTAAAGTCAAGGCCGTCTGAAAGCACATCATAGTGTTTAACCTGCATCAAGGTTTCAGACGGCCTTTCGATGTATAAGCGATGGGTAGTAAACAATCATTTGAAAGGAATAAATAATGAAGAAACTGATGGCCGCACTCTTACTTGCCGGTGCCTGTCAAACCGCTTTTGCCGCCGGCATCGATATTGATAATGCCTGGGCGCGCACCACCGTGCCGGGCATGAGCATGGGCGGTGTATTTATGGAAATCGAAAACGAAGGCAAAGCCGACGATGTGTTGCTCGGCGGCAGCACGCCCGTGGCCGAACGCGTGGAAATCCACAACCACATCAACGACAACGGCGTGATGCGCATGCGCGAAGTGGCCGGCGGCCTGCCGCTGCCCAAAAATCAGGAAATCGTGTTGCAGCCGGGCAGCTACCACATCATGCTGATGGGGCTCAAAGCGCCGCTGAAAGAGGGCGATAAATTCCCGCTCACCTTGCGTTTTAAAAACGCCAAATCCAAAACCATCACCGTAGAAACGAAAACACCGGCGCAAAGCAGCATGCCGATGCACAATATGCCGCATTAAGTTTTACCGTTGCACAGGCCGTCTGAACTTTCAGACGGCCTGTTTTGATGCCGGCCGGCGCATATATCGTTTGGCCGCAAAGGTGATTTATCAGGCAAAACACGCTACAATGCGCTTTTATTTTTTACCGCACCTTATTAAAGACAACCATGTTTGCCTCTATCGAAAAATACAACGGCCCGGCCAAAGTGCTGCTGGGCTTAATCGCGCTGACTTTCGTCGGCTTCGGCGTGAGCACCGTGGCCGCACCCGGCTCCGATTATATTGCCAAAGTGGGCGATGAAAAAATCAGCGACCATGCGCTCAATGTTGCGCTGCAAAATGCTCAAGCCGCCGGCGACAACAGCGGGCGCGATGTGATTTTCAATTCGCTGCTGCAACGCGCCTATCTGATTCAGGGCGCGAAAATGATGGGCATCAGCGTGTCGAACGAGCAAATCAAGCAGATTATTGTCGATGATCCCGGCTTTCACGATGCCTCCGGCAAATTCAGCCAAGCGATGTTCAGCCAATATCTGAGCCAGCGCAACATGAGCGAAGACCAATTCGTTGAAGAAATCCGCCAGCAATTTGCCTTGCAAAACCTGATGAACCTGGTGCAAAACGGCACCTTGGTGAGCGATGCGCAAGCCGCGCAGCTGGTCAATCTGATGCAGTCGGAGCGCACCATACGCAGCTTCACCTTCAGCCCGCAAGCCTTTGCCGCGCAAGTGAAAATCACCGATGCCGCGCTCAAAAGTTATTATGATGCGCATCAGGCAAACTACACCATTCCCGAAGCCGTTAAAATCGAATATGTGGCGCTGAGCAGCCAAGATTTGGCCGCCAAGCAAAGCGTGAGCGAAGAAGAGCTGCAAAAAGCCTTCGAGCAGGAAAATGCCGCCGCCGTGCCCAAGCGCGAAGTGGCGCATATTTTCTTCCCCGTGCCGCAAGATGCCTCAGCTGCTGTCGATGCCGCTGCCAAAGCCGAAGCGGAAAAAGTGTTGGCCCAAGTGAAGGCCAAGCCCGCCGATTTTGCCGCGTTGGCCAAGCAATATTCCAAAGATCCGGCCTCTGCCGATAAAGGCGGCAACCTAGGCTATGTCGCCAAAGACGGCGGCTTGGGCGAAGCGTTTGAAAACAGCGCTTTCAGCCTGCAAAAAGGCCAAATCAGCGACGTGGTGAAAACCGATTACGGTTATCACATCATCACCGTGCTCAACACGCAGGATGCGCCCGTGCTTGCGCAGGAAAAAACCCGCCTTGAAGCCGAAATCAAGCAGCGCAAAGCGGCTCAAGCTTTTAATCTGGCCAAAGAAAAGCTGGCCGAAGAAGCCTTTAACCATCCCGAAAGCCTCGCCGCCGTGGCCAAAGCCGCCGGCCTCAAGCTCGAAGCGCCCGATGAATGGCTCACCCGTGAAAACGGCAAGGCCGCCGGCATGCCCGATGATTTGATCAACACCATTTTCAGCGATGAAGTGTTGAAGAAAAAGCACAATTCCGAGCCGGTAAACGTGGGCGAAAACACCGTGTGGGTGGTGCGTGCCAAAGAAGTGCGCCCGGCGGAGGTGGAAACTTTCGAAAAAGCCAAAGAGCATGTGCGCACAGCTTATCTGCAAAGCGAAGCCGGCAAGCTAGCCGAAGCCAAAGCCAAGCAAACGCTGGTGGATTTGCAATCCGGTGAAAGCCCCGCGCTGGCTTGGTCGCCGGTGTCGCAGCTGAGCGCCGAGCAGGCGCGCCAATCTATGCCGCCCGAAGCCTACAGCCAGCTGATGAAGGCGCGGCCGGCCGGCGGAAAACCCGCCTATGTGCTGCTCGAAGGCCTGCCGGCGCCGGTGCTGATGGAAGTGCAAGCCATCAAACCGCCGGCCAATCTGGCTGAGCAATTGCCGCAAGCACGCCAATTGCTGCTGCAAAATCAGGCCGATTCCACTTTCGATGGCCTGCTGGCTTATCTGCAAAAAAACATCAAGCAAAAGCAGGGCGCGCAAAAAGTGGATAACGGCGGGCAGTAAAGTTTGTTTGGTCAATAATTAATATAGTGAAATCAAAGAAAAACTAATACAGAAATCAGAAATCTCAAATCGTGTGTAGGGTGTGTGGCGCAGCCACGCACGCGGTTTAAACGGCTTCTGTGTGCATGCTTACTGAATGTGTTTGTGTAAACTTTTCATTTATTCCACTATAAAAAAGGCCGTCTGAAAAAGTTTCAGACGGCCTTTTGTCTGCCTGCGGCAAAATGCCGTCCAAACCATCAGGCCGCGCCGGCTGTTTTGATTTTTTATGGCTTTTACGGCAGAAAAGCGATGGCGAACATTAGCCCAAAGCCCGTTTTTAGGCTAGAATATGCAGCTATTTGCTTTGAGTTTATCCAGGCCGTCTGAAAACATTCAAACAGCCTTGCCCACTTCCTTTCGGACACCCCACAACAAGATGAAAAATATCCGTAATTTCTCCATTATCGCCCATATCGACCACGGCAAATCCACGCTGGCCGACCGCTTTATCCAATATTGCGGCGGCCTTGATCTGCGTGAAATGAGCACGCAGGTTCTCGATTCGATGGACATCGAAAAAGAGCGCGGCATCACCATCAAGGCGCAAACCGCGGCTTTGAGCTATAAGGCGCGCGACGGCGAAGTGTATCAGCTCAATCTGATCGACACCCCCGGCCACGTCGATTTTTCTTATGAAGTGTCGCGCTCGCTTTCTGCTTGCGAAGGGGCGCTTTTGGTGGTGGATGCCTCGCAAGGCGTGGAAGCGCAAACCGTGGCCAACTGCTACACCGCCATTGATTTGGGTGTGGAAGTGGTGCCGGTGCTCAATAAAATCGACTTGCCCGCCGCCGACCCCGACCGCGTGGCGCAAGAAATCGAAGACATTATCGGCATCGATGCCGTGGGCGCGGTAACCTGCTCGGCCAAAAGCGGCTTGGGCGTGGAAGACGTGCTGGAAGAAATCGTGAAAAAAGTGCCGCCGCCACAAGGCGACGAAGAAGCGCCTTTGCAGGCAATGATTATCGACTCGTGGTTTGACAACTATGTCGGTGTGGTGATGCTGATCCGCGTTAAAAACGGCACCCTCAAGCTGAAAGACAAAGTGCGCTTTATGAGCACCCGCGCGGAAACGCAAGTGGAGCAGCTGGGCGTGTTCACCCCCAAATCGGTGCCTAAAGCCGAATTAAAAGCCGGCGAAGTGGGCTTTTTGATTACCGGCGTGAAAGAGCTGGGCTCGGCCAAAGTGGGCGACACCATCACCCACACCGCCAAGCCTGCCGCCGAGCCGCTGCCGGGCTTCCAAGAGGTGCAATCGCAAGTGTTTGCAGGCCTGTATCCGGTGGAAAGCCACGATTACGAAGCCTTGCGCGATGCGCTGGAAAAGCTGCAATTAAACGATGCTTCGCTGAAATTCGAGCCGGAAGTGTCGCAGGCTTTGGGTTTTGGTTTCCGCTGCGGCTTTTTGGGCTTGCTGCACCTTGAAATCGTGCAAGAGCGGCTCGAGCGCGAATTCGATATGGATTTGATCACCACCGCGCCCACGGTGGTGTATGAAGTGCTGCTCAAAAGCGGCGAAAAAATCGAGGTGGAAAACCCTTCCAAGCTGCCCGAGATCGGCAGCATCGAAACCATTTTCGAGCCGATTATCACCGCCACCATCCTCACCCCGCAAGAATATGTGGGCAATGTGATGACGCTGTGCAACCAAAAGCGCGGCGTGCAGGTAAACATGCAATATCTCGGCCGCCAGGTGATGCTCACTTATGATTTGCCGATGAACGAAGTGGTGATGGATTTCTTCGACAAGCTCAAATCCACTTCGCGCGGCTATGCTTCGCTCGATTATGAATTCAAAGAATTTCAGCCGGCGGATCTGATTAAGCTCGATATTATGGTCAACGGCGAAAAAGTGGATGCCTTAAGCCTGATTGTGCACCGCCAAAGCGCTGTGCACCGCGGCCGCGAGCTGGCTTCGAAAATGCGCGAGCTGATTCCGCGCCAAATGTTCGATATTGCCGTGCAGGCTTCTATCGGCAGCCAGATTATCGCGCGCGAAAACGTGAAAGCCTTGCGCAAAAACGTGTTGGCCAAGTGCTACGGTGGCGACATCACGCGTAAGAAAAAGCTGTTGGAAAAACAAAAAGCCGGCAAACGCCGCATGAAGCAAGTGGGCAACGTGGAAATTCCGCAAAGCGCTTTCTTGGCGATTTTGCAAGTGGGGGATAAATAATGAGCAATACCTTGATTTTGGCGGCCATCGGCGCTCTGATTGCCGGCGTGGTGATGTTTTTGCGCAGCAGCAAAGAGCGCGAAGCCAACGGCGAATGGAGCGGCGGCCTGCAATGGGGCTATCTTTTGATTATGGTGGGCGTGTTCGGCCTGCTTTCTGCTGCCATGAGCTTTACCGCCGTGTTGCTGATTTTCGTGCTCTTCACCGGCGCAGTGTGGCTGCTGCACAAACGCCGTTTGAAAAATCAGGCACACACCGACGGCAACCATTTCACCGATTATATGAGCGGCTTTTTTCCGATTATTCTGATCGTGTTTGTGTTGCGCACGTTTGTGGCCGAGCCTTTCCAGATTCCTTCCAGCTCGATGCGGCCGAATTTGGTGGTGGGCGATTTTATTTTGGTAAACAAATTTTCATACGGCATCCGTATGCCGATTCTCAATAATGTGTTGGTGCCCACCGGCGAAGTGGGGCGTGGCGATGTGGTGGTGTTCAACTATCCGGAAAACACCAAAATCAATTACGTCAAACGCGCCATCGGCGTGCCCGGCGATTTGATCGAATACAAAAACAAGGTGTTGAGCATCAACGGCAAAGTGGTGGAAGACCATCCCGTCGGCCCCTTGAGCTACACAGAAAACACCCGCCAATACGGCCAAATCACCATCGCCACCGAAGCGTATCGTGAAACCATCAACGGCCACAGCTTCGACATTTTGAAAATGCCCGAGCAACCGAGCTTTCTGCCGCAAGGTGTGCGCGCCGAATTTCCGTTTCGCAGCAATTGCGAATATGCAGAAGACGGCTCTTGGTTTCGTTGCAACGTGCCCGAAGGCCATTATTTCATGATGGGCGACAACCGCGATAACAGTGAAGACAGCCGCTATTGGGGCTTTGTCAGCGACCAACTGATTGTGGGCAAGGCATTTTTCATTTGGATGAACTTCGGTGATATGAGCCGCGTGGGCATGAAAGTGCGCTGATTGCTGCTTAAAATGTTTGTTTTGCATCAGTGGGAAAGCAGGCCGTCTGAATGTTTCAGACGGCCTGCTTTGTGCTGTTTTTACAGTTGATTCAAACCGGCATTTTCGATGCATTTCACTATACAGGCCGTCTGAACGTTTTCGTTCACGAGCCTACTGGCTGCGGGCAAGCGGGATATTTTGCGGCAAAAGAAAAAGGCCGTCTGAAATGTTTTCAGACGGCCTGATGCGTGTGTGTTCAGAGTGTGTTTACAGGTTTGCGGCTTATTCGCCCGGGCATTCGCGGCATTCTGTCGCCGCTTTATCGCCGAGCTTGAGCTTGCTGTTGGCATCGCGCAAAGCCGTGCGCAAGCCTTCTTCGATTACCGGGTGATAGAAAGGCATGTCGAGCATTTGGGGGATGGTCATTTTCAGCTGATGCGCCCAAGCCAGCAAATGCGCCAGATGCTCGGCGGCGGGGCCTATGATTTCCGCGCCGATAAACAAGCCCGTGCCTTGCTCTGCATACACGCGCATTTTGCCTTGATTGACCAACATCACGCGGCTGCGGCCCTGATTGTGGAACGACACTTCGCCGATGGCCACGCATTCCATGTTTTTATAACGCGCTTCCACTTGGGCAAAACGCATGCCGATGGTGGCGATTTGCGGGCTGGTAAACACCACGCCGATGGTGCTGCGGCGCAACCCCTTGCTGATATTCGGATAAGCGCCTGCATTTTCGCCGGCGATTTTGCCCTGATCGCTCGCTTCGTGCAGCAGCGGCAGCTGGTTGGATGCATCGCCTGCGATAAAGATATGTGCAATGCTGGTTTGCATGGTGAGGCGGTCGGCTTTGGGCACGCCGCGCTCATCAAGCTCGATGCTCAGGTTTTCCAGGCCGAGTTTGTCCACATTGGGGCGGCGGCCGACGGCGGCGAGCATATATTCGGCGGTGAACACACCACTTTCGCTGCCTTCCTGCCAGTGCACTTCGACATTGCCCTCGGCATCAAGTTTCACTTCGCTTTGGGCATCCAGATTCATGGTGAGCTCTTCGCCAAACACTTTCTTGGCTTCTTCCAGCACCACCGGATCGGAAATGCCGCCCAAAAAGCCGCCCAAGCCGAAAATGTGCGCTTTAACACCCAAGCGGTGCAAGGCTTGGCCGATTTCCAAGCCAATCACGCCCGGGCCGAACACGGCCACGCTTTTGGGCAGAGTATTCCATGAAAACACATCGTCATTGATAATGAGCTTGTCGCCCAAACCCTGCCATTGCGGCAGAATCACCGGACGGGAGCCTGTGGCAATCACAATGCGGCCGGCGCTGATTTGGGTGTGGTCGTCGATTTGCACGGTGTGCTCATCGATGAATTTGGCCTCGCCCATAATGCGTTTGTCGGCCGGCCATTCTTCCACATCGCTTAGCACAAAGCCGACAAAGCGGTCGCGCTCGGATTTCACGCGATGCATCACTTCTTCACCGTTTACCGTTACGCTGCTTTTATCCAGGTGCACGCCGAAAGGGTCGGTGTGCAGCGCGTGATAGCGGGCTTCGGCTGCTGCAATCAAAAGCTTGGAAGGCATGCAGCCCACGCGGGCACAGGTGGTGCCGAACACATGGCTCTCAATCAGGTAAACATTATCGGTGTGTTGTCGCGCGGCGCGGAATGCGCCCATGCCGGCGGTGCCGCCGCCAATCACCACCACATCGGCCTGGATTTTTTTCATGGGTTTTCCTTTCGTGCCAAGCCGTTTCAGACGGCCTGTTTGTGTTTGCTATGGCTGCATTAGCCAATGGCAATGTTAAAAAGTATTTACTAAAAAGAGTTATTCAGGCAACGCCCATCATGCGATAAGCACTGTCTGAATAACCCTTTGAGGCCGCTCAGGCGGGCGACATGAAGCGTCGCCCGCATCTGGTTTTATCTGCTAATCGGAAAGATTAGTGTTGAGCCAAATAAGCTGCCAGCTCTTCGCTGCCGCCGATATATTTGCCGCCGATAAACACTTGCGGGGCGGTTACTTTGCCGGTGATGGCGCGCACAGATACCACGCTGGCATCTTTACCCAACACGATTTCTTCGTAAGCCAAGCCTTTTTCATCCAAAGATTTTTTGGCTTTGGCGCAGAATTGGCAGCCGGGTTTGGTGAAAATGGCGATGGATTCTTGCGGTTTCCATTCGGGCGCCACATATTTCAGCATGGTGTCGGCATCAGAAACTTCAAAGGGGTCGCCTTCTTTTTCCGGCTCGATAAACATTTTTTCTACCACGCCGTCGTTGACCAGCATAGAGTAGCGCCATGAGCGTTTGCCGAAGCCCAAGTCGTTTTTGTCGACCAGCATGCCCATGCCTTCGGTGAATTCGCAGTTGCCATCGGGAATCATGGTAATGTTGTCAGACTCTTCATCGGCAGCCCAAGCGTTCATCACGAAAGTGTCGTTTACAGAAACGCACAAGATGTCGTCGATGCCGTTTTCTTTAAATGCTTTGGCCAGCTCGTTGTAGCGGGGCAGGTGGCTGGAAGAGCAGGTGGGGGTGAATGCGCCCGGCAATGAGAACACAACCACTTTTTTGCCTTTGAAAAGCTCATCGGTGGTGATGTCTTTCCAAGAATCGCCCACGCGGGTGTGGAAAGTGCAGCTCGGTACGGGTTTGCCGGTATGATCTACTAAAGCCATTTATTTGCTCCTAATGAAGGTGGGTGAAAAGAATATCAAAACGAATGCAGCCATTATAGCGGGTGTTGCCGGTGCGGATAATTTGTAGTTCAAATAATCGCCATTATGAAAAGCTATGAAGGGCGGCAGGCGCTGTTGGCAGCATACTGATTTATATGAGGCGGCTCTATGAAAACAACAGCCGCTTTACGGAAATTTACTTTTCAGACGGCATGCGCCGATGCGCGTGGTTTGCGGCTTTCGGCCGGTAAACCACACCTGCGGATGAAGATGATAAGTTTGCCTTTTCTTCGCTGTAAACATCAAACCGCCCGGCATTTGGCGCAGGCGGTTTGATTGGAAATAATATTTGCGGCATGCCGACGGGCATGGCAAAAGCCGTGTTCAGCGGCCGGATACGGCCTGCACCGGTTTGGCGCGTTGTTCGGGTTTGGGATGGTGGGCATTGAAAGCGCGCTTGGCGGCCTGGAAAATGCTTTGTCGTCTGCGGTGTTGCATGAATGCTCCTTGTGCGGTTTGCCCGCCGGTTAATCTGGTAATGCAGGCATTGTAGAGAGCATGTGTGACGGTTTGATGAAGCAGAAAGTTTCGCAGGCGCAGCGGATTTAACCTGTGTTTACGGCCACAACCACGCCCACACACGGCGGCCTTCGCCTTGCAGTACCATCACCGTGCGGCAGGCGGCCGCGGTGGACATGCTCTCCAGGCCGATGCCTTTGGCCGCCAGCGCGGCGGTGATTTTCGGGTGCAGGAACACATGTTTTTCGCCGGTGCCCACAATAATCACTTCGGGCAAGGTGCTGCCCTCGGCCGGCAGAAAATCTTCGGCACACAAATCGGCCGGCGCAGCCTGAGCGCAGGCGCTGATGCCGTGCGCGCCCAGCACCACGGCATGCGCATAGCTTTGGCCGTCGATTTCGATGCGGCCGGGCTGATAAGCGGTGATGTTAAAGCTGCCTTCGGGGCGGGTTTCTTCGATAAGCATGATGTTTTCCGTAAAATCGGGTGCAAAAACAAGCGAATTCGGGTAGCATTAAGCCCTTTGAATTCAGGGCGGCTGCGGCTTTGGCTCGCGCTTATACTAACACATACGGCTTAAGGAGACACAATGAAGCCTGTCAATATCGGTATTTTAGGGTTGGGAACAGTCGGCAAGGGCGCGGTGGATGTTTTGCAGAATAACGCTGCCGAAATCAGCCGCCGCCTGGGGCGCGATGTAAACGTATTTATGGTGTCGACCCGAAATGCCGAGAAAGGCTGCCGCATCTGCCCGCCGCAAACCCTGATCACGGAAGATCCTTTCGAAGTGGTGCAACACCCCGAAGTGGATATTGTGGTGGAGCTTTTCGGCGGCACCGATATTGCCAAAAAGCTCGTGCTTACCGCCATCGAGCATGGCAAACATGTGGTTACGGCCAATAAAAAGCTTTTGGCTGAATACGGCAATGAAATTTTTGCGCTGGCCGAGCAGAAGAATGTGATGGTGCAGTTTGAAGCGGCTGTGGCCGGCGGCATACCGATTATCAAGGCTTTGCGCGAAGGCTTGGCGGCCAATAATATCCAGTCGATTGCCGGCATCATCAACGGCACCAGCAATTTCATTCTCACCGAAATGCGCGAAAAAGGCAGCGCTTTTGCCGATGTGTTGAAGCAGGCGCAAGCTTTGGGCTATGCCGAAGCCGACCCCACTTTCGATATCGAAGGGCATGATGCCGGCCACAAAATCACCATCATGAGCGCGCTGGCTTTCGGCACGCCGGTGAATTTCGATGCCTGCTATCTGGAAGGCATCAGCAAGCTCGACAGCCGCGACATTAAATATGCCGAAGAGCTGGGCTACCGCATCAAACTTTTGGGCATCACCCGCAAAAGCGCCAAGGGCATCGAATTGCGCGTGCACCCGACGCTGATTCCCGAAAGCCGCCTGATTGCCAATGTAAACGGCGTGATGAATGCCGTGCGCGTGGATGCCGACATGGTGGGCGAAACCCTTTATTACGGTGCCGGTGCCGGCGCTTTGCCGACTGCCAGCGCGGTGGTGGCCGACATCATCGACATCAGCCGCCTGATCACGGCCGACACCGGCAACCGCGTGCCGCATCTGGCTTTCCAGCCCAGCCAGGTGAAGCCGCAAAATATGCTGCCTATGGATGAAATCAGCAGCAGCTATTATTTGCGCGTGGAAGCCGACGACAAACCCGGCGTGCTCGGCCAGATTGCCAATCTGCTGGCCAAAGAAGGCGTGTCGATTGAAGCTTTGATTCAAAAAGGCGTGATCGACAAAACCATTGCCGAAATCGTGATTCTAACCCACAGCACGGTGGAAAAACACATCAAAGCCGCCATCGCCGCCATCGAAGCGCTCGAGAGCGTGGCGCGCCCGGTGGTGATGATCCGCATGGAGAGCATGCATGGCCGCAACGGATAAACCCGGGCAAACGCCCGAAGAGCAGCGCCGCCGCGCCAAGGCCAAAATCCGCACCATCCGTATTTGGTTTTGGGTGGTGATGGCGCTTTTTGCCGGCTTTTTCTTTTTGTCGCAATGCGCGTTGAGCAAGCCCAAAGCGAAGCAGGCGATTATCGAATCGTGCATTAAAAACGTGCCGTTTTCCGAAAAATGGCAGGGCGACTTAAGTGCGCGCGGTTTAGGCGGGCAGTCAGAGCAAGTGATTGAAGATTATTGCGTGTGCATGTGGGAAAAGCCGCTGGATAAGCTCACCGAAAAACAGATTCAATCAATGAGCAAAATCAGCGCGCAAGAGCAGCTCGATTTGCTTGGCGGCAGCGCCGAATTTGAAGCGCGCGACCGCCAATGCATTGCAGATTTGCAAGCGCCTTGAAGCTGGGTGATCTGGTTAAAAAGGCCGTCTGAAAAAAGAAAGTTTCAGGCGGCCTTTTAAATTGATTATTTGTTTTGAAATTATATTTATAAAAGTTATCATGAAATAAAGGCCGTCTGAAAATTTTTTCAGACGGCCTTTTCAGAGGCAAACCGGTGCACGCTCACCAAGCCGCCCACACATACCAGCCCAGCGCCAACACGGCCGCCGCCAACAGCACCCAAGCGCTGATGTGCACCACTTCGCTGATGGCGCGCTTTTGGCTGCGACTGAACAAACGGTGCACAATCAGGCCGATAAGGGCGAGCAAAAAGAAGATTCTTAAAATACGGCCTATCATTTCGATTTCCCAAAGGCCGTCTGAAAGATCTTAAAAGATTGGTTTTCCAAATGGCCATACCAAGCCCACAAAACGGCTTCAAGCCGCTATAATAACCGCTTTCCGTATGTTTTCCCAATAACGATGACCGACAAACACGGCGTGTGGCTGGTTGCCCCGCAAAAAATTCCGTTCAACACCCCGCTGATGCTGCAAAACGGCCAGCAGCTGCCTCGTTTCGACCTGATGATAGAAACCTATGGCATGCTCAATGCCGATAAAAGCAATGCGGTGTTGATTTGCCATGCCTTGTCGGGCAACCACCATGTGGCGGGGCGGCATGTGGCCGGCGATAAATATCCGGGCTGGTGGGACAATATGGTGGGGCCGGGCAAACCCATCGACACAGACCGCTTTTTTGTGGTGGGTCTCAATAATTTGGGCGGCTGCCACGGCAGCACCGGCCCTTTGTCGATCAACCCTGAAAGCGGCGAAGATTACGGTGCCGATTTTCCGGTGGTGACGGTGAAAGATTGGGTGAAATCGCAAGCCATGCTCGCCGATTATTTGGGCATCACGCAATGGGCGGCGGTGGTGGGCGGCAGCCTTGGCGGCATGCAGGCCTTGCAATGGACAATTGATTATCCCGAGCGGGTGCGTCATGCGCTGGTGATTGCTTCATCGCCCAAGCTTTCCACCCAAAATATCGCGTTTAACGATGTGGCGCGGCAGGCGATTTTAACCGATCCCGATTTTCACGGCGGCCATTATGCCCGCCACCACACGCTGCCCAAGCGCGGCCTGAAAATCGCCCGCATGATGGGCCACATTACCTATTTAGCGGAAGACGGACTGGGCAAAAAATTCGGCCGCGAATTGCACAGCGATGGTTTTCAATATGGTTATGATGTTGAATTTGAAGTGGAATCTTATCTTCGCTATCAAGGCGACAAATTTGCCGGCCAATTCGATGCCAACACTTATCTGCTGATGACCAAAGCACTCGATTATTTCGACCCCGCCGCCGAATACGGCAATAATCTGCAAGCGGCGCTGGCGCGCACCCGTGCCGGCTTTTTCGTGGCCAGCTTCAGCAGCGACTGGCGTTTTTCCCCCGAGCGCTCGCATGAATTGGTGAAGGCGCTGATTGCCGCGCAAAAGCCGGTGCAATATATCGAAGTGGAATCACACCACGGCCACGATGCATTTTTGATGGAAGATGCGCCTTATATCCGCGCCGTGCGTGCGTATATGCACAATGTTTATCAGGAGCGGCAGGCATGATATTGCGCGACGACTTACAATTGATTTACGACTGGGTGCCCGAAGGCAGCCGCGTGCTCGATTTGGGCTGCGGCGACGGCGAGCTTTTATCGGCGCTGGTGGCGCACAAACAATGCAGCGGCTATGGCGTGGAAATCGATACCGATAGCGTGATTGCCGCCATCGGCCGCGGTGTGAACGTGATTCAGGCCGATTTGGAGCAGGGCTTGCTGGCATTCGGCGATCACAGTTTCGATGTGATTGTGCTCAGCCAAACCATACAGGCCATGCAAAACACCGAAACCATTTTGCAAGACCTCACCCGCGTGGCCGGGCAGGCGATTGTGTCGTTTCCCAATTTCGGCTATTGGCGCAACCGATTGCAAATCGCGCTTTTGGGCCATATGCCGGTGTCGGAGCGCATGCCGTATCAATGGTATAACACGCCCAATATTCATTGGTGCACCTTGCAGGATTTCGACCGCTTGTGCGCCAAAAACAATATCCGCGTGCTTGAGCGCGCGGTGATGACCGGCAGCAAGCGCGTGGACACGCTGCCCAATCTGCTGGGCAGCTTGGCGTTTTACCGCGTGGGGTGAAAATGTGAAAACAAGGCCGTCTGAAAAAAGTTTCAGACGGCCTTGTTTTGCAAGCGGATTGTCAAGGATTGAGCACGAGCGGAAGCGGCGGGTAGGTTGGGTTTATACCAAACCTAAAAAATAACCTTACCAAATAAAAGCAGTTCGGCAACATCATCCGCGTAGGTCGGATTCTTGAATCCGACGTTTGGCCGGCGGCCAAAGCGATGTGCGTGCCTTGTTCTGCGAACAAGTGTCGGATTCAAGAATCCGACCTACGGGCTGAAACTTTTTTCAGACGGCCTTGTTTTGCAAGCGGATTGTCAAGGATTGAGCACGAGCAGAATCGGCGGGTAGGTTGGGTTGTAAACCCAACAAATCCACAAGCCGTCTGAAACGTTAGGTTGTCAACCCAAGCTGCGCTGCTTTAGAATACTGTTTTCTATAGTTTTTTTTGCATTTCACAATAGTGCGGCAAGGCGGGGCAACGCAGTAAGGTTATTTTTTTGAATGCGTATCATCAGGGATTTGCCGCAAGCGGGCGCAGTTGCAAAGCCAAGTTTTCATTTTTCACCCGCACCAATAAATCGATATTCGGATGTTTGCCCGGATGCGCCGCGGCATCGGCCACATGCTCGGCAAAAAGTGCCAAGCCGCGCTCGGCTGCTGCGGCATTCAGGCGGCCGTTGAATTCGGCGGCCAGCGCGTGGTAAAGCTTGAGCGAGCCGAGCTTGCCGGGCGCGGCGGGAATGTGGTGGATAGCGCTGCCTGTTTCATCGCACACATCCAGGCCGCTCAGATGGTCGATGGCGGGCAGGGTGGCGAGGTTTTCTTGAAAAGTCATAATCATCCTTGGATAGAATTGTTTATCCGACGATAGCATCAAGGCCGTCTGAAACTATTTGCGCAATGGTTTTCAGACGGCCTTAGGTTTATCGGGCGCAATCAGCGGGTGCCGAAGATTTTGTCGCCGGCATCGCCGAGGCCGGGAATGATGTAGCCGTGTTCATCCAAATGGCTGTCGAGCGCGGCGCTATAGATGGTGACATCGGGATGCGCTTCGTTCACCGCTTTCACGCCTTCGGGCGCAGCCACGAGCACCAGCACTTTGATGTTGCGGCAGCCTTTGCTTTTGAGCAGATTGATGGTGGCGTTCACCGAGCCGCCGGTGGCGAGCATGGGGTCGAGAATCAGCGCCGGGCGCTCGTTCATGCTGTCGACCAGCTTTTCAAAATACGACACCGGTTGCAGGGTTTCTTCATCGCGTTGCAGGCCGACTACGCTGATTTTGGCGGTGGGAATCAAATCGAGCACGCCGTCGAGCATGCCCAAACCGGCGCGCAGAATCGGCACCACGGTGAGGGTTTTGCCTTTGATGCGCTGGCCTTCGATGTCGCCGCACCAGCCGTCGAGAATATAGTTTTCGGTTTCAAAATCGCGGCTGGCTTCATAAGCCATCAGGCGCGCCAGCTCTTTGGCCAGAGCGCGGAATTTATAAGTGCTCGATTCGGCTTCGCGCATCAGGGTGAGCTTGTGTTTGACCAGCGGGTGGTCGATGATGGTGATGTTCATAATCAATCTTTCGGTGGGCGCGTTCAGACGGCCTGTGAAATAAAATATCGGCGCTATTATATAAGCTTTGCGGCCTGCTTGTGAATGGCTTGGGCGGCATAGCCACAAAAAAACCCTGCTTCAAGCAGGGTTTCGGCGCAATATCATCACGCTTTGAGTGCATCTTGCAATTCGCCGGCTTCATACATTTCCATCATGATGTCGGAGCCGCCGAGAAATTCGCCGTTAACATATAATTGGGGAATGGTGGGCCAATTGCTGTATTCTTTGATGCCTTGGCGCACGGCTTCGTTTTCCAACACATTAACGGTTACGAAATCTTCGCAGCCCGAAGCTTGCAGCAGCTGCACGGCACGCGATGAGAAGCCGCATTGCGGAAACTGCTTGGTGCCTTTCATAAACAATACCACGCGGTGTGTGTTCACCACTTCTTTGATTTGCTCTTGAATGCTCATTTTTTAATCCTTGATGAATAAATCGGTTTTCGGCCGAGGGATAATATAAGGGCGTTTGGCGCAATGCGCAATAGTCCGTTCAGCTTAGCGCGGGCTTTTCAAACACAGCGGCGAAAAAGCCGTCGGTGTGGTGCTCGCCCACATTCATTTTCAGGCAGCGGCCGGTGTTGAGGTTGATTTTGGCGGCGGCCAGCAATTGGGCGCAATCGAGCTGCGCCCAGCCGGGATGGTTTTCTAAAAAGCGCGCCACTTGCTGCTCGTTTTCCTGCGGCAGCACGCTGCAAGTGGCATACACCAAGCGGCCGCCGTCTTTCACGAGCTTGGCCGCTTCGGTCAAAATGCTCGCTTGTTGCTGTTGCAGCTTGGCTAGGGTTTCGGGCGATTGGCGGTATTTCAAATCGGGGTTGCGGCGCAAAGTGCCGAGCCCCGAGCAGGGCGCATCCACCAGCACGCGGTCGGCTTTGCCGGCCAGGCGCGCGATGCGGGCATCGTGCTCATTGTCGATGCGCTGCGGGTGGATGGTGGTTACGCCGGCGCGGGTCATGCGCGGTTTGAGGTTGGCGAGGCGCTTTTCGGCGATGTCGAAAGCATAAATGCGGCCTTTGTTGGCCATCATGGCGGCGATGGCCAGTGTTTTGCCGCCGGCGCCGGCGCAGAAATCCACCACGATTTCGCCGCGCTTGGCGCCCACCAACAAAGCCAAAAGCTGGCTGCCTTCATCTTGCACTTCAAGCGTGCCGTCGAGAAACAGCGGGTGTTTGTTGAGCGCGATTTTTTCCTGAAAGCGGATGCCCCAAGGTGAATAAGGTGTGGCGGCAGCGGCGAGCCCTTCGGCTTCGAGCGCGGCCAGCACTTTATCGCGCCGGCCTTTGAGCGTGTTTACCCGCACATCAAGCGGCGCGCTTTGGTTGACGCTGCGGCCGAAAGCGAGAATATCGGCTTCGCTCAGATGCTCGGCGAGCGTGTCGAGCAGCCATTGCGGCAGCTCGGCGGCGGTGTTGGGGCTGCCGGCGAATTCGGCTTTGCGCGCTTTGAGTTTGCTCAGAAATTCGGTACGCTCTTCATCCAGCAAAGGTTCGATTTGGCTCAGGTTGATGCTGCGCCCGAGCACCAGCGCGGCCAGCGCGGCTTTTTCAGGCTGCGCGTGCGGGCGGCGCAGGGCGGCGCTGATTTTTTGATAATGGCGCAAGGCAGCGAATGCGGTTTCGGCGATTTCATGGCGGTCGCCGCGGCCAAGCTTGCTGTGGGCGCGGAAATAGGCCGACAGCACGGCATCGGCAGGCTGCTTGAAAGTGAGCATGTCGGCCAATACGGCGGCGGTGTGGCTGAGTTGGTTGGGGGTCATGGTGGATCTTGATAAAGAAGAATGGGCGATTATACGCGATATCGGCCGTTAAAAGTTTCAGACGGCCTCCACAGGCCGTCTGAAACTTTTTTAGGTGGATTTAAGGCTTCACGGTTTGGCCGTTGATTTTGACGCTGGTGAGCTTTAAATCATAAGTTTTGCCGTCGTCGCTGTAGCTGATTTGGGCGGGAATATTGTTAAAGGCCGGGGCAAAGGCGTAATTCACGGTGCTGTCGCCGCGCTGCACGCGGTATTTGTTCACCGTGGTGCGGCCGCCGGCAATGCTGAACTGGCTGCTGCCGGCCGGGCTCAAGCCGCCTACGTTGTAAAGCTTTTTGCCGTTGGTGATTTTCAGGCCGGCGGGCAGCTTGGCATCGTTGGCGGCCAATTGCCAGGCAAGGGTGAATAAATCCATGGTGGGGCCGGCCACCGATTCGGTTTTTTGCTCGCCGGGTTTGCCATAGGTGACTTTGCCGCCGCTGAAACGGGCTTCGGCATAGGTTTTGCCGCTGCGGACGTCTTTATAATAAGTGGGGCGCAAGGTGTTGCCTGAAATGGTGCCGCCCGATTCGAAGCGGATGCTGTAAAGCGGCACTTTGATGTTGGACACGATTTTATAATTGTTGCCGCTGCGGGTGAAGGTCATCACGGCGGGAATGCCGTAGCTGCCCGAATAGCGCAATTCGGCCGATTGCGGCAGCTCGGCGGTAAAAGCGGGCGCGGCCAAGGCGGCTGCGGCGGCGAAAACGGCGGTGTGTAAAATGGTTTTGTTCATATTTTCCTCTCTATGCTTTTTACTGGCTTTTAGGCCAAAAGCGCATCGGCGCTTGCCTGATGGTGGATGTTGCGCACGCGGTTGCCGTCGATTTTTAAGCGGCCTGCCACAAAATCGGCCACCGCGCGGGGAAACAATTGATGCTCCACGGCCAACACGCGCGCGGCGATGTTGTCGGCGCTGTCGTTGTCGTACACCGGCACCACGCCTTGGGCGATAATCGGGCCGCAATCGAGCTCGGGGGTAACGAAATGGATGGTGCAGCCGGCAATGCGGCAGCCCGCTTCCAGAGCGCGCTCGTGGGTGTGCAAACCGGTGAAAGCGGGCAGCAGTGAAGGGTGGATATTGATCAGGCGGCCGGAATAATGCGTGCAGAATTCAGGCGTGAGAATGCGCATAAAGCCGGCTAGCACCACCAAATCGGGTTGATAAGCATCGATTTTCTGCATCATGGCCTGATCGAATTCGAGGCGGCTGCCGAATGTTTTGTGCTCGAGGCTGTCGGTGGCGACGCCGCGCGCAGCTGCCCAAGCCAGCCCGGCGGCATCGGCGCGGTTGCTCAGCACCGCCGCGATGCGGGCATTGGGAATGGCAGCTTCTACAATGGCCTGCATATTGCTGCCGCGGCCGGAAATCAGGATAACGATGTTTTTCATAGTGGGCTGTGTTGTGCAGATAGGGGCAAGATAAGCATATATTTTGCGGAAAACAAGGCATTTAGCCGGATTTAACCGAAAGTGCGCCAAGTTTTCAGACGGCCTTGATGTTTAAAATCAGGCCGTCTGAAAAGATAACGGATATTGTAATCCCGAAACACACCTTATACCAACAATACTTGCTGCGCCTGCCTGAGTAAGCCTGCGGCCAAATAAAGCATCATCAGCGCAATGCCGCCATCAAGCAGCTGCCACACCCGCTCGCGCCGAAACAGCGGCAGCAGCAGGCGCGTGCCGAAGCCGATTAGGGCAAACCACAGCGCCGAGGCGAGCACCGCGCCGGCGGTGAACCACATTTTCTGCTGCACCGGCAAGCTTGCCGCGCTGCCGCCGATCAGCATCACCGCATCCACATACACATGCGGGTTGAGCAGCGTGAGCGCCAGCGTGATGCCGATGGCTTTGAGTGTGCCCATGCCCGCTTCGTTGCCGCCGGCCGCCTGCATTTGGCCACCGCCTTTCCAAGCGCGCCTGGCACTTAAGGCGGCATAGGCCAGCAGAAAAAGGCCGCCGGCCAGCGAAAGGAGCGCCGCGGCCACGGGGCGGCCGGAGAGCAGGGCGCCGATGCCGAACACGCCGGCAGAAATCAGCAATACATCGCACAGCCAGCAAGTGAGCACAATGGCGGTGATGTTGTGTTTGATCAGGCCTTGTTTCAGCACAAAAGCATTTTGTGCACCGATGGCGATTATCAGGCCGGCGGTGATCATTAATCCGGAGAAAAAAGCAGTCATGGCAATATCGCAAAAAATGAAGAGATGCGCCATTATCGGCAGCGCAGCAGCGCCTTGCCAGCAAGTTAAATATTTTTCAGACGGCCTGAAAAACACTTCATCAATCTGTTATCACTTATCACTTTTTGAGGCCGTCTGAAAGCGCAGATGGCAGCGATAGGCATTAACGTTTACAATCGGCGCAGTAAACAATCAAGGGAAACCTTTATGCAATGGGACGGCAAACAAATGGCGGCGCTGGCCGCCGCGGCCGACAGCGGCAGCTTCGAGCAGGCCGCGGCGCAATTGCGCATCACGCCATCGGCTGTGTCGCAGCGCATTCGCGCGTTGGAAGAGGCCGCCGGCGCGCTTTTGCTCACCCGCTCGCGCCCCTGCCGCCCGACCGAGCACGGCCGGCGCTTGTTGCGTTATTGGCGCCAGGTGATGAGTTTGCAGCAAGAGCTGGATAATGAGCTGCAACAGCAATCTTCGCAGCTGGCGCTGGCGGCCAACCACGATTCGCTCGATACCTGGCTGCTGCCGCTCTTGGCCGAAGCGGCGGCCGAGGAGCAATTGCTGCTCGATATCCAGGCGGAAGATCAGGAGCACACGCGCGCGCTGATGGCCGAAGGGCGCGTAATGGCGGCGGTGAGCAGCGAGGCGGTGCCGATACACGGCTGCGAAGCTTACCCGCTGGGCAGCCTGCGCTACCGCCTGATGGCCGCCCCCGCTTTTGCCGAGCGCTATTTTTCAGACGGCCTCAGCCCGGCCGCCTTGCGGCGCGCGCCTTTGTTGGTGTTTAACCGCAAAGACAATCTTCAGGCCGATTTTTTGCGCACGCATTTGCAGGCCGATGCGGCGATGTGCCCCACGCACTATATTCCTTCTTCTTATGCGTTTTTTCAGGCGGTGTGCTTGGGGCTGGGCTACGGCATGTTGTTTGACCAGCAGCTGCAAAGCGTGCAGCCGCAAGGGCGGCATCTGCGCGATTTGTGCCCAGGGAAGCATATCGATGTGCCGCTTTTCTGGCATTGCTGGCAGGTGCAGCCGCCCAAATGGCAGCGTTTGCGGCAGCGGGTGCAGCAGGCGGCGAAGCTGCATTTGGCTGTGGATTAGGGTCTGTTCACATTTCATCACGCGGCAATATTTTGGCTCAAAAACGCGCCTGCTGCGTTGAAAATGCTCGCAAGGTGTCCAACCT